>WNFI01038991.1_pt1 | contig 12403 bp, 13 predicted proteins | sample 5400471 | NCBI WGS metagenome assembly WNFI01 (sample SAMN13153348, study PRJNA577476) | soil metagenome | isolation source: 100 cm saprolite on Douglas fir-dominated hillslope | place: USA:California | collected 2013-09-17 | reverse complement strand
AAACAACGGGCTTACCGTTGAAGACCTTAACGGTCACCCCGTTCAACCCGCTCACCCCGGCACCGAAGAACAACGGCCTGAACAGCAACTACGACTACATCGGCAAGACCAGCGCCTACCAACCGGGCAACGAACTGTGGTGCACGCAGCAGGGTCAGACGCTCGTCTGCTCACACCACCAGCCCTAAGCCACACTCACAACAGTCACAGCGCCTGACCTGGTAGCCCGCATCACTAGCGTGGGCTGCTGGGTTCGGCTCCTGCCAGGGCCCGGACTTGCGAAGATCGAAAGGCAGTTTCGGGGCAGGGCAATAGCTTCACAGTGTTGCTCTGTTCAGGCTGTTCGTCCTCTGAAGGTGGCTTGGGGCATGCTCTTTTGTCCCGTCGAGCGGCTGAATTGAGGATGGGAAGGAGGTGCTTCCCCTTATATCAAAACATCAGTAGTCAGATTTGGCTACTGGGCCAGCTCGCTCCTTGCATGCGGTCGCGAGGTGCTCCCACGCGTGCCGGGTACTCCTGGCGGAAAGGGGCGATCGTGCGCACGCCTCCCTTCCCTCTGTGCGGCGGGCGCTGAGGCAGCGCGCTGCGCGAGCACCCACAGGCTGTGCTCATCACAGACGGTGGATGACCACGCCTCGGGGTAGCTGATCGTTGGATGGAGCACATACCAGCAGTAGCAGCAACGCTCCACAGGATGCGGTGTCGGTGGTATGGATTCCGGCTGTAGTCGTTCTAACGTAAGCATTTGCTTGATCTCCGCTTTGGTGCGCGGAGATCCGCGTGGTAAAATGAAGGACTGGCGGATCTGTCGCCACTTCGTCACGCGTTCCCCGGGCCATGCTCCCCGCCCTCGCGGGGCATGCCCGTGAGAGCCCACGAAGAGCCTGAGAGCGCTCGGCGCGGACACCGTCGATGGCGTTCTGACAGGAAGGCACTCCACATTTGACGATGCCAAAGCCAGCATCGTCAGAGCGCCGGAGAATATCCTCACGTAGCTGCGCTCACGCGACAGCGCGGCTTCATATAGAAAGCGATGAACTATGTCTCATAAGCCTATCGCCGCAGCGAAAGCGCATCCGGTCAAGAACCTGAGCGGATGCGGATTTGCGTTCGAGGACCGCGTCGGCGCGTGGGTTGCCGCCGCGATGCTTGCTGGGGCGACGCCGCTCGACCCCGAGCTGGGGCCGCCGACCCGCATCGACTTCCAGGTCGACGCGGACGGCTGGCGCCTCGACGACCTGCTCGTCAGCTTCGCCGACGCGCGGTGGTGCGCATCCATCAAGAGCTACGCCCAGATCGACGCCGCCGGCAAGGCCACGACCGACTTCGTCACGCGTGCGTGGGAGGAGATCCTCGGCGCGTCCGGCAGTGGCTTCAACCCGAGCGTGGACCTCCTCGGCATGGTGACGGCGCCGATCGACGCCAGGTCACTCGGTTACATCCACGACCTGATCCGGCTCGCACGTGCCCAGGAGCCCGAGAACCTCGCAGCGCGGATCCGCGAGCCGGGCTACAAGGGCAAACCCCAGCGCACCCTGTGGGATAGCTTCGCGATGCCGGCATCGTTGGGGCCTGCCGAGGACCGCGGTGTCACGAGTTCGCCGGGCGAGGTCCTGCGGCGGCTCCGCGTCATCGAGGCGGATTTCGACCGCTCCCCGTCGCGATCGGAGGAGCAGGCGCTCCGTTGGTGCAGCGATGCTCTCGCCGATCCCAACGAGGCTCTCGCCCTGTGGGACGCCCTGCTTGTGATCGTCGCCCAGGCACGCACGCCCGGCGGCCTGCTCACCCGTCCGATCCTCGGCGCGAAGCTCCTCCGCCGGTTCGAGCTGCGCGACCATCCCGCGTACGAGCGGGACTGGTCGGTGCTCCGGGAGATCACGGCGCGGAACACCGACCAGGTCGCCGACAGGCTCGGCGGCCGCCTGCACATCGATCGCAGCGGCGACATCCACGATCAACGACCACGTGGCGCAACCCGCCAGCCTGCTCGCCCTCGTCGGCCCGTCCGGCTGTGGCAAGACGGCCCTCGCCAAAGCGTGGGCCGCGTCGATCGGGGGCGCCGAGGTCGTGTGGCTGCAGCCCGACGATGTTGCTGCCGTCGCTCAGCCTGGAGGCCCTCTCCGCCATCCGTTGGTCGATGTGCTCCGTTCCGCGTGCAACGGAGGGTGGGTCGTCGTCGACGGCCTCGACCGCTCGTTCTCGAACGGGGCGTATCAAGCCGTCGCCCACCTGGTGACTGCGCTCGTGAGCGACGACACCCTGTTCTTCCGCATGCTCGTCACCTCTCAGCAGCAGGAGTGGGCCCGCGTCACGGACCGTCTTGCCGACTACAACGCCGTGGTCGCCTGGGACCCCATCCCCGTGGGCACGTTCTCCGACGCCGACCTCAGGCAGGTTGCCGATACGTTCCCGGCGCTGCGTGGTGTCATGCTGCGCGGGCGCCTTGATGGCGTGCTGCGCAACCCGAAGGTTCTCGACGTCGTCGTCCGTCGCCTCGCCGGAGGCGTCGCGGTGGGGGAGTCGATGATTCACGATGAGGCCAGCTTCGCCGGCTGGTTCTACGACCGCCTCGTCCGCGGGAGCGGCGGCGGTCGTGCGGGCCGGGGCGTCCTGGTCATGCGCCTTGCCGAGATCCAGGGCGACCGCCTTCAGGCCGAGACATCACTGCTTGACCTCGACGCCGCAACCCTCGACCACGTCGACGACCTCGAGCGCGACGGGGTCTGCCAGCAGTTGCGCCAGCACGATATCTCGCTTCTATCACTTTCCTTGGTGAATAGATGGAATTGCCGAGAAAATCGAGAACAGGCATTCCCATTCTCAGTACACGTTCATGAAGATGCCTCAGCGATGAAGCGGAATGTCCACGAAATCGCCAACAAAAAAACGATAGGCCGAAATGGCTTGTGAAGCCGATTCACACAACATCGCCTTCTTGCAGCAATCTCGTTGCGCATCTGGTGGGCTCTCTTTCCCTTTTTTGCCAGCAGCTTCCTACTTAGTAGCTCGTTGCGCATCCCGTGGGCACATCCCCCCGTTTGATTAACAAGCCCAGGTGATCGTGTGCGTATTGACCGGCCCCTGGAAAAAGAATAAGCCGGGTGTGCAGGCGGTGAATGGCACCGTAATAGTCACCAGTACGCTCTGACCGGGGGCGAGTACCCCGCTTGATGGGCTGAAGGCGATATGCCCTGGTACATTTGTGAATGCAACCCAGTGCAAATTACTCTGGGCGTCTGGCCGGGAAAGCACCCTTGCTAGGCAGACAAAAGCCCCGTTTTTATTGCAGTCGAGATGCCCGACGATACTCATCGACAATGGCCGCAAGTCCAGGATGGCAGGTGCCGGCGCAGTTGGAGGTTGGGTCGGCTGCGGCGCCACCGTGGGCTTTGGCGAGGGCCTCGGTGTCGGTGTGGTCGTCGGCGCATGTGGGGGTATTGCTGTTGGGGTCGCCTGTCTTGCTTGCCCTGTTGCTACCGAACCACAGGAAGCGAGAGCAATGACGGCTATGGCCAGGCAGAGCACTACGATAACATTATTCTTGTATGTTCTTTTGCGAGATCGTAAGAAAGGGGTAATCAGCCCGCCAAACTTGAGATGCGGCATAGTATAGTCATTCCTTTTAGAAAAGCAATGCCAACCAGTTCTCTGTACTGGCATGGCATTTATAAGTTATTTATACATATCTACATTACCTGGTTACACCTTGGAAAAGGATGATCTGTTTCCATCTGCTGCCGCGTGTGCTATTCTAGGCATTGGCTGTTTTGGCTACTTCGTACATCCGTTCATAAAAACGGCATTTGGAAAGCGTAATGATCGTCGCCAAACAGGCTCAAAGGGCTGATTTTTTGAACGGATGATCAAAGTAGCCAGCACAGCTTGATGAAGGTGACAAGAGATTGCACAGTAGACGATTCCTTTTTTGAAGATGAGCAGGTACATGCATTTCGATTCTACTCTCCTGCTGGGGAATCGGCAAGGAGTGAGAGACGTGACAAGTTATTCTCGAAGGTCTCGTTTGCGAACGGATATCACATGGAGCCAGCACAGGGATAAATTACCCGGACAGGGCGAGTACCAGGGTAGAAGGCCCGATGATAGACAACAAAAAACGGATACCTATCTGGTACCCGTAGCGGCACTGTATGAGCTAGGCGACCGTGCTCCCCCGGCGCCCCTTCTTCTTACGTTCCTCAGCCGCCTTGATCTGAGCGGCCACGATAGCCCGCCCTGCCTTCTCTAGCACCTCATCGCGAGTAGCGCCTACCACCGTCGCATCTATTTCCGGTATAGTCGCCTCAAATTGGGTGCCAGTCCATTGAACCTGAACGTTAAAGGTATCGGGTACCATGCTCTGCTCCCTTCGCTCTCTTCGCTACTCCTACTCTCTATGCTAACCGAAAGTCCCATAAAAAGCAAGTAGGTCAGTGCTCTACCACCACCCGTATCAGCTGCTTCCCATCACGCCAAACTTGTATACTCAAGGCCAGAGGCCTCCTCATAGCTTTTCTAGACGCACGATAGAATGCTTTCATAGCTGAGGCCTCATCTTCCCCGAAGTAGACCGACTCATAACGATAATGCTCTATTTTGGTAGGGTACATCGTGCCGCGCTCCGCAGCAGCTTTAATCGCCGCTGTCCGATACGAGATAATCAACACGCTATAGTAAGCAGCCATGAGACCCCCACCTGGTAGTACTCAACTAACTGAAACCCCATAGCACCCTCAAGTAGATCGTCCTGACCAGCCAGGTCGGATGTCCCGCTTCAACAGGGGTGGCCATTTCCCGCTGATCGCTGCTGCGGCATCTACCAGGCCTACCAGGTTCACTCGTTCGCCGGCATGATCGACATCTGGTATGCTTCGCCGTGTTGTTGACCGACTGCCATCACGTACGCGCTGGTGCGTGATACTGCTGTCCTGACCCACCTCGCCCAGCTGTCTCCCTTCCGCCAGCAGCAGCACTCACCACCTTGAACAAGGCGCGCAACCCCTCTCCTAGCTGATCTATTGCAGTATGTCGCTACACCGTTGATACGCCTATCGAACAGATGTGCTATCACCAGCATCATAGCATGCCTGTCTACCATCCCGGTTCATCGCACCCCATCGTAGAACGCCGACTGCTTCCTGTACTGGCCACTTAGTATATCCGCTCTTAAAAATGAGTGGTGAACAAAGTTCTTCGATTGGTCTCGTCTGCAACTTTCTGAAGGTTTATGCGTCCACTTTTGACTTTCTGCAATGATATGCAGCCAAATTGTCAAAAAACTCTTCTATAAGCTTTCGGATTTTGAGCGTGCGAGAAGCCCTTTACTGCAATTTTATGCGTCCAGCGCACTGCAAAGATATGGGAATAATCACAGTGAGAAGGGGCTTGAGACGTTTTTGTTGAGTACAGTACAGCAACGCAAACAAAATTTCTCCATAACCCCCAATTCACAAAGGGAAAATGATAACTATGTCTGATCTACCTATAGGACCAGATACAGAAGCTAAAGATGTTCTGATTCAAGGGGCTTTAACTGAATATGAGAAAGGTATGGCATTCCTTTACCACTATTTAGTAGAGTTAAATGTGAATATTTACTTAGTAGAGCAGATCCTTCATTTCCCACTCAAATTATTTCTTCTTGAAGAAGTAGCAGAAAGAGACATCTTCCTCAGCCATTTCATCGACAACGCTATGTATATGAGTATACTCAGCATCACCCGCCTTGTCGCAGATGATAGTAGTGATGTCTATACAATAACGACCTGATGAAACCATCAAAAGAACACGGATCCACTTTCCTGAGATCAAGGCTTTACTCGAAAAACTAAACAGTTGTTTTAGTAACTTAGCTTTCAGTAGAGAACATACTTACCCAAGACCTGGGGTACGTATTGTTGCACTCGCCCCTTGCGGGTAAAACGGGAATGTAGGTAGAGAAGGAACAGAACGTGGGAAACGACACGTAGCCCGAAATGGCTATTTCTTTGTCTCCAAAGGAGCAGGCGTTACTCTTGTCAGGACAAACCGACATAAGTAGGGGAGGGGAACCACAGCGAAAAGGTGATCGTCATGCCTGCGCGCAAGCGGAAGCTTCGAGAACGTACCCATGACTGGCAAGAGATCAAGCAGTATACGCTCTGGCCGGAACAAGAGGTCTATGAAAAAATTCGCCCCGTCGTACTCTTTGGAGAGACGGCAGCCAAACGCGCGAAAGAAACCGGCGCCAGCGAACGCACGCTGCACCATCAGGCCAGGCGGTTTGAGCAAGAGGGCATGGCGAGCCTGTTCCATAAACACCCTTCCCCATCTCCTGATAAAGGGCGTAGTCTCCCGCCGGAAATACGCCAACTGATTAGCAATCTCAAGGCTGAGCACCCTGGCTTTCGCCCACATGAGATTGCGCGGATCTGTTTCCTGCACTTTGGTCGCAAGCCATCTGACCATACCATCAAGCACGTGCTGGCTGATGGGCCCAAGCCAACGGTGACAACGCGGCGCTATCCCCCCTACGCCCAGATCCCAGATCCCTATCAGCGTCGCCGGGCCATTGTCGATTTGCACGCGGAAGGCTGGTCCAATACGAGCATCAGCGCCTATCTGCAAACACCCCGACACCGGGTTACGAGGTGCTCAAACGGTGGGCCGAGGAAGGCCATGCGGGGCTGGATGATAAACCTTCGACCCCGCATCGTCCCGCACGCAAAGCCACGATGAGCGCAATCAGCGAGGTGAGGAAGCTGGTGAAGGATTCTCCTGAACTTGGCGCGTATCGCGTGCGCGCTGCTTTGGAGCAGATCGGCATCCATCTCTCACAGACCACCTGTGGTCGGCTTCTCGCTCTCAATCGCAAGCTCTACGGGTTGCCTGCCACGAAAGGCGGAGCGCCGCGTGTGCGCAAGGAGATGCCATTTAAGGCACATTTCAGGTTCGAATACTGGTCAGTCGATGTCAGATACGTTGAGGAGCATAACTTAGGATTTCCAGAACCTATCTATATGATTAGCATTTTAGAGAATTACACCCGCGCCATCTTGGCGAGCAAAATGTCTCGCACACAGAATCAGTGGGACTACCTGGAAGTGCTCTTTGCCGCGCTCTCGCGCTTCGGCGTGCCATCGGCTATTGTCAGTGATGGTGGGGGCATTTTTTACAGTAACCAGGCCATAGATGTGTATGCAGCGCTCGGGATCAGCAAAGAGCGCATCGAGCCGCGGCAGGCTTGGCAAAACTACATTGAATCGCACTTCAACATAGCCCGAAAAATGGCAGATGCCAGGTTCGCGCGGGCCACGAGCTGGGAAGAGGTGATCGCCATTCACCGCACCTGGATGCACGATTACAATGTGCAAAGGCATTGGGCACATGAGAGCCGTGAGGATGGCTGCCATAGCCCTGCCCAAGTCTTAGGCTCGTCCACAGGCACCATGTATCCGGCAGAGTTCCTCGACCGTATCCTGTTCGCCACCCGCTACACCCGCCACCTCGATAAACATGGATTCCTGCGGTTCCAAAATTGGAAGCTCTACGGGGAACGGGGCCTGGCGAAAGCTCCTGTCACCGTCTGGGTGTACGAGGGTTCGCTCAAGGTCGAGCACCAGGCCGTGACCCTCTCCACGTACACCGTCGATCTGCAAGACGATCACAAGCACCTGCGAGCCGTGAGCAGCCCTCGCCTAGCTAAGACGCCGTTTCGCTCCCCTCAGTTGCTGCTCTTTGATCTTGGCCCCCACGAGTGGCTGCTCTACTGGCGAACACCTGACCATACGCCTGCACGAAGCCGTCGCCGCGTCCGGGGAATCGTTCAATTACCATTGTTTGACCCCGAGCCACAGGATATGGCCGTAGGTGCCGATGCGGGAATCGGCCCAAGACGCTCGCGTACCCATCTCCATCTCGTTGAGGAGCGCGCGCAGGGTCAAGGGACAGAAGAGTAATCCAGGGCTTCGGCGAGCGCCCGGCTGGTCTTGCACAGAGAACCAGGCCGGTGCCCACTAGAGAGCGAATGCTCGCTCTTTGGTGTCTCGCGCGTTACAACTCCAGTTTTCATAGAGTTCCTTTCCTTCTGTGCTTTCTTCTATGTGTTCACCCGTGTGAACTACCTATTCGGAGTGTACATCGGGAAGCGGGCAAAACACATCGGGAGAATTCCGTGAATCTCCTCCGTATCTGCAGAGCTGGAACGCGCCGGATGAGAAGAGTGGCTACGGAGAATCCCGTAGAGCAGGTCAGACAAGGTGGTGTTCGATGGCGTAGCGCGTGGCGGCTGCTCTCGAGGAGACCCCGATCTTGCTATAAATCGAGGTCAAGTGGGTGTCGACAGTACGCGGACTGATGACCAGGCGTTGGGCTACTTGCTCATTCGTCAGGCCCTGGGCTACCACGCGCAGCACCTCAACCTCTCTGGCCATCAGTCCGTCAGGATAGGATGCAGGAGATACTGTCGGTGGGGATGGTGGCTGTTCTTCCTGGGTGGAGGCAGGGAGTGCTCCTTGCCCTGGTGTGGCAAGGGCTTGCTCTGGTGAGAGTGTGCGTCCCTGCGCCCACGCAGTGGCAAAGGCTTGCTCCCCAGATTGGGTCCGGCTAGCCTCTACCGCCCGATGATAGAGGGCACGGTCAACCGGTGGGAGGGGCGTTCCGACAGCTTCACGCAAGGCTTCGGCAGCACCCCACAGATGGGCTGCCCGGATAGGGTTTCCTTGAGCGGCAACTGTGGCTGCCAACCCCTCCAGGCCAGCAGGGATTGTCCCTTTGTCGCCTGACTCGTGCGCCAGCACGGCACCTTGCTCGTAGAGCGCCTGGGAACGAGCATAGTCTCCTGAAGCCTCGGCCACCTGCGCTAATGCGTAAAGTGAGAGAGCTGTGCCATGCTGCAGTTTCATCTCCTGGAAGAGCGCCAGTGCTTGCTCAACTCGCGAGCGTGCTAAGGCCGTATCCCCCTCGCTGAGGGCGAGCATCCCTGAGAGAGAGAGGCAATGAGCAATAACGCTCTTGTCGCCCAGTCCCCTGGAGAGCGCGAGACTTTCCTCGAGCAGCGAGCGTACCGCCATAGGGTCGTCTTGGGAAACAAAGAGCGCCCGTGCTACCCCGTAGAGCGACATGGCAACGCCCCTCGTGTTCCCCAGTTCCCTATCCATTGCCAGGCTCTCCTCATACAGTGCCAATGCTCTGCCATACTCGCCCTGTCGGCTAGTCAGGTCCGCCAGATAGTAGAGATCGTAGGCAATGCTCGCAGTGTCGCCCAGTTTCCTCTCGAGTGCCAGGCTCTCCTCCATCAGCGAACGCGACCTGGCCAGCTCGCCTCTCTGAAAGGCGAGCTCGCTCAGGAGATAGAGCGAGAACGCGGTCCCTGCCGTGTCTCCACGTTCGCGGGACTGCATCAGGCTCTCCCGGCACAGTGCCTCTCCGCGATCCTGGTCGCACTGGTAAACAGCGAAGCTCGCAGCGGCTGTGAGCGCTTTCGCCCGCGCGGCTGAAGCGCTTCCCTCACTGGCTGCCAGTGTCCGCTCCAAAAAGGTCCGTCCCTCACTCCAATGTCCACGGATATTCCAGAAGCGGCGCAGCGCTACTCCAAAACGCAAGGCCATCTCCCCGCCATCCCCTGTGCCCTGTTCCGCTTCGCCTCGTTCGAGCGACCACTGCATCACCGCTCGCAGATTGTCATGCTCCTCCTCCATTTGCTCCAGCCACCTCACTTGCTGTGGGCCCCCGAGTTCCCGTTCTGCCTCCTCCGCAAGTCGTAGGAAGTAGGCGGCATGTGCCCTACGCGCGACCTCTGTTTCCCCAAGCGCTTCTAGGTGCTCCAAGGCATACCCCCGAATTGTCTCGAGCATTGCGAAGCGTGGCTCCTCTCCCGCTTGCAGCTCCACCTGTTGCAGCAGACTTTTGTCGACGAGGGAAGTGACTCCAGCCAGGATGGACGCTGATGTGCTGCCAAGTGAAGTGCAGAGCGCTTCTATGGCCTCCATGGAGCATCCACCGACAAAAACGGAAAGCTGCCGGAAGAGCCACTGCTCCGGGACATCTAACAAGTTGTAGCTCCAGGCAATAGTGTGACGCAAAGTCTGCTGCCGGGCCGGCACATCCCGTGACACGCTGGCCAAGACAGAGAGGCGTTGACCCAGACGGGCGAGTAAGGCCCGCGGCGAGAACAGCTTCATACGGGCCGCCGCCAGTTCAATGGCCAGGGGCAACCCATCCAGGCGGGCACAGAGCTCGGTGATAGCGTGGGCGTTGACATCCGCCAGCTGGAAATCAGGCTTGACGGCCTGAGCTTGCTGGAGGAAGAGCGCAACCGCCGCATTATGCGAGAGCGTCGCGAGATCGGGCAAATGGTCAGGGTCGGGTACGGACAGTGGTGGCACCGGAAACTCGTGCTCGGCTCGCACATGGAGCACTTCCCGGCTCGTTACCAGCACCTTGAGGTGTGGACAGGCGGCGAGTAAGGCTGCTACCTGCTCTGCCGCGCTCACCACCTGCTCAAAGTTGTCCAACAGCAGCAACACCTGCCGTTGACGCAGTTCCTCCGTCAGACGTTCCAGGAGCGTCCGCCCACTACCTTCCCGGATAGCGAGCGTTTCGGCCATGGTTGGCACAACCAGGGCAGGATCACTGATGGGAGCCAAGTTCACAAAAAACACTCCACTCTTGAACAGCTCACTCACGTCTGCTGCCACCTGCAAGCCGAGGCGAGTTTTCCCCGTCCCACCCGGGCCAGTCAGGGTCACGAGGCGCACGTCCTCGCGGCGCAGCAGGTCTCGGAGCGCTGCCACTTCGTGCTCACGTCCCAGGAACGGCGTGGGTTGGACCGGCAGGTTGTTGGGGAAACTCTCCAGGGTGTTCAGCGGTGGGAATTCGGTGGGCAGGCCAGCGATCACGAGCTGGAAGAGGTGCATGGGACGTCCGAGATCCTTGAGACGATGCACCCCGAGATCGCGCAGGGACACACCCTCCGGTAGGTCTTGCTCCACGAGGGAACAGGTCGCCTGGGAGAGCAACACTTGTCCGCCGTGTCCTGCGCTCATCACGCGAGCGGCGCGATGCACATCCAGGCCGACATAGCCCTCAGCCGTTCGCTGTGGCTCGCCTGTATGCAGACCCATGCGCACCTGCACCACTGCACCATGCGGAAAGACGTGGGAGGCGAGGGCGCGTTGGGCCGCCACTGCCGCAGACACGGCATCGGTGGCGCGGGCAAAGACCACGAAAAAGGCGTCGCCCTGGGTGTCCACAATATTGCCGCTCCACTGTCCAAATGCTGCGCGCAGGATCTGGCGGCACTCTGAGAGTACATGAGTGTAGCGCTCACCCAGTTGGGTGAGCAGATGCGTGGACCCCGCGATATCGGTGAACAGCAACGTGACCGTGCCTGTTGGCAAGTTCTGCATAATCATCCTCTCTGCGCAGTTTCACGTCCAAATGGACAGCACTTATGAGTCGAAACGTTTCCAGGTACTTTCTCGCTTCACCCAACGCGCTCCCTGATTTGGGGTCGTAGTCATGCGTTTGGGGTGCGAGGGAAACTTCATACGGCCTCCCCTTGGCTTGATCTCTCTTACCGCCAGACTGGCCCAGGCTGACCGTGGTCGCACACCAGATATGGTGAGCCTGATGGTAAATGACCCGAAACATCAACAGTTTTTGCCCTCAAATGCGCACATTTGCCCTGAATGTTGAGCAGTACAACCATTCACTGCTTGAGAAACCGCTTCCCATCTGGAGCATTGGCATGGAATGTTGTAAATAACTCGCCAACGCTCGTCCCGCAGGGTCTGCTTCCCATTGCGCCTTGATTACCGAGGCTGAGCTTCGACCGGATGCCGAGGCCGAAGCTCCTGGTCTGATCTAAGCGAAGACGCATGTTTGGGAATGCAAAGGCGGCCCGACCGCTAGCCCACGCACGTCTCAGAGGCCCGCTTCATCCTTCGCTCGTGGGACCCAGTCGAGCGCCTCGTCCGGGATGCCGTGCTGTCCGAGAAAGAGGCTCAGTTGGGCCGCATGTTCCTGCACGTGGCGCAGGGTGTACAACTGGAGCTCGAAAAAGCTCATCGGCTTCCACCACCTCCAGGGGAAAGCCACCTGGCGCTGCGCTTGCTCGTCTGACAACGAGAGCAGCGTGGTCTGGCACTTCTGGCGCAGCTGCACCAGATAGGCATGGAGTTCCTCCTTGGGGTAGGGCTGTTCGGGAAGGACCCGTGCTGGTCCAAACTCATCCTGGGTGAAGGGTGTGGGGGGAGCGAATCCTTCCAGGGAGCCGGTGAGATACAAGTCGAGCCAGAAGAGGGTGTGATGGGTGAGCGACCAGAAGGTTGGGTATGCTGGGGCTTCCGGGTCACTCCAGAGGAGTCTATTCCACAGCGTGCTGGGGCAGGCGAGCAGGGCATTTTCCAGCATATCGATGGCCGCG
>WNFI01129284.1_pt1 | contig 12404 bp, 12 predicted proteins | sample 5400471 | NCBI WGS metagenome assembly WNFI01 (sample SAMN13153348, study PRJNA577476) | soil metagenome | isolation source: 100 cm saprolite on Douglas fir-dominated hillslope | place: USA:California | collected 2013-09-17 | reverse complement strand
CGCCTGGTGGTTGCAGACAGCGCTAACCGCCGGGTTATAGCCGCCCAGATAGCCGGTGGAAACCACAAAGACTCTGCCATTCTTGTTCCCACTAATCAGTTCACCATTCGGGGTCAGCATCGTACCGCCGGAGCCAAGGTCGCCATCTGCTGTAGAGAGACACTGCTGGTCAAAAGGAGTGAAATAGCTGACCACGCGCAAGTTGGCTGTCAGTTTGAGGTAGCTGTCACCGGCATCGCGTCCTCCACGGTTCAAATTAAAGGTCCCATTGCCGGTAGTGGCGTAAATATAGCCCCGCGAATCTGCCGCGAGCGCGCCCCCGCTGCCCCAGATGCCGCCTTCAACTCCACCGACTGTATCATCATAGGCCGCGATCCTCTGGAAACCGCGACCATTGTAGCCATAGCTGATGATCCATCCACTGTAAGGCTTATTGTCGCAAAAAGAGGCGAAACCGAGATACACGCGTCCATTGGCGAGCAGCAGCGCGGTTCGCTGGCGCTCTTTTTGCGCATCGAAGTTGCTAGCGGGCACACTGACTACCACCGGGCTACCGGGCTTATCCTGCCCGGTGCTCAGGTCCAGAGCGTGCAGAAAATAGGTTGGGTTTCCATTGGAAACCAGATAGGATGTGAGGAAAAGGGTCTGGGTGGCAGGATCAATGACCGGTGTGGAGGTAATGCCAATATTCGGAGACGTGTCGGCGCAGCTCACATCATCTGCGGTCACGGTTCTGTCGTTGTTATCCTCGTAGTTGTCTGCCCAGACGGGCGAGGGATTCCCGTTCACCGCGTCCGCGTCAAAGGCATACACACTGTTGTTCTCTGTGGCGACGATCACAAGATTGACTGCCTGACCACCGAGATTGACCCCTGGTACATACAGTGGTTGCGCATAAACCTGTCCATCTACCGGGTACGACATCAACGGGCCAAACTGATTGCCATTGACCGTCCTGGTGTTCAGGACAACTTCATTGGAATTCGTGCCCGTGTGCTGGTTGTTATATTTGAACGTGTAGACCGGAACATTTCCACTCACCGCCGCGTGCGCAGGAGACGTGGAGCCAGTGCCAGCCCAGCGTGACCAGAAAACAACCAGGCAAAAAAGCAGCAAAAGAGCCGTATAGAAAGCTGTACGGCGTATTTGCAGTAGAGAACTCATAGCAACTCCTTCAATAATTTGTATGTAGAAACCCCAAAATATATTTTACATCTAATTCCAAATTTATAATGTTTAATATGATATAAATGTATAATATTTACCAATTTACTTTGTAAAGATATTTGATGGACGTGGTGGAAAAATTTCTTCAGAAATTTTTCCACCACGTCCATCAAATATCTTTACTTTAATCTCTTGAGGTAAGGGCTGAGCGGCAAGAGATCATCAAAATAAGCAAACCGGGCTAAACCTATGCTCATCTTTGACGTTTTGCGCTCAAAGTATTATGCTTAAATGGCAAAAAACAAGAAAGCATAGAAACCAATGCCTGAGATTACACAGAATACAGCGAAACAGCCTGCCTGGAAGATCTGGATTAAAACTGGACGCCCCATGACGCTCACCGCAACCCTTAGTCCGTTGCTGGTGGGCACTGCGGTGGCCGCCTACGAGGGCGTCTTCCGGCCCCTCAATTTCCTTCTCGCCTTGTTGGCGACACTGTTCCTCCAAATTGGCACCAATTACTTTAATGAATACTTCGATCATCGCTATGGCCTGGATAGTGTTGAATCGTTGGGAGCAAGCACTGTCATTTTTCGTGGAGAAATGACTTCCGGGCAGGTCTTTGGCGGAGGCCTGGTCTGTTTTGTGCTGGCTATCCTGCTGAGCCTCGCGCTGATCTTTCTCGTTGGCCCGGCTATCATACTCTTTGGACTAGTCGGCATGGCCATTGCTTACTTCTACAGTGCGCGCCCGTTCACCCTGGCTCGCCGGGGACTGGGCGATGTGATGGTCTATCTCGCTATGGGCGTGCTCACGACCTGGGGAGCCTATTACGTGCAGATCCCGCGCTGGTCCTGGCTGGCCTTTGCCACCAGCGTGCCCGTGGGTTTGTTGGTCACGGCTATCCTGAACATGAATAACGTGCGCGACTACCAGGAAGATCTCCGGGTCCATAAGCTGACGCTGCCAGTGCGCTTTGGCCAGACCTTTGGCGTCTGGTACCACACCTGCCTGTTGTTTGGCAGCTACCTTGCTGTCACCCTGTTTGTGGTTCTGCACTGGCTACCAGCTTACAGCCTGCTCGTCTGGATCACTTTCCCCCTGGCTTTTCTCAATGTGCGCGCAGTCCTGACCGCTATTGATCGCAAGGCTTTTATTATTGGCATTAAGCGCACGTCTATTCTGCACCTTCAGTTTGGTGTGGTTCTGGCCTTTGGCCTGCTCCTCGCTCGCCCCTGATTGGCATACCAGGAGTAATCGCGTACTATAATCAGAGCAGAGGACCGCAAAGTCTCTTGATAAATTACAAAAGCAAGTAGTTAGTGCTAAAAATGTGGCACTGGCTACATTTTTAGCACTAACTACTTGCTCTTTTTCGGTGGTAGGGTGAGGCAGGGAAATTCCAATAGAAATAAGGAAGTATATAGCCATGAGCGCAAAAATCTCACTTGAAGAAAAATTCCGTGAAAGCGGCGGCAAACAGCCGTATGTTCGCCGCCTTTTCGGTCGCATTGCCCGTATCTACGACCTGATGAATCGTCTGATGAGTCTTGGCCTTGACCAGCGCTGGCGGGCTTTCGCGGCACGTTACCTCGCTCTGGGCACCGGCGATCTCGGCCTGGACCTTGGAGCTGGCACCGCTGACCTCTCCATCGCCGTGATCCAACGTTCTGGTCCGGGCACGCGTATGATCGGCATGGATATCACGCCTGAAATGCTGGATGAAGGTCGTCGCAAGCTAGCGCGCCTTGGCCTGCAAGAGCAGATTGAGCTGCGCGTGGGTGATGCCGAGCATATCGATTTGCTCGACAATAGCGTCGATGGCTGCTGCTCAGCCTTCATGGTGCGCAACCTCGCGGATATTCGCCAGGGATTTCGCGAAATGTTGCGCGTGGTCAAGCCGGGTGGCCGCGTGGTCTGCCTGGAGATCAGCCACCCGCCCGGCAAGATTTTCGGTTCCCTTTTCCATCTGTACTTCTATAAACTGGCTCCCCTCTTTGGCACGCTGCTGGGCAAAGCCTTCGAGGAATACAACTACCTGCCACATTCGCTCACGACCTTTCCCGACGCGTCAGCACTTAAAACGATCATGGAGGAGACCGGCTGGTCTGCTGTGCGCTTCTATCGCCTGAATGGTGGGATTGTCGCTGTTCACGTTGGCACTAAACCGGGCGAAGAGGCATAGTAGCTCATTTTCTCGGCGTGCACCGCTGATTAAACAGTTCGTACAACATCACGCCAGTCGCCATTGCGACGTTGAGCGAATCACTTCCGCCGACCATCGGAATGCAAACCAGCAGATTCTCAAATTTCTGCTGGTTTGCACGCCCTCTAGAGAACGTGCTACACTCCATAGCAGATGGATAGATAGAACAAACAAGAGTATCCCTGAATTTCGATTTTTGAGGTTTGGCATATGAATAAAAACCCCCGGCTTTCCGAAACGTTAAAATTCCACTTCGGCAACAAGATATTTTGCACCGATGGTCAGGATGGCACTTTAACCCATGTGCTGTTCGACGCTGAGAGCAGATGTTTGACGCATCTTGCGATCAAACAGGGTCGCTTCTTTGGCAAAACCGTGTATGTTCCGTTTGAAACCGTCACAGCGGCGACCGCGGATGGCGTGCGGCTCGCGTGCACCCTGGCTCAACTGGCGGCTTTCCCAGATAGTGAGGGGCCAGGCATCTCACTGGATGCTCGTACTGCGGTGGGCGGGAATGTTGTCGGACGCGGCACGCTGGGGATGGTGGCTGTGCAGCCTGGCAGCGGCAAACTGGCCTACATCGTGGCGCGTAATTTGCCAGCTGGACGCGCGATCCTGCTGCGCGAGCAGTACGTGACCGCGCTGGAACCCGGTCAGATCACCATCTCGCTTGATTCCGCGCTATTCAAATCGCTGCCGCCATATCGTTCAGATGAAGAGTTGCAGAAAGAGGTCGATGGGATTATCTTTGACCTCGGCTTTCTACACATCGATCTCAAAGGCATGAGCATGCGGGTGCTTGATAGTGTTCTTTACATGGATGGGAATATCTCCAGCACCCTGCGCGGCGAAATGACCCGCGACCAGGTGGCGGGCGTTAATGGCTTGCTGGAGATCAAGAATAACCTGATTGGAGATGATACCCTGGCGGCTGATATCGCACACGCGCTTGGGCAGGATGAGCGCACGCGGGACCTGCCGATTGGAGTCTATCCTGATCTCGGCGTTGTGCGCCTCAGCGGCTCCGTACGCACTGCTCAACAGAAGACCGCCGCAGGCGAGATCGCACGTGCGTTTGCTGGTGTGCGCGGTGTTACCAATGATCTGCTCGTCGATCCTTCCGCTTCGATGCTCTACGTCATGGCTCCCCCCGAAGGCGGCGAAACGAAGGATATCACGCCTGGCAAGTTTACCCGGCATACAAAATAGTGCAGATATATGAGTCATCCCGCAAAGGGAACTGTCGAGTTTATCGCAGATAAACTCGACAGTTCCCTTTGCGGGATGACTCATGTTGTATCACCCTAGTTTTCGCCCGCGTTAAGCGCCTGGTCCAGATCGTCAATGATATCCTCGGCGTCCTCAATCCCGACTGAAAGGCGAATGCAGCCTTCGGTAATTCCGTAACGCAGCCGCTCTTCCAGGGATAAACCGCGATGCGAAGACATCGCCGGGTAGCTTGACGGGCAGGCAGAGGCGCAGATCGTTCATAAAGCGGAAAGCCGCCTCTTTGCTCTGCTCTTTCAATTCAAACGAAAGCAGCCCGCCGTACAGGCCCTTTTTGAGCTGTTTGCTCGCGAGTTCATGCTGGGGATGAGACGCCAGCCCTGGATAGTGAACCCGTTCTATCTCCGGGTGTTCCTCTAAAAAGTGCGCAACCTGCAAGGCGTTGGAGCAGTGCCGTTCCATACGCAAGGCCAGCGTCTTCAGTCCGCGCATGGCCAGGTACGATTCAAAGGGACCCAGCATCGCGCCCAGCAGCGTGGCGTACGAGCGCATCTGCTGAAGGAAACTGTTCTTGCTACTGATCGTCACACCAGCGGTACTATCTCCATGGCCACTGATGTACTTGGTCACGCTGTGAATCACCACGTCGAAGCCATGAGCCAGAGGTTGAACGAGATAAGGAGTGGAAAAAGTGCTGTCAATCATCGAGATTGCGCCGACTTCTCTGGCCGCCGCGCTGATTATATCCAGATTGGTGACCTTCACCAGCGGATTGGAGATCGTCTCAACAAAGACCACGTCCGGCTCTTCGGCGCGGATAATCTCGCCTGCATTGCTACAGCAGAGGTCTTTGAAAACCACGGTCACGCCGAGCGGCGCGAAGACGGTGCGTAACAGGCTAACCGTCGCGCCGTAAATATCCTGGGCGACCAGAACTTTGGTGCCAGCCGTCAGCCCCGCCGCCATTAGCGCGCCCTGAATCGCTGCCATGCCCGAACTCATGACCACCGCGCCTGCCCCGCCTTCGGCTTTGGCTAACACATGCTCCAGGGCGTGGGTATTAGGATTACCCTGGCGTGCGTAGACGAAGGATTGCTCGCCTTTAGCGTTTTCATCGAAAGCCTGGTCAAGCCGTTCCGTATTGGTATGTAGATAGGTTGTGCTTGTATAGATTGGTTGAATGGTTGGCGCACCAGTCTGGTGCATCGGACGAATATACTCACCCCCATGCACAAAGAGTGTATCTAAACTCCAATTCTGCGGTTCTGCTTCTTTCATACCTCTCCTTACCCTATAAGCTGATAACAGGGTCCGTCCCAATTCGCTTCTGGCCAGCGAATCTGTGTAGGCGGCAACCTGCGTCAGTTCCAGAAATGTACCCAATAGTAGCCGACACGATTGAAAACTGTCAATTTTTCAACCTCCCCAGGCATGTGACCAAAAGGTCATGGAAGCGCCTGGATATAAATTGGCTCTTTTGCTACGCTGCAAGTAATCTCAACTTTGGAACAAGCAATATGTACGTGCTCGCGTTATTGCGAAATATGCTCACCCTTCTGTTACGGTGTACATAGTTTATTGAGATACTCCAGATCTTTGAATAACGCTTCAATGGGAGGTAACTCCGCCTCATTTTCCGCAATCCACTGCTCGTAGAGTGAGCCGTAACGGTTTGCCAGAAGGATGCTGGGTTTAGCCGAGCGTGTCTCGCGCTCCCAATATGTATAACGCGCGATCACCTCACCTTGTGGGTCGGCCAGCAGGGGGAACGGCAGGTGTAGCTCCTCCTGAGTGCGCAGATTCTCGATCACCGTATCTGCCGCGAGTGCCAGAACCGCGCAATATTCCTCTTTGAGCGCGCTATACTGCCGCTTGAACTCCTTCAAAATTCCGTGTGCCTCGCTGTCCCTGAAGCTGGTCAGCAAAATAATTACCAGATGCTCACGCTGTTTATAATCCCATGGACTGTGTGGCATCCCATCCGCTCCCGGCAACGAGAAAGCCGGGATGATTTCCTCTGGATGCAGAAAAGGTTGATGCTGCTCGGACATAGCTGGTTCCTCTCGGTTAGTGCTTTCCTCTCCGCTCAGTCAGATTGCTAGAGCGGAATAAAGCTTCTGCTATGAATAAAGGTTCTCTGGAAATTGTACCTCAAAGTAACGTGTTTGTGGATCGGCCAATTGGCCCGACGATCTGCCAGTCTTTTGTCCCACGATCGTCCGGGAATTCGCGAGGGCAAGCGCGTTGCCCAGGTAGGTGACAATAGCGGGGCTTTACACAGGCCATCCTTTCCAGATACACTACTAGCAGGCATAGATTCTGTTGAATTCATAATAGCCAGTTATCTATACCTGCTAGTAGCTTTCTGAAGGAGGCATGATGTACTTCAAGCAACTCGTCAAAGAAGACCTGGGCTGCGCCAGCTACATTGTTGGGTGTCCCAATGCCGGGATCTGCGCCGTTGTTGATCCGCGTATTGATATGGTCGAGGAGATTCTTGCGTTGACCTCGGCCAAAGGGCTGCAAATCACAGCCGTAATCGAAACGCATAACCACGCCGACCACATTTCTGGCCACGGCGAACTCGCCGAACGCACAGGCGCGCGCATTTATGTGCATGAGCAGGCGGGCGTCGCTTTTCCTCATCACGATCTCAAAGATGGCTCTGAGCTGACCTTCGGCGCGGTCAAAGCGCGCGTCATACACACACCTGGCCATCGACCCGAACATATTGCCCTGGCCGTCTCCGATACCAGTCGCAGCGACGATCCCTGGTTGGTGTTGACTGGCGATTCGCTCTTTATTGGTGATGTGGCGCGCCCCGATCTCGCGGTTCCCGGCGAGGAGGGTGCCGAGGCCCTCTATGGTAGTATCTTCCATCGTCTTCTGGAGCTTGAGGATGGGGTTGAGGTTTATCCAGCTCACGTGGCTGGTTCGCTCTGCGGACGCGGCATGAACGCCAAAACCAGCTCAACCATCGGCTTTGAACGCAAACATAATCCTGCCGCAACGCCCCGTTCACGCGCCGAGTTTGTGCGTGCTATCAACGAGAATTTACCACAGCGCCCGCCCAACATGTCTACGATCATCGAGCGCAATCGCGGCGACTACACCCGGCGTGCTATGCGACCTGTGCCCATCGCGTTGTACCCCACGGCTTTTCAGCAAGAGATGGCGAGCGGTGCGCTGGTCATCGATACGCGCTCACCTGGGCAGTTTTGCGCTGGGCATATCCCCGGCGCGTTGCATGTTTACCTGCATGGCTCTGCCTTCGCCACGCGCGTCGGTTTCGTCGCGCCGACGGGGAGCCGCCTGCTGCTCATCGTTGAAAAAGAGGCCGATCTACGCGAGGCATGTACGCAGCTCGCCGTTGTGGGCTACGATCAGGTGAGCGGTGATCTCGCTGGTGGGATGGATGCATGGCGCTCGACAGGTTTGCCTGTGCAGGATCTGGGGCAACTGAGTGTGACACAGTTGCCCGAGCAGCGTGCAGGTTTGCTTGTGCTCGATGTGCGTGAGCCGGGTGAGTGGCAAGAAGGCCATATCGCAGGCGCGGTGCATATGCCCTTCTACACTATCGAAGCGCGTCTCGCGGAGTTGGACGCTGCTCAGCCGAGCGCGGTCATCTGCGGTAGTGGCCAGCGCAGCGCAGTTGCCGCCGCTATGCTCCAGCGCCATGGCTTCCAGAGACTCTTTAACGTATCCGGTGGTATGGAGGCGTGGAAGCAAGCACGTTTGCCAGAGGTTCGCTGATCACTAGCTGCTCCCGTTGCGCGCATAAGCACGAACAGAACAATTTTTTGCGGAAGTGCAGATGGTAGCATGCCGCCGCGTGCTGCCATCTTTGAATCAGAATTTTTCTGAAACTTCCCTCCCTCTCTGTTCGTTCTTTTAGTAGAGATAACGTCTAGGACAGAAGAGGTGACGTATGCAGTTCCTGTTGCTGGCTCTCAACTCGCTCTCATCAGAGCTTTCCCCAGAAGATGACGTGGATCGTCTGTTTAAGAAGCTCCAGCGTCGGGAACCACCTGCAAATATTCTCCAACAGATCCTTAACCGCATTCGGCATTTACCTTCCGAGCAGATCTATCAGCCGCCAACTGAGTCTGAAAAAACGAATACTCCAGATACAGCCGAGTAGAAGATTAAGATTTCCTTAGAAAGTTAAGTATGCGCTGAGAAAGAGTCCTCTCTCTTCAACTCTACTTTAGTTTCTGCTTAGAGTCGCTTATAGCAGAGCTTATAAGGGTTGTAAATTCGACCTGAGGAGGTTAAGCTGAATGTAGTTAAAGAAAAAGAGGAGAGAAAAATATGCACCTACGCGAGCGTATTAAAAATCAACCTATCGAAATTACCGATGGGGTTCTGGCTCAGCAAACTCTGGCGGGCGATGAAGAAGCTTTCACCCAACTCGTCCAGCGCTATAACAACTCCTTATTCAACTTCATCTGCCGCTTCCTGAACGATTATGACGCGGCTTCAGATATTCTGCAGCAAGTCTTCACCCAACTCTATGTCTCACTGCCCAAACTGCGTACAGGTGAGCCGTTGAAAGCCTGGCTTTTCCAGGTGGCCCGTAATCGCTGCCTGGACGAACTGCGCCGCAAGCGCGTTGTCCATTTCTCGGATCTCCAGGGAGCTGGCGAGGACGACGAGCTTTCGCCCCTGGCGATTATTCCGGATACCAGCCCCTTGCCAGAAGATGTGGCGGAACGCCATGACCTGCAGAATATTTTGCAGCAAGCCATCTCTAGCCTGCCGCCGAAATTCCGCTCGGTCGTCCTTCTACGTTATGCTTCCCAGCTCAGCTTCTCAGAGATTGGGCAGGCTCTCCAAATGCCCGAGGCCACCGCCAAAACCTACTTCCAACGCGCCAAACCGCTTCTGCGCGCCAGGCTCCAGGATCAGCTCAAGCCCACAACTGTATATTAATCTTCTGGCTTATTCGTGGTGATCACCAGGATTTTCACAAACCATGAGAAAAAGCTCACGCTATTGTGAAGCCCGGCTTTCGTTGGGCTTCACAATAGCGTGAGCTTTTTGGGGAAAGGTGAAACTTCTCCCCTGTCCTGTGCGTTCCTTTACTAAGTGAAATGACACCGGAAGAACAAGAAGGAAGTTTCTATGCAGTTTATGCTATCGCGCCACGCCCTGACAAGCTTCCAGCCAGGAGATGACATCGACAAACTTTTCGACCGTCTATCGCAGATCGAACCACCAGGCGAATTGATTTCACGCATTCTCTCACACGTTGGGCATTTGACTACGCCATCCGTGTCATCGATTCAGCCAGACACCGTGACCCATGAAGGATTGGGCGACCTGATCGTGCGCAATGAGAAGCGTGAGCCTTCGTAGCGCCTCAGGACGCGATCTGCTCAGAGAGTCTCCCGTTCGTTACTAGCCAGCGAACAAATTCCAAACGACGCTGATCGGTACGCTCGTCATGTCTAACATGCGATCAATCCGCTTAAGAAGGGTTTGAATAGGATAGGGTTTGGGTAAATGATCGAGCGTTGACCGGGCTTCGCCACGGGTGCGAAGATGCTTCTGCGCCGTTGCTTCCGCGCTGGTCAACAGAACCGGCGTGGCGGATGTGCCAGCATCGGCGCGCAGAGCTTTCAGCACGCCCCAGCCGTTCACCGCACCAGGCAGATCCAGGTCCAGCAAAACTAAATCGGGGACAATTTCTCTAAGGACGTTGAGCGCCAGCTCACCGTTTTCTACCAGAGTAACGACATAGCCCTGAGCTGTCAGAAAGCCAACCTCTAGCCTGGCCAGCGACGCATCATCCTCCACCAGGAGAATATGTCCGCGGAAGGTTTTGCCCATGCTCTCCTCCCTGCCTGGCTGCACCTCTGTTCGCTCGCGCGTTTGGTTGGCGGCTCTCATATCATCCTCAACATTCAAGCGCTCAGTGACCCCCCTTTTTGCGTGCGTACAACCTTGGAGGTCCTCTCTCGTTCTACTGGTGTGGCGAGAACGGTTGTCTCAAGAGTAATAGTAGCAGAGGTTGAGTGAGGATAGCGTGAAAATTCTGTCATATTTTGTGAAAATATTGTGAAGATATTTTTAGATAATCTCACTCTATCTCACCCTACCCCAAATTGCTCCAGAAAATACCTATCTTGAGGGATCAGGCATCGTCTGGCAGGGGAACGTAGTAGCCGACGCCCAGTTCGTTGAGCAGGAAGCGCGGCTGCGTGGGATCAGGCTCTAGCTTGCGGCGCAGGTGGCGAATAAACGTGCGCAGGTAGGTATTCTCGCCGCTGTAGTCGGGTCCCCAGACGCGTTGGAGCAGGTCCCGGTGGGTGAGGACCCTGCCAGCATTGCGCGTGAGTTCGCAGAGCAGGTCGTACTCGGTCGGGGTGAGATGCACTTCCTGGCCACCGCTGCGCACGAGGCGATGGGCATAATCGACGATCAAGCCATTGTTGCCGCCACGTTGATAAAAAGGGCGCTGGTTCTCACTGCCAGTCAACCCACTGCGCAGGCGGGCCGTCTCATCGGCTCGGCGTAACGCGACGCGCACGCGTGCCAGCAACTCGTTCAGGCTAAAGGGTTTCGTCAGATAATCGTCGGCCCCCGCGTCCAGCGCCTTGATTTTCACGCGTTCTTCATCATGGGCTGAAAGAATAATCACCGGCGCGCTACTCCATTCGCGCAGACGGCGCAGAAACTCCAGGCCATCCAGCGAGGGCAGTGAGAGGTCCAGCAAGATGAGCTGTGGCTCAAAGAAAGCGGCCTGGTCGATTGCCTGCGCGCCATCGCGCACCGACTGCACCAGGAAGCCACGTGCGCGCAGTTGTGCTTGCAAGAAGCTGCGCATTTGCGCGTCATCTTCGACACAAAGAATTCGAACCTTTTTCTCGGTGGTGGTCATGTGGGCGACTCTCCTCTATGTGACCTCTGGCCTGACCGGTCCGGCCAGGGCGAGGGTAAATGCAAAAGTGGTTCCTTTTTCAGGACTGCTCTCCAGTTCGAGCGTGCTCCCGTGAGCCTCGACGATGCCTTTGCTAATGTAGAGGCCCAGGCCCGTCGCGGGATTCCAGCGTCCATCCCCCCGACGGCGCTCAGGTGCGCTCGTTGCCGGTTGGCCGGGGCGGGTCGCGTCAGGACGGCGCGCTTCGGCGAACGTGCTAAAGCGCGTGAAAAGCGCGGACTGTCGCTCCGGGGAAATACCCGGCCCGCGATCGCTTACCCGCAGGGTGACTCCCCACGCCTGCCCGTTCTCCTGCTCCAGCACCGCTGACAGACGCACCGCGTCTCCCACGGGCGCGTAGCGAAACGCATTACTCAGCAGATTAATCAGCACCCCCATAATCAGCTCGTAGTCGGCGCGCACAGCTGGCAGCGCGTGCGGAATGTTGATCTCCAGGCGACGCTGTGACGAGGCGATCAGCGCCTCCAGACGTTCTTGCAGATCCTCGAACATCTCTGGCAGGAGAATTGGCTCCAATTCAGGACGCAGCGCCCCAGCTTCCACGCGCGACGCGTCAAGAAAATGATTGATCATCCCGACTAATCGCTCCACCTGCTCGTCTGCTGTACGCAAGAAATCCAACTGCTCTTCGGGCGACCAGGCCATATCACGGGCCTGCAAGGCGCTGAGATGAGCGCGAATATTGGCCAGCGGTGTCTTGAGCTCGTGCGCCATAATGGTGAAGAAATTTTCACGCGCGCGCTCCAACGCTTTGATCCAGGTGATATCTTGCCAGACCAGCACCACATTGACCGCCGTACCATCGCTGGCCAGCAGGGGCGCAGCGTTGACCAGTAGGTTGAGGATCTGTCCATCGGACTG
>WNFI01010920.1_pt2 | contig 12404 bp, 21 predicted proteins | sample 5400471 | NCBI WGS metagenome assembly WNFI01 (sample SAMN13153348, study PRJNA577476) | soil metagenome | isolation source: 100 cm saprolite on Douglas fir-dominated hillslope | place: USA:California | collected 2013-09-17 | reverse complement strand
GCATTTCAAGTTCGTGCCGCGCGGAAAAATCCGCCTGCACCAGAAGCCGAACACCGCCGAGATCAAAGCCTGCCGGCCATGGTACGAACGCGAACTGGCTGTGATCAGACCTGACCTGGTGGTAGCGATGGGCGCGACTGCTGCGCAATGCGTGTTCGGAAAAATCACGCCGATCAACAAAACCCGTGGACGCCTGATCGATCTCGATGAGGGCATCAAGGCGCTGGTGACGGTGCATCCGTCCTATCTGTTGCGATTGCCGGATGAGGACGCCAAGGCGCGGGAATACGAGCGATTTGTCAGTGATCTCAAAATTGCCGCGGCGGCATTGCGCAAATCGGAGCGCGCGGCCTGAAGTCTCTTCCCTTCTCCCCTTGTGGGAGATGGAATGGACGTAAAAGATTATGTAAATCAGCGGCTTATGTTGGCGGTGTCTCTATAGTGTCCTAAACAGATGTACGGCGTGCGCCTGCGTCCGGATCGTGTCCGAACCATGCGCCAGCGCCTTTGTCTCCGGAGCGACCCAAGTCCTACCCGGCTAACAGGATTGCAAGCTCTGACCGGGCGGCATCACGTCCAACCAGCGGCCTCCGACATCAGGAGGTTCAGGTAGCCAAGGCGAGCTTTCAAATACTCGATCTGAATTTGCTGACGCAGGTCGAGGTGCCTGACGGGTCGTAAGAATTCAGCCTGCTCTATAAAGCTAAGTTCTTTCTCCTGACTCTCTTTGGTTGCTTTGAGAGCGTCTTCCCATGGCGCTTCCACGCCTTTCCAATCTGCGAAGGTGGCACTAAGCGCTGTCTCCATCGCTGCAACTTGAGCCTTGAGCTTTTCAAATTCGTCCTCGGGACGGCCTTCCGCGTCTAAACGGTTCGGGAAATCTTTGGGGGAATGCTCCGTAATCTTGCGTTCGACTAACTTTATTGCTGCGACGACGGCATTTCCAAATTCTACAGCTCGCGCAGGTTCCCAGACATCGCGCAGAGAATGGTGCCCAACGACCGACAACCCAATCTCATGAACCAGTCTATTGCGCAGCTCGAACAGCTCGTCGAGCACGCCGTACAAGCTGTTATCAGCGCCTTCTACATAAAGGTCGATTTCCGTTTTCGAGTTTCTAAGCTCGCGTTCTATGATTTCGGTGATACCAAGCTCGTTAAAGACGCGTTTGAAAATCTCAAGGTATTCACCGAGGTGGGAAACGTTAGCGGCGGCTCCGAGCAGATGCGGGACTGTAACGCCCTCAGCGATCATCTGGCTCAGGGCCAGGTCTGCTATTTTCTTCACGTCGCCTGTTTGAATACAGGACGGACGAAATAGCATGACATCGACAAGCCGAGAGCGGGCGTGCCATTCGAGACAAGTAACGAACCCGACGGCGAAATAGTCGATGATCTCATAGGTTCTTCGGACATTTCCAAAATAAATCTCCCGCCCCTCAGCGTTGGATTTCAGGTCCGAGAGAGACTGAGCGTCCTGTACTAGGCTTTCAGCCCGCCAGATGGCAGCCGATGCATTCAGGGTGTTGATCCGAACTCCTGAATAGCGTGATGCGAAGTCGATAAGATAATGCTTTACCGGTTGCTTCATGCCTTTGGCCATCTCAAATGGTTTGGCGCTCGCGGGAGCGCCTTGTCGGGTCGCGCGCCGTGCTCGGGCCATTAGATCGCGCGATCCTCACTTCCTGCGCAGCTCCCACAGAGAGATCAGATCATCCCCTCATCAGGGGATTATTGGGTTTGGATCGCTGCCGCGGCAAACAATGCTGAACCAAATGCACAAGTAGCCGACAGATTTCTCGGTCATCAGAAGTCGCGATAAGCTGTTGATGTTCTCCCATCTAATAAATTCAATTCGTCCTGCCGGCACATCCCGCACCAATATTCCCTTTTCAAAGCTCCTCAGCAGTACCAGAGGACGCGTGCTCTGCCTTTCCTTCTGATTGACTGTGTAAACGTCACTAGTCTTACTCAAATCGGAGTAGCCACTTGTAATCCCGTAGCCGAGCATCAAAAGCACAACCAAGGGGGCCACCAGCACAAACCGATGTTTCCAGTCCTTAGCAACCCACTTCCCAGGGACAACCTTGGTTATGATGAAAACGGTGGCTATGCCGACCAATGATGAAACAGAAAGCGCGGGACTGCTCTGACCACCGATCAGAAAATAGAGCAAAATAGCAATAGCAGGTATTGCTGAAGCGGCGATCAATATGGGCCTATCGAGCCTGACCTTGTCCCCCTCAACCGTCATGGTTGCTTCGAGGGCCTGCGCACCGGCCAGAATGCCCGCAATTGTCGGGAGCCACACGAACGAATTGGAAAGATAGTCGTAAGTTGTTGCTATCGTCTGTAGGTGCCAACCGAGGACGTAAAAATAGCCCCACTCGTGCACAATTGTCATGAGGAGGACGACAAATGACGTAACGCCAATAAACTTAGGCGCGGCGTCGAAAAACTCCTTCATAAAGCGTCCCTTGTCGCCGACCCTATCTGATCCGTCCGATGTCGCATTTGCCCTAGATCGGCGAACTGCTTAGCGACTCGGCAGTGTCAGCATACTCGCTCCAATTGCACCCGGAACGTCTGATCAACCGCATCCACAGCCTTTCTAGGGATGACAGCCTCGCGCAATACTCGGGCTCGGGAATACACCTATCCACACCCACGACGCGCAGTAGCAGGGCCCCCGACCGATCCCCAGCGGATTGATAATTTGCACATCGGCCAACGCCGCGCTTTCATGAGAGCATGGGCACCAAATCACGAGAGACCATCTACGGCGGCTCGGTCCGAGCATCAGCCGAGAGGGCGGCTCAGGCGCGCAAGGAGGCTGACCGGCTCGCCTGCGAAGCGTGGAACAAGCGCATGCTCGGCTTTCAGGGCCCTGCGCGGCCGTCTCCGGCCCTCGGCGATGCACTTAACGCTGGTTATTGCTATCTCGAAGTCAAATGCATCGGCTGCGACACGCACCAAACCATCGCGCTCGATATCATCCGGCGGCCGAAGGCGACGCGGGTGCATGAGCTGGAGCGGTACATGCGCTGCAAGGACTGCTCGGAGGTACGAGGCTATCCCTTTAAGCGCAGCCATCTGGTGGCGTTGCGGCCAACAAGAATTTCAGCCGACAATCCACGCTCAGCATGGTGGCCGGGCGAACGCTAACGATAGAGTGACCGAATGGCGAACGAAGCTGAGCAGCTAAAACCAAGGGGGAGAAGTGGATAGCAAGACGTGGGACTTGTTGAAGCGGCTTTCCAAGAGTGTCTTATGGACGTCAATTGCGCTACTGCTGACTGCCGTTTTGGCAGCTGGACTGATCCAGTGGGGGATTTCGAACTACCCGTCCATCGTCAAGTGGTGGTTCCTCTTGGCTGCGTTGCCAGCGGCTTGGGGCTTGTTCGCGTTGCGATGCTGGCAGCGCGCTCTCTACGGACTTTTAGAGGTGATCGTGGGAGTTCTTGCTGTTGGCAATGCATCCCCCTCCGCAGGAAGGGACCCCACCAACCTAACGGCTGCCTTGGCAGTCATCGCGGGTGTCTACATTATTATTCGCGGTCTCGACAACATTGACCAAGGCCTTCCCGCTTACAAGTCAGCTTTCTTGTACCCTCCGGATGCCTGGTTGTTACAATTTTACTGGGAGATTGTAGCTAAAGGCCGAATTAGAAAGAGCCAAAGAGCGCGAACATATCGGCGGCTCGTACGACCATATTTGAAGCCTATTGCTGCCGAATTTGAGCAGATCGCTTCGCCCAAAGACCGTCCTTCGGCCACCGCTCGCGGTTTCCAAAGAAAGTATTATGTAATGAATTTTATGGATCACCGGATACGCGAATTGGTAAAATCTCATTACTAAGAAGACGTCGTCTGCTTCGCGCTGGACGATGATCGTTCGTTCACGGCGTTCGCTGGCATCTGGACCGAGTTCAAGGGCGACCGTGGCACCAAGTCTAAGCCGATCCCGGGGCCGCATCTGGTCTATGGCTTCCTGACGACGGCACCGAATGCAGTGGTCGCGCCAATCCATCCGAAGACGATGCCGGTGATCCTGACGACAGAGGAGGAACGCGGCGTATGGATGCGGGCGCCGTGGGATGAGGCGAAGGCGCTGCAACGGCCATTGCCGGACGATGCGCTCATGATAGTGGCGCGGGGTGCAGATAAGGAAGATCAGGCCGCCGCTTGACCGCTTTGGGCGCGCAAAATCGCCGCTCATGTATCTAATCCACCGCAGGTACCGCCCGGACTGTCAGGCTGGCCGGGGGTGGACTCATGATTGTACCAGTTGGAAAGACCAACCTTGCGCAGGGTTCCGCTCCCAGTATTATCCTGCGCAAATAATTGGAGATGGAAATGCCAAGTGCCGGGCTCTCGCTCGTCGGATTTATGGACGAGCCGCAGGCCATGAACTACCTTGCGACAGCCTGCATTCCGGCAAATCCATCACCCGCAGGTATCAGGGCGGAGTGGGACGCGGCTCGGGCGCGACGTGGTCCCCCGATCCCGGGGGCAGGACAACCCGATATTCAGGATGTACCAGCAGCCGATCTGCCTCACATCGTCGCCCTACAACAAGAACCTTGGATCGCCCAATTCCTACCAGCAATTCCCGGAGCCGAGTTCAAGCTAGTCGAGATCGACCCCCTCCTAGCATACCAATTCTCCGTCGATACTACTCGGAGCGACCACCACTGTTCTACCTTACCGAAGCCGCCGTCGATTGCTGACCTTCTTCCGGTCTGTTTGCCTATGCATCGACCGAGCGGTGAGTATCACGTTAATCAGTTGCCCCACTCGGTCATCATCAAATCGCGGAGCCTGAATCTGATGATGATGGCCGCAGGCATCGGACCTGACATGGCCGGAATGAATTTCGGCTGGTCAATCCCGCTGCTGCACGTGGTTCGGTTTAATGGGCGTTGTTACCTGCACAACGGATTTCATCGTGCATTTGGTGCGCGACTCGCCGGAGCGACGCATATACCGTGCATATTCCGGGATGTCGCAGATGCAGACAGCGCGGGCATCAAGTCCGACGGGTCTACTTTCGGACTACCATTGCTGCAGTCCAACGATCCGCCAACTATAGGCCATTTCACCAACGGGTTCGCCCATAGCGTCACGCTCCGCGCCGTAACGCGAATCTTGCACGTGAGTTGGTCATCGTACGCGATGTACGACGAGTAACTCAGCTTCGGACGATGCGGTAATGATCGGTCGGCGCGGATGGCGGCGACGCGTTGGGCGCGGGATTGTGGGCGACCATGCTACGCTCATCCAGTGCAACCAGCGGCTTCAGGCCCGCCGAGCCATTGCTCGATGGTTGCTGAACTGCTGCTTGGCCATTCACGTTGAGGTTGGTCATTTTGCTTCCCTGACGGAGTCGGACTGACTTAATTCCTAAGTCGTTAAGGTTCCGTTAACCCGCATAATCACTAAGTTTCGTAGATAAATCAAGTCACAAACGAGCAATGTGTTGAACTGCCTGATGTTCCGACCCTCTGACGGGGCAGCACAAAGGTCCCGCCCCCGCCAACAAGTGTATCAGGCGATGCACACGAAGTAGGGAACAACCACAAAAACATCAAGAGCTTGAGGTGATCAGGCATCCAATTGGCGAATATGCGGGCGGGGCCTGCTGCGGTGGGATGTCACAGTCTAACCATGATATCGGCCCCCTGCAGCTCGACGCGCCTCGGCTTGGTCCGGCCGGTACCAAGCCACACGACACCCGGAACGATTCTTGTGCCAGAACTTGAATCTCCGGGTTCTGGGGCGCGGAGTTCGTTTTCGGCGTTTCAGCGTAAGAAACCTACCGCCATCGGCGTCAAGGCGCCGTCTCCCGGCTTCATCGAGCCCGCACTGGCGACGCCGATCGATAAGGTGCCGAGCGGCGCGCGCTGGGTTCACGAGATCAAGTTCGACGGCTATCGGGTGCAGGTGCACCTAAAGGACGGCACGGTTAAGGTGTTCACCCGGCGTGGCAACGACTGGACCAGACGCTTCCGGAAGATCGCGTCCGATGCCATCGAGATCAACGCGGGCTCCGCGATCGTCGACGGAGAGGTGGTTGTCCCCTCGGCTGACGGCACCACCGACTTCTCGGTCCTGCAAAACGAGCTGAAAGGACGATCGACCAAGATCGTGCTGGTTGGTTTCGATTTGCTCTATCTCAACGGCCGTGATCTCCGGAGCCTGCCGCTGTATGAGCGCAAGGCGCAGCTCAAGAAGATCATGTCCGATACCGACATCTAATTCTCAGAGAGTTTCGAGATCGACGACCGCGAGATGTTCAAGCATGCGTGCAAGACCGGCTTGGAGGGCGTCGTCTCGAAGGTTCGCGACGGTCGCTATCCTGTGGGCCGCACCAACGATTGGGTGAAGGTCGCCTGCCAGCAACGCGAGACCTTGCTCATTGCAGGCTTTGCTCTCGACGGCACCAAATGGGATGGCATTTATCTCGGGCGTCGCAAGGGCAACGACCTGATCTATGCCGGGAAGCGCGACCATGGGCTTCACGCCTCAATCGGAAAAAGAATTGCGGGCGCGTCTAAAGCCGCTGATCCGGAAAAACCAGCCCTTCGCCAAGAAGATCGCGCATCGCGGCATTTGGGTTGAGCCGGAGCTGCTGGCGGAAATCGAATATCGGGCGAAGTCCGCCGAGGGCAAGGTGCGGCACCCGGTCTTTAAGGGCCCGCGGGAGGATTTATAGATGGGCACACAAGATGAAAAGGACGCCTTCGACCGCTGGTGGGAATGGGCGACGAAGCCGGTCGATAGCATGCTGACGATCCGGCCGTGACTCCTTGAAATCACTGGTTGGTGCCGCGATCTTTGTTGATTGTCTTCCGGCCGACCCGCCCACGCGCTTCCCTACCGCAAAGCGGTTTAGTGCAATATTCTTTTTGTGAAACAGCCGCTTTGTGCTCACTTCAAGCACAACTGCATTATCAACCGGCTCGCAGTTCACCGAGCAAGTGCAGCCAAATAAGCCCCTTCGCGATTACGAAGAGACAGGGGCCGATGATGAGCAGCACACCGGAAAATTTCACACGTTCAAGAAGCCAAAGCGCAAATTGAGCGAAAACCACCATGTAAAAGAACGTCCCACCAATGATGAAGACCACTAACGCTATCAAACCCTCAGCCCAAATTGCCGAGGGCGACGAACCTTCCTGCGTCTCCCTAAGATAGTAGAACGCGCGCCTGATCCGTGGGAGGCCCTTATCGGTTCGCGATTTAAGCAGCTCCGTCAACGCCTCGACACGCTCTTTGCCGTACAGATCAAGCGTTACAAAAAAGAACGCGACGATCTCAAGCGTAACTGACGTGAACTCCCGTAACGGACTCATGCCTGCCCCTCTTATTCGCGCATCGAAGGCACTGCGCCTGACACCATCGGTTCAGCGTTGCGTGCGATGCTATACTTCCCTCATGCTCTCCGCAAAATCCGCCTGCCCGATTTCGGTACTGGCGCCGCACCAGCTACTGGCCGGCGGGGTATGGATGATGGCCCTGCTCTACCTCGATCGACTGCTAATGTCAGACATCCGCTGATTGGCCGCCTACAATTCGATATCCTATCAAACTATCCTTTCGAGCGGCCCGGTCGTTTGCTCCTCGCCTATCGAAAAAATCAAGATTGTCTCGAATGCTGCAACGCACACGCAGCGTCCGAGATGGGTCTTCCGGCGACATGCCGCCGCGTCTCGGCGAAGTTCGCTCTTACGCCTATAGCGGCGGTCACTTTGGCAATGGCGAATGAGCAACGCCGCTTAGGTGGACGCGCCACCACGTCGGAGGTGCGGGTAACCCTGCTGCGTCATCCATTTGGCGCGCGAAAGATGCGGCAGGTGCTCGACGCCGCCTTCCGTTTTGCAAATAAGACCTGCATGCGCCCGGGCATTTCGCCTGTCCCGGTCATTCCGGGTTAAAGGCGGCGGCACTCGCAACCGTGTTCTGCCATTGACGGCGCCGGGCACGCTCGGCGGCCAGCTCAAAACGCGCGAGCGTGGTTGCGATCACATCGTCGATCTCGACAGCATCCAGCGTTCGCTTGATGCGCAACACGATCGACAACGACATGATGACAGGCGCGTAAGGGAAAAGCAGATCGCGCGCGTTCTGCTCCGCAAAGCCAAGGAAGTGTTCGACCGCTTCCGCTGATTTGCAGACCAACGACGCAAGCCCGACCGCTTGCTCAACATCACTGACGGAAGGCACGGGTTCGCCTTCCAAAAGTATGCGCTCTGCAACCGCCCCGGCTGCGAGTTCGGTGCAACGAGTAACGACGTGCGAGTAGATTTCGGCAACATCACCGCGAGGCTCACCGTCTTGCGGCATCAACGTTCGCAGCTTGCCGCAAAGCGCGGGTACGGCGTCGGCGCCACTGCCGAGCGGTGCGTCATCGCTGCCGAACGCGGCGCGGTGCCGTGGTCCCCCGACTAGACCGCCGAATTTGCCGTTCGGATTGGGATTGATGGTCGCGCCGCCGAGCGGCTGACACAAAAGTCTCGCCGCGGGGATATGACCGGCTTCGCGCGTCGCGACACGCACGTCATCGTCAAACGTGCGATCGATCGATGCGAGCAGCCGATCGTAGTCGTCCTCTTCGTCCTCGATTTCCACGACTTGGTCATTCATCATTCAAACCCCCGATCGACCGCCCGTCGCGAAAGGAAAAACACGACGGGCGGTCGCTGAACCCGCGCTGCTGCCCAGACGCGGGGGCTTACGCATGACGGAACCTCATCATGCGATTGACAACGCGCCGAAATCTGCGCTGTTGCGTGAGCATGTTCTGCCGAGCCTGCATGCGCGCGCGAATGTCGGCGACGGTGTCGTCACCGCTGAGCGACGGCATGTTCTGGACAATCAACGCGGCAACAGCAGGCGGGGCGCGATCTTCGTTTTCGGGATCGATGATGGTCCAGCCATCGATCTGCGACATGGCTTGATGGGGCGCCCAACCGGGCGGGCCGTGGCGCGTCATTTCGCAATCCGCAAGTTGAAGGCCGCGCCGCGATCAAGCGGCTGGAAATTTGCGGCAACCACCGGATCACTGGCCATGATTGGATCATGCGCCGGACGTGTCGTCTGCTCATTGTCGAGATCGAGCAGATCGACTGCGGTTTGATTGACGTGATGACCCCCGCGCGAACCCTTCAGCTCGCGACGGCGCGGATCGGCGAGTGACACGGCAGCTTTGCACCGCAGGGCACGCTGCGCGGTCGGTACCGGCATTTCGCAATCCTCGAATTGCAGAACGTGGCGCACCTTGCCCGCATGGTCGCGGAATTTCACGCTCTTGAACAAGAACACGGTCTGAGTCGGCGGCGCCGCTTCGATCATCGCGATCGGCGCGGGCTCTGCTTCCGGCACCGGCAACGATGCCGGTGCGATCCGATGTGGCCCCCCCTCTTTGCCGTAGACCTGCAGGCAGACCGGATAATCCGGGCTATATGTCTGGGCCTGAGTTGGTGCCGCCGTCAAAAACCGTGGCGGCAGTCAAAATGGCCATAGCCGGAATGCGCATGTCCTTACTGCTTGCTTCCGCGCGAAATCATCGCAGTGAGAGTTTCACCGCGACTGTTTTCGTCTGCCCGTCTTGCTGCTCGGCCATTGCTGATGACGGAACCGGCAACAAACTCGGGCATGCGAAGGGCTATTTCTTTGTGAGATGGAAGCGCGCCCGTTCGGTCGGTACAGTCTAAGAAAAATCCGCCAGCATCAACCGGCGCTCGTCAGCGCGGAAATAAGCCTATGTTCTCTGCGTGACTCTGGGAAGGCCGCCCGTGCGAGTTCCGATTGCGGGCCTCTGAGGTGCTGGCGGCCCGAAAATGGGCCACCGACTTCCCGCTTCCGGCGCGGCGTTGGGTCGGCGGCGGGTCCAAGTCATCGACGCGTTGAGCAGTTATTTCTTTATCTGCTCGCCGTTTAGTCGCAGCGGCGCTCCCTGCGCTGGTACGTGCGGCCGTCGCCGCGGTCAACCGTGGTAGTCACCATGCGGCAGTGTTCTCGTGGGCCGATGGTGACACCACCGGGCCCGACGCCAACTGTGGTGTCGCGGTCGCGGTTGTAGCGACGGTCCCTATCGTAGCGGTAGTCGTCGCGGTCCCGTCCGACCTGAACGTCGACGCCTTGGGCCATCTTGACGCCTTCGGACTTGGCCGGAGTGACGAGCGGGGCGGTCGTTACCAACGCGGCGGCTGCCGACACGGCAAGAACGATCTTCAGCATGTACGAGTCCTCCTGGGCTTGATTTAGGCACCTAACGTGCTCGAACATTGAGCGTTCCATCGGGGCACGGCGACCCTTTGGCGCCGATCATCATCGTCGGGGTGTACCCACGGAATAGGAACCAAGCCTACGGATGAGCGAAATACGGCGTGGGCTTTGGCTCAGCCCTTGCTATCGCGATATCCTACACCGCCAACCACTCGATACTTTGGGCAATCATCGACGGCATTTTGGGTTGGCTGTACGTGATTTACTACGCGCTGTTCCCGGTCATAGAGCCGGTGTCGTGGGATCCGCATGGAACAATCTCACAATCGGGCGCTGACCTGACAGTCAGCTCGTCCAGCAATCCCTACTAAAATTAATTGTCGTTCCGATTGACTCCACTTGGATGCGGCATAGCCTCGCGACCGGATCGCGAGCCAGGGCTTCCCACGCCAGCAGAGCCAGAGCGGGTCGCTCCGGCCAGCGCCAGTTAAGTGGGCCGGTACCACGCGTAGGTGCACCCGAACGGCGCCGGTAACACCGCCGTTGGCACGATCCCGGCAGCAGCGCGTTAAGCGCGCGCCCATGTGTGAATTACATCACGAAGGTTCCAAAGACTGACCACGAGGCCGCGGAATGGTAGGCCGCAATGGAAGCGCTGATCTTGGTCGCGACGCTCGGCGGACCGACGATGTTCGCGCGGATCGGCATCATGGGACGGCCGGAAGCTGAAGAGGCACACCGCATGAAACTTACCCGTAGGTTCGCAGAGTTGACACCCGAAAAGCGGCCGCAAGACCCGCGCATGGACGGCGCGGGCCTTCGCTTCGAACCGCTGGAGCACGGCGGGGAATATCCCGACACGATGCCGCAAGCCGTGAAACTGATCGATGCTGAAGGCCGCTCCTGCATCTACGTGCCGATCTCGCAAGACGGCAGGGTGGTGGACAGGCAAGGGTATGCGCTGGAATTGGACGACGAATGATCGCTGGGCGGGACACCTAGCATTTCCCCCAATCGGGTTGGAACCCCTGCCCACGGGTTCCCGTTATCGGACCGGCTTTGCCCTTGGCCGAGGTTCCCATGCTCCCAGACCTCAAGTGGCGCAATGTCGCCGTCGTGATTGCTGCCCTCGTGATCGCGAGCGGCTACGTGGCATGGGGCATCATCATCGCAACCGAGCGACCGGTTATCGGCTTCACTGGCATAAGGCGGCTATCACGCAGAAGGTCCTGCCCCTTAAGGTCGGACGCGGCGCCCAAACCGCAAAGACCACCATTGGGGACGTCGGAAGCTGGCGCGCGACCGCTGAAAATAAAAAGCCGCCATCGGTGTCCGGTCCGATGACGGCTTCTGAATATGCTCACACCAGCAAGCGATCCACCCTGAGCGAGTTTCGTTAAGAAAGTTGAAACAAACCCGCCGGGCGTGAACCGGCGGGCTTGTTTTTCAGGCCGGATCGCGAACGATCGAAAGCACCGGCTTGACAGTTACCGGCCCGTCATCCACCGCCTCGGTTTCCGCGTCCATGGCAGCATACATGACTTTTTCAGTGTCCCCAAGATCGCCTTGCGTTGCTCGAATTTGGCATCGAGCGAGGCATGGGCAGCGGCATTCACCTCGGGGAAGCGGTCGGGTGGAATGTGAATGTCGATGTACTCATGCTTGTAAACCAGGACCGGATGCGGCGTGTAGGTCCCGCTCACGTCGAGCACCGAGATGAAGGGGCCCAAACCCCAACCTTGCTCGATTAGCATTTCTTCCCGGCGCGAAAACTCCGAAGTCGCTGCGGCCATTGTCTTTGCGGCCGTCCGATAGTCTTCGATTAGCGAAAAGATAGATAGGATCAGCAGACGCGGCTGCGGCCGTAGGCGCCGCAGCGGCATCCGGGATGGCCATAGCCATTGGCAACGCGCCAGCGATGGGAAGCGCGACGAGTGTATTCATCATAGTCCTCCGAGTCATTGAGCACCCAGCTCCGTTCGAACAAGTCGGATGCTTGGCAAGCGGTTCGCCCTCACTGGCGAGGGCCTGAGATGCGCCAGGGCGGCTATCTCGAATCGAGGACGCTGGGCAAAGTGATGAAGCGCCCGGGGCGCTTATGGTCGCGGCGGGTTCATAGGTTAGGGGTGGCGTGCTAAGCACCCTGTCAGCCTCGGGCATTGAGAGAAGCTCCCG
>WNFI01220047.1_pt1 | contig 12405 bp, 17 predicted proteins | sample 5400471 | NCBI WGS metagenome assembly WNFI01 (sample SAMN13153348, study PRJNA577476) | soil metagenome | isolation source: 100 cm saprolite on Douglas fir-dominated hillslope | place: USA:California | collected 2013-09-17 | reverse complement strand
CATTCTCAATGTAGTATGTGAGATAGGCACTCATTTGCGCGATCTCAGCCTGGCTATAGGTGGTCCGGTCAGAAACTAAGACCAGATGACCCAACTCCAAATCTTGGGGAGTAATTGAGGTATATGGACACTGAAAACCGTAGCTGGATTGGACAAGCAAATCTCCTATCTTTGTGCTTGTATTTGCAGCATTAAGATTCAGATTCGAGGAAATGCTAGAATTCGCTGAAAGAGGGGCAGGAGTAGTTGCTGATTTCGTTGCTGTACTTCCAGGGCGCGGTTGCGTTGAAGAAGAGGTAGTAGTGGCATTTGTACCACAGGCAGCTAGCACAATGACGAGAAGAAAAGCAACGAGTGTCTTTGGGATAGGCAGCTTCTGTGACTTCCTTGAATAGACTGATTTCATGATTGATCCTCCTAAACAAGCTCTCTTTGCGTCACTTGCCGGTCGTGATACGCCCGATCTGATTACCAGACCCGGTAAACCAGAGATTACCATCGGGCCCCGTTGTGATCCCATAGGAAACACTATTTGCGCTCGACAGAGAGAACTCGGTGATAGTTCCCCCAGGGGTACTACGCCCAACCTTACCCTTGCCAAAAATGCCCGTAAACCAGAGATTGCCATCGGGACCATTCGTGATCGCAATGGGACCGAAACCAGTTCCATAGAGGTAACCACCCCCTCCCTGAGAGTAACTATTCGCGTTCGGGATAGAGAATTCAGTGACTGTACCTGTGGGGGTAATGCGCCCGATCCTGCTGGTGATGTTGGGACCCGCCCAGGTCGTTTCGGTAAACCAGAGATTGCCATCGGGACCACTGGTAATCATCACAGGGTCACTATTTGCTGTCGGGATGGAGAACTCAGTGATCTGACCTCCAGGGGTAATGCGCCCGATCTTGCCTCTCTCAGTAAACCAGAGATTGCCATCCGGCCCGCTGGTGATCCCTATAGGGAAACTATTCGCGCTGGGGATAAGGAACTCGGTGAGCTTTCCAGCCGGTGACGCTGGGGTTTTCTTTGTTGGAGGCGTGTAACTCGTTCCGCTTGCATTCGTGCTACAGCCCGTCAACATAAGGAGAAGAACCACAGGGACGCTTATCCGCATGAACTTACTGATGAATTGGCAAGGGATGTGCATAAAAGATATACCTTCCGCTCAAAATGACGTTGATCCGGTAGAACAGGCTATACACTTAGAGGAGTAGCGATCCCAAAGTTCTCGCCGCCTCACTTTTACATACACCAATTTGATCCGCCAGTTGGTGATGGTATCAGGGCAAACGTTGTTCCTTGTAGTCCGTAGCAGGAAAATTGGTTGACACTCGCAAAGGCGAGCGTACTTTCCAATTGCGAAAGTACAGGCGTTTGCTCTCCTTGAGCCGTATCTATGGTGAATGTTGGCTTGATTGAATAAATTAGATTCTGAGGAGTGTTTGCCGCAAGTGAGAAGGTAATGTCTAGCGTAACCTGAGTAGATGGAGCAATAGTAAGCGTACTGCACCCGATTGCGCCAGGGACAGCAGAGTATACGTCATTTTTTTCTCCTGCCTCAAGCTGAATTGATGCATTATACACGCTACATGCACCAGGACCGCCACCGCCGTGGGGAGGGCACAGCCCAATAGCAGGCGGCATAAGACTACAGGCATCGATCTGGCGATACTGGTACATGTTCTGCCGGGGATGTGCCTCTAACTGGACTCCTACCTTTGGTACCTGAATAGGTGTACTCCCTGTGTTTGTCAAGAGTAATATTACTTCACACCCGCTGCTCCTGGTCCCTGGTGATAAAGGTACTGACCCTGGAATCACGTCCATTGATCCTCCAATAACCCAGCGAAGGGTGGATGGGAGCGCTGCTCCTCCAGCCACCAGAAATTGGTCGTTCTCTACATATGCACGCATTTGTGCAATCTCGTCCTGGTTGTAGGTTGTACGGTCCGAAGCTAACACCAATTGGCCCATTAAAATACCTGAACTCAGCACCCTGCTCCCTGGACACTGAAAACCGTCCCTGGACTGAATAAGCAAATCTCCTTGCTTTACATTTATATTTGCTGTATTAAGATTAAGAGTACTATCAGAATTTGATACGAGAGAAGTGGGTGTAGTTCCTAATTGATTTACAGTACTACTGGATTTTGGTTTTACTGTAGAAGTAGTAGTAGCGGCAGTAGTATCGCAGGCTACGAGCATGATGACGAGAAGCAAAGCCAGAAGTGTCTTTAAGATGGGCAGATTCAGTGACTTCTTTGAATGGAACGATTTCATGATTGATCCTCCTGAGCAAAATTTATTCAGCTTTCATCAAGACAAAACGACCGATGAGCGAACTCTCTTTGCGTCACTTGCCGGTCGTGATACGCCCGATCTGGTTCGCCTGATACTCGGTAAACCAGAGGTTGCCATCGGGACAATTCATCCGGGGGCATACCCATTCCTCTTTCCTCTCTCTCAGTTTTTTTCGCCGGAGGGAATCACACAAGCATCCAACCCTCCCTGATTTAGAAATGTCCTCAAAGGACTGCGCAGCCAGCATTTGAGATCCGCTAGTTGAAAGTAAATGATTGGGCCATGGTCTCAAAAGAGCCATTAGAAAAATCATCCAGACGATCGATGGGAGTGAGATCATAGATCGAATAATTTTTCGCGCCATGGGTTATAGAGAGCACGCGAAAGAGACTGGCTATGCCCCCATCTTGCAGAGAAAAGCAGCGGTATTGGCTTTGCTGCCAGACGCTTCCATTAAGAGTGATGGTGGCTGCAACATCTCCTATGCTCTGGCATCGTAACCGAAAAGAGCTTCCAAATTCGGCGAATAAGGCACTACCAGCATTGACCATTACGCCAAACTGTGAAGCGTATCGAGACACAGTCACTGGAAAACGAGGATCGGAAAACGTCACGCCTCCAGACCCGTCCGCCTGAACGTGCCAGCCCGCCAGGGGAGTAATAGTATACCCATCGCCTCGATAGGGAGAGCCGAGAAGAGCCTGGGAAGGACGAAGAGCACGAGAGACAAAAAAAGTGCTCACGGTGAAGCCGATGACCAGGGCCAGCACAACCAGCAGGGTGGTCTGCCAGACTGAAAAGCGGCGACGGCTGGCGCGCGGGGGTATGCTTCTGGCGGCCAGATCTTGCAAAGATAGCTCATCAGGGGTCATGCCCATTGATTTCTCCTTTTTCCCCAGAGAAAGCGACCTGGAGAGATCTTTTATCAGCGCACAAGAGCAGCCAACAAAATACTTTACAATAGCTATAATGATATATACTACATTTATGAACAAAGGAAGCAATCCGTTTTTAGAAAAATACAAGCAAGCAAAGTTATATTTTTGCAAAATAAGTTGACTATTTACGCATAGAAGTATACTCTATATTCGTTGGTAAATGCAATAGCGGCAGAGTATCAGATTGCTTGCTCGCTGTTATCTCGTTGCGCCAACTAATTGATATATATGAGTTCTTTTTTTACTCTCTCACTTCACCCCCTGCGGCGCGAGCGGACAAGCTGATCCTGATCTTGACCCGCTTTCGTGGTTCTCCGTCGTCTTCTGTGCTAAGCCGTACCATTCAGACAAAAAATCCTTTAAAGCATCGTCGATGGAAGCGGATTGAGCACTATCGAGTTTTCTTTGTGGTAGAGCTGAGCACGGAAGATGATGGAGAACCACAACACGAGATGGCGTCTTTTTGAGTACGTCTCCCATCTGAGGGAAATACGTGACTTTTGAGTACGTTTCCCAGCATGGGCATACTCAGCAGTGGAGATCGTCTTCTCAGGCGCTTGAAATGGTCTGAAGAGACCGTATTTCTCCCGTATTTGCCCTCATGTACAGCAACAATGACAGCAGCCTCCTCGCGAAATAGCAAGGGTGACCATCCAGACGGCTTCATACCTGCGATGCTCCTTGTAACCTTAAGCATTGATTCCCACGTATATATGTGCCGCGCACGAATTTTCGGACGGTGAGGGCGAGGATGACGTTGCGGCCAGCGCAGGGCACGTCAGCGACGGTTCGTTGATAGCTCCCGTGGATGCGAACAGAGGGTTGATGGCATTCCGGACACTCCATGCTTGGAGAGCAGCACGCTACTCGTAGGACAAGTTCGTTAGGGCTGGGATGAGCCGATTCAATCGTGATGCCAGCCGGGAGGTGCAACACAGAGGAAAGCAGGTTTATCTCTCTTTGGTCCATCAATACAGTCCTCCTGAGAACGATATATTGATGGAATCCTATCAGAAAACTCCAGCCTTTTGTAGCAAGCAAGCTCACTTCTTTTTGGGATGAGCCTATTTATATTGTCCATCAACACTCAGGCAGCGCGAGCTCGCGGAACAGGCACATGGATCTGGTTTTTTCTGATGGAGAGAGAGAATTCTTTATAAGATATAATAGAGACGAGTGAGATCTGAGAGAGAAAGGCGGCCCAGCTTTGGCGATAAACGATGATGAGAGATTGCGCGTACTGGTCAAAAGTAAGCTCCTAGATAGCGCACCTGAAGAGGCGTTTGATCGCTTTACGCAACTAGCTGCCATGCTTTTGGATATCCCGATATCACTTGTCACCTTAATTGACAAAGACCGGCAGTATTTTAAGAGTTATTATGGCCTTCCAGAGCCGTGGGCCTCACGGCAGCAAACGCCCCTATCTTATTCATTGTGTCAATATGTGGTCGCCTCCCGCAAGCCCTTGATTGTCAAGGATGCACGGGAAGTGGCCGTGCTCAAACAGAATCTGGCGATCTCTGAGTTGGGCGTGATTGCATACTTGGGGTTTCCTCTGCTGGTGGAGGATCAGGCGCTGGGAAGTTTTTGCGCAGTTGATACGAAGCCTCACACCTGGTCTGAACGGGAAATCAAGATTATACAGGAATTGGCAAAATTTGTGGATATAGAGCTCGTATTGCGAATTGAGACACTTGAGCGTCAAAAAGTAATTATACAGGAATTGGCAAGCTTTGTGGATACAGAGCTTGCATTACAAATGGAGATGATTGAGCGTCAAAAAATAACAGAACAGTTGCAGGAGAGCGAGGAGCGATTTCGCATCCTAGCCAATCAGGCCCCCATTATCATCTGGCAAACGGATACGAGCGGAGCAATCACTTTTCTCAATACAACGTGGTTTACGTTTACGGGTCTCCCAGAGCAAGAAAGTTTGGGAAACGGCTGGATCTCTGCCATTCATCCAGATGATCGAGCAGAGATCATCTCACTGTGTAAACGACCATTGGGTATTGCCCGGCCTTCTCACGCTGAGGTGCGCGTACAGCGCGCGGATGGCGTTTATCGCGAGATGGTTGGCCACGATTCCGCCTACACAGATCAACAGGGGGCGCTTCTGGGATATATTGGAACGTTGTTTGATATTACCGAGCGAAAAGAACTCGACCGCCAGTGGGAAACGTTTCTAGGGATAGCGGCTCACGAGTTAAAAGCGCCGCTCACGGCGATACAGGGCAATATTCAGCTTGCCCAACGACGCCTCACAAGGGTGTTATCTGACATCGATAGACTGAACTCTGAGAAGCTACAGGAGATCCTTTCCGAAGTGATGAGTCTGCTCACACGAAACCTGGAAAATCTTCAGATCCAAACGAGGCTGATTAATGAATTGCAGGACCTCTCTCGTGTTCAAGCCGCACAATTCGATTTCCGCATGGCTCCCTGCGATCTGGTTCAATTCGTTCGACAGGTCGTTCTGGATCAACGAGTCGCCTATCCGCAGCGGATTGTCCTCTTTGATGCCCCTCGCGATACCCCTATCCTTGTTTCGGCAGACGAGCAACGGCTCCGACAAGTGTTGACGAATTACTTGACCAATGCTTTCAAGTATTCGTCTCCTGAGCAACCTGTTCAGGTGGGGATAACCCTTGCTACCGCTTCGGCGCGAGTCTGGGTTCGAGATTACGGCGTTGGGCTCTCGCCAGAGCAACAGGAACAGATCTGGGAACGTTTCTACCAAGTGCAGGAAACCACTGCCCCTACAGGTCTGTCAGGCTTAGGTTTGGGCCTGCATATTTGTAAGGCACTGATACAGGGGCAGCGCGGCACCGTTGGCGTCGAAAGCGCACAAGGAGAAGGCTCGACGTTCTGGTTTACCTTTCCATTGTTGCAAGCATAACCTTCTTCTTGTGAACCATCTTGTTGCAGAAAACGAACCAGCCTGTTGAAAAAGTCCATGTTGAGTTTACAAATTTTGAGTACGTTTCCCAGGATGGGAATGCTCAGCAGTGGAGATCAGCCTCTCAGGCGATTGAAATGGGCTGGGGTTGAACAGTTTATTTCTCCCGTATTTGCCCTCATTGACAGCAACGGTGACAGCAGCCTCCTCGCGAAAGAGCAAGAGTGGCCTCCAAACTGCTTCATTTCTCCAAATGCTTCCTGACGACTTGAAAAAGGCGACTCTTTTACCTTTTCTATTGTATATGTAATAGTAATCCTAAGTGATATCTCTACAAAGCGAGAACCTCTTCCCGCAGCCGTTGCACGTCACGCATCGGTGGGACGCCGAAGAGGCTTTTGTACTCCCGATTGAAGTGGGAGGCGTCCTGGTACCCCACGCGATAGGCGGCACTTGCCGCGTCGAGGTCTTCGCTCAGCATCAGACGGCGGGCTTCCTGCAGCCGCAGCCGCTTCTGGAATTGCAAGGGACTCATCGCCGTGACAGCCTTGAAGTGATGGTGGAACCCCGAGACGCTCATGCCCAACTCGCTCGCGAGATTCTCGATACGCAGTGGCTTCTCGAAGTCCTGGCGCAATCGCGCAACCGCTCTGGCGATATAGGAGGTGTAGCCCCCCAGGACCGCCAGGTGACGGAGCCTGCTGCCTTGCTCTCCCTTCAAGAGCCGGTAGATGATTTCCCGTGTGATCAGTGGCAGAAGGACCGGCGCTTCAGCAGGGGCATCCAGGAGCCTGACAAGCCGCACCACGGCGTCCAGCAGATGCACATCCAATAGACTGACGTCGATGGCCCTCATATCAGCAGAATCTCTCGGCGAGGTGTAACCGGCCTCAACCATGACCGCACTGACGAGGGTGGGAGCGAGTTCCAGACGCAGGCTGAGATAGGGCCGCTCCTTCGATGCTTCCAGAATCTGACTGACGCGGGGCAGCTCGACCGTGGCGAGGAGATACTGTGAGGGGTCATACCGGTAGCGACTCTCACCGAGAAGGACCTCTTTGCTCCCCTGGGCAATCACGCACAAGGATGGCTCAAGCACGCTGTGAAGCGGCTTGAGAGGCGAGGAGGAGCGGGCCAGGTGCAGCCCCTGGAACGGCTGGGCTGCACCATCTTCGCGGATGGCCCGCCCGATCCGCTCAATCAGTTCCTCTCGGTTGGCTTGCAGCCGCACGGCCTCGCGTTCTGCCGGCTGGAGGATCATCACATTCATCTCAACCTCTTCTCTGGTTTCTCCATTGCTCATCTGCAAGATGTGCAGAATCAGACAATCATTTTCGACAATTATTCTATCACCCAGAGCTTCGGCGCGTCTATAATAGCCTCCAGACAAAGAACATGCCTCTCTGCTTTTGCAGACTTTTCTTCAAGGGAAGAGCCAGTTGTGAGAGCGCATGAGACTTGCCAGACAGACCATCAGAAGAGGTGAGGAAAAACATGTCTGACGCACAAGAACAAAGCCCAGCACAAAAACTCATCGGCGACTTCTTCCCAAAGATGGTGTCACTGACCGATGAGGTGTTGTTTGGTGACGTCTGGGAGCGGAAAGAACTCTCGAAACGGGACCGGAGTTTGATCACCGTCGCTGCATTGGTAGCAGGTGGCAACACCGAACAACTCTCAGGCCACCTTATCAGAGCAAAGGAGAATGGACTGACAGAGACGGAACTGAAAGAGGTGATTATCCACCTCGCGTTCTACGCTGGATGGCCAAAGGCGATGTCCGCTATTACCGTTGCAAAACAGGTTTTTCGCAATCAGTAGGTTTTCGCTGTCATCCACACTATATCTATCCAAAGGAGAGAGACATGGAATATAAACGGCTCGGTAATTCAGGGATGAACGTCTCGCGGATTTGCATGGCTGGACACGATTTGTCTCGATGCAAGACCAGTACAACTTGCTCATGCGCGAAGAAGAACGGGAAATGCTGCCGTTCTGTCTCGACCAGCGGGTTGGGGTGATCCCGTGGAGCCCACTGGCGCGAGGACTGTTAACGCGCGAGTGGCGTTCGCAAACACAACGGAGTGAAACCGACAAATTTACGAAAGCCCTCTACTCCCAGGCTGAGGAAGCCAACCATACGATCGTCGCTACCGTGAAAGCCATTGCCGAAGAACGCCATGTTCCCATGGCGCAAATCGGTCTGGCATGGCTGCTGCAGAAGGAGGCTGTGACTGCGCCTATTGTTGGCGTGACCAAACCACAGCATCTGACTGATGCCGTCGCGGCTGTGAGCCTCAAACTGAGCGACGATGAAATACGGCGACTCGAAACACCCTACATCCCTCAGCTTCCGGTGGCTTTTTCATGACAAAGCTTGCCTTGGGGGTGTCTATCGAAGACAGGCGAGCGTCTCTGAAGAACCGTAACCACGGCGCACGAGCTGATCGAGCACCAACAGAAACGTCTGAAACAAGAAGCGCGTTCCATGAAACGTCGCCAGCGGTACGTTGATACCAGGCTTGCATTTTGGAAAGCCGTTGAAATGGGCGACATCGAGCAAAGAGAGGCTACGGAGAAGATCATCGATACAATCGCCGCAGAGCTGAAGCGAGCGAAAGAAAAGGAAGATACCAAATAGCTCATTTTAGGAAAGACTCATGTAATAGGAGAGTTTAAGGCGTTCAAGAATTCTTGAACGGAGGGAAGACGTATGAAAGCAGCCCCAGTAAGATGCTGTTGGCGAATTGATTTTCCAAGCTCAAAGGGAAATGGCTTTGTGCTCTTGCTCGGCTCAGCTCCACGCCATCTCCAAGGGAGCGCCTCCGGCTTCCTGGCCATGGCTCGCACGATGGGGCAGAGCGTGAGTGTCGCTCTCGCTGGTGCCATCTTTGCGGGTCTGGGGGGTGCCGCTGCCGGAACGTCCTGGTCACCCATCCCACCAGTGTTCAACTCACTGAAATAGATGTCTCTGGTCGTCGTAATTTGGTTGTGCCCTACAATCTCCTGGACCATTTCGGAATAAACCTTCTTGATGAGAAGAGCAGTAGCTGTCCTCTGCCCGATATGTGCAGCCCTCTCAGTAAGCTGATGCAGAGCCCCGGAGAAAAGAAATGGTCCATCGTGTACATCCATTCAAAAGCGGCAGGAACAGCTCTGACACAAACGTCCTCTGCCCTTGACACAAGTGTTATGGCGCCTTAAAATAAGAAGAGATGAACAGGAATGGAGGACGGCATTCATGACAGGGGTCTTCGATCAGGAGCCTCGGTATCAGCAGCTTCTGGAAGAGTTTCGCCGGGTGATGCACACCCAGGAGGCGACACGGGTGGAAACCTACTTGCTGTTTTTGCAAGTCGCGGGAGAGAGTTTTGCTGATCGACAGGCCGTGTTCGATCGTTTTGCCCTTTCCGAGGGCAAGATGGCCGTGCTTGGGCTGCTCAAGGCATCCGGTCAGTCCACCCCGTCTGAACTGGCGGAGGCGCTCGGCGTGACGCCGGCAACCATCACCGGATTACTGGCCGGCTTGGAGCGTGCGGGACTCATTGTCCGCGAGGCGCATCCGTCCGATGGGCGCAAAGCAGCCATTACTCTGGCTCCCGGCACGCTTGCCCTCTTTGACGAGGTTCTGGCCACGCGTTTCCGCCATATCGAGGCGCTCCTTGCCCCGTTCACGCACGAGGAACGGGAGCAATTGCGCGCATTGCTCGTCAAACTGCACCAGCGGTTCCTGGATGGTTCGCCGTAATTTTTTTTGCCCCGATGTTAAGGCGCCATAAGAAAAACTTCTGGCTTGAGATGCTCTGTGCATCGGGAGACGGAAAGGAAAGAACTACTATGTCAGAAATCACACCTATCATTGATGTCCATCATCACGCGATTTCCCCGGCGGTGCGAGAGGCTCTGCTCGCTCAGTTCAAACAGATCATCAAAAGCCCCGCTGAACTGCCCGAGTGGACGCTGAAGCGAGATCGTGAAGCCATGCAACGGTTGGGCATCACCGGAGCCTTGCTTTCCATGCCAGGCTCAGGAACACCCGCAGAGGTTCACGCGTTTAACACGCTCCTGGCGGAGACGAGCCGGGAAGATCCCCAGCACTACGGCTTCCTGGCCAACCTTCCCTCTGGAGATACGGAGGCCGCCTTGCGAGAAATCGCGTATGTGCTGGATACCTTGCAAGGGGATGGCTTTGCCTTGCCCAGCAATTATCGGGGGATCTATCTCAGCGATGAGCGCATGGATGCCATTCTGGCCGAACTCAACCGGCGCTCCGCGGTGGTCTTTGTCCACCCTGGACCCCCTGCCGGAAACGACTTGCCGCTCTTTGGGCGCGATGTTTCGGTCTACGAATTCCCGTTTGACACGACGCGGGCCATGATGGATCTCATCTATACCGGGAAACTGGCCCGTTATTCCCAGATCCGCTGGATCGTGGCCCACGCAGGAGGAACGATTCCTTTCCTCGCGTACCGGCTGAGCATTGCCAGCGAATGGAGAGGGATTACGCAGGCGCCGGAGGAGGTGCTGGCAGCGCTACGGACGCTGTATTATGACCTGGCGCTTTCGACCTCGCCTGCGGTCTTCCAGGCATTGCAGGCAGTTGCCGATCCCTCGCATATCCTTTTTGGGTCAGACTTTCCCATGCGGCCAGAACAGGGTGTGGCCCAGAGCCTGGAGCAGTTTTCCGAGTATCCAGGTTTTCAGGCGAGCGAGCAGCGCTTGATCACCGCTGAAACGGCTCAAGCACTCTTTCCCCGTTTTCGGAAGACGGCCTGAGAGCCGAGCAGAAGGGTCAAGGGGAAATGGTGTGATCTCTCTCTCCATTGATGCGGATGGCAACCTGGTGGATGCGCACTCTCCGCGAGAAACGGGATATGGAGGCCGCTCAGCGGTTTGATCTGTGCAGGCGCTCGCTGTGCCGGCCATGCGCCGGAATGGGTAATGAACGGATGACCATATCTCCTCTCCACGAGCAGTTCATGCGCATCCTGGGCGATCACGTGCAGCATCGGACGAGCAAATACCTCAACAAGTGTTTGGAGCAAGATCATCGAGGGATCAAGCAGTGCTCGTATCCCATGCATGGTTTTGGAAACATTGACTCCATTGCCCATTTTGTTGTGCTTTTGATGAATGATGAAACGACCTTCATCCTCACCACACCATGGGAAAAAACCAGCCTCACCCACAGAACAGCGACAGGCTTTCCTTGATCATCTTCTGGTCTTGAAGCCATCAACACATGCGTTTTTAGCCAGAGCAACACTATCTCAACGGCTCGAAGGACGTTGTCCCATCATCTGGTTCTGGCTCTCGACGTGTTGTTTTGTTGCTGGGGATACCAGCAATCCTTTTCAGACCCTGAGATGAGCGCTTGACAATCTTTCCCAAAAAAGATATACTCAGTATAAGTTTGATCGTAACTTAAAAGTAAATATGGTTCAAAATAAAGGAGATATCTTGATGGCTATGCAGTTTGACGCAGTGGAGGCGCCATCTTCGAGCTTTTTTGGGACACAGCTTCTGAATGATCCGTTTCCCCTGTTCGCGCACATGCGCGTGAGGGGAGCTGTGGTGCCGGCTCCCTTTCCTACCGGTGGACGGCAGAAAGCCTGGATGATTACGCGTATGGAAGAAGCGCTCCTGGTCTTGAAAGATAGCGAGCGTTTCACGGTCGACCATGCAGGTGGAGAAGACAACGCGATGGTTCAGCGGAAGGAAGAGGCGGAAAATGCCGGTTTTGCCATTTTTGGTCAGTCGATGTTGAGCGTCGATGGTCTGGACCATCGCCGCCTGCGCGGGCTGGTTTCCAAGGTGTTTACTCCCAGATATATCCAGGGGTTGCGTCCAAGTATTCAGCAGATTGCCGATACCCTGCTCGATCGGGTTGAGGGACAGGGCAGGATGGACCTCGTTGAGGAATTTGCCTTTCCTCTGCCGATTAACGTCATTTCTGACATGTTGGGCGTGCCTCACGACAGTTGGGAGGTGCTCCGCGAGGGGTCCAGGGCGCTCGTCGATGAGGGACCGATTTCCCTGGATGAGAAAGGAGCTGCCGAGCGGACACGAAAGCTTCGCGCATACAACGCCTATATCGCGCAACTGATCGCGGAAAAACGCCGCCAGCCCCAGGACGACCTCATCAGCCAGCTGGTTCAGATCGAGGAGGAAGGGGATCGTCTGAGTGAGCCGGAACTTGTCTCGATGATCGGCCTGTTGATTGTCGCCGGGCACGAGACGACTTCGAATCTCATCGGGACCGGCATGCT
>WNFI01701064.1_pt1 | contig 12406 bp, 12 predicted proteins | sample 5400471 | NCBI WGS metagenome assembly WNFI01 (sample SAMN13153348, study PRJNA577476) | soil metagenome | isolation source: 100 cm saprolite on Douglas fir-dominated hillslope | place: USA:California | collected 2013-09-17 | reverse complement strand
TCACTCACCACTTGGCGCTTGAATGCTTCACTGTATCTTACGTACCTCCGTGATTCCATTTTTTCCTTTCTGCGTGTCAACCTAGACCAGGACGGGACAGTGGGTGGGCCGGCGCGTCCCTGCGACCGCATGGCAAGCGGGATGCACGTCAAAATCGCGAAAAGCCGTCGCAGGGACGCGCCGGCCCACCTTACCGACACTCGCGACTCATCACTTCCGCCTAGGTTCCGCGTTTGTTACCGTAGAGTTCGACGTGGAGACGGTGGGCGTAGCGGTAGCCGCGTGCCTTGCAGAGCTCGCTTAACCATGGCGCACGTGAGCGGAGTGTTTCCATGCTCGTACCCTCGGGCATCAGAAGAACTTTGTGGGACGGAATCTTCACGGACAGGCTCTTCAGCATCGTTTCGATTTCATCCACATCGGCGGGTTGGGACACGACAAACTTGAACTGATAGCCGTAGGTTTGGATCCACGTTGTGACGACCTCCGGCTGCCAACGCAGAGCGTCGTGTTTAGCTCGCCATCCTTCGTCGAGTCGCTGATCGGGAAGGGAGTTTTTTAGTTTTGGGCTAAGCGAAATCAAATCGCAGGCAATTCCTTCAGGTAACACCGTCGCCGCCGTCTCGATGGTGATATGATGACCGAGTTTTTTTATCTCGGCGGCGAGCAATCGAATTTCGGGAGCAATCATCGGCTCGCCGCCGGTGAGCACCACGTGTCGAGCCGGATGCTTTTTAACTTCGTCGACGATCTGCTCCACCGACAGCTTGGTCCCTTCGGGCTTCCAGGAAGCGTAAGGTGTATCGCACCAATTGCAGCGCAGATTGCAGCCGCTCGTGCGTACGAACACCGATGGGACTCCGGTCAATTCACCTTCGCCCTGGAGAGAATAAAATATTTCTGAAATCAGCATGCAGGTTAAATAGGTAGGGCAAGTGAGGTGGGCCGTCGCAGGGACGCGCCGGCCCACCCAGCATAGTTCTTCGTTTGCATAGATCGAATTACGCGCGGTCTACGCGAGCGAACGCTTCTGCGGCAAGGGCTCCAGTGAAGCGTAGATAGTGGGGTCCGGAACGCCCGCGGCCAGGAAGGCTTCTCGTCGTTCCACACAAGTACCGCATTTGCCGCAGTGCACCTCGCCTCCGACATAGCACGACCACGTCTTCGCAAAATCCACCCCCCATTTCGCTCCAGCCGCAGCAATTTGACCTTTATCCATCGCGATAAACGGCCGCAGCAATTTAACCTGCGCATATGTTCCGCGCTCCATCGCGGTGCCCATGGCCTGCATAAAATCCTCGCGACAATCCGGATAGATCGCGTGATCGCCCCCGTGAGCAGCGATCACGAGCCCGTCCGCTCCAGCGCTCTCCGCATAACCTGCGGCGGACGCCAGCATGATGCCGTTGCGGAACGGTACTACGGTCCGTTTCATGTTGGTGTCTTCATAGTGACCTTCAGGAATGTCTCCACCGGACTTCAAAAGATCCGACGCGAAGAGCTGGCCGATAAAATCGAGGGAAATGGTCCGATGCGGCAGGTCCAGCGCGCGCGCATTTTCCGCGGCCAACGGAATTTCGCGATGGTTGTGCTTCGCGCCGTAATCGAAGCTCAAAGCGGCCATCACTTCATGTTCGCGATGCGCCCAGTAAAGCGCGGTCACGGAGTCCATCCCCCCACTGCATAAAACAACGACTTTCATAAATTAGAACCGGCTAAGATGCATCAAAACCGGCCAGAGCCCAAGTCGATAAATCGTTTCTTCAAGCGCCGAGGGTGGGGCGGGCTCGCCCCACCTTCGGAATTGGCGCTCGCTTTGCGGCTTGGTAGCCTTTGTGCGAACCCGCTCATTCATTAATAAATCGCCTCCCTCTGGGTTGTGTATTTCGTAAATCCCGTGGCGACTTCTCTTTGCATTGCTCATCGCGGGGCTTCGGTGGAAGCTCCCGAAAATACACTGGCTGCGTTTCGGCGAGCACTGGAAATCGGTGTCGATGGTATCGAGCTCGATGTCCAAACGACTCGCGATAAGGTTGCAGTCGTTTTTCACGACGATTCGCTCGAGCGACTCACTGAAGCCAAAGGCAAGATTTCGGAACTCACCGCGGCGAAGCTCAAAGCGTTCCTCGTGGATGGCGAACCGATCCCAACGTTATTCGATGTACTGAAACTGATACGTGGTCGCGCCCATGTTCAGATCGAGCTGAAGCAAGGCGTGCTCCTCCCACCGGTTCTCAAAGCCATCGCTCAAGCCCGTGCGAGTGCTTGGGTCACGCTTGCCTCGTTTGAGCATGATCTTCTGCTGAAAGCGGTGGCGCTTGCTCCCAAGCTGCCACGCATGCTGATCACCGATGGCTTGCGCTCTAAAATCCCACCGGAGACGGCGGCGCTAAAGATTCTCGGAACGATGCGCGCCGTCGCGGCCTCGGGCATTAGCATCAACTACAAGGCGATCACGGCACCGCGTTTTGTCGAAGTCATCCATCAGCACGGAGTTCCGGTGTGGTGTTGGACGGTCAATGATGCTCGTACCATGGTGCGGCTTGCTCACTGGGGAGTGGACGCGATTTTGAGCGACAATCCGGGCAGGCTTCGGACCGCGCTGGGTCGAAAGAAATAGAATTTAACGGCAGTAGTCCCGGAACTGCCTTTGGAAAATTGATCTCTTCGTTTCCCCGGCTAAGCCGCGGCCATTCAGAAGAGAGCAACCACGAAACATACGAATTAGACGAAAATAGGAGTCGAAGAGAAATATTTTTTTGGATTTGGGTAAAATCACCAATCAGTGAACGTTCAAATCCATTGGATTCCTCTAGAAGGCATTTTTCGCATGTTTTGTGTTTTTCGTGGTACCCCTCTGCAGCGCGCCGGCCACCTTCAGATCATTTCTCTGCTTTGCGACCTTGGCGCCTTTACGCGCGCTTTTCAGTATTTTCATCCTGGCTTGGACAGCAGCGGCAGAAGTCTCTATTTCAAAACCACGCCTAAAGAAAAATGATTATCCTCCACGATCCGATCTGCGCTGAGTATGGCTCTGCCATGCGGCCTGAGCAGCCGGCTCGCGTGCTTAAAACCGCGCCTTATCTCCAAAAGACGCGTCCTGACTGGACGTGGCAAAAACCCAACCCGGCGACGGAAGCCGATTTATTGCGAGCGCATACGCCCGCCCACCTCTCACGTCTCAAGCGAGCTCCTGATTTCGACGAGGATACGCCTTATTACCCCGGCATTTTCGATCACGCCAATCGCAGCGCGGGCTCCGCAATCGACGCGGCCGCCCTGGCGTTAACCGGACAAAAAGCATTTTCGCTTATGCGTCCCCCTGGACATCATTGCACGAGCAATCAAGCGATGGGATTTTGTTATCTGAACAGTATCGCGATTGCGGCATTGGCGGCCAGGGCGAAAGGCGTCGCACGGGTCGCCATATGGGATTTCGATGCGCATCACGGAAACGGCACCGAGGCGATTCTTCATCAACAGCCGGGTTTCCTTTTCTGTTCCGTGCATCAATACCCCGGTTACCCGGGCACCGGCACGCATTCGTTCGACAATTGCATCAACCTCTCGATTGAGCCCAACACTTCGCGTGGTGCGCATATGTCGGCGTTGGAAAAGTCCTTCAGCACCGTGCTCGCTTTCAAACCCGAGCTGATCCTGGTGTCCGCGGGATTCGATGCCTATACGCGTGATCCTATCACCGCGATGACGCTGGAGTCGGAGGACTTCGAGACGCTCGGCCAATGGTTGGGTGGGGCCCGTCTTCCCGCCGCGGCCATCCTCGAGGGTGGCTATAGCAGCGATCTCCCGCTGCTGATAGATTCTTTTTTGACGGCGTGGGTCGGAGCTGATTAAGTCACTCGAAAATCATCGTAAGACGCGTCGGGTTATTTCTCGATTTTTGCGTTCGTTTACGGCCTGAATAGACATTTCCTTTTGAATTCTCCGAACTACCGAATTATCGAGCATCCTTCGCAGCTCGCTCCACTTCTCGATGCCCTCGACCGTTGTACAGAGCTTTCGATCGATACCGAGGCCGACAATCTATATCACTACAAGACCCGTGTGTGCCTGATGCAGATCCTGGCTGGCGATGAGACCTTTCTCCTCGATCTGCTTGCCCCCATTCCCCTGGAATCGTTTTGGCAACGGCTCGCGACAAAGCACCTCGTCATGCACGGAAGTGATTTCGACCTTCGTTTGCTGCACGATCTCTGCCGTTTTGAAGCACGCAGTCTTTTCGATACGATGCTTGCGGCCCAACTGCTTAACATCCCGCGCATCGGTCTCGCTTCGCTCCTGGAGCAGCACTTTGGTGTGACCCTTTCAAAGGATTCGCAGAAGGCCAATTGGTCGCAGCGTCCGCTTTCGCAAGAGATGTTGGATTACGCCGCTCTCGACGTGCATTATCTTCCGGCGCTGCGCGATTTGCTGACCCTTCGTCTCAAAGACCTCGGCCGTTTGGATTGGCTCGAACAGAGATGCCGCTGGCAGATCGAAGCGGGCAAAAACGGGTTTCCCGTTGCGGACGAAAATGACTGGCGTATCGGCAAATCCGAAAAACTTCACGCACGGGGCCAGTGTGTGCTCCAGGCCGTCTGGCATTGGCGCGAAGCCACTGCGGAGAAACTCGACGTTCCGCCTTTCAAAGTATGTGGCAACGAAATGCTTCTCCGCATGGGCCTCGCCGCCGATCATGGCGCCGGTACAGTTGATTCAGTGCTGGGCAGTATTCATCTGGGGAAACGCCATCACCGCTTGATCAGCACTTTGACCGTAGCCGTGGCTGAAGGATTAGCGAAGGATCCGCAGACCTTGCCGCGGCGGAAAGGGCGTAACCCGGAGTATCAACCTTTGGCACCGGCGGAATTGGCCCGACAAGACAAAATCAAGGCAGACCGCGACCGCCTGGCCGCCGCACTTTGTTTGGATCCCACGCTCATAGCGACTCGCAGTCAGCTCGCCCAGCTTGCGCGCGAGCCCGCTAAAGTAGGCGAAATTCTGCTGCCATGGCAGGCCGAGCTTTTGCGGCGCGAACCTTCGCTGCAACCTGAGCCGCTTTGATCTCCGGCCGCTCCAATCCAGGCGGCCTCGCTTCATTGCCTTTTTGTTATCAAAGCTATCTTGTTTCTTTTGCCCCGCTCGCGCGTCTTTCTGCCTAACTCACTGAATGGCCGACCTCTCCAATATTGCGCGCCATCTACCCCTCATGGCCGCGCAACAACCCGCTCGCATTGCGATAAAAATTCCGCGCGGGCGCACCCCATCCGGTGACATCGACTATCTCTCGCTAAGCTTCGCCGAACTCGATGCCGAAGTGGATGCGTGGGCTCATCATTTGTCAGGCAGAGGCGTCGCGCGAGGAGATCGCGTCCTTGTGATGGTGAAGCAGGGCCTGCCTTTGATCGCCGGTGCATTTGCGCTGTTCAAGTTGGGCGCCGTCCCCGTGATCATCGATCCGGGGATGGGAATAAAAAGTTTTTTGAGCTGCGTTGCGCGTACGCAACCGCGCGCGCTTTTGGGAATTCCGTTAGCGCAAGCGTTGAGCCGCGTGTTCCGGCCGTCTTTTCGCAGTGTTCAGGTGAGGGTGGGGGTAAGTGGTTCGACGACCGCACGGCGGAGATCGCAGTCCGCGGATTCGAAAGAGAGTCGCTTTCAACTCGCCGCTACGCGGAGCGATGAACTTGCCGCGATCCTGTTCACGTCCGGCTCGACCGGTGCGCCGAAGGGCGTGTGTTACGAACACGGCATGTTCGAGGCCCAGGTGCAGACGGTGCGTGACACGTATCGGATCGAGCCCGGAGAAATCGATTTACCGATGCTGCCGATTTTCGCGCTTTTCAATCCAGCTCTAGGCATGACGACGATTGTGCCTGAGATAAATCCAAGCCGACCGGCCTCGGTTGATCCGGCGAAAATCGTCCAAGCGATTCAACAGGAGAAAGTGACCAACTCCTTTGGCTCACCCACGCTCTGGAAGAAGATTTCTGCGCACTGCCTCGGTGAAAAGATAACGCTCCCCAGCCTGCGACGTGTATTGATGGCAGGCGCCCCCGTGCCGCCGAAGCTTTTTGCCGACATGAAGGCGGTCCTTTCTCACGGAGAGCCGCATTCGCCCTACGGAGCGACGGAGGCCTTGCCGGTATCGACCGTCTCAGCGATGGAAATTTTATCCGATAAAAATTCTGCGGCCGAAGCGGCAAAATCGGGTGCAGGCACATGCGTGGGCCGCCCCGTCGCTGGCGTGAAAATCAAGGTCATCGCGGCGATCGATGGTCCGATTGCTTCGTTCGATCAAGCGGAGGAGCTTCCGCCCGCTCAAATCGGTGAAATCATTGTTTGCGGTCCTGCCGTCACAAAAAAATATGACGAACTCGCAGAAGCGACCGCGGGGGCAAAAATCAAATCGCTGTCGTCAGAGTCTGCCTCATCCGCAGAGGTATGGCATCGCATGGGCGACATGGGTTATGTCGACGCAGAAGGAAAACTCTGGTTCTGCGGGCGCAAAGCGGAGCGCGTGAAAACAATCGATCGCTGGCTGTACACCGAACAATGCGAACCCGTCTTTGCCGTGCATCCCAAAGTGAAGCGATGTGCCTTGATTGGAGTAACGGTGTCCGGAAAACCCCGCGCGGCGTTGGTGGTCGAACCTCGACCGCCCACCCGATCTGAACGGCGACAGGTGGCACGTGAACTTCGCGAGATCGGCCTGAAGTGCAGCACGACAACAGATGTGAACCTCTTCTATTTTCACGACGCCTTTCCCGTCGACGTCCGTCATAACGCAAAAATCCATCGCCTGACGCTGGCGCGCTTTTTCGAAGACAAACCGGGGATAGAAATCGACAAAAGGTAAGGCGAGGGAATTGAGGGTGGGCCGACGCGTCCCCGCAACAGCATTTCGCGCTTTCAATGTTTGTCCTCCATTCCATGCCACCGTAGGGACGCGTCGGCCCACCACTAGCGACGGCGCTTTGAGCTCAAAAGAGTGTTCAAATCTGCGTCAGCTGTTTAGCCAGCTAAGGCTGCCTTTTATCGCTATATGCAGCTTATAATAATGATTTTTAGCTAGTGTCCGATAAGAGATCATCAATAAGAGTTAGCAGTCAAATAGGAGTGCCAAGGCGCGGCGGCAGGAGAGAAGGAGGGGTGTTAAAGTGAAGTAGCCGACCATCCAAATAGCCGAAGTGTCGCCATAGCCCAGTCCCCATCGTTGGCCGCTTGGAAGTAACAACCGATCGCGCCTCATTGCGCCTGTTAAAATCGGGGCTTGTCACCGGGCAAATGGCCCCCGTCACTTAAGTTATGTCATTTCCCCGGACATTAGTCACCGGTGGCACGGGTTTCCTGGGCCGCCACCTCGTGGAGCGCCTCCTTGAGCAGGGGCGTTCGGTGACCGTCCTCGGCCGCTCTTTGGCGCCGGATTTTGCCGCGCGGGGAGTCGGATTTGTTCGCACCGATATTCACGAGCACCCCGAGTGTGGTCTACAATGGCAAAGACCTTGCTGGCGCGGACGAGTCATTGCCACTTACGACCGATTGCCCGAGTCCATATCCGTTAACCAAAGCCATTGCCGAGCGTGAAGTCCTGGCGGCGAATACGCCCGCATTGCGCACCATTGCCTTGCGCCCGCATTTGATTTGGGGCGTAGGAGATCCACATCTGATTCCTCGTCTCCTGGGGCGCGCCAAAAAAGGTCGGCTGAGGATCGTCGGCAACGGATGTAACAAGGTGGATATGGTCCACGTGAAAAACGCAGTCGATGCCCACCTCTTGGCTGAACTTGCTTTGGAAACGACGCGAGCCGCAGGGCGCGCGTATTTCATCACAAACGGTGAACCGGTCGTATTGTGGGACTGGATTAATCTAGTTCTCACCGGCCTGGGCCAGGCGCCCGTGAAGAGATCGTTTTCATTGGGAGCAGCTTGTGCGTTCGGAACCGTTTGCGAAACGACGTGGCGCACACTGAACCTAAAAGGTGAACCGCCGATGACACGTTTCATCGCCGCCGAACTGGCAAAAGATCACTGGTTTTCCATCGTCGCCGCGCGTCGCGATCTCGGCTACAAACCGAAGATCAGCATGGCCGAAGGCACGGCTGAATTGATCGAACACCTCAAGGCTCAGGATAAAATGGTTTGAGAGTTGAGCGGTGCTGCAACCCGCGTCAGAGGAGTTCCAAACGCGGGCTGCGGCACCGCTCTACTAAAAAGCCGCAAACGCACGAAACGTTTGCGGCTGTCTGTTGAAATTTCGCCAAGCTTTCGATCAAGCCGAGATCGGATTGATCCTAGGAAAATCGATCGTTGGGTTGGCGATGTGATTGAAGTAGTTGGTAAAGAGATTGAGTGCGACGTTTGCCACAATCTCTACAATTTCAGCTTCGCTAAAACCTTGAGCGGTGAGTTTGGAAACCGTCTGCGCGTCGAGACGCCCACGGTGTTCAACGATATCGCGTGCGAAGGCGAGTGCCGCCGCTTCTTTTGGATCTGAACTTTGGCCATGGCGTGCAGCCAACGCTTCTTCTGTGGACACGCCGACTTTCTGGCTGATCGACGTATGGGCCGTCACGCAGTATTCGCATTGGTTTTGCTCCCCGACAGCTAGCGCGATTTTCTCACGAAGCCGTGCGGAAAGGACACCTCCTGCGAGAGCGCCGCTGAAACCGAGATAAGCTTCGAGGGCGGACGGCGATTGACCGAGCGTCCGCATTACGTTCGGAACAACGCCGAGTTTGGATTGGACAGCGTTAAAAAGCGCTTGGGTCTTGCCCGTTGCGCTCGAGGGATTGAGGGCGGTGAGGTTACTCATAGGAATGATCTTTCAGTGTTGGTTATTATATATCTATCAGTAGATAGATAAAGGGATAAAAAATTATTTCGGGACGCCTATCACGGAAGATAACCATGCAGCAGGAGCGGTAAGCTGAGCTTCGTCGTCATGGACCCGAGCGGCCAAAAGACCACCTTGCATCACCATGGAAAAGGTTCGGGCGATGGTCTCCGGCTGGCCTTGGAAATTCAATAAACCTCTGACTCGACCGTCGGCCAAAACCATTGCGAGCCAATGCTCACAGTCAGCAAAGAAACCCTGAACTTCTTTCCTGATATTGTCATTAAGTGATTCAGCATCCGCAGATAAAGTTCCACACAGGCAGATACCCGATTTTGTCTTATAAGTATTTACAAATCCTTCGACAAATTGAGCCAAACGGACGTTGGGATCGGCCTCCGTTGCGAAGATGTGATTCCACGCCTCGTTTACCTGCCTGCGGTAGCGCTTGATAAGTGCCTCGCAAAGGTTCGCCTTGCTTGGAAAATAGTAGTGAATGCTCGAACTCTTTACTCCGACTTCCGATGCGATATCGCGATAGCTAAAACCGTTGTAGCCACGTTTTTGAATCATGGCTTGGGCGGAATCTAGAATCTGGTTCGAAACACTGCTCATGGAGCTACTATCTATCACTTGATAGATACGTCAAGGAGTTTTCTCGAATCTCTCGGAGGGCTGTTGGGGTAGGGGCGGTCTGTCCCTAACCGCCCTCATTACGCATGCGCAACTCCACGAAAGGGCGGTTGAGGACAGACCGCCTCTACCTTCTTCAAGGGACGCCACAACTTCTCTCGGTGTCTCCGTGCCTCTATGCTTGATCATCCGCCTTAGCTCCGCTGCCGGACGGCCTCGAAAAGAGTAATGATCGTGGCCATCGCAACGTTCAGCGAATCGGCTTGTCCGGCCATGGGGATGCGCACGCGGACGTCACTTTCCTTTAGCCAAAAGTCGCTCAAGCCATATTGCTCGCTGCCCATCACGATCGCGAGTGAACCACGAAGGTCCGTCTGTGTGTAGAGGTCTGTCGCAGCCGGAGTAGTTGCCACCGCGCGGATCTGTTTTGTCCGCAACCAACTCCGCACCTCTATGCTGTCAGCGACCACCACAGGCACGGCAAATAAGACACCGGTCGAAGCGCGCACGACGTTCGGATTGAAAAGATCGGTGACAGGGTCGCATACGATCAGCGCATCGACGCCCGCTGCATCGGCGCTGCGCAAAATCGTGCCGAGATTGCCGGGTTTTTCGATCGCCTCGACAACGAGCAGAAAGGGTTCTGGTTTCAGCTTCAAATCCGAGAGCTGTGTTTTCCACTGCGGCGCGGTGGCGAGTAAACCGTCGGGCCGTTCGCGATAGGCTACTTTCGCGAATGCGTCCTTGCTCAGTTCGAACAGTTTCGCGCCTTTCGCCTCGGCTTCGCTGAGGAGGGCCGACTCATTTTCGCCGAGAAACCATTCCGGCGAAAAATAAAATTCCTGCAACGGCACGCCCCTCTCCAGCGCGCGGCGGACTTCGCGATAACCCTCGACCAAGAACAGACCCGCTTCATCGCGCGGACGGCGATCGCGCAGCTTCACAAGCTGTTTTATCCGAGGATTCTGAAGACTGGATATTTTTTCAACGGCCATGCAACGAAGCTCACCACGAAACACAGGAAACACACGAAAGAAAATGCGCTTCGTTTCTTAGGGCGTGCGATGCTGGTGCCCTTGAGCGTCTATCGAAGACTGGGTCTGCATCTTCCGCGCGACGGCGATCCCAGCGGTCTCGCCCCACCTCAGAGCTTTGCACGAATTCTCGATGTACGTTCACCGGCCGACTTCAGACCCTCTATGCTGTGCTGCCGGAATTTATTTCAAAGACACACTCTAGCTTTTAGTGTATTTCGTGTGCTACGTGGGGAAACATAAAAAGAAATTCAACGACCATCCGTTCAAGTATCACCAGGAGATAGAACTGGAAATCACGACGCTGACCAATCTCGGTCTGGGACTTGGTCGTATCCCCTTGCCAGACGCACCCGGGGTAGAACCACCTCCCGCAACATCCGCATCCGTTTCGATCGAATCGCGTTCTGGCTGGGTTGTGATGGTTCCGTTCACGCTTCCAGGAGAGCGCGTTCGCGTTCGGGTCTACCGTAATCACAAGAATTTCTCCGAAGCGGACCTCGTCCAAGTGCTCACGGCATCTCCGCATCGGGTATCCCCGCCGTGCGCCGTTTATGGACGCTGTGGAGGCTGTCAGTATCAGCATTTAGCCTACAGCGAACAATTGAAGTGGAAGCAGCGCCAGGTTGAGGAGCTTCTCAAACACATGGCGGGTGTCGAATTTCCCGTCGCGCCGACGATCGCTTCACCGCACGCGTATAGCTATCGCTCGAAAATCACTCCGCATTTCGCGGCACCGCGACAGCCGCAGGCTGCCGTCTCGGCAGCCAGTTCACCGTTTCAGGTTCAAGGTTCAAAGACGGAGTCAGAATCCGCTATGACCGGCGAGGTTTCGGCATCAGTGTCTTTTCCGATTGGTTTTCTTCGCCAGGGGACGCGGTTCGATATCGTCGATGTGCCGCGCTGCGAAATTGCGACGGAGGCCATCAACGCCAAGCTCGTCGATGTCCGTGCCGATGTTTACGCACGCGCGGCGTTGGGCACCTATCAGCGGGGCGCCACGCTCTTGCTCCGTGACGCCTCGGGCAAGGTAACGACAAATTACGACGAGATGGTCACCGAGACCGTGGGCGATCTGAAGCTTCACTTCCTCGCGCGGGACTTCTTTCAAAATAACCCGTTTATTCTGCCGGCCTTTACCGGTTATGTCCGTGAACAAGCGGCCGCGACGCGCGCTCGCTTCTTGGTCGATGCCTACTGTGGAAGCGGGCTCTTCGCCTTGTCGGCTGCAGCTGCGTTCGAACAAGTCGCTGGCATCGAAATCAGCGAGAGCTCGGTGATTTTCGCCAAGGAAAATGCCGCCGCCAACGACATAACCAACGCTGCGTTTCAAGCAGGCGACGCCGCACGCATTTTCGATGGACTCGTCTTTCCGCCGACCGAGACCGTGGTGGTGATTGATCCACCCCGCAAAGGATCGGACGAAGCGTTTCTGAAACAGTTGTTCGCGTTCGGCCCCAAGGCGGTCGTCTACGTTTCGTGTGATCCAGCGACGCAAATGCGCGATCTTCAGCATTTTCTCGCGGCCCGGTACAAACTAACGGCGGTTCAACCCTTCGACTTGTTTCCGCAAACCCGCCATCTTGAATGCGTTATGACGCTCACCCGGGAAATCCCTTAAAGTCGCTTGCAAAACCAGGTGTTCTGATACTGAGTCTCAGTTCGCTGTAATGACTGCTCAGTTTTCAACGTCTTCCTATAGTATGGGGACTCCGGCACCACTCCTTCCGCTCCACCTTTTGTCCGAAGGTGCACAGGGGCGTGTTTGTGCGCTGAACGGTCAACCCGAGGTATGCCAGCGACTTCGGGAGATGGGATTTTGTGAGTCGGCGGTGATCACCAAAGTGTCTGGGCAGCACACCTTACTTTGCCAAGTCTGCGGTGCGCGCATCGCGTTGAGCGCGCA
>WNFI01677122.1_pt1 | contig 12406 bp, 9 predicted proteins | sample 5400471 | NCBI WGS metagenome assembly WNFI01 (sample SAMN13153348, study PRJNA577476) | soil metagenome | isolation source: 100 cm saprolite on Douglas fir-dominated hillslope | place: USA:California | collected 2013-09-17 | reverse complement strand
ATTCATTCAGAAAGTGACCGCCACGAAGATGAACGCGCCGCTCTGGCCGCTGTTTGTCCGAGGCATCCTGGCGAACTGGCTGGTATGCCTGGGGGTATGGACGGCGAGCCGGACCGCGAGCGAATCCGCGAAGATCGCCCTGATCTACATGTGCCTGATGGGGTTCATCGCGCCGGGGTTTGAGCACTCCGTCGCGAACATGAGCCTGCTGGCGATGGGGTTGTTCCAGCCGCACGGCGACACCATCTCCTGGCTCGGTTACATGCGGAACCTCATTCCGGCCACGCTGGGAAACATGGTCGGCGGCGGCTTGTTTGTGGGCGCGCTTTATTGGTTTGTGAGCCCGGTGAAAGCAGTTCCCGTAGGAGCCAGAATCCCCGTCCGGTCTGCCGAAGAATTGGTGGCGGCGCAGTAGCTGTTACTTCTGATCGAAGAGTCGCGCCAGAAAATAGTCGCTCTGAATCGTTGAATACCCCTGTGCATTGACAGCCGTCGCTTCTGACGGTAGACTGATGCCGTGAGACTTCGCAGAGCCCTTATTCAGATCCTTGTATTTTGGACTTGCTTTGGTTATCCGTTGCATTGCTTCGCCGAAGTGAGGGGTTCGCCCGACGGGACCTCTCCTGCGCCGTCAAACCTTTCCCGGGGGTCTCATTGCCGTACCCTGGAAGCACTTGTGCCGCCCCGTCGGGCGAGTCCTTCAGTCTTATCTCGGCACTCCGCAGTTGATAAGGACATCCTCGCGGTAAATGCTGCTTCACAACGGGTGTCCATCACCTTGAATCACGGGCCTCCGCAAATCAGAGGCGATCCCAGTATCGCTTCGTCGTTTTCCCAACAAAATTCACCGCTGCTAATTTAATCTCGCCTGAGAGGCTGGCGTTGTTTTGCCGGTTCTCCTTCCTGTCGTCTCGTAGGCTGTGACGTCACATCATCATTCGTATCTCAAAACAAAGAAAAGAGGCTGATTATGCGGCTTGTTCGATTCGCAATGGGTAATCCTTATTGGGTTGTTGTCTTTACCTTAATCACGATGCTTCTCGGCAGCGTCTGCTTGGTATTGCTGCCCAAAGACATCCTGCCGACGTTCCGCGCTTCGGCCGTACAGGTGGTCACCTTTTATCCGGGAATGCCTGCCGAAGTCATGGAGAAGGACATTACCACGCGCCTGGAACGTTGGACCGGCCAATCTAACGGCATTGAGCGCCAGGAGTCTAAATCCATGGTCGGAGTCTCCATCCTGAAGGACTTCTTCCGGTCCGATATTGATCCTAATACGGCGATGTCCCAGGTCACCTCGTTTGCGATGTCGGATCTGTTTTACCTCCCGCCCGGCACGATTCCGCCGATGGTGATGCCGTTTGATCCCACCGCCAGCGTTCCCTTAGCGCTCATCACGGTGACGCACCCGGAAATGGACGAGTCCAAGCTCTATGACGTCGCCTACTTCTCCCTGCGCAACATGCTGCAAGGGATCTCCGGTGTCATCGCTCCGGCGGTCTACGGCGGAAAGCTGCGCCGGATCCTTGCCTATGTGGATCCTTCCCGAATGGCCGAGCGCAACCTTTCCAGCTTCGATGTCGTGCAGGCGCTCCGCGAGTCCATCGTGCTCATTCCGACAGGGGATGCCAAGCTCGGGGACAAGGATGTCCAGATTGTTACAGACGCCCTTGTTCCAAACGTTGATGAAATGAACCAATTCCCGATCCGGGCGCGTGAAGGGGTAGAGATCAAGATGGGGGACGTCGCTCATGTAGAAGATTCCCACCAGATCCAGACCAACGTGGTCCGCGTCAACGGCAAAAGGCAGGTCTATATTCCCATTTACCGCCAGCCGGGAGCCAATACGATCCAGGTGGTAGACGGGATCAAGCAGGCCTTATCCCTGATCCTGGAGCGCCTGCCGAAAGGAATGAAGCTGGACGTCGTCGCCGATCAATCGATCTTTGTGCGCCGCGCCCTGCGAAGTCTTTCCGAAGAGGTGATCCTAGGCGGCATTTTGGCCGCTCTGATGGTGCTTTTCTTCTTAGGAAGTTTCCGGTCCTCCCTGGCGATTTTCATCGCCATTCCCATTTCCATTCTGGCGGCGTTCGTGGGCCTCTATATGACCCGCGATACGCTCAACGCCATGACGCTGGGCGGGCTGGCTCTGGCGGTAGGCCGGCTCATTGATGATTCCGTGGTCGTTTTGGAGAACATCACCCGGTATACGGAAGGAGGCATGGCGCCGCATGAGGCGGCTCTCCAGGCGACGGGCGAAGTCGCCATGCCGGTCCTGGCGGCGACGGTGACGACGATCATCGTCTTCATGCCGGTGTTCTTTCTGGCCGGAATGGGGAAATTTCTCTTCCTCCCGTTGGCCAAGGCGGTGGCCTTTTCCATCGGCGCCTCGTACCTCGTCTCGATGACCGTTATTCCCATCTTTTGCGCTAGATTTCTGCGGACGAAGATCCCCTCACCTGGCCTTCGGCCACCCTCTCCCCAGGGGAGAGGGAGTAAGGGTGAGGGGGGCCTCTTTACTGGTTTCGCATACCGCTATCAGGTTTTCCTCAGACGCTGCCTCGAGCATCGGGGAGTTGTTGTATCCATCGCCTTGGGCTGCTTTGTGGGTTCCCTGTTTTTGTATCCAGCCATTGGGAAGGAGCTGTTCCCCGGCGCCGACGTGGGCCACTTAACGGTCCATCTTAGGATGCCAACCGGGACCCGCATTGAGCTGACTGAAGCGAAAGCCGCTGACGTTGAAAGACGCCTCACCGAGGTGATCGAGCCGTCGGCTCTCAAGATCGTCATTACCAATATCGGCGTTTTGAACGACTGGCCGGCCGCCTACACACCGAATTCAGGCCCAGGCGACATGTTTCTTGAAGTCGAGCTGGCAGACAAGCGGCGCTTGTCCACCATGGCGTATGCGGAGAAGCTTCGAGCCTTCTTCCATACCCAATTCCCCGAGCTTGAAACCAGTATCGATACCGGAGGCATGCTAACGGCGGCTCTCAATATGGGTCTTCCGTCGCCCATCAACATTCAAGTGGAGGGGAATGACCTCCCTGTTTCCCATGACATCGCCCAGAAGCTAGTCGACAAAATCAAGACGATCCCCGGAGCGGCCGACGTCCGGATCCAGGAGCGACTGGACTATCCGCAGATCCGTATTGATCTGGACCGTCCCAAGATCGCCCGCATCGGCCTGACGGTCGAGGAAGTGGTCAAAAGCATCGTCACCGCGCTCAATTCCAGCATCAACTTTGCCCCGGCCTTCTGGATCGATCCCAAGAACGGCAACCATTATTTCCTAGGAGCTCAATACCCCGAAACGCTCATCAAGGACCTCGACACCCTCCGGAACATCGGAATAACCGGGAAGAACCAAGAGCGCGTGGTGAGGCTTCGAGAAATCGCCGCTTTTAAAGAGATCACGGCGCCTTCGGAGATACGCCATCTCAATATCAAGCGGGTGATCGACATTTTCGCCAATGTTCAAGGGCGGGATGCAGGAGGCGTCGCTGGGGACATCCAGGCCATCTTGCCGAAGCCCCAGGACCTCCCCGAAGGGTACCGCGTGCAGATGCGCGGCGAAATCGCGTCCATGCGGGACGCCTTCAAAAACTTGGGGTTCGGCCTCCTCCTGGCGGTGGTCCTTGTCCAGCTTGTGCTCTCCGGGCAATTCCGGTCTTTCGCCGACCCCCTGCTGATTCTCTGCGCCGTTCCCTTGGGCTTGATCGGCGTCCTGGTCACGTTGTGGGCCACGCACACGACGCTCAATGTCCAGTCCTTCATCGGCATCATCTTTATGGTGGGCATCGCCGTTTCCAACAGCATTCTGCTGGTGGAGTTTGCCAACCGGGAACTGGAACAGGGCCAAAAGCCGGACGACGCCATCGTTCGCGCCGCCGGTATCCGCTTGCGCCCGATTCTGATGACCTCCCTGGCCACCCTTCTGGGATTGGCCCCGATGGCCATCGGCATCGGCCATGGAGCAGAAGCCAATGTGCCGCTCGCTCGGGCCGTTCTCGGAGGAATCCTTGTTTCTACGATTCTAACGCTGGTGATCGTCCCCATGCTCTATGCCGCGCTTCAGCGTTTGAAGAAGGGGCATCCTTCAGCGCTTATCTGTTTCCTGCTTTCTCTGCTTCTTTTGCCAGGGAAAGTTGAAGCGACAGATCCTGTTGCCCTCTCTTATGAGAAGGCTGTGGAGCTCGCCCTCCACTACAACCCCCGAATCCGGGCGGCAGAGGCGCGCATCGAGGAATCCCGCCAGGACATTCGAACCGCGCGGGCTTCCGCCTATCCACGACTCACCCTATCGGCGATCGATTCAGACGGCTTGGGAGGCTCCTCATCGGCCCTCGGCATCACCGGCCTGGTGAATTCACCCTACCGCAAAGGCCCGGCCGCTGGCGTCGACGGCGCCTGGACCCTCTATGACTTTGGCCGGACGTCTTACAAAACGGCCGCCGCTCAGGAAAAAGTCAAAGCGACCCAGGCCGGCCTTGAAAAGGTGAAACTGGAAACGCGTCTGGAGGTGGCGGACGCTTTCTTCCGCTGTGCCCAGTACGAGCGTTTGAACACGGTTCTTGAGGTGCAGGTTCAAGACCAGGGTCAGATTATCCATGAAGTCGGTCGCTACGTCCGTTCGGGGCTCCGTTCTCCTGTAGAGTGGAATTTGGTCCGGGCGACTTCGCAAGGGATCCAGGCACGCCAGGAGGACGTTCGCACCCAGAAGCTATTGGCGACGGAAGAACTCCGGGGGGGGATGAGCGCGCCTGAGCTGGGCTCCTTTCAATGCCAGGCGGATACGGCATCCCTCACCCCCACCCTCTCCCTTCAAGGGAGAGGGAGGAAGGGTGAGGGATGGTTGCTCTCTGCAGATACAATCGACAAACTGATAGCAAGCCGTCCGGCGATCATTGAAGCGCGGCAGCAGGTTCAGGCCGCCGAAGCCGAATGGAAAGCCGCGCGGCGTGAGCAAGGGCCGATCTTGTCCGCTGTGGGCAGCGCGGGGCTCCTGGATGAGACGAGCCTTGTGCAGAAAAAAGAGTGGAGCGCCGGTGTCGGGATCCGCCTGCCGCTCTTTGAAGGGTTCCGTTTAAGCGCTGCGGAGAAGAGATCGGCCCGAGCTCTCGAAGAAGCCCGGTCCCTCCTGGCGGTTCGGGAGCAGGCGATCCGGAAAGAGATTCGGTCGGATCTGGCTTTGGTCAGAGGCCTAGGAGAGAAGCGGAAGCATCTTGAAGAGCAGCAGAAACTGGTGGATGAGGCGTACCACATGGCACGCCGCCGTTATCTGGAAAAAACTGGCACCTTCACCGATCTCCGTGATGCGCAGGCCATGTACTTCCAAACGGTGGAGCAGACGTTAGCGGCAGAATTCGCCGAGCGTTTGGCCGTGGAACGACTCCGGATTCAGTCCGGATCTTGACGAAGAGGACGCCTTGTCATGTTCTATATATAACACCCGTTGTTCCGATAACAGCCGTTATTCTAAAATGGCACCATGGCGCGCTGGCTTCTGCTGACCCATCAACTCCCCTCCGAACCCTCCAAGATTCGCGTTAAGGTTTGGAAGAAGCTGCAGTTCTTGGGCGCGGTCCCGATCAAAAACTCGGTGTACGTGCTCCCGAACCGAACCGGCACACGCGAGGACTTCGAATGGCTCCGCAAAGACATCGTGCGAATGAAAGGCGAGGCATCCGTTTTCCTGGCCGACTCCGTGACGGGTACCGATGATAAAGACATTATCAAAGCGTTCCAGGAAACCCGTGCAAAGGATTTCGATCTGTTTATTCACACAAGCCAAGACCTGGTCGATAGTCTTCTGAGCGCCCTCCAGGGAGGGCATCTGGACAAGAGAAGGCTCGACCAATTAGAGAAAGCCTGGACAGCTCAGAAGGCTGAATGGGAACGCCTTGAGAAGATCGATTTCTTTGATGCTCCCAACCGTCGAACGGCAGGGGCCTTGGTCATTCGAGCACAGAATCTCTTCCAGGGGGCGAAGGCGCTTTCGTCGAAGGAAAATCCCGAGCCGCCGCATCCTTTAGAGAAGGGGAACTTAAAACAACGTCTTTGGGTGACGCGAGCCTCGCCTCACATTGACCGGCTAGCCTGCGCCTGGCTAATTCGGCGCTTTATTGATCCCCCGGCGCGTTTCAAGTTCGTTACCGAACCTTACCGCCCAAAAAGCTCGCGTGAAATCCGCTTCGACATGGCCGAAGGCGAATTTACCCATTTCGGCGGCTGGTGTAGCTTTGAAACGTTTCTTCACCGGCTCAATCTCAAAGATCCCGCCTTAGGAGCGATGGGAGAAATCGTCCACGACATTGATCTTAAAGATAAGAAGTTTAACCGTTTGGAGGCTTCTGGAATCAGTCATGCCATCCGTGGATTATGCCGTCTTCATAAAGGGGATCTCAAGAGACTGGAGGCAGGAATCGAATTTTTTGACGCCATCTATGCTGCCATAGAGGAGAAACCTTGAACCTGGTGCGTGGCGCTTTGCGTCGGCCCTACACCGTTCTGGTCGCCGTGATTGCTGTCGCCCTGGCGGCTGTGCTGGCCACGCTTCGAATGCCCCGCGATATCCTGCCGAATCTCGGTATTCCGACGATTTATGTCGCTCAACCTTATGGCGGCATGAGCCCGGCTCAAATGGAAGGTTACCTGACCTATTACTATGAATATCATTTCCTCTACCTGACCGGTATCGAGCACGTCGAATCGAAATCCATTCAAGGCGTTTCGCTCATAAAACTCCAGTTCCATCCTGGGACGGATATGGCTCAGGCGCTGGCGGAAACCATCAACTATGCCAACCGCGCCAAAGCCTTCATGCCACCGGGCACGATCCCGCCCTTTGTGATGCGCTTTGACGCAGGAAGCGTGCCGGTCGGCAATCTGGTGTTCACCAGCTCGTCAAAATCCGTCGGTCAATTGCAGGATTTGGCGCTCAACCGCGTGCGGCCCCTTTTCGCCACGCTGCCCGGTGTATCGGCGCCGCCTCCCTTTGGCGCTAGCCAGCGAACGATCGTGGTTCGGGTCGAACCAGCGAAGCTCAAGCGCTACAACCTCTCCCCGGATAACATCGCTGAGGCCATCAGCCAGGCCAACACGATAAGCCCCGCCGGCAATATTTACGTCGGCGACCGGTATCCGATGGTGCCTGTGAATTCAGTGGTCCAAAACATCAAGGAATTAGAAAGCGTACCGCTCCGGCTAGGTACCTACCCGACCGTCTTTCTCCGCGATGTGGGTGCCGTGGAAGATGCCACGGATATCCCTACGGGTTATGCGCTTGTGAACGGCCATCGGACGGTCTACATTCCTGTCACCAAACGAGCCGACGCCTCAACGCTGGCGGTCGTGAATCTTGTTCGTCAAAATCTGACCCGCTTTCAGAGCGTTCTCCCCGAGGATGTGAAGGTTAGTTATGAATTTGATCAGTCGGCCTACGTCCGCCGCGCGATTCGTTCGCTCTTAATCGAAGGTCTCCTGGGAGCCTTGTTGACGGGCCTCATGGTGCTGTTGTTCCTGCGTGATTGGCGCAGCGCATTTATCGTCGTGCTGAATATTCCCCTGGCGCTCTTCGGCGCCACCACCGCCCTTTGGCTTATGAAGCAAACGGTCAATATCATGACCCTGGGTGGGCTGGCGCTGGCGGTCGGAATCCTGGTGGACGAAGCCACCGTCACTATCGAGAATATTCATACGCATCTGGCTCAAGGCGAATCGATCCCTCGCGCCGCCCTGGAGGCTACCCAGGAAACTGTCGTCCCTCGGTTGCTGGCGATGCTTTGCGTACTGGCTGTCTTCATCCCTTCCTTCTTTTTGACGGGGGCGACCAAAGCGCTTTTTGTTCCGCTGTCTCTGGCGGTCGGGTTCTCGATGATCGGTTCCTATTTTCTCTCCAGCACGTTTGTGCCGATTCTCTCCAATTGGATCCTACCGCATGATCATGATTTCTCCTTTTCCCACGGTTGGGGACAGAAATTTTCCCGCAGGTGGATGTGGGTCAATTCCAACTGCGGCTGCGGGCCCCTACCGGGACGGCCATTGTCAAAACGGAGAAAATCGCTCTCGCGGCCCTCGACTTGATCAAAGAGCGATCTCATAACCAACTGGAGGTGTCCGTAGGATTCGTTGGAGTTCAGCCGCCGAATTTTCCCATTAACACGATCTATTTATGGACCTCCGGACCTGAAGAGGCGGTCCTTCAGATCGCTTTGAAGCGCGGCTCCAAAATCCATATCGAACCTTTCAAAGAGGAGCTGCGTAAGCTGTTTGCAGAGAAATTTCCCGATGTGCGCGTCTCATTCGAGCCCAGCGACATCGTGAGCCGGGTGATGAGCCAGGATGCTCCCACTCCGATCCAGGTCGCGGTGAGTGGACCGGACTTCGCTGCCAGCCAGAGCCTGGCCAAGAAACTCATGGAGAAACTGCCGGAGATCCGAACCTTGCGTGACCTTCAAATAGCGGAGTCCTTTGATTATCCCGCGATTAACGTTCAAGCCGACAGGGAAAAAGCCGGGCTCATGGGATTGACCATCGCCAAAATTGGCAGGGCGCTCGTCGCGGCAACTTCCTCGTCCCGATATACGTCCCCCAATTATTGGGCGGATCCCAAGAGCGGCATCGCGTATCAAATCCAGGTTGAGGTCCCTCAAGACCGGATGACCTCGCTCGAAGCCGTCCAATCGGTGGATGTCGCGGTCAATAGCGGCGCTGTGCCCCTGCGCCGGTTTTCACAGGTCACATCAACGACCACAGTGGGCCAGTACGATCGTTTCAACATGCAGCGAACGGTCATGCTCACGGCCAACCTTTATGGGCAGGATTTGGGCGGCGTGGCGCAGCGCCTCGGCAAGATGATCAAGACCGTGGAGGTGCCGAAGGGTGCCAAGGTGGCCGTGCGCGGTCAGATCGCGCCGATGGAAGAAATGCTGACCGGGCTCCGTACTGGCCTGGGCTTGGCCGTTGTCGTCATCTTCCTTCTCTTATCAGCGAACTTCCAGTCGCCGAGGCTAGCCTTGATCATTCTCTCTACGGTCCCGGCGGTTTTGTCAGGCGTCGCCATCCTGTTAAAGTTGACTGGAACCACATTAAATGTGGAATCTTTCATGGGAACGATCATGGCCATCGGCGTAGCGGTCGCCAACGCCATCCTTCTGGTGACCTTTGCCGAGCGGCATCGCCTGGAGCATAAGGATGCCTGGGCCGCGGCTATCGAAGGAGCCCGCAGCCGTCTGCGGCCGATTCTCATGACCAGCTGCGCCATGATCGTCGGCATGATCCCGATGGCTTCAGGGTTTGGTGAAAGCGGCCAGCAGACTGCTCCGCTCGGCCGAGCAGTCATAGGCGGACTCCTGGCCGCCACCCTTGCGACGCTTTTCGTTCTCCCGACGGTCTTTGCACTAGCCCAGGCCCGCCAAACAGCCGAATCAGCCTCGCTGGATCCCGATGACCCGGAAAGCCCTGTTCATGAACAGCGTTAAGATTTTTGGACTTATCGCGCTAGTAACATTTTGGGGGAACGAGGCTCGCGCGCAAAGCGCCGCGCCGGAGCTAAGCGTGACTCAGGCGCTCCTCTGGGCGGAGGAGGCAAGCCCGGCGCTGAAAGCCGCACGAGCCCGCGAGGCCCAGGCGCAGGAGGCGGTGAAGATCGCCCAGGCGGCTTATTATCCGACCTTCGACCTTGAGGCGATCCAAAGCTACGGCTTTGCCGGTTCTAATGGAGCGCTAGGCTTAGGCGGCCTCATGAGCTCGCCTTTTCGCGGCGGGCCTACGGTCGGAGTCTTTTCAAAGATGAACTTGATTGATTTTGGCCGCTCCTTCAATGTCGAGGCAGCAAAAGACAGGCTGCGGGCTACGCAAGAAGACACGCGCCTTCTGCGCTACAAGCTGGATCAGGCAGCGCTTCTTATTTTCCTTGAAGGTGCTAAGTATCGCGGCGAGATGGAGGCTTGGCGTGAAATCAACGCGGAAATCGGCAAAGTGGCCCAAGAAGTCAACAAGTTCGTCCAAACGGGACAGCACTCGGAGGTAGAAAACCTTCTGGTAGCGGACCAAGTCCAAGAAGGCGCGGTCGCGCAGGCGACGGCCGAGGAGCGTTATCGCATTGCGGTGCACCGGCTGGCGCTTTTCACCAGCCGCCAGGATAGCGACATCGTTTTTCCAAAACCCGCCTCCATCGAAGAGAGCGCTCTGCCGTTGACTCCGCCAAATGCCGTAAGCCCGCTCGTCACTAAAGCTTCGGCCGAGGCGGAGGCGGCGAAGGCAGGAGCTTCAACGGCGACTGCCGAGGGCTATCCCCGGATCAGCGCGATCGCCAGCGCAGGAGCCATGGATAAAGTGCGCTTGGTAGACCGGGAAAATTATTCGGGCGGGTTTGGCCTGACGCTGCCCATTTTCGAAGGATTCCGGATTTCGAGCGAAATCCGGCGATCCAAGTCTGCCGTCGTAGAAAAAGAAGATGATCTTTTGGCCGCGCGGCTGGAACTCGATGAGCTTGATGCCCGCTATGACGAGAGCATCAATACGTCCCGTATCCGGCTCCGGTATCTAGTTCAAGAATTTCAAAGTGGTCGAGAAGCTCTCAAAGTGGCATGGAAGCGGTATCTTTCCTTTTTGGGGCCGCTCGTGGAGGTTCGGGAAGCGCTTCGCAATTTGGCCAGAATCGAAACGCAGACGAGCGAAGTCAAAGCTGAGCTGCTCTTGGCCATTGGATCAAAATCACTGCTCAATGGTGGAATCGTTCGTTGATCGAAGCGTCCCGCGAGGAATTTATTGCCGTTGTTAAGCGCGGTGGACCGGCTGCGGATTCAGTCGGGTCTTAACCAGGAGTGAAATGTCAGCTGATGAAAACATCAGCCGCACCCTTGTTAAAATAATAGCCTCATGGAGGCTTTGTGAAATATCGTCAATGTCATGGTGTTGTCGCGTTTTTGGCAAAGGGCAGGGAAACCCCTGCGCAAGGACAGTGCATGTGGAATTCGCGGAGCGCCTGGCGGAGGAGCACTTAAAGATTATGGAAGGGTTATAGGGGGGTTGCTTTAAGCCGCTTCTCGCAACCGCTTCAACTGCAACTCAATCGCCCGGATTCTCCAGCCCAACGCATCAGGCGTCAACCGTTCCGTTTCGATCTCCTCGCTAAGCATCTTCAGGGATTGGATTTGCTGCCGTAAAGCCGCAGCCAAGTACTCGTCCTTCATCTGAGTCACCATACCAGTGACCTCCTTTATGTGATTTCATTTTTAATTGGCAGTATTCTAACGGGGGACCTGCTCCAAACCTATATCGACGGGGTAAAACCTATATGATCAAAATGTTCATGTACATGATTTTGGGCTTAAACTCATTTTCAGCTGGACGCCGGCTTTGGAGCGGGCTGTTTTCATCCAATTGCGGGGAGTAAATCGCCGTGCCGAACTTCGCGTTGCGGACCCAGAGGAACGCGGCGTGGTTTTTACCCGGGGTCCGGCCGCCTCCCAGTACATCCCAGACGATGCCGCGTATTCGGATGATGTCGCCTGCTTTGACTTTGATTCCCTCATAATACAGCGTGCCGTTCGATTCGGACAGCGGGAGCTGTTCATTTTTCATCGAGAATCTCCTGGGGGCCCGCTTGCGCAGGACCTCCCTCTATATTGACGGCGTTGTGTTTATTCGGTGCGGGGGACTGCAGCTATCGTAAGCGGCGCTTTTCCACGAAATCGACCAATAACAATTTCATCATAGGTCTCGGCGGTAAAAGCGCAAATCGAGACACCATCTTATAAAAATCGAGGTCATGAGGCCAGCGGGAGTGTAAACGTGAATGTGGACCCTTGGCCAGGCTGGCTGCTCGCGGTGACGCGGCCCTGGTGAGCCTCCACCAAGTGTTTCACGATGGCCAAACCCAGCCCGGTCCCGGCGACGGCATGCGAGCGGGCTTTGTCCGCCCGGAAAAAACGTTCAAAAACACGCGGCAGGTCTTCGGGCGCGATGCCCACACCCGTATCTCTCACCGCGATGGCCAGATGGCCGTTTTCCAGTTGGGCGTTGATCTCGACCTGGCCGCCGGCTTTATTAAACTTGATGGCGTTGTCGATCAAGTTAATGAGGATCTGCGCCAGTTTGTCCCGGTCCGCCCTCACCTTCGGGAGCTTCTCCGTTAATTTATTTTGAATCGCGACGCCTTTCGCTTTCGCCATCGGCGCCAGGCCCTTAATCAGCCGGTCCGCGACATCCGCGATGGACACAACGTCCATGTGGAACTCAACGCGCTTGGCTTCGATCGCGGACAAATCGAGCACGTCATCGATCAAGAGCGAGAGATGGCGGGCGTGCTCTTCGATAATTTTTAGAAATTCCCGGTTATGTTCTTTATCTTCAAGAGCCCCGGTTAAAAGGGTTTCCACATACCCCTTAATAGCTGTCA
>WNFI01582856.1_pt1 | contig 12407 bp, 14 predicted proteins | sample 5400471 | NCBI WGS metagenome assembly WNFI01 (sample SAMN13153348, study PRJNA577476) | soil metagenome | isolation source: 100 cm saprolite on Douglas fir-dominated hillslope | place: USA:California | collected 2013-09-17 | reverse complement strand
ACCCGGACCGTTCTATCGTCTGTCACGCGTCCGTGAGGGTACGGATATTTTCGTTACGTACGGCGGTCAGCGCTTCCGCTATCGTGTGACCGCAACCTGGACCGTCGATCCCTCGGATGTCAGCCCCGTGTATGATGCCAATGGTGACGCGCTAACGCTGCTGACCTGTTCCGGCTACAACGATGGTGTGTATCGCACGCGCTTCATTGTCCGCGCCATGCGGATTAACTGAGCCGAAGCTACTACATATTTGTAACCCCATTATCACCCCAATATGACAACGATATGTGAAAATCATTACGCTAGTTATGGGCCTGAACCGATTCAGGCTCCTTTGCTGTAAAGGAGAATCAATTCAACCAAAATGGTCGCCATTGTTGATAGCTCAAAGGAGTCAATACTCGTCGCTTGCGACGAGCCGCCCGCTACTAATCGCCGTCCCGTAACGCCCCGCCCATCCATCTGGGCGAATGTGCCGGACAGCGATTGGAACAGTTGGCGCTGGCAGCTTAGCCACCGCCTTAACTCTCTCGAAGAACTTTCCTCGTTTATCCATCTCACCCAGGACGAGATCGACGGCATTTCAGCCAAAAACATCTTTCGGCTGGATATAACGCCGTATTTCGCCAGCCTGATCGATCCCGACGATCCCAACTGCCCCATCCGGCGACAGGTGATTCCCAGCGGGCGCGAGCTTCAGGGCTTCGACTCGATGATGGAAGATTCGCTTTCCGAGGATGCACACAGTCCAGTGCCGGGTCTGGTTCACCGTTATCCGGATCGCGTGTTGATGTTGGTCACGACACAGTGCGCCAGCTACTGCCGGTACTGCACCCGCGCACGTATTGTCGGCGATTCTCACGTGCAGTTTGCCCGGACTGACTATGACCGTCAGATTGACTATATCGCCAGCCACCCCGAAATCCGTGATGTGTTGTTAAGTGGTGGCGATCCGCTGACACTGCCGCAAAAGCTGCTCGAACACCTTTTGGAGCGGCTGCGGGCGATTGAACATTTGGAGATCATCCGCATTGGCAGCCGAGTCCCGGTGTTCATGCCGCAGCGCATCGACGAAAGCCTCGTCGCCATGCTCAAGCGCTTCCATCCGCTGTGGATGAATATTCACTTCAACCATGCCAAAGAGCTTTCGCCCGAAGTCTGCCGCGCCGTGGCGATGCTGGCTGATGCGGGCATTCCGCTCGGTGCGCAGACCGTGCTGCTGGCTGGCATCAATGACTGCCCGAATGTTATGCTGGACCTCGTACATAAACTCGTGCGCAATCGGGTCCGGCCCTATTACCTGTACCAATGTGATCTCGTGGAGGGCGCAGGCCACTTCCGCACGCCCATCAGCAAGGGCATCGAGATCATGGAGGCAATGCGCGGTCACACGTCCGGCTATGCCATCCCGACTTATGTGGTCGATGCGCCCGGCGGCGGTGGCAAAATTCCGGTTGGCCCGCAGTATTTGATCAGTCAGGCTCCTGGCAAAACGGTGCTGCGTAACTATGAGGGGTTCATCTCCACCTACACGGAGCCGGAAACTTACGCTAAACACGATCCCGCGACCTGCCCAAGTTGTCAGGCCCGCGCCAAAGAGGGTCAGCAGGGCGTGGCAGGTTTGCTGGAAGGCCGTCGTATAACCATTGAGCCAGAAGGCTTCCACGAGACCCATTTGCGAGGTCGCGCTGAAGAGACCGAACCGATGGCTGCCAATGTCGTCCAATTTGCCCGCCAACGTGCTGAGCATTATTAATCGAGGAGCAAGCTGTGACCTATCACGTTGCAATTCTGGCGAACCTTAAGAAAAACGCGCCCAAACTTCCCAACCAGCCGCCGGATGTTTGGGCCGATCTTGACGCCGAGCACACCATTGATGCGCTGGCTGACGCGCTGCGCCACGCTGGACATCGTGTCACGTTCCTCGAAGCCAACGTCGAACTGATCGACAAACTGCGCGACGTAAAGCCAGACATCTGCTTCAATATCGCGGAGGGGCACTACGGCGACAGCCGCGAGGCACAAATCCCGGCACTGTTGGAGCTGCTCAGAATACCGTACACCGGGTCGCGGGTCATGACACAGGCGATCAGTCTGGATAAGGTCATGACCAAGCGGGTGTGGCAGTCTTTTGGGCTGCGCACCGCACCGTTTCAAGAGTTTACCCGTGCTGATGAGCCGCTCAGTCCTGAACTGGCCTTCCCGCTCTTCGTCAAACCCGCCCGCGAGGGAACGGGAGCAGGCGTCACCGTGAAATCCATTGCCGAAAATGAACGTGATCTGCGGGATCGGATCAATTATGTGATTCGTACTTATGAGCAGCCTGCCCTGGTCGAGCGGTTTCTGTCGGGCCGCGAACTGACCGTCGGTGTAATCGGCAATGCACCGCACCAGTATGTGTTTCCGCCCATTGAGATAAATACGCAGAAGGTTGCGCCGGAAGAACGCGGGCTGTACTCGCATCACGTCAAAGCGCACGTAGACGATGCCATGAGCTATTTGCAGGCTGCACAGCTTGACCCTGATCTTCTGGCAGAAGTGCAGAATCTCGCCTTGTCCGCCCACAATGCCATCAACTCGCTAGATGTGAGCCGTGTTGATTTCCGCTGTGATGAGGCGGGGGTCCCATACCTGCTGGAGATCAATACGCTGCCGGGGATGTCGCCGGGCTTCAGCGATCTGCCAATTGCCGCCGAGATGATCGGCATGGACTATAACTGGCTGGTCAATACCATTCTCGATCTGGCCTGCCAGCGCAACGGCCTACCCGCTCCGCAGCCCGTAATCCCGGAGCCGCAGTCTGTAATACGCTAACCATCTTAACTTGGATTGACTCCCTTTCCCTCTTTACGGGGGAAAGGGGGCCGCCGCTTCTACACTGATCTATCCTTCGACCCCTGTTCCCTTACAAAATCTTCAGGACCCACCAGTTCATCCAGCAGTTCGCCATCTTCGCCCAGGGTGAGGCGACCCCCACGCTTTGGCTTACGATCAAACGTGGCTCCGAGTCGCTGCTGGCGTTCGATCTCGCGTCGAATGGCCCACTCTTTGATAGTGTCTATGAAAAGCACCAGCCCGTGAATGAACAGACTGGCGAACCATATTGCCAGAAAGAAATTGTTAAATGGTCGAGGCAATGCGTAGGCGAGAAATAAGCCGACTGGTATAGTTAGAAAAAACTGGACAAAAAACCACATCCAACGCCGATAGCGTCGCGTGATACGGCGGCGAATTTCCTCTTCAGTTTCAAAATACATAATTACTCCTGACGACTAAATTAAGACTACAGCACAATACGCATAAGACTCATTTTCGTTCCGTGAATGGGCGGGACTATTGATCAATTATGCTACAATTCCTTTAATCGGACTTATAGGTATCTAAGCCATATGTCCACTGACAAACCGATTGACTTCTACCGCGTTGTCCTTGTAGATGACCATCAACATATCCATGATGCGGTTGCCGCGCTATTAAAAACGGTCAGCGATATTCGCCTTGTGGGGCACGGATACCGGGGCGAGGACGCTGTTGAGCTAGCCAGAACGACGAAACCCGATCTGATGTTAATGGACGTGGTGATGCCGGGCATGAATGGCGCAATGGCGACCCAGGCCGTGCTTGCGGCGTATCCGGGCACAAAAGTCCTCGTGCTATCCAGTTTCGTGGATTACGAGGCCATCAAGGGGATGCTTGACAGCGGCGCGATTGGCTATCTGGTCAAAGATGTGATCGCCTCCGACCTCATTGATACGATTCGTCACATATGCCGGGGTAACACGGTCGTTTTTTCGGCAGAAGTTGCCCAGGTAGTCCTTGCGCCACGTGTCCAGGACCCGGCTAAGGATTTTGGCCTGACCGAGCGCGAACGCCAGATATTGACGCACCTGGCACAAGGCGAGACAAATGGTGACATCGCCGCCGCCTTAAGCATCAGCCAACCCACCGTCAGATATCACATCAATAACATCCTGTTGAAATTTAAGGTCGACACCCGTTCAGAAGCACTGATCCTGGCCGCGAAGAACCAACTCGTTTGAACCGCCCTTCACAAATGTATAACAGACTCAGCCGTACCTATCACTTCTGATAGTTGTTTGCGCTCCGGCCTTCACCTACCATGTTAAACGATTAACGTGAAGTGATTGCAACTGAAAAGTCAACACAGCTTCAGAAAGGAAATTACGTTGGACCAACCTCACACTAATGGCTTGACTCAGGGCACGACAGGTGGCGGAAACGTCGTCGTTCAATTGCTAAACAGCCTGACTCGCCCCCATCCCAGCATCACCAATATCGAAATGCGTCGACAGTCGCGGCTTTTGGCGGCATTGACACTCACCTTGTCTGTAACCGCAGGATTGGCTACTGCGCTTTTTATCCTCAAATCGACCGGTCAGATTCCGAGTACAGTCAAGTTCCTTATCCCCGGACTCGTGCTGACGGTGGTGATCTATTTCCTCAACCGAAGCGGACGATATCGTTTTAGCGCGGCCTTGTTCCTCATCCACAACCTGGTACTGGTCTACCTCAGCGCTGTGCTAACTCGCGACCTGTCGTGGCTGCTGTTCGCAACTATGGTCATGGTTATTGGTGCCATCCTGATGCCTACGCGCATCACGACACTCCTGTTTGTCGGGAGCATCGCGCTTCAGATATTGATCGCCAACGTAGCGCCAATGACGACCACGATTACGAACCTCGCCCCGCTCATGACATTTATCATCACTTCATCGCTGCTGCTCGTGTTTATCCGCTACCGGAGCGCTCTGGAGCGTGAACGACAGGCGGAGCTTCAGCAGGCAAACCGCCAGCTCAGAGACTCGGAAGCGCAACTGGAACGCCGTGTCGAGGATCGCACGCGAGAACTGGTCGTCGCCAAAGAGCAAGCCGAATCCGCGCTCCAACGTGCCGAGAAAGCCGATCAGATTAAATCACAGTTTCTGGCGAGTATGAGCCATGAACTCCGCACGCCGCTCAACGCGATCTTGACCTTCAACGAACTCATGGCGATGGGAACCTTTGGTGAGGTCAACGACGAACAGATCGATTACCTGCAAAAGGCGTTAGACAGTGGACGGCATCTGCTCTCGCTGATCAATGACGTGCTGGACATCACCAAGATTCAATCCGGGATGATGAAGCTGTTTATGGAAGGCGGATTTGAGATATCCAAAGAATTGGAGGCAATCACCGCATCCGCCGAGAAGTTGTTATTTGGAAAGCCCGTTCAACTGGTTCGGGATATTGACCCTGACATTCCACCTTTCGTTTGCGATAAGCGGCGCGTCCGGCAAGTGCTGCTAAACCTCGTGTCTAATGCCGTGAAATTTACCGAGCAGGGCACGATCACGCTGAGCGTCAAGAAACGTGACAATGACCTGTTAGTCGCCGTGATCGATACTGGCCCTGGAATTCCGCTGGATCAGCAGGGGATCATTTTCGAGCCATTCGTCCAGACCGAGGCAGGCATCCGACATGCGGGTGGAACGGGCCTGGGGCTGCCAATTTCGAAGAGTCTGGTAATGGCGCACGGTGGGCGATTCTGGGTGGAAAGCACACCGGGCGAGGGTGCGGCCTTTTATGTCGTATTACCACTTCAAGTTGAGTTAGAGGGAGTTGGAGAAGTAGCGTAATGAGGGATGAGCAGGTTTATCTTTACGTTGAAGATGATCCACTAAGTCGTGAAGCCTTGCAGATCGTATTGCGACGTGTCATGGGTGCCGAGCGTGTGTATATCTTTCCGGATAGTGTTGAATTTATGTCGCGCATCAAAGCGCTGCCTGACCGCCCAGATATCATCCTGCTGGATATCCATCTGCAACCCTACAGCGGGTTTGAACTGCTGAAGATGCTGCGCGAGGACCCCGATTACCGAGCGGCCCGTGTCATTGCATTGACCGCCAGTGTGATGAACGAAGAGGTGGAACTCCTCAAGCAGAGCGGGTTTGATGGGGTAATTGGCAAACCAATCCAGGTCGCCACCTTCCCGAACCTGATGAAGCTGGTCAGCAACGGCGAGCTGATATGGCACATTTCCGACTGAACCACGGTAACACAATGACTGTAGGAGTACGTTAGCCGCATGGATGAATTGAAAAACCGGCGCATATTCATTGTTGATGATAACGTCACCAATCTGGCGGTGTTCGGAGCAAGTTTGCGGCGCAGTGGTGCGCGCGTTTTCCAGGACGCCTGGACCGTTGGCACGGTGCGGCAAGTGCTCCAATTTTTGCCGATTGACGTGATACTGCTCGATCTGATGCTGCGTAACCAGACCAGCGGTTACGACATGTTTGATGAACTAACGAAATACCCGGAACTGGCGGGCGTACCTATCATTGCGGTGAGCGCGGTAGACCCCGGTACCGAAATTCCTAAGGCGAAAGCCAAAGGGTTTGCTGGCTACATCGGCAAACCGATTCGCCCACGCTTGTTTCCAGAACAAATTGCAGCCTGCATCAACGGTAAACACATATGGTATGTTCCTGACGGGAACTGGGAAGAGACAACACGATGAGCCGCTATGCTTTAATCATTGACGACAATCCATCCAACCTCGAAGCGCTGGCACTCCTCCTGAAAAAAGAGGGTGTCTTGCCCATCACCATCCAGACCATTCAGGATTTATCGAATGGATTAGACGCAGCATCGAAATTTGACGTGGTTTTTTTGGACCTTGAGTTCCCAAATCACAGTGGATTCGACCTGGTAAAAACGTTGAAAAAGGACCCACGCCTGCATAACACCCCGATTGTTGCCTACTCAGTGCACACGAGCGAGTTGAACGAGGCGCGTGCGGCTGGCTTCGACAGTTTTGTCGGTAAGCCGCTCATCGTGGACAAATTCCCCGGTCAGTTGCGTCGCATCTTGCAGGGTCACGCCGTCTGGGAAGTCGGCGCGTAATCTGAAGTCGCCCTTGCCAATTTACTTTTCAATCCGACGGAGCAACCCTGCATCGTCGGATTTTGTTTGATCGCTAATCTCTCAGCAGGAGCGCTCCTACTATCTCGACTTGAAAAGAAAACCCCCTGTAAAGAGCGGAAGGGGAAAAGTCAGTCTGGAAGCCCCCTCTTTACGGGGAGCCTCCCGGGCTGGACCTCTTCGGAATTTTGATACTACTTTGACCTCGTTTGGAGTGATAATCTTTATGCGTAAAGTTAAGCCTCGACCAAAATAATTTTTTGTGAGGAATCATGAACGACAATTCGCGACCCGACCCTGATGCGCTTCTGGCGGCTGTTCAGAAGGAAGAGGCCAGACAGGAACGCGGCAAGCTGAAAATATTCTTTGGCATGGCAGCGGGCGTCGGCAAGACCTATGCCATGCTTGAGGCCGCCCAGCAGCGGAAGGCCGAAGGGGTCGATGTCGTCATAGGCTACGTGGAGACTCACCACCGCGCCGAAACTGACGCACTGGTCGCGGGTCTGCCTATTGTCCCGCGCCAGAAGCTAGAATACCGGGGCAGTGTTATGGAAGAGATGGACCTGGACGCTATCCTGGCACGCCAACCGCAGCTTGTCCTTGTTGATGAACTGGCTCACACGAATGTTCCCGGCGCTCGGCATCCCAAACGTTATCAGGATGTGCTGGAACTGCTGGACGCGGGGATCGATGTGTATACCACGGTTAATGTCCAGCATTTTGAGAGCCGCGCCGACGCTGTGCGCCAGATCACGGGCGTAACCATCCATGAGACTGTCCGCGACTCGATCCTCGATATAGCGGACAGCATCGAACTGATTGATCTTGCCCCCGATGAACTTATGAAGCGGCTTGCCGAGGGCAAAGTCTATACACCTGACCGTGCCGAACTCGCTACGAAGAACTTTTTTCGCCAGGGAAACTTGACAGCACTGCGCGAAATGGCCTTGCGTTTGACTGCTGAGCGGGTCGATCATCAGCTTCAGGATTACATGACGGTTAAGCAGATTTCCGGCCCGTGGAAATCCGGCGAACGGCTAATGGTGGCAGTGAGTGCCAGCCCGCTATCCGAGCGATTGGTGCGCTGGACACGCCGTATGGCCTACAGCCTGGAAGCACCCTGGTTCGCTGTCTATGTGGAAAATTCCAGGCCAACCAAACCTGCTGCTCAGGCTCAGTTGGTCGATACCTTAAAATTGGTTCGCGAATTGGGCGGTGACGTCGTCGTCACGGCAGGCGAAGATATTACTGAAGGCCTGATGCGTGTCGCCCGTCAACGCAACATCTCGCAGATCGTGGTTGGCAAGCCCAAGCGGACGGCAGTTCAGGAATTTTTGAGCGGCGGATCGATGGTCAACCGCCTGGTTCGTACCAGCGGCGATATTGACATTTTTGTGGTTACAGGCGATGAAACAGAGACAACCCGGCGTCCTCTCATTGCGCCGCCAGAAATCCATTCTGGCCCCAATCAATATTTGCTGGTCATCCTTGTTATTGGCGTGGCAGTTGCCATCAACTATGCCCTGCTAAACCTCCTCCACTATCAGGCCGTCGCGCTGGATTTGCTGCTGATCGTGATGATCCTCGGTCTATTTGTAGGTCGCGGTCCGGTGCTGCTGGCAGCGGGACTCAGCGCCATTCTGTGGGACTTCCTTTTCATTCCGCCGCAATACACTTTCATTATTTCCAAGTTCGAGGATGTGCTGCTATTCAGCATGTATTTTGTCATTGCGCTGATTATGGGTAATCTGGCGGCGCGAATCCGCTACCAGGAGAAGGCTGGACGGCAGCGCGAAGAACGGACAGCAGCGCTCTATACGCTGGCCCGCGAGATAGCAAGGGCCGTTACGCTGGACGACGTGCTGCAAACAACTGTCAAGCAGATGCGGCAGTTGTTCAACGCCGACGTTGCCGTACTGCTGAGTACCTCGCCGGAACGGCTTCACCGATACCCTGCCTGTTGCCCAGGCTCAATATTTTCCGCTGCTTACGCCGGGTGGCGTATTCGGCGTCATCGGCGTGAGGACGAAGCAGACTGAGGAGCTTTCATTTGATCAGGAAGCGCTGCTGGAAACTTTCGTGCGCCAGATTGCGCTGGCGATTGAACGCACCATGCTGGACGACGCGGCAAAAAAGACTCAAGTGTTGGAAGAATCTGAGCGGTTGTATAACACGCTGCTGAATTCGATCTCGCACGAATTGCGAACGCCACTTGCCACAATCACAGGCGCAACTAGCGGCTTGCTGGATGAGCGCATCAACGGGGATCCAAAGGCACGGCAAGCCCTGGGTCAAGATCTGCAAGACGCCACTGAGCGATTGAACCGTTTGGTGGATAATTTGCTGGACATGACCCGACTTGAATCGGGCCAGTTGAAGTTGAACCTTGAATGGTGCGATATCAGCGACCTGATCAATATCAGCCTCAACCGGGTCGAGAAGCAGCTAGCAGACCATGAGGTGATTACTGAAATTGCGCCCAACCTACCGCTCATCCGCGCAGATTATGTACTGCTAGAGCAAGCGCTTGTCAACCTTCTGCATAACGCCGCTACCTATACGCCGCCGGGAACGCGCATCCGGGTCCAGGCGCGAGTAGAGGAGGCCAAGCTGCTTATTGTCGTGGCGGATCGCGGTCCCGGCTTGCCTGCCGACACAGAACAAGTCTTCGACAAGTTTTACCGTGCTCCCGGCGCTGCCACAGGCGGTACAGGCTTAGGGCTTTCGATTAGTCGCGGTCTGGTAGAAGCACATGGCGGTACACTTATCGCCGAAAATCGTGCAAACGGTGGTGCACGATTTACGATTCGATTGCCAATTACGGAAACCCCTGAACCGCCAAAGGAAGCTACTCAATGACTGAAGGACCGGTGGCGCTCATCGTTGACGATGAGCTGCAAATTCGGCGTTTTCTGAAAATTAGCCTTGAAGCCAATGGCTACCATGTAGTTGAAGCCAAGACTGGACAGGACGGGTTGACCCAGTTTGCCACGCTGCGGCCTGACGTGTTGATTCTGGACCTGGGACTGCCCGACATGGACGGGCTGGAAGTGCTCAAGAGTCTGCGGGCATGGAGCAAAACGCCTGTGATCATACTCTCGGTTCGCGATGGCGACAATGAGAAGATCGCCGCGCTCGACGCTGGGGCCGACGATTATCTCACCAAGCCGTTTAGCGTGGGCGAACTGCTGGCAAGGCTGCGCGTCGCACAACGCCACTCCCAACCAGAACCAGAGACCGCAATTTTCCAAGCTGGACCCCTCTCGGTTGATCTATCGCGTCGCACTGTGACCGTCAATGATGAACCAGTCAAGCTCACACCGACGGAATACGCGTTGCTGAAGCTCATGATCCAGCACGCCGGGCAGGTCGTGACGCATCGCCAGATATTGCGCGAGGTGTGGGGGCCGCAGTACGTGGACGAAACTCACTATTTGCGTGTCTATATCGGTCAAGTGCGTCAGAAGATCGAAGCCGATCCCGCCCGCCCCAAGATTCTGGTCACGGAACCGGGCGTTGGCTACCGGCTGGTCACGATGGAATAATCTTATAATGTCCATAAATTCGGTAATCCCGAGGGAAGAATATGTCCTGGTATTTGAGCGTACTCAAATTGACACCCGAAGGTAAACGCTGGAACCCTCACGAACCCTGGCCCGAAAATGGGCTAATTCCTTTAGGAACAAGAGCAGAAATTCACACCTTAATTGCCAAATTGTTCCCGAAATCTGACTTCTCCGATCCTCTGTGGATTCCTGTTTGGTTCGCTGCAGGAGAAAACGAATGGAGCATGGAAATCGTCTTAGACAAAGGTGATCCGGTTCGATGGTTAAATCTTAGACATGGAGATCTGGAAGCAGCTCGCCTAATCTATGAACATACGGGATGGGACGTTTTTGATCCGGAATACCACCTCATGAACTTCGATATTTGAATTTTGGGACTGTTTTTCCTTAGATTAGGATAAGGTGAACCTATGCGCAAAATGAGCCACGATGAATATCTAAAGTTTATGCTCGACCATGCACGGACTGCCAAGGTTGCAACAGCATCTTCAGATGGGCGGCCCCACGTTGCACCTGTCTGGTTTGAGATGGATGGCGAAACCATCATTTTTACGACTTGGCATACCACGGTGAAAGCCAAGCATATCCGCCAGAATCCCCGCATCAGCCTCTGTGTGGATGACGACACGCCGCCATTTTCGTTCGTCGTTGTCGAAGGCACTGCCGAGATCGCCACTCCCACGCCCGAAGAATTTCTGCACTGGGCAACACGTCTCGCGGGGCGCTACATGGGGCCAGCCCTTGCTGACTCCTATGGCAAGCGCAACGCTGTCCCCGGCGAATTGATGATCCGCGTGACGCCAACCAAGATTATCGCCACGGCGGGCATGTCAGAGTGAGGTAGCCTGTCCGCCAACCGTAAATCGCGGTAAGATGGAAAAATGGAAGGAAGGATCAGAAATGATCACACATGACAAAATCACGGCGGCGCAATTCGATGCTTTCCTGGCACAGCCCGAAAATATTGGTCGCCATTTTGAACTCATCTCCGGGGAGATCGTTGAGAAAATGCCGACTCAATTGCACGCCGCGATGATCTCATTGGTGAACTTCTTTCTGATGCTTTATCTCCGTGAACATCCAATCGGTTATGCATTGACAGAAGCACATTATCGGCTACCTGGAAATGATGAAAACGACCTGATCCCCGATCTATCGTTTGTGACAAAAGAGCACGGCGCACTTGTTCAATCTGGACCCGCCCCTTACTTACCTGATCTCGCAATTGAGGTGCAGTCAGAAGGACAAAGTACGCGCTTCATGCTGGATAAGGCGCTGCTCTATCTGGCAAACGGTACACGCATGGTGTGGATAATTTATCCAGCACGCCAAATCATTGAAGTGCTAACCCCGACTGACCGTCAACTCCTTACCCTCGATGATCCGTTGAGCGGCGGTGATGTACTTCCCAGCTTCAGCGTCTCAGTGCGCGAGCTATTTCCTGTTCAATAAATCTGGAATTTCCCGTTTTTCGAGTTACTACAGGTGATCATTTTGGGATTCTCTAGCCCACCAGTTCCCCCTCTCCGCAAACGGGGTGAGGGGGTCAGGGGGTGAGGTCAACCAAAAACCTCTCCGCAATTGACCGCTCCCCTACGGATCGGTATACTAACACCCTAGCACACATGAGCGATTGGAGCAGCTTTGGTTATGTCAGATGATGATCACGGCGAACGCGACATCAGCAGCAAACGTCGCCGTGACGACGAAGATACCACTCTCCGCCCACAGTTCCTGAAGGATATCATCGGGCAGGAGCGGGTGATCGACCAATTGCAAATTCAGGTTGATGCAGCCAAAGCTCGTAAGGAAGCGCTCGACCACATCCTGTTTTGCGGACCGCCAGGACTCGGCAAAACTACCCTTTCGCATGTCATGGCGAAGGAGATGGGCGTCAACATTCGTATCACGGCGGGG
>WNFI01307413.1_pt1 | contig 12407 bp, 12 predicted proteins | sample 5400471 | NCBI WGS metagenome assembly WNFI01 (sample SAMN13153348, study PRJNA577476) | soil metagenome | isolation source: 100 cm saprolite on Douglas fir-dominated hillslope | place: USA:California | collected 2013-09-17 | reverse complement strand
TGAAGAAAAGGTTCTAATCCCATCCCATCGAGCAGAGTTGCAAGTCGTTGATGCTTGAACACGATCGTGCCCTTCCATTTTCGGTCGGTCACGATGATCGACACTATACCGTCGCTTCGCAGGGCCCGGACGCATCGGTCCACGGTTATGCGGTAAAGCTCAAATAGCTGGTTCCACTTCGTATAAGGTGTCTCGGAGAGGTCAGGCGGGCTCGTGACTACAAGTTTGATGGATTCTGGAGGCGCATCCAAAAGGTCAGCGCTCCGTATTCGGATAGTCCCGCGAATGTCTCCCTGGAAGATCCAAGCTGGGGAGACCGATAGCGTGCTACAACGTGCTGTCGCCTTGAGTTGCTCTCTCAATCTGCTTTGCGATGGTCTGATCTCTAACGTTCCGGTCCTTTTCAGGAATCATCTTGGCTTTGTCGAACCATCGCAGGGCTTCGGTAAACTCTCCCTCGACCCGATAAATGCGGCCCATTTCATACAACGCAAACCCGTAGTTAGGCCGAATGCGATCTATTACATCCCGGATATACCGCCTGGCTCTTTCAAATTCCTTCTTTGCGTCTCCTTCAGAACCTTGCGTCTTGTGTGTGTAGCCTAACCGCATGTGAACTGAACCCAGATTGCATACGATCTCCCAGTTGTCTGGGCTTCGGTCGTCAGCCTCTCGGAAATCTTTAAGCGCTTCCTGAAGCTGGCGCCTTCTGTTTGCAGGGTCTCTCTGTACGTCGGAAGCGAACATGAATCCGACACCGCGACCGTTTAGCACCCGCCAGGTGATTTCTTGTTTCGTCCTCTTGTCGACGGACGTATCACTGGCAAGTTCCTCTAGCAGAGCTCCGCTCTCGGTTTTCACTTTTTCAAAGAATTCGGCTGCTCCGGGCTCATCACTGCCCCCAATACTATGCAACACCATCATCGAGAAAGAACGAACTAGCCCCGCGCGGGCCATATATTTCAAAACCACGTCGGGTGATTCACCAATGACCTTTTGAAACAGCCTGACAGCTTCAACCATATGCTCGCGATAGTAGCGATGATAATAGCTTACGGCCAGATTGTATTCGGCCTCGTCCTTGAACGTCGGATTCCGTGCCAATAAATCCTCGAGCTCGCGTACAGCGTCGGTGGAATTTCCTAGCATGTCATCCACAACAGCGGCGTAGTACCGGGCTCGATTGAACTCTGGGTCCTGTTGCACAGCCCCTTGGAGCTTCGTCTTTGCTTGCTCCAAAACACGCAGGTCCTTGGCGGACGACCTCACAAACCGATCGATATCGCGAAGTGCTTCCGTTGCTAGGTGAAATGCTCCCCAGTGCTTGGTATCTGATTTCTGTAAGTCCCTACTCTGCATTGGCCTCAACGACCCCCTTCAAATGCAGCACAACATCGAGCGCTAGATCACCCTGCGTCTGGTGCAGGCTCGTCGCGGGAACGGTGACGTCCCACACCCGTATCGTAGCACCTTTTCGCATGAGCTTGAGGAGCAGGCGATATTGCGACCCAGCTTCCTGCACCAAACCCGTAATCAGATAGTGAGGTTTGCGATAACCTTTGCTCACGAACGTGAGGATCTTGTTTGAATCTCCTGGAATTACGTCGGCAACTACTTCCATCAGCTCGGAAGAACCCGGTGAATCGACAAGAATCAGAGAGCTAAACGACCCAAATCGAAAACGGTCTCGCGGACGGTAGTATTCTTGAACTTCTTCTACAACGTCCTTAAGAATCTCTCCGATCGCAAGAGCCGTGTGTCCCGACGTCGCGTCGGTAAACTCTCCGATCTGCAACCTGTTTTTCCCCCAGGACTGTCCAAAGTAACCTACCAAGCGTTTCAGAAGCCAAAACGCTAGAAGCGTCAACAACCCAGCGATGACTCCAAACACGATATCCGATAGGCTCGTTTCAAACTTCTCGATCCAGGGACCGACGTACTTAGTCCATACACCGCGCTTTCTCTTCAGTACTCCTTCCAGGCGGTCCCTGGCTTCGTCTCGCTCCGCACCGGTTGCTGTCTCTAGAGCTTTGGAATATGCCTTCTCTGCATCATCTAGGCGATCCTCTTCCTCAAACATTTTCCCGATTTCGATTTCATTCGCGGCGGAAGTAGCGGGCTTGCTAGCATCGGCGGCAGGTACACTGAGCTTTATCCCTGCAGAATCTCCTGAGGACGCCTGGGGCAGGGAGTCGTGCCTGGGCCTAGCTAGCCCAAGCAGACATAGGAGCCCGCATCCAACCGAGGCGATCGCCCTGCCGCGCCATGAGGCCATCCACGTCTCCAGAAAACCATTCATCGAAACGCAAAAGCCTATTTCTTAAAAACCGCGACGATCTCCCACTTGCCTTTACCGTTTCGCGGATGCAAGTAAGGTACCTTCGAAAGCCTCAATTTATACGTCCGATGTAGCCTGAAGCCCGACTTCCTTGCTGCTTGCCGCACATCCTCCAGAATGGAGAGCCGACTATTCCCATTCGGCGTATTGATCGCAAGATATCCCCCGTTAGCCAGAATGCGATGACTTTCGCCCACCACCGGGCGCAGAAAGCTCTCGACCCACGTTGAATACGTCCTATATCGAATGAAGCTTTGCGTTTCTTGCTCTGAGTATTTTTCCCAGTCGAAATAGGGAGGGCTTGAGAACACCAATCCACTCGATTTTGATGGTAGTCTCGCTAAACTATCCTCGGCGCACACCTCGTGGATTTCTGCCGTACCGGGCACAATTCTTAACGATCGAATAGCATCAATGCACCGTCGCAGCCCACGCACTTGTGCACTGCATGGTTCCAGTCCAATATAGTGCCTCGCCAAGCTCAAGCAACCGACAAGCCTTCCGCCGTACCCGGCGGCAAAGTCCACTACAGTCTCGCCGTCTGCTGAGAATTTCTGTATAACCGCTCGCGCAACTGCGGGTCTAAAATTTGACACTGCCGCGCAGTTTGAGAACGACTTCAGCATTCTTCTCAAACAGCTCGCGTTAGCGCCATGCCGTTCGGGCCAAATCCGAAACGCGCGTTGAATGGCCGCCATGAAACAGTCATCGTCCCTAAAACAATCCATAGGACTCTTATAACGACTCACACGGACCGACCACATCTGGGGATGAAAGCAGTTTGCTAGTCGTATCGCAGCATGTGACCCGTGAATCTGAGCACCGTGGATAACGCGTCGTGCATCAATACCAGTCAAGGCCTTTAGCTCAGCCCTCATTTCTTGCCGGGACAAACGATAGTACGGGAAACCGCGCCGTCTCCAATAGCGAAACGCCTTCTTTAGCCACGCATTTCTTTGGCGCGGGCCGAGCCTCTCCCATTGAGCGCCGGTCAGGTCAAACGGGCTCTCAGTCTTATTTGGAGGTACTGAGACGTGCATTCACTGAGGGATATATATGATACGAACCAATCCTGCAAGGTTATTTGAATTGAGGTTGTCGAACTCTGTATGACCGAGCGCACTAGCGAAGCAACTTCGCCACAGACATTTTCACCTTAACCGATCCAAACTTTGCCTTTTGGAGCGCGTAACTCGCTTCAATGTACTCCTTCGCGATCGCAGTCAACGCCTCGTAGGACACTTCCTTGCCGTCCAGCGGAGTTCGGTTCAGATACGCAACCTTAGCTGCATAGACTTTGGTTTCCAACAACTCCAACCGCCTCTTCATCTCGTCAAGCTCGGGCGGTTCCAAAAGCGGCCGCTTCTTTTGGGATGGCTGATCCATTAGCCTCAATCATAACAAGGACATCCCGCAGCAAGGGTGGAGACCTACTAACCGTCCGCTCGTGTACGTCGCCCTGCGCTCATCCTGGAGCAAATTGCCCGATTCCACTGCCTGTTCTTCGGAATCAGTGAGTTGCGTTCGGTCGAGGGTCCTTATTGGAAGCCAAATGCCGCTGGGCGACTGTTGTGCAGAACGCCATACATATGCTGAATATACGCTTGTATTAAGCCAGCGTAACGCAGTATATTATGCTGCGCTTTGATGACACCTCGACCCAAGCGAAAAACAGCTGTCCTTTCTTTGCGAGTTTCTCCACCCGTCAAAGCTGCAGCCCAGCGCGCCGCAGAACGCGATAACCGCAGCGTCGCAAGCTTCATCGAGGTGCTAATCCTTAATCACTGTAAGAACAACGAAATTTCGGTTGAGAAGGAAAATTCGCCGGGGGGAACACCGTGACAAGATCCATGCAAGAACCCAAACTCCGCAACAAACCTGCGACCGGACAATCTCGACAATTTGAGATAAGGTTCTATCGGTCAAACGACAAACCTTACGGAGCCTTCAGCAACCTCTTCCGGCGACCAATTGTTTTTGAAGGACGCGAATATCCGACCGCGGAGCACGCATACCAAGCCGGCAAGGCCAGAAAGGAAGCTGTTCGTGAGTGGATTTTGAGCGCACCTTCACCTAGTCTTGTCGCCATGGCTGCACACGGACTCTACACCTGGGATATCGTTCCCAACTGGACGCAGATCAAGTTCGATAGGATGCGGTCCGTTCTTCGCTCCAAGTTCTTACAACATGAAGATCTGCGCGCGCTTCTTCTCGAAACAGGGGATGCGCGTCTCGTGGAAGTGGGCCGCACGAACAACCCCGTGAATCGCGTCTGGGGTGAAGTCAATGGAAAGGGATTGAACATGCTCGGAGTCCTTCTCATGGAAATCCGCGCAGAGCTACGACAAGCCAATGCTGCTCTTAAGCGCGGTCGTCCCAAATCCGACCTGCACTCCAATGCGGTCAAGGATTGTCCTGCGGACCGACCCACAAGCAAACGAACCAGAGCAGCCACTGCATGACCCCGTCCCGCTATCATTCCGAACTCGAAAAGCTCCCGGCCACTTACGATGTGGCCATCAACTCGAACATCCAGCCACTTAAATCGGCAATCTCAGGAGCCAGCCAATCAACCATCGTTGCGTGCGGGTCGGGTGGTTCCTTCACCGTCGCCTCTCTTCTCTGCGGCCTTCATGAACAGTACACAGGGCGAATCTCCCGTCCGTCGACACCTCTCGAAATCATCTGCAATCCGAATCTAGCGATGGCGAGTCCCGTATTCCTTATCTCGGCGGAAGGGAAGAATCCGGACGTTATCGAGGCGCTCCATCGCGCCCGCAGACACAGCTCGCGCCCCCTCCACGTGATCACAAACCACAAGAGTAGCCCCTTGATCGATTCGGTTTCTCAATTGACGGACGTGGCCGTGCACGTATTCGAGCTTTCCGAAAAAGATGGATATCTTGCTACCAACAGTCTCTTGATGGATGCCGTTCTGATCGCTCGCGCATACGAGGAATTGGACAATGCACCGATGCGCATTCCGTCACACATTGACGGACTGGAATTGGATGGCCGCACCATCGATGCTTGGCTCGAAACAGCGTCAGACTTCGCTGCACAAGTCGCGTTGCGGGGAAACCTTATCATACTGTTCTCACCTTTGTTGCGCTCCGTTGCAGCCGACCTCGAATCCAAGCTTTCTGAAAGTGCATTACTATACTGTCAACTTGCCGACATACGATCATTTGCCCACGGCCGTCATCTGTGGCTCGCACAACGCGCAACCGAATGCTCGATTCTGGCTTTGGTGGATCCCCCACTTAGAAAGTTGTGGAACAACATGTCCGCACTTCTGCCTTCTGACGTGCCGACCATGACTATAGCTTTTGGAGGCCATGCGCCCCGCGACTTACTCGCTGGACTTGTTGCACAGATGCGTCTCGTCTCCTCCATCGCGGCCCAATTGAAACAAGATCCGGGCAACCCAAGCGTCCCACAATTCGGACGAGATTTGCACTACATCAAGGTAGCCGATCTCATTCCACCCCCGACTGAACCAACCGATCACGGTGAGGATGCAAAGTACAAAGTCCTTGGTGCGCATTGGCCGAATATCGATCACCGTGGGCCGATGCAAAGAGCGCGCGAATCATTTACAAGCTCCCTTTCAAATCAAACATTCCGAGCAATCGTTTTCGACTACGACGGGGTGCTCTGCAGCTCACAAAGAAATGATGCCACGATATCGGAGCCCGTTCGTCAACAACTCCTCCGTTTGCTTGAAGCCGACGTGTTAATTGGAGTTGCATCAGGGCGTGGAGGCTCCGTCCAAGAAACCATTCGCCAAGCTCTGCCAGAATCTACTTGGTCCAAGATTCAGCTCGGTCTGTACAATGCAGGCTGGATTTCCCATGCTGCCGACACACTCAAGGTCGATCAAGGAAATAGCGAATTCTTGAGCCACGTCACCCGCATTGTGAATCGCCTAAAATCCTTAGGCGTTCCGATTGAAACCATCCGCCCAACCCATCCCTATCAAGTGAGCGTTCGCTTTCACGAGGGCATACATGGTGAAGATAACTGGTTCGTTATCGCCGACGCGTTACGCGAGGCGGGCTTGGACCTTTCCCGTCTTGTCCACAGCAAACATTCCGTTGACATCCTTGCCCCGGGCGTCAACAAAACCCATCTCGTCGCCCACATGGTTAAAAATTTCCAGATCGACCCCTATCAGGTTCTGACCATCGGCGACCAGGGAGCTTGGCCCGGCAACGACTTTTCCTTACTCGAACATCGTTATTCGCTCAGCGTCGATGCCCCCTCTCGTCGTCTGGACCGCGGTTGGAAGCTAGCTCCCGCCTACAAACGGGATGTCGATGCCACTCTCTGGTACTTGCAACGTGTCCGTCTCCTGGGCAGCGGTATATTTGGCTTGACACTAGTAGACAATATGGAGTGAAGGGCATGCGCGATCGCAACGCTAAACAGCTTCTGGCTCAGGTCATGGGTTGGCAGGACGAGCCGTCCGTCGTCGACAACGTCCCCAGACTCCAGTTATTGGCAGATTACAAATACGACTCATACCAAAGGTTCGGGCCTGGTAAGCGATTCATAGAAAGCCTCGCCTTATGGCTCAACCAATTTGCGCCGGGCGATAGGGAAGGTGCCCTGCGCCTCGTCACTGAGCGTCTCGTGTTCTTTTCCGAAGCCGACTTCTCTCACCTTGTCGAAACGGCTTATCCCGATGTTATCGTGCAAGAAAGAATGCGACTGGTCGGCGAAGAGCAGTCCATTCCTTCGCACAAAGTCGCCGCGATTGCGCGTCATCCGCGATTTGACGAGCTTCGATTGAAGTCCCTTTATTTGGGCCTCAGCGATGGCGCGCGAACGAGTGAACTTCGGCGTGCCAGTGACATTGGAAATGAACAGATCTGGCAAGCGTACGAACTTGGCCAAGACAAGAGCGATGACATGGTGGAGCAACTCAGAATCTCGCTCGACTCTGCTGGTTTCAAAACGTCTACTTCCAAATTCAATCTCATTTGGCTCCTCGACGATTTTTCAGGAAGCGGGAACACATATATTCGGTACGATGAGAAGAAAGGCAAGTTCAAAGGGAAAATCAAGAAAATCTACGAACAATTGCACCGCGGAAATCTGGTCGACACTTCGCATTACGAAGTTTTCTTGCTCTTGTATGTCGCTACACGCCAGGCTTGGGACCATATTGAATACTGGTCCGAGCGCTTCACCTCCGAGGTCGGATACAAACCGCTACAGATTCGGGTCCTGTGTCCAATCGAAAGGAATATCGCCCTCACCCATCTACCGGAACCGTACCTCACCAGTCTCTTTAGTAACGAACTGTATTCTGACAAGACTGTGGTCGACAAACATTTCCTGGTGGGCGGCACCGACGACCCCCGCCTGGGATTCGCACGTTGCGCCCTTCCAGTTGTCCTGGCCCACAATAGTCCCAACAATTCCGTCTACATATTGTGGGGACCGGAAACCAGCCAGCTATTCAAAGGGCTCTTTCCGCGAGTAAGCAGACATCGAGAATTCTGATGGCCTATCGCGCAAACCCATTTCTGCAACGAATGTCGGAGCAAACCACCTCCGACCAAGAGTTCGCGCAAATGTTCTCGCCCAAGTTGCTTGACTTGATCGGCGGACAAACATTCGAGGGCGCAGTGCATGTCTTCCAAAGCCCCCCTGGCGGCGGAAAGACGACGCTTCTCCGTGCTCTCACTCCACTGGCGTTACGTGCTTTCTGGAATTCATCCCATCTCGACGAGATGAAGGATGCCTATCAACGTCTGATGGCATTGGGCGTCCTCTCAGAAGATCCCTACAACAATGGTGTTCAGCTCTTGGGCATACACCTTTCGTGCGCGTCCGGATACGCAGACCTTCCACCCGGCGCGGCGGAAGCGCAGGAGGGGCTTTTTCGAGCTCTATTCAATTGCCGCGTGATCCTTCGCGCTCTCCGCAGTTTAGGGCTATTGCTGGGCCATTCTTCTCTAGACCAACTGGCCGCAGTCCAGCTCACGTACGACCCTTCCGCGCGAGATCTCAATTCCATCCCTACAAATCTCTCACCCGTTCAACTCTGCGTCTGGGCAGAACAACGAGAACGAACCGTTTATGGAGCTCTGGACTCGATTGCCGGCGTTCGAACTACCGGACTTCCGACCGACGTTCGCTTTGAAAGTTTGCTCTGGCTGCAAAGCGTCACGTTTCTTCATCAAGGCAAAACCATCGCTCCTCGCCGCGTCTTAATGATCGACGACACGCACCGTCTACGCCGGAAGCAACACGCATTACTACTCCAGGAGATGATCGAGGCGCGACCCACAATCCCCGTCTGGATCGCAGAGCGCACTATTGCACTCAATGATGAACTTCTCTCCCAGGGCACGCGGGAAGGACGCGACGTCCACTACTACACGCTGGAAGAGTTGTGGAACACCTCTCGGGGCCAGTCTCAATTTGTCTCATTTGCGCAGAATGTCCTAGACCGGCGGCTCCATTTCCAAAATGACATCCCTCGGGGCCCCTTTGCACAATTTCTGTCCAACTCCATCAATTCTGACGAATTACGCACGCAAGTTCTCGAAGGGGCCGGACAGGTTCGATCCCAGATGGAGAGTTACAAAACCAATCCTCGGTACGCAGAATGGCTTGCGATCGTTCAAGGCTTGTTATCGCGTCCCAGCATGGAAAACCTCGTCGCGCTGTATGTGATGCGCATCCTAATCCTGCGAGACCACACAAAACGACAAATGAGTTTGGAACTTGCTCCGCTGTCAGCTGAGGAATTGGAACAACGAGACACTTCTCAGGTGAAGTCTGCTGCGGAAATCTTCATGCATGAGGAGATCAACATTCCCTATTATTTTGGGATCGAACGCCTCTGCACAATGGCAACTAGCAATATTGAAGAGCTCCTGTTCCTTGCTGCCGACCTTTACGAGGCGTTGCAGGCAAAACAAGTCCTTCGCAAGCCGAGTCTGCGGCTGTCTCCGCAGGAACAGGAAAAATTGCTCTGCGAATCGGGAAAGCGAAGACTCCACTTTGTCCCTAAGAACCACACTGAGGGGACACGTGCGAAACAACTGCTTGAAGCGATCGGCTCCTTCTGCCGCGAACGAACCTTTCTCCCGACAGCACCCTATGCGCCCGGCGTCACGGGCGTGCGCCTTTCCCAATCCGAGCTTGCGATGCTGCATTCGAATTTACCCGCGCGACGCAGCGAGAGACTTACTTTGAAGCGCGTCCTGGCGGAGTGTGTTGCAGAGAACTTGCTTCTGGCGCGTCCGAGTTCAGCAACCACGGGAAGAGAAAGCGGAATGGTTTTCTATCTCAATCGATCACTATGTGCAGGCTTCGGTTTGCCCCTTCAACTGGGCGGTTGGCAAGACGTTCCTCTTGAAACGCTAGTCCAATGGATGGAAAGAGGTCGCACTCCTCAACGAAAGCTGCTCGCAACGATATGAGCAAGCTTTGGCAACACTATGTATTTCGCCGCGGCGTACAAGTGCAGACTCTTTGGGACGACCTCTTCACGGGTAGAGCAGTTCGACTTCTTTACATTGCCGGTCGCGGCTTCGACCCTCGCGCTCGTTCAACCATGGACTCAATCCTTCAGAACATCAGATCGTCGGGCCACAAGATCGACAAAGCATCGCTTCTTCTTGTGGAACTTACAGGCTATCAACTGGACCAGGAACTTATCGACCTTACTTCCCAGAACGCCAGCGCACTTCAACAGGCATTCGCTTCACTTGGGAGTTCGGTCACCATTAGCATAGGATCGTCTCCAACCTCGGAAGAGGATGTCAGTGCCAGTATTGCACTGCGGCAAGGCACTGAGGCAGTCCTTGGCTACGTGGCCGACCATACGGACATCATCCTCGATATCAGCTCTTTGCCGCGAGTCGCGTATCTCGCTTTCGTAACGAGTCTTCTTACCAAACTCATTCCCGATAAGACGACTCCAAACGCACTCTTCGCCGGAGGCGTCAACCTTCAAATCATCGTCGCCGAAGACCCGATCCTGGACGGCCGTATTCTCTCCGAAGATCCCAGCAACGACCTCGTACTCATTCCAGGGTTCTCCAGTGTTTTGTATGCCGAGAGCGCAAGAGAATGGCCTTTGGTCTGGTTCCCCATCCTGGGCGATAACCGCGTCAATCAGCTCCAAAAAGTTGAGCAGGTCATCCCGCAGTTTGCAGAAATCTGTCCCGTGCTCCCACATCCAGCCCGCGACCCCAGACGCGCCGAGCGCCTGCTAGTAGAGTACAAAGCACCGCTGTTTGATTCGCGGCAAACACCACCTTCGGATTTTCTCTATGTGCACGAGTCGCACCCGTTCGAAGCATATCGTCAGCTTCTCAGCGCGATGCGCCGGTATCAAACAAGCATGAGCATTCTCGGAGGTTGTAGGCTGGTCGTTAGCCCCCTCGCAAGCAAACTCATTACACTTGGTGCGGGTCTTGCGTGTTTCGAAATGCATACCCCGAACCTCGAGCACAACTCCGGCGTCGCGATCGCTCACGCGGAACCAACTCGCTACGTGGTTTCGCCACACGAGCTTCACGCATCGAAGCCAGAGCTTTCCTGCCTCCTTGTCACTGGCCAAGCGTACCAGTGAGATTCATACAATCATTCACACTTTTTGCCCTGACACGCCACGCCCGCAATTCCCCTGAGAGGACGACTCACTATTGCTCGAATGACCCTAAGCGTTAGAGCGGCCCGATTGTTCGCTTGCCCGAAAGCCTCAGTATTTCCAGCTTTCATGACCAAGCGGATATTCGTCAAGAATCAAACCAACAAATCCGAGCGAGTCTAGTATTCGCTTTATCAGTTCCAGGCGTTTTCGATAGTCACCGTATTTGCCAGCAATTAGAACGTATCGCTTCTTGCATCTTGCGGCATTGTAGAGAGCTCTGTAGTGATCAGGTATTATGAGTTCTTGAATTATATTTTCTTGGCCGCGCATCGCCTTCTGAAAAAAGTCTCCGCCTAGAATCAACGGCGGTGAGCCATGATTGCTCGGTGCAACCCGGGTTTCCGTCGAAGAATCTCCAAAACTGATCTGTGCTTTGAACAAAGGGATTCGCTTGGTCTGACCGGCGACCTCCTGATAAAAGTGCGTTCCGTCAGCCTGAAGCTCCAAGGCCTCGATGATTTCTGCGCCGACTAAGCTCGGGGAGAGACTCAAGTCTGGGGCCGCGAAGGTATTAACGGTTTTTCCAGTAGGACCGTGAATCTGAATGCCTAAGACCTTTGGGATTATCTCTGATATTTCTCCTAGTTCAGTTTTGGCTAGTGCTTCCGCTGCTTGAAGGCGAACCTGTTCAAGGTTTTTTACGAAATCGCTAGCCGGATTTTTATAGTGTGTCAGCGAATGGTTTTGCGTGCGCGTGCCCCAGCGATGACTCGCGCAGGAGCTTCTAATGATTACCGCTCTGTACTCTGCTGCGTCTTGGTCTTTAACGATCTCGGAAGATACTCTGATCCCTGAAATTTCATATTCTTTTGCAATCTTGTACTCTGGTGCTCCCATCGGGTTCAACCCCCAACCACTGGCTGCTCCTCACGTTACAGTATCGACAGACTGACGTGCCGGAAGCAACTTACTGTCTGAAATCGTGACCCGACACGATTTCAGGACATGATCGATGCAAATCTAAAATTCCCCAACTCTCGCTCTGTGCCCTTCCTACCTAAAACCTGCGCCTGGACCGCCCGCTTCTCCTGTCAAGGGTCTCCCACTTCGCTCCGATAAACGCAAATTGCGCGCCCTTGACAGCGCGGACGGCCAGGCGCCTCGCCCCGCCAGGAAGGGCATTTGCTTTTTATGCGCCGCTGACTGCGTCGCCTCTGAGAAGCAAAGACCCAAAACCCACCGAAAGGAGTTTTTTCGATGCAGCAAATCAACAAACAACCTGCGTTTGAACTCGGCCAGATCGTCGCAACACCGGGCGCTTTGGCCGCGCTCAAGAAGGCAGGACAACAACCGGGCGAGTTCCTCACGCGCCATGTCAACCGCGAGTGGGGCGATTTGTCCGACGAGGACCGCAAGGAAAACGACTACAGCCTAGAGCACGGGTTCCGG
>WNFI01298423.1_pt2 | contig 12407 bp, 9 predicted proteins | sample 5400471 | NCBI WGS metagenome assembly WNFI01 (sample SAMN13153348, study PRJNA577476) | soil metagenome | isolation source: 100 cm saprolite on Douglas fir-dominated hillslope | place: USA:California | collected 2013-09-17 | reverse complement strand
GCGCTCCAGGATGACGTGACCGCTGGGGTCGCTGGAGAGATCCAATCGCGGTTGGGACTCGAGCCACGAAACCGCGCAGGGCGCAATCATCCCGTCACTCCGGAGGCGTACGACGCTTATCTTCTGGGGCGCTACAGCCTGAACGGGCGAACCGCAGAGGGACTCCACAAAGCGGAGACGTATTTCCATGCGGCGATAGCGGCCGACCCTAACTACGCGTTGGCCTACACGGGCTTGGCGGAATCTTACTTATTAATGGCTGCCAACGGCAGTTCACTCCAAGCCGTAAGCCTTCAGGCGCGAACCGCGGCAAACAAAGCTCTTGCGATTGACCCTACGTTGGGCGAACCGCATGCCATTCTGGGGCTGATTGCACAGAACCACGACTGGAACTGGGAGGAGGCCGAACGGGAGTTCAAGCTGGCCATGGCCGTGGACCCCAATGACGCAACCCCGCATCACTGGTATTCCGGAAACTTAGGGGTAAGGGGGCGTTTCGAGGAGTGCCTTCGTGAAAACGCAATTGCCAGGCAATTAGATCCCTTGTCGCTGCTGCTGCGGGAATCTGAAGCAAACTATCTCTATCTGGCACGGCGGTACGATGAGGCCATAGCCAAAGCGGATCGGACCCTTGAAATTGAGCCAAACTTCGCTTGGGTCTATTTTGATCGAGGTCTTTCGTATGTGCAGAAGGGAAAGTGGCGGGAGGCTCTAGCCGACCTTGAGACGGCGAGACGATTGGACGACAATCCGTTTAACGCCGCGGTGTTGGGGGAAGCATACGCATTGTCGGGCGACAAGAGCCGCGCCAGACAAATTCTTGGTGAACTGCAAGGCCGTGCGAAGCGGGAAGATGTCAGCGGTTTGTATCCGGCCATCATTTATGCCGGACTTGGGGAGAAAGATGCTGCCTTCGCGGGGTTGGAGGAAGCATTCCAAGAGCGCGCCACATACCTCTTGGCGCTAAAATACGCTGCCTTCTATGACCCGCTGCGCTCCGACCCGCGCTTTGACGACTTAGTGAAACGCATGCGCCTGCCACAGTAATCCCGCAAGAGACAAAGATAGTGCTTGGCAATCGCAACCTTGAACAACCGCGCATGTTGTCAGCTTCTATCACTGAGGAGGGGGAATGAGCATTTCTCCAAACGTACCAAGCCCGGAGGAGTCGTATCGCTACGAGTCCACGGGTACGCCGCGATGGGTGGTCATGCTCTTCGGCGTGATTTTTGCCGCGCTGGCCGTGCTGGGCTATGCCGGCTATTCCGCGCAGTCGCGCCTGGGCCAGGAGCTCGCGGACCAGCAGAAGCAGAATAAAGTTCTTACCGCTCAGCTCGACCAGGCGAATACGCGCATCGCGGACTTGAAAAGCAAAATGGAGATCACCACGCAGAGAGTGGGCTTGACGCAGTCCGAGCTGGCGCAGGCCAAGAGCCGCGCCGAATCGATCCGCAAGGAGCAGCAAACCTCCGACCAGCGGCTCACCGCGCAGCTCGGGCAGGTCCAGAAAGAAAGCCAGGAACAGATCGGCGCGGTGGCCACCGAAGTGGGCGGCGCCAAGAAAGACATCGAAGCGACGAAGTCCGACCTGGAAGCGACGAAAGGCAAACTGGAGCGCAGCCTGGGCGACATGAACGTCATGAGCGGACTGATCGCGCACAACCGCGACGACCTGGAAGAGTTGAGGCGGCGCGGCGACCGCAACTACTACGAGTTCACGCTGCAAAGATCCAAGAACGCGCAGCGCGTCGGCCCGGTGCAGATGTCTCTGAACAAGACCGATCCGAAAAAAGCAAAGTACACGCTCACGGTGGTCGCCGACGACAGGACCATCGAGAAGAAAGACAAGACTTCCGGGGAGCCGGTGCAATTTTATGTAAAAGGCAGCGCGCGCCTGGCTCCGTATGAAATCGTGGTATTCGACGTGGGCAAAAATCAGGTCAGCGGATACCTCGCCACGCCCAAGGACGGAGTCGCCGCGGCGCCGGCATCCGCCACCACTCCCACAAAACCCTAGTTCTATCCCGTTTGCGATTTTCGCGTCTTTGAGATTTGTTTTGGGGAAGCCCTGTTCCGCGTTCTGGAAACACGGCGTGGGACAGGGCTTCTGCCGTTCCGCGCGCCGCGTTAGCATTAAAAAGTTGGCCCTTTCCTCTGACCATTTGTCGTGGAGCACGCTGATGAAAATGCCGAGCCTTCGAATCGTCCTGGCGATTGCAGTTCTGCTGTGTCTCTGCGGGCCAAACCGGGCGAGCGCGCAAGCTCCGTTCGAACCGGCACAAATGTCTCCGCGCACGTTGTTCTACGTGACCTGGCGGGGAGTCCCCAGCCCCGAAGCGACGAGGGCCAACTCGCTCCTCGCGCTTTGGGAGGACGCCGATTTTGCTCCCGTGCGCTCGGCGATCGCGGCGGGCATGTTCAGCTCTTCCGCAGAGAAATCGCCGCAACAGAAAATGACTTCGCAAGAGATCGAGGAATATGCGGCGCTCTTGGAAAATTCGTTTACGGTCGGGTACGTGAGCGAGGCTACAAGACGAAATCTTTCGACTGGGGCCGTTGCAGCAGAGGCGAGAAATCCAGCGTGGAACGGGCTGTTTTTTGTGTATGACCGCACCGGAAAGGAGGCTCTGCTTTCGAAAGCGATTCTGCGCTTGCGCGCGGGAGAAAAGGAAACGCCGCGGCTCTCGCCACTCATCATCGGAGGCGTACCGGTCCTCAAGTCGGAAGGCAAAAACGGCGTGACGTATTGGGCCGAGCATGGCAAGTATGCCGTCGGCGCCGGTGAACGATCCGTCATGGAAGAAATATTGAACCGCCTCGATGGAAAAGTTTCCGGAGCGGCATCTCTGGCGCAATCCGCTGCGTATCAGGAAGCGCGAGAAAACCTTGGAAGCGGCTTGCTGGAATTTTTTCTGCGCATTCCCGAGCTGAAAAATCTTGCGACGGATTCGAAAGGAGGAAGCTCCCAGATCGGCCCGCTTCTCGACGCTGCCCGCCTCGAGGCGGTGCATTCTCTCAGCGGCCACGTCACGCTCGAAGGCTCGAAAACACACGTGCAGGCCGCCATCCTGGGCGATGCCGTTCCCGGAACGCCTTTTGACATGTGGTCCGCCGGGCAGCCCTCGCCGTCTTCACTTTCCTTCGTGCCGGCGGATGCGGTCTCTTACACTTCCGCGCAACTCAATCTCCAGGGGATCTACGACACGGTGAAGCGCATGGCCCGCGCGGCGTTTCCGCAGAGTCAACAAGGCAACACCGACATATTCGAAGCCATTGCACAGCAGCGTTTGGGAATGCCGGTGCCGGAGGCGCTTGGACTGCTCACGGGAGAGTTCGCTTCGATGCAAACCAGCCCATCGATGGACTCTGCGAAACAGGTCTATTTTTTTGGCATTCGAAAGAAGCCGGAGACTCTCAAACTCATGCGCACCGTCTTTGGCGAGCAGCTCACTTCGGAGCGCAATGAAGGCGACGTTACTTTCCTGAAGATCTCCCTCGGGGGGAAACAAAGCGGCGCGGGCGTCGCGCAGTGGAATTTTTTCAATCTCGCGGTCACACAGGACATGATTCTCGGCGCCAGCCACATCGAAACGATTCGCGAAGTGCTCTCGAATCGCGCGCCTGCTTCCACCGCCGCGGGCCTCGCCAGCGTGCCGCAGTTCCGGGCCGGCCGCAAACGGTTCCCGGAAAATCTCAATGGTTTAAGTTATTTCGACTTCCAGAAAATCGATTGGCAGGCGCTGAAGGATCGCTGGATCGAAGAAGCGAAGAAGGGCTCTGTCGCAAAAACCGTGAGCACGTCGAAAAATGCCATTCCGTCCGCGGCCTCCGATCAGTTTGCGCAGATCAATCCGCAAGTCTTCGCGCGGCATCTCCACTACTCTTCGAGTGTTTCGTGGAAGGATTCGAAGGGCATCCATTGGGACCAGTGGATCGAATAGCGGAGTGATGGATTTTTATCGTCTTCTGCTCGCGGCGCTGCTCTTCCCAGCAGGGCTGTGGGCGTGTTCTTTCGCCGATGCCCAGGAAAATCCGCAACAACCGAAGGAAACGATTCGCGTCAGCGTTGACCGCGTCAACGTCGGAGTGGTTGTCACTGATTCGCAAGGCCATTTCGTGGAAGGCCTGCCCCGCGAAGACTTCCATGTATTCGATAACGGGATCGAGCAGCCACTCACCGGCTTTGCGGCCATCGAGGAGCCGGCGCAGGTTCTTCTTCTTATCGAAGCCGGGCCGGCCGTCTATCTTCTGGAGGGCGGTCATATCCAGGCTGCATTCGCCATGCTCAACGGTCTCGGCGGAGGCGATCGCATCGCCGTCGTGAAATATGCGGATTCGCCTACTGCGCTCCTCGATTTCACCGTAGATAAGCAGGCCGCCTTTGCTGCTTTCGGGCAATTGCGTTTCAATCTCGGCTTTGGTTCGCTGAATTTATCCATCAGTGTTGCAAAAGTGCTGGAGTGGCTTGCCAGCGTTCAGGGCAAGAAGACAATCGTTCTGCTGGCGACGGGCGTGGACACTTCCCCTCCGGATGAATTTGCGTCGGTGATTCAGCAACTCAGGACCAGCGACGTGCGGCTGCTGGCGGTCTCGCTGACAGCCGGCCTGCGAAATCCCCCGCCCTCAGGTAAGAAAAAAGTTCCGGTGCCAAATTCCGCGCAAGTCGCGCAACAATTCGAACAGGCGGATCAAATTTTGAAGCGGATGGCCGAAGCTACGGGCGGACGCGCTTATTTCCCCGGGAACGCCAAAGAATTCAACGCCGTCTATGCGGAGATTGCGCGACTCGTCCGTCATGAATACAGTCTGGCGTTCGCGCCGCCCGTTCGTGATGGCCTCCCTCATTCCATCGAGGTTCGCGTTGACGCCGCGCAAAATCCAGTTGCAAAAACTCTTGGCTCCCCTTACCGCGTGGACCATCGCCAGGCTTACCTCGCTCCGGCGCCTCGGTAGCGGGTCAACTGTCGCGGAGGAGACGACTGCCTAAGTTAGACGTACATCAAATAGTGCCAGCCAATACTGAAGGGATTGCAGGGCAAAACCGCAAAGGATGAGTCCAATGCCGAATGCCCCAAGCCATCGCTCCGGGAGATTGTCGGCGTAGTATTCGATGTAAGGATTCACCGTGGCTCCCACGCCGGTGACAATACCGGTCACCAACCCGACGCGAATCGCAAAGGACCAGGGATGGTCCACGTGATGAATGAAGGCGCTGCAGATAAGAGCCGTGACCATGAAGCCGACAGCACGGATCACAGTTGCCCAAAACAGACGACGCGTAAGCCGTGGACGGCGAGATGCTGCGTAGTCGGTGGCCGGACGAATGCCGCGAGTGTAGGCGAATACTTGGCCGACGGTGATGAGAATGGCAAATGCGATTGCGAATCCGAAGCCCAAAATCCTGTACAGTCCAGCTCCGAAAGCGAGTCCCCGGATGGCGGAAAACAGTCCTTCCCAAAGCAAGGAGTAATGGTCTAGCCCACGAGCTGCTCGACTGAGTTCAATCGACAGGGTGATACCGGCCGCGATACCGGAAGCCAAGCCAAAGAAGAGACCGAGACCGAGGCCGTAGCCAATGCCGAAGACAACGGAGTACGTTACCGCGCGGGTGAGCAGCCGCAACGGACCGTGTTGTCCACCCAATAGGTCGTAGGCCAGATAGAGACTACCCAACACATCCAGACACGTACCCGTAATGCTGACGACCGCGACGGAATGGTGGTCCACGCAACGATTGTAGACCTAAAATCCTGGTGATCATGCGCGGGTGACGGCGCATCCGGAAACAATCCGTCTGACTTCGTCAGAGGCGCTACTCGTTGAAATGTGACTCCTGGCCCGCTTACCGTGTGGATCATCGGCAGGCTTACCTCGCTCCGGCGCCTCGGTAGCAGGTCAACTTCCGGCTTGCCAACGACTCGTCCGCAATGTCGGCGCCACCCACAGCGAGGGCCAGCATGACGAATGGTTTTGTGTTTAGACGAGAAAATAAGGTTGGATCATGTAGCCGCGAGGATCAGCGGCAGGAGGAATTGCTGTACTCTAGTGCTTTCCGCGGCACCTAGGCTACTGAACTGAAGGCCCATACGCTCTGTTCCGATGGTTCGAACCACACGCGCTTCGGCCTGCAGTGGCGCCGAACCGGTCTGGAGTTCCAGCCTGACTTTGACGAGGCTACCGGTCGGGAAGATGAGATAGGACTGAACAAGCATGCCGTCGAAGCTGAGATCTACTGTTGCTCCCTCCAGCAGCTTGTCATTCGACTCTAACGAGACAGCGCAACGCAACGGAACACGCGTGAAGCGCCGCCGCTCCCTTTCAATAGAGCTTTCTGCAGCGCGGATTAGTTTAAGCAGTTTATTACGTTCCACGGGCTTGAAGAGAAAAAGCTGAACGCCAATGTCAAACGCGCGTTTCATGAGCGTTCTGTCTTGTTCTCCCGTAATCATGATGATGACCGTCGATCCATTCATGCGAGAGCCGCGAACTTGGCGGGCCAGTTCCAGACCATCGGGCGGGGGCATGCGCATGTCCAGAAATACTGCGTGGAATTTCTCATTGGTCAGACGCTCGGCGGCTTCTCGGCTATTGGTCAACGGGCTAGCGTCGAACCCTGCAGCCTGCAAGATCTCGGCGATGAGTTCGCACGAAGGTGCATGATCGTCTACGACAAGGATCTGGGCACGCAACCTATCATTCCCCCACGCATCCGAAGGTCCGAAAGCTGACGGGCGGCAATAACAAACTCTAAGAATTTACCTTCGGGGCCTTGGCATCTTGCAGCCAGCGTTCCAACTCTTCGCGAAGCTGTTTGAAGTCAATCGGTTTGGACACGCAGGCATTGCAACCGGCCTGCAAAAAACGGCTTTGTTCTGTCACTAGAGCATGCGCCGTCACGGCAATCACTGGGATGGAGCAAAATTTTGACTGCTTGCGCATCCAGGCAGCGAGCGAAAGTCCATCTTCGTCACCAAGCTGGACATCCAGCAGCACAGCGTGGGGCGGGCGGTCTTCAATTGAACGCATCGCCGCGTTCAAATCTTCGACACTCAAAACCTCGTGGCCTTCTGTCTCCAGCCAATCACAAAGCAATTCGCGGTTCAGCGGGTTGTCTTCGACCACGAGGATTCTATGTTTCACACCTTCTCCGCCACACTCGGGGCCACCACACGCTCGATTTGCTTGACCAGCGCCTCGTGCCACGGTTGCTGTTTGCGAAGGAGTGCTTCTGCGTGCGTATGCAGATAGCGCTGCTCGTCATGGCTCAAATCCTTGCTGGTCAGAACGAATACTGGAAGAGCGGCGGTGCGAACGCTCGCGCGCCATTCGCCGAGGAGTTCAAAGCCGCTCACCTCCGGCAACATCATATCGAGAATCACCAGCTCCGGCAGACCGGCGGCTACTTGCGCGCGGGCCTGCGCGCCATCCGCAGCCGTGGTGACAACGAAACCGTGTGCGGTGAGCATCTCTGCGATGAATTCGCGGGTCGGCGCGTCGTCTTCTACGATGAGGATCGGCCGTCCTGGTTTTGTCTTTGGGTGGCTTTTGACGTGACGCGCAATCGCGCCAAGCAGAGTCATTTTGTCGACCGGTTTCACCAGATATTCATCGGCTCCCAGCAGCGTTCCCATGCTGGGCTGATCGACGATCGAAACTACGATTAAGGGAATCTGAGCGGTGCGTGGGTCTCGTTTTAACTGGGTGAGAATTTCCCAGCCATTCTTCGGTTTCATTACAATGTCGAGAGTGATCGCATTGGGCTGGAGTTCGGCTGCAATATCCAAAGCCTTTTGTGGCTCTTCGCACAGCGTCACATGGTAGCCACCCGAACTAAGCTGCGAGTGGATGAGCTGGGCGGTCGCCCGATCATCCTCAATCACCAGAATTCGCTGTGCGCCGAGGGCTCTCGACGAAGTTTCCGTTTTGCGGCCCTGTGCTTCTCGGACAGAGGCCGCCGCAGGCAGAGAGAAATAAAAGCAACTTCCTTGTCCTACCTGACTGTCAAGACGCAACTCTCCGCCGTGTAGTTCAACCAGGCGCTGCGTGATGGGTAGGCCAAGCCCGGTGCCTTCAGTCTTCTTGCCGGAGCCCTGGAGCCGGTAGAAAGCTTCGAAGATGCGCCGTTGCTCCTCGGGAGGAATGCCCGGTCCGTTGTCCCGTACTTCCACGCGAACTCTGCCGCCCTCCAAGCGTGCCGCGAGTTCGATTCGACCGCCGTTCGGAGTGAATTTAATGGCGTTCCCGAGAAGATTCATGAGCACTTGTTTGAACCTCGTGCTGTCTGCCCGCACCGCCAGCTCCGCTCCGGCGCTGGTGGACAATACGTGTGACTTCTTATCGGCCAGCGGCTGCATCACGCTGAGCACTTCGCCGAAGGCAGCTCGCACCCCGAGGTTCTCGATTGCCAACTCCATGCGGCCGGCCTCGATCTTGGAGAGATCCAAGATGTCGCTGATCAAACTCAGAAGGTGCTTTCCACCCGTGTGGATGTGATCGATGTAGCGCCGCTGCTTCTCGTTCAGAGGTCCGTAACGTTCATCCGCTAGAAGATCAGAGAAGCCTAGGACGGCATTGAGCGGCGTGCGCAGTTCATGGCTCATGGTCGAGAGGAATTGGTCCTTGAACTTGCTGGTGCGCTCCGCCTCCTCTTTCGCCCGCACAAGGGCCTCCTCCGCTTGCTTGCGCACGGAGACGTCTGTGGCGACAACCAGACGGGCATCGCGGCCATCATAGACCAGGGGACGCGACGTAATCTCAACGTCAATCGAGGTCCCATCTTTCTTGCGATGTTTCCAGACGCCAGCGTTTTCAGTGCCCGGCAGTGCCTTCGCCGCGCTTTCCAGCAGTGCGGGGATGTCTTCTGGCGGACGAATGTCTTTGATTGTCAGTGAAAGAAATTCTTCTCGCGAGTAACCATAGTTCTGGACGGCAGAAGGGTTCACGTCCAGGATGGCGAGAGTCTTCAAGTCGTAGGCCCACACAGGATGCGGATTGCTGTCGAAAAGGAGATGGTAGCGCTCCTCGGATTGGCGAAGTGCCTCCGCTGCTCGCTTCTGCAAGGTAATGTCCTGGAGTACGACCACTCCGCCCTTGAGGGCGCCATCCTGACCCCGCAGAGGCCCGCCGGTTATGCTAAGCAAACGGCCATCCGGCACATTCGCGTTACGAATGAACAGCTCTACGGCGTCCACACTCTCGCCACGCATGGCGCGAACTAAGGGAAGTTCATTTGCGGGAAACAACGTAACGCCATCAGGAAGAAAGCTGCCGTATCGATTTGACCACTGGTCGGGACTTGCGTCGGTGGCGCCGATGCCCACGAACCGCTCGGCGGCCGCATTGAAGAGCAGAAACTTCCCATTGGTGTCGGCCACGACGACGCCGTCTGTGACACTTGCTAGAATCAGCTGCAATAGATCTTTTTGACGGCTTGTCTCCTCCTCTGCCAGCTTCTTGTCGGTGATGTCCCGGAAAACGAGCACAACTCCGAATGCTTCTCCTGTATCTGTGAGAATAGGTGCCGCGCTGTCTTCGATGTCGAATTCCTTGCCGCTCTTGGATCGCAGGATGGTGTGGTCAGCGAGACCCACTATCTTTCGCTCGCGGAAAACTTTCTTCACTGGATTTTCGACAGAACGCCGCGTTTCCTTGTTCACGATGTTGAAAATAAGGTCCATGGACTTTCCGTGCGCGTTTTCGAGGCTCCATCCGGTGAGAGATTGTGCGACGGCGTTCATGAAAGTGACGGCGCCATTCATATCCGTGGCAATCACCGCGTCGCCGATACTGGAGAGTGTGGTTGAGAACCACTTTTCGCTTTTCTCCAGAGCGTCCTGCGCCTTCTTTCGTTCGAACAGCTCGCGGGTCAGAAGCACGAAACTCAGCACAAGCAACGAAACGCTCAGCAGGGTCCCGGCGAAGACGGTGCGCATCGATCGAGTCACGCTCCGGCTGGTCTGCTGTGTCCGAGTTCGCAGGAGGGCCTCTTCTTCGTTCGTCATCTCAGAGAGCAAGGCACGGATCTGATCCATCCAGCGCTTTCCGGAACCCTCCAGGACTACCTTGTTTGCGGAAGCCAAGCCTTCCTTCTTGCGGAGATCGATGGTCAGTTGAAGCTCCCCCAATTTCTTTTCTACAAGCGGCCCCAGGATCTGGATGCGTTTCTGCTGATTCGGATTGTCGGAGGTAAGACTGTTTAGGTTTCCGATCGTCTGGCCAACATTTTTAATGGCCGCTCGGTACGGTTCGAGGTAGATCTCTTGGCCCGCGAGGAGATAGCCTCGCTGTCCTGTTTCTGCATCAACAAGCCCGGCCGCAGTCGCGTCGATATTCCTCAGAACTTCGTACGTGTGTTTCCGCCACTCCGAAGCTTCGGAGAATCGAACGGTGTTTCGGTAGGATTCATACCCGGCAAAGACTGAGATGACAGCCGCGAGTGCGAATCCCAAGAACACGATGTGCCGCTCCGTTTTCCATCTCATCTTTCCACCGCTTTTTGACGGAGTTGCGGAGGCAGGCATTAGCGGGCGGATCCTACCGGTTGCACTGGCTCAAAGCCATGAACGACAGCCTCGAACACATTCAAAACAGAACTATCCCACCAGCCGCGCTTTGCTTCTTCCTGCATGATGGCGAAGGCCTTTTCCGAGGAAAGAGCCTTGCGGTAGGGCCGATCTGTGGTAAGCGCGTCATAAATGTCCGTGATTTGCAGAATGCGCGCCGTGAGGGGGACTTGTTCACCCTTCAATCCGTCAGGATATCCGGAGCCGTCCTGCTTTTCATGGTGGCTGCGAATGATCGGCAGCACGTGGCGGAAGGAGCGGAGCGGGGCGCAAATTCTTTCACCTATCACCGTGTGTTGCTCCATGATTTTTCGCTCTTCTGGAGTTAGCGGTCCGGGTTTGAGCAGGATGTGTTCTGGCACCGACAGCTTGCCGATATCGTGAACGAGACCACCTCGGCGCAGGGCGACGTGCAGATCTTGCGGCAACCCCAGCTTTTCTCCTAACGCGACGGAATATTTCGAAAGGCGGTCGCAGTGGCCCTCGGTATAGGGGTCCTTCGCCTCGATACTCAGTGCGAGGCTGAACAGTACGGTTTCGGCGTTGTCCAGTTCGTCGGTGAATTGCTTCAAGCGCAACAGGGAATGCGCGCGAGCAAGCAGCTCATGCTTATTCACGGGCTTGTTGAGGAAATCATCGGCGCCGCACATGATGCCGTGGATGCGGTCGGCGTCGCTGTTTAAACTGGTGAGCAATATAACGGGAATCAAGCGGGTTTCCGGCTTGGACTTCATCTCTTGACAAATTTCGAACCCGGTGGGGCGAGGCATCACCACATCCAGCAACGCGAGATCAATCGAGCCGCTATTCACCCGAGCGAGTGCTTGCTGGCCGTCCGCTGCACAGACGACCTGGTAACCCTCGGGGCTCAGCAAAGCGGAGAGCAGCTCGCGGTTGGCTTCGTTATCATCGGCCACAAGGACGGTTCCCAAGTGGCCTTGCTGAGCAGACATATCGCCTCCTCAAAAATGGCTCGATCGCTTGGAGGTTTGCGAACCCGAACTCTTGTCGAGAGATTATGGACAGCGACCGCGTACCATCAATCTAAACGTACCCACAATTGGGGTGGCCGGACCCCAAATTCACTAAGTTCTGTCGCAAACTAGTAAATAAGGAGAGTCAAGCCCATACTACCGAAGCCAAGAAGTTGGGAGTGCGATCCTTCGCCTTTCAGCGGCCTAGACTGAGGAGTTTTCCGCATAACGGCATGTCGCAGAATTGAACCCTAGATGGGAGCGGAAATACCCTGGGAAGTTGGAAGCTGTCATTGAGGCTGGCTGCGGTTGCGGGCGGGTGACGGCGCATCCGGAAACAATCCGTCTGACTTCGTCAGAGGCGCTACTCGTTGAAATGTGACTCCTGGCTCCCCGAGGCTGCCGAGTCGTCTGATTTTGTTTCGAGCTATTCGAATTCTTTCAGAGTGCGCGCCATGGCATGCAGACGGTCATCAATTAGCGCGAGCACGGTGCCCGGTTCGAATTTTCCGTCGCCGTTTTTTTGTCCGGCCGCGCACCCCGTCAGGAGCTCGATGCCTTGTTCGACCTTGGCGACCGGCCAAACGTGAAATTGTCCGGTGGCAACCGCATCGAGAACATCTTCCCGCAGCATCAAGTCTTCCACGTTGGACTCCGGCATCATCACGCCTTGCGTGCCGGTGAGCCCTTTGATCCGGCAGACGTCAAAGAATCCTTCGATTTTTTCGTTCACCCCGCCGATGGCTTGAATATCACCCTGCTGGTTGATCGAGCCGGTCACGGCGATGTCCTGGCGCAGCGGCAATCCGGAAAGCGCCGAGGCGAGCGCATAGATTTCCGTGGAGCTGGCGCTGTCGCCATCGACTCCCGA
>WNFI01037846.1_pt1 | contig 12409 bp, 18 predicted proteins | sample 5400471 | NCBI WGS metagenome assembly WNFI01 (sample SAMN13153348, study PRJNA577476) | soil metagenome | isolation source: 100 cm saprolite on Douglas fir-dominated hillslope | place: USA:California | collected 2013-09-17 | reverse complement strand
TTCCTGCTGGATCACTTTCAGGTGCTGCAGCAGCAGGCAGCCGTGATACGCGCCGAGCGCGCCCGCCTGCTGAGCGCGCTGCGCGCGCTAACCGGCGTCGCGCCGTTCGACTCGGCGGCCAATTTCATCCTGTTCCGGGTGGGCGAGCCGGATCGGCTGTTCGCCGGGCTGTGCGGCCGCGGTATCCTAGTGAAGAACGTTTCGGGATCGCATCCGCTGTTGGCCGGTTGCCTGCGCGTGACGGTGGGCACGCCGCAGGAAAACGACGCGTTCCTGCAAGCGCTGGGGGCGCTGTCGTGAATCAGAGGAACCGCAAGACGTCTGCGCGCAGCGCGCAGATCGTGCGCGAAACAAAGGAGACCCGGATCCGGGTCGAGGTCGACCTGGATCGGCCGGGTAGCGGGCGCATCAGCACCGGGATCGGCTTTTTCGACCATATGCTCGAGCAGGTGGCGCGCCACGGCGCGCTCGATCTGACGATCGAGGCACAAGGCGATCTGCACATCGATGGCCACCACACGGTCGAAGACGTCGGCATCACGCTGGGCCAGGCCGTGGCCAAGGCGGTCGGCGACAAGCGCGGCATCCGCCGCTTCGGTCATGCCTACGTGCCGCTGGACGAGGCGCTGAGCCGCGTGGTGATCGATTTTTCGGGCCGCCCCGGACTGATCTGGCAGGTCGGATTCAAGCGCGCGATGATCGGCGAGTTCGATGTCGACCTGGTGCACGAGTTTTTCCAGGGGTTTGTCAATCACGCCCAGGTCACGATCCACGTGGACAACCTGCGCGGCGACAACGCGCACCATCAGTGCGAAACCGTCTTCAAGGCGTTCGCCCGCGCGTTGCGGATGTCAGTGCAGCTGGACCCGGAAGCGGCTGACGCCGTGCCCAGCACCAAGGGGAGCCTCTGAGCGACGCCGCGGCAGGGCCGCTCATCGGACCGGATCGTGACCATCGCGGTCGTTGACTACGGCATGGGTAACCTGCTGTCGGTCGCCAAGGCGATCGAGCGGGTGGCGCCCGGCATCGACGTCACGGTTACATCCAGGCCGGACGAGGTCGATGCGGCCGAACGCGTGGTGTTTCCCGGGCAGGGGGCGATGCCTGATTGCATGCGCACGCTGCGCGAGTCGGGACTGGAAGACGCGGTGCGGCGCGCTGCCCAGGACAAGCCTTTGCTGGCGATCTGCGTGGGCGAGCAGATGCTGTTTGACCGGTCCGAGGAGGGCGACACCAGGGGCCTGGGCCTGATCGGCGGAGCTGTGGTGCGCTTTGCGCCCGGACTGCGTGGCCTCGATGGCCCGCTGAAGATTCCCCACATGGGTTGGAACCGGGTCCGGCACGTGCGGCCGCACCCGCTGTGGGAGAACGTGCCGGATCTTAGTTTTTTCTACTTTGTGCACAGCTACTATGCGCGCCCGGCCGATCCAGGCCTGGCGGCCGGTGAGGCCGATTATGGCGGAGCCTTTACCTGCGCCGTGGCGCGAGATAATATTTTTGCCACGCAGTTTCATCCGGAAAAAAGCGCCGCCGCCGGCCTTGCCATTTTCGAGAACTTCCTTCGCTGGAATCCTTGAGTTTCCTTCTCTGATCGCCTGCTAAGGCATCCCCCAGTCGTCCTGCGTGCCCTCGAGTCGTGCCACCACCGTTGATCGATGCTCCGATCGCTTTAAGCTCCACCGCTTCCGCCAAATGTTGCTGATCCCTGCGATCGACATCAAGGACGGGCGCTGCGTCCGGCTGCGCCAGGGCGACATGAACAGCGCCACCGTGTTTTCCGAGGATCCGGTCGCGATGGCGCGCCACTGGGTCGGCCAGGGCGCCCGCAGGCTGCATGTGGTCGATCTGAACGGTGCGCGCTCGGGCCGGCCGGTGAACGAGGCCGTGATCCGCCGCATCGTCGAGGCGATCGGTGCCGAGGTGCCGGTCCAGCTGGGCGGGGGCTTGCGCGACCTGGACACGATCGAACGCTACATCGACGGGGGCATCGGCTTTGTCGTGATCGGGACGGCCGCGGTCAAAAGCCCGGGTTTCCTGCACGATGCCTGCAGCGCCTTCGGAGGTCATGTGATCGTCGCCCTGGACGCGCGCGAAGGCAAGGTCGCAACCGATGGCTGGAGCAAGCTGACCGGGCACGACGTGGTCGATCTGGCGGTCAAGTTCGAGGACTACGGGGTCGAGGCGATCCTGTATACCGACATCGGCCGCGACGGAATGCTCACCGGCGTGAATCTGGACGCCACGGTCGCGCTGGCGCGCGCGGTCAAGATTCCGGTGATCGCCAGCGGCGGCGTGGCGACGATGGACGATATCGAGCGGCTGTGCTCGGTGCAGTCGGAGGGAATCGAGGCGGCGGTTCTCGGCCGGTCGCTATACGAGGGCACGCTGGATTTCCGAGCCGCCCTGGAACGGGCCGATCGCGAGGACGCCCAATGAATGGCGGCTCGCGCAGGCTTGTGGACCCTGATCCGCAGCCTCTCGATGCTCGCTAAGCGCATCATTCCGTGCCTGGACGTGACGGCCGGGCGGGTCGTCAAGGGCGTCAATTTCGTCGATTTGCGCGATGCGGGCGATCCGGTGCAGATCGCTCAGCGCTACGACGCCGAAGGCGCCGACGAGCTGGCATTTCTCGATATCACGGCGAGCTCCGATCAACGCGACATCCTGCCGGATGTGATCGAAGCGGTGGCGCGTCAGGTCTTCATTCCACTGACGGTCGGAGGCGGCGTGCGCCGGGTCGAGGACGTGCGGCGTCTGCTCAACGCGGGGGCCGACAAGGTATCGATCAACACGGCCGGCGTGCAGTCCCCGGGGCTGATCGAGCAGGCCGCCGGGCGCTACGGTTGCCAATGCATTGTGGTGGCCATCGATGCCCGGATGCGCGAGCCGGGTCATCCGGAGCTGGGCTGGGAGGTCTTCACGCACGGAGGACGCACGCGCACCGGGATCGATGCGGTCCAATGGGCGCGCCGGGTGGTCGAACTGGGAGCCGGGGAGATCCTGCTGACCAGCATGGATCGCGACGGCACCCGCGCCGGGTTCGACCTCGCGCTGACGCGCGCGGTGTCCGATGCGGTGCCGGTACCGGTGATCGCCTCCGGCGGGGTGGGCAACCTGCAGCACCTGGTCGACGGCGTGCTGGCGGGGCGGGCCGATGCGGTGCTGGCTGCCTCCGTGTTTCACTTCGGCGAGTTCACGCTGCGCCAGGCCAAGCAGTACATGCAGGAGCAGGGAATTCCGATGAGGCTGCAGTGACCGCTCCCGCGGCCCGCCCGGGCGACTGGGTCGAACAAGTCCAATTCGGTCCGTCCGACCTGGTGCCGGTGGTGGCGCAGGACGCCAACGATGGGCGCGTGCTGATGGTGGCGTGGGCCGACCGCGCCGCGTTGCTGGAAACCGAGCACAGCGGTTACGCCGTGTCCTTTTCCCGTTCGCGCGGGCGGTTGTGGCGCAAGGGCGAGGAATCCGGCCATCGACAGAAGGTGCGCGAGATCCGGCTCGACTGCGACGCCGACGTGGTGCTGTACGTGGTCGAACCGGAGGGCGCAATCGCCTGTCATACGGGGCGTGCCAGTTGTTTCTACCGGCGTCTCGAGCACGGTGCCTGGGTCACGGTCGATCCGGTGCTCGAGCCGCCCCGCGCAACGGAGCAAGCATGAGCCGATCGCCTTCGTACGACGCGAACACGCTGGCGCGGCTGGCCGACGTGGTCGAGGCGCGCCGCGGCGCCGATCCGCAGCGCTCGTATGTCGCGCGCCTGTTTGCGTCGGGGCCCGACGCGATCCTGAAGAAAATTGGCGAAGAAGCCACCGAAACCGTGATGGCCGCCAAGGACGGGATCGCAGAACGCATGGTTTCCGAGGTGGCCGATCTGTGGTTTCATTGCATCGTGGCGTTGGCGCTGTATGGTCTTCGCCCGGAGGCCGTGCTGGCCGAGCTGGAACGGCGCGTCGGAACCTCCGGACTGGATGAGAAGGCCGCGCGCACCCTCAGCCCCGGCCCTTCTCCCGCCGGCGCGGAGGAGGGCCGAGACAAGGCCCCTCTGCTTCCGGGAGAGGGCTTAGGGTAAGCGCTTCGGGCGCGGACGGAACCCAGGACTTGAACGGGTCATTCATGGACGAGAACTGCGTCTTCTGCCGAATCGTGCGAGGACAGATTCCCAGCCCGAGGGTCTATGAGGACGACCAGGTGATCGCGATCAACGATATCAATCCGGCCGCCCCGATTCACCTGCTGCTGGTGCCCAAGGAACACGTAGAGTCGCTGATGACGGCCGGTCCGCAGCACGAGGCGCTGATGGGTAAAATGCTTCTGCTGGCGGCGCGGCTCGCTCGCGAGCAGGGGTCTGACAATGGTTTCCGGGTCGTGATCAACAATGGCCCGGGCGGCGGACAGGAAGTGTTCCACCTGCACATGCATGTTCTGGCCGGTCCGCGGCCATGGAAGCGAACCCTTTGATGGGCCGCCGTGCGGCCCGGCAGGAGTAGCGCTATGGGCTCACTATCGCTTGGGCACTGGCTGATCGTTCTGTTGATCGTGGTACTGGTGTTTGGCACCGGCAAGCTGAGAAACCTTGGCAAGGACCTGGGTGGTGCAATCAAGGGCTTCAAGGAGGGCATGCGCAGCGAGTCGGAGGAGACGCCACCGCAGCAGGTCAGCGACGCGCGCGCCAGCAGCACGATCGACGTGCAGGCCAAGGAAAAGAGCGGCTCGTAGAGGCCGCGGGACCGGCAGGCCGCCCGGCTCCACGACTGCGGCACGGTCGGCCCGGACAGCGCGGGTCGGTCATTCGCCGCCCCGACCCCGACGATGCTCGATTTCAGCCTGGGCGAACTGATGATGATCGGCGCGGTGGCGCTGGTCGTCCTGGGTCCGGAGCGGCTGCCGCGCGTCGCGCGCACGTTCGGCGAAATGCTGGGCAAGGCCCAGCGCTACGTGAGCCAGGTCCGCGCCGATTTCCAGCGCGAAATCGAGCTGGCGGATCTGAAGCGCCTGCAGGAAGAGGCGCAGAAAGCGGCCGCCTCGATCGACTCCTCGGTTCGACAGGTCACCTCCTCGCTGGAGGAGGCCGCGCAACAGGCCTCGGGCGAGGTCTCTGGCGCCGGTACGCCGCCGGTGCACAGCGCCCCGGTGTGGTCGGCGGGCGGCTGGGGCAGCCATCGGTTCCGGACGAGGGCCCGCCCCGGGCCCTCGCTGAACGATCTGACCGAGGCGGTCGAGCAGTTGCGGGGCCGGGTGGCGGTACCGGGGTCCGGCCGATTCGGCAAGAGCCGGTACGCGCCCCGGTCGCGCGTGAATCGCCCGCGGATCTACCGCTAGATGGCGCAACCGCAACCGGAAGAGCAGGGCTTCCTGTCGCATCTGATCGAGCTGCGGCAACGCCTGGTGCGGGCGGCCGCATCGATCCTGATCGTTTTTGCGGCCCTGTCGCCTTTCATGCGCGAGATCTTCGACTTTCTGTCGCAGCCGATGATCGAAGCGCTGCCGCAGGGCACGAAGCTGCTCGCCACCGGCGTGATCGCGCCGTTCATGGTGCCGTTGAAGGTCACTCTGTTCGCGGCGCTGCTGATCGCGCTGCCGTACGTGCTGTACCAAGTCTGGGCGTTCGTCGCGCCGGGGCTGTACCAGCACGAAAAGCGCCTCGCGCTTCCGGTGATCGTGTCCAGCGTGCTGATGTTTTTCGGCGGCGTCGCGTACTGTTATTTCATCGTGTTCCGCGTCATATTTCCGTTCATGACGCGGTTCGCTCCTCAGTCGGTCAGCGTCACGCCCGACATCGACGCCTACTTCAATTTCGTGCTCCGGATGTTCGTCGCTTTCGGCGTAACCTTCGAAGTGCCGATCGCAGTGCTGCTGATGGTGCGGCTGGGCATCACCAGCCTCGCGCGCCTGCGCCACGCGCGCCCGTACGCAATCGTCGGCGCGTTCGTGGTGGCGGCGATACTTACGCCGCCCGACGTGACGTCGCAGCTGCTGCTAGCGCTGCCGTTGTGTCTGCTGTTCGAATTGGGCTTATTGCTGGGGGCGCTGTTCGGAGTCAGCCGGAAAGCCCGCAGCGAATCGGGGCCGGCAGCCGGCTGACGCCGGTTACAAGGCTCGGCCGCTGCGGCAGCTTTTCAACGCACTGCAGGAGGCGGTGGCCGCTCGCCCACCGTAATCTTCAGGTCGATTTCGCGCGCCTCGCGCAGCACGCGCACGGCGGCGTTGGCGCCCGGCTCGAGCTGGGCGATTTGATTGAGCATCGATCGGCTGTCGGTGACCGTGCTGCCGTTGATCGTCAGCAGAATGTCTCCCGGTTCCATCCCGGCTCGTCCGGCCGGCGCGTTGCGCAGCACGCCGTTCACCACCACGCCTTCGCTTCGTTTCAGGCGCATCGCATCGACCAGTTCCGGCGTGATGTCGTAGGGTTCGATCCCGAAGAAGCCATGGTGGACCCGGCCCGTATGGACGATCTGGTCCATCACGTGTATCACGATGCTGGTCGGGATCGCGAAACCGATGCCGACCGAGCCTCCGGAGCGGGAGAAGATCGCAGCGTTGATTCCGATCAGCAGCCCGTTGCTGTCCACCAGCGCGCCGCCGGAATTCGGGCAGGTTCTGCAGGTCCACCTTAAGAACCGCCAGATCGGTGTCGGGATCGGCACCGACCAGGTGCGCCGGCACGCGCCGGCTGTCGGTCAGCGCCACCGCGATCTCGTCGCCGGCTTGCACGACGTGGTTGTTGGTCAGGATGTAGCCGTCCGACGAGGCGATAACGCCGGAGCCCAGGCTGATGACCCGCTGCGGCTCCAGGCCGGTGGGGTCGCCGAAAAACTGGCGTAGCAGGGGATCCTCGCTGCTGCCCGTGCGCTTGAGCTGCTTGGAGGTATAGACGCTGACGACCGAGGGCATCGCCTGCTTGGCGGCGTCCGCGTACGAGTCCAGCGCGCTCACCCGAGGGATGGGGTCGCCGATCGCGACCTGGCGCACGCCGTTGCTGTTGGCAGAGGCAGAGGCGACCGTGGCGGCCCGCGCCGCCGCGACCGACGGCTGGACCGCGCTCATCGAGACCTTGCTCAGCCATTGGGGCCGGAGTGTGGACACGACGAACAGCAGGCCCAGCCCTACCGTGGTGGCCTGAGCGAACAGGAGCCAGAGTCGACGCAGCATGACCGCCTTCAGATGGATCGGCGCCGAAAGGCCGAACGACCGCTAAATTTCTCCGGAGCGAGGCTTCCGGGGCCGCAAAATCGCGCCGTGGGCCCGCCGTGAGCCTTGAAATCGATGTGGGGAAGCCTCGAAATTATATCCGTTCGCGGCGGGCGGACGAAAAGGGTGACGCGCCGCCTTCCAGAGGCTTGCGTGCCTGCAGTAAACTACGCGGTTCGCCCGCGTCCCTCTGTCTCCCCAGGAAAAATCGATGATGGTGCTTTATTCGGGAACGACCTGCCCGTTTTCACAGCGCTGCCGGCTGGTGCTGTTCGAGAAGGGCATGGATTTCGAAATCAAGGATGTCGATCTGTTCAAGAAGCCGGAAGACATCAACGTGATGAATCCGTACGGTCAGGTACCGATCCTGGTGGAGCGCGACTTGACGCTGTACGAGTCGAACATCATCAACGAATACATCGATGAGCGCTTCCCGCACCCGCAGCTGATGCCGGCCGATCCCGTGATGCGGGCGCGCGCGCGGCTGTTCCTGTTCAATTTCGAGCGTGAGCTGTTCGTGCACGTCCAGACCATAGAAAATACGAACAACCAGAAGGCGATCGAGAAGGGCAAGCTGCTGATCCGGGACCGCCTGACCCAGTTGGCCCCGATCCTGCTCAAGAGCAAATACATGCTGGGCGACGAGTTCTCGATGCTGGACGTCGCGATCGCGCCGCTGCTGTGGCGCCTGGACCATTACGGCATCGATCTGCCCAAGAGCGCTGCGCCGCTGATGAAGTACGCCGAGCGCATCTTCAGCCGCCCGGCCTACATCGAGGCACTGACGCCGAGCGAGAAGGTGATGCGTCGCTGAACGTGCGACAATCGGCGCGTCCGTATGCCCGACCTGTCGACCAAGCCGTACTTGATCCGCGCCATCTACGAATGGTGCAACGATAGCGGCTTCACGCCTTATATCGCGGTGGCGGCGGGCGAGGGCGTAAAGGTGCCGCCCGAGCACGTGAAAAACGGCGAGATCGTGCTGAACGTGTCGGCGCTGGCGACCAACCGGCTGACGCTTGGCAACGAGGCGATCGAGTTCCAGGCACGGTTCGGGGGCGTGGCGCGCGACGTATACGTTCCGATCGAGCGGGTGATCGCGGTCTACGCCAAGGAAAACGGCCAGGGCATGGCGTTCGAGCCGGCTCGCTCGGTACCGATCAGCGCGCCCGACAGCATCGTGCCGGAGGCGCCCGCGCCGCGCTCGGGCTCGCTCGAGCTGGCCTCCAGCGCTCCGGGCCGCCCGGCCGAAATCGGCGAGCCGCCGACGCGACCCCCGCGCGCCCCGGCGCCGGGCCAGCGGCCGCGCCTGAAGCGCGTCAAGTAAGCCTGCCGCTCTGAACCGTTGTTGCACGGCGTCATCGCGCATTGCGCGGGCGACCTATACTGACCGCACACGGTTCGTCAAAAGAAAATCTGGGAGACAGAAGGAGATCGCTATGAGTGCTGCAAGTGTCCCGATGGGAATCGGAGGCAAGCTGCTCTGGGCGGGCGTGGCCGCACTGGGCGCCGTGTCGTTCGGAGTCGTCGCGCTGACGCGCGGCGAACCGGTCAACGCGGCCTGGCTGGTAGTAGCCGCGGTGTGCATTTACCTGGTCGCGTATCGCTTTTATGCGCGCTTCATTGCCTACAAGGCGCTGGGCGTCGATGCCACGCGGCAGACCCCCGCCTTTAGCCGCAACGACGGGCTGGACTACGTTCCGACCAACCGCTACGTGCTGTTCGGCCACCACTTCGCCGCGATCGCCGGTGCCGGGCCGCTGGTTGGACCGGTGCTCGCCGCCCAGATGGGCTATCTGCCCGGAACGCTTTGGATTCTGGTCGGCGTCGTGCTCGCCGGCGCGGTCCAGGATATGACCGTTCTGTTTCTTTCGGCCCGCCGCGACGGCCGTTCCCTGGGTGACATGATCCGCGCCGAAATGGGCCCGGTGCCTGGAACGATCGCGGGCATCGGTGTTCTTCTGATCTGCATCATCATCCTGGCCGTTCTCGCCCTGGTGGTCGTGAACGCGTTAAAGCAAAGCCCGTGGGGAACCTTCACCGTCTTCTGCACGCTGCCGATCGCGGTGGTGATGGGCATTTACGGACGCTTCATCCGGCCGGGCCGGGTCGCCGAGATGTCGGCCATCGGCGCCGTGCTGCTGCTGGCTGCGCTGCTGTATGGGCGCACGGTCAGTGAAACGCCGGAGCTGGCCGCCATGTTCACCTTCAGCGGCCCGTCGCTGGCGCTGATCCTGATCGGTTACGGCTACGTCGCCTCCGTTCTGCCGGTCTGGCTGGTGCTGGCACCGCGCGACTACCTGTCGACTTTCATGAAGATCGGCACGGTGGCGTTGCTGGCGATCGGCATCATCCTGGTGCATCCGAATCTGCAGATGCCGGCCGTGACGAAATTCGTCGATGGCACCGGGCCGGTGTGGGCCGGGAGCCTGTTCCCGTTCCTGTTCATCACGATCGCCTGCGGCGCCGTCTCGGGCTGGCACTCGCTGATCGCTTCGGGCACGACGCCGAAGATGATCGAAAACGAGAGCCAGATTCCATTTATCGGCTATGGCGGCATGCTGATGGAATCGTTCGTCGCGATCATGGCCATGATCGCGGCCTCGGTGATCCATCCCGGCGTTTATTTCGCGATGAACAGCTCCGCCGGGCTGATCGGTACCACGGTCGATCAAGCGGCCCAGACGATCTCGGCCTGGGGCTTCGTCGTGACGCCGGACGTGCTCGCGCAGATGGCGCACGACGTGGGAGAAAAAACCATCATGTCGCGAACCGGCGGTGCGCCCACGCTGGCGGTCGGCCGGTTCATGATCCAGGACCTGATCGGCAACGCGATCCCTGCGTTCAGGGAAACGAAGTCCTGGGCCAACAACCTGATCGGCTCGGGGCTTGCGTGCGCACTGTGGGGCTATTTCCTGTACACGGGCGTGATCGATCCATTCGGCGGCATCTGGACTATGTGGCCACTGTTCGGCACGGCCAACCAGATGCTGGCGGCGATCGCGCTGATGTTGTGCACCGTGGTGCTGTTCAAGATGAAGCGCCAGCAGTTCGCCTGGGTGACCATCGTGCCGGCCACATGGCTGGTGATCTGCACGGTGACGGCGGGCCTGGAGAAGGCGTTCAGCTCGAACCCATCGGTCGGATTCCTCGCCCATGCAGCGAAATTCGGCGACGCGCTGGGAGCCGGCAAGGTGCTGGCGCCGGCGAAGACGCTCGGTGACATGGGCCGGGTCGTGTTCAACGATTACCTGGACGCAGCGCTGGCGGTCGTGTTCGTGGCGGTGGTCGTGTCGACGCTGTTCTACGCGGTGATCAGCATCCGCAAGTCGCTGGGCACGCCGACCAGCACCGCCCGCGAGGTGGGACGGGTCGCCCTGGCAGGGAGCGCGCGATGAACCGGTTGCGGACTTTGTATGGCTGGGCACGGCAAACGGCGCGCCTGATGATCGGCGTACCCGACTACGAAAACTACGTCAGGCATCGGCAGACGTTTCATCCGAGCGAGCCGATCATGACGTACGAGGAGTTCTTCTTCGAGCGTCAGTCGGTGCGCTACACGGTCAGCAAGGACCGGATGAAGGGCTGTTGTTGAAAAGGCGGGGCGAGCCCGAGCGCTCACCCCGCAGTTTCCCGTGCTCGTCCGGTCGCGGTATAAACGTCCTTCCTGCAGGCCGGCTTAGCTCAGTTGGTAGAGCAACCGCCTTGTAAGCGGTAGGTCATCCGTTCGAGTCGGATAGTCGGCACCAAACTACGTAGCCACTTCTACGCATGATGCGTCGCTACGCTTCGAGGGCGATTGCGCTTGTTGCCGCAGGTCTTTTTCTTTTCGCCGGAGCGACGCGGGCGGCGGAGGTCAAGGTGATGATCTCCGGAGGATTCTTCGCGGCCTATCGGATCCTTGCACCCGAGTTCCAGTCCGCCACCGGCCACACCGTCGCCACCGCATCCGGGCCTTCAATGGGGAACACGCCCGAGGCGATTCCCAACCGGCTCAAACGTGGAGAGCCCGCCGACGTGCTGATCATGGTCGGTTCCGCGCTCGACGACCTGGTCAAGGAGGGCAAGGTCGTCCCGGGCAGCCGCGTCGATCTGGCGCGATCGAAAATCGGCATGGCGGTGCGCGCCGGCACACCGAAGCCGGACATCGGCACCGTCGAGGCGTTCAAGCGCACCGTGCTCGCGGCGAAGTCGATCGCGTATTCGGACAGCGCCAGCGGCGTCTATCTGTCCACGGTGCTGTTCCCGAAGCTCGGCATTGCCGAGCAGATTGCGGGCAGGAGCAGGATGATTCCTGGCGAGCCGGTGGGCGCGGTGGTCGCGCGCGGCGATGCTGAGATCGGATTCCAGCAGATCAGCGAATTGCGGGCGGTTCCCGGTGTTGAAGTGGTTGGACCGCTACCGCCTGAGATCCAGAAGGTCACCGTGTTCTCGGCCGGAATATCGTCGACGTCGACGCAGCCGGAGGCGGCTCGTGCGCTGGTGAGGTTCCTCTCATCGGCCGCGGCCGCTCCGGTGATCGCCAGGACGGGCATCGAGCCGGTCAACCCGTAACGCCGGAGGCGCCGGAAGGAAGGCGCCTCTGATCGGTCACCGCCTCGCGTCGAGCCTATGTGGTCGGGGTCTGGCAGCAGCGGAAGATACGCAATTTCAGAGTGATGCGGATTGCAGCGGCCGCCTTCGTTGTCGTGCTTGGCACCTGTGCCAATGCGCAGCCGCGCCCCGATTCCTGCCAGGCGCTAATTCCCAGGTCGCTCGCCCGTCCTCTGACGGCGGCCTTCCCCGGTTATAGAACGCCGCTGGAGACCGACAATGGCCCGGACGACATCGAGTACAGCAAAGCGCACGGTGGAACAGGGTGTCTGGGCGTGGCTACCGCCGATTTCACCGGGGAGGGCAAAACAGACTATGTCATCGGCCTGACCGCCATGAAGGGCAGCAGCGGACTGGCGATCATTGCGCTTCCGAAAAAGGGGGGATGGTCCTTTCAAAGGATTCGAAGCTGGACGGAGAACGCCCGATACCTGCAATACGTCGACGTAGCGCAGCCGGGCAGATATGACCGAACGCAAACGAACCGCGCGCCGCTAGGACCGGGCGAGAAACGCTCCCTCGAGTGCCTGCACTGGGGAGCGCGGGTCGGTACGGTCGAGGCGACGGGCATTGTCTATTGCTACGAGAGCGGACAGTGGTTTCATGTCTGGGTTTCCACCCCCTCCCA
>WNFI01393562.1_pt1 | contig 12410 bp, 8 predicted proteins | sample 5400471 | NCBI WGS metagenome assembly WNFI01 (sample SAMN13153348, study PRJNA577476) | soil metagenome | isolation source: 100 cm saprolite on Douglas fir-dominated hillslope | place: USA:California | collected 2013-09-17 | reverse complement strand
CTCCGATCGAAACCAGGTAACCGTTAATGAACTTCAGGCAGAAATCGAGCAGACCAGGCAGCTACACGCCAATGAGATCGCTGAGACAGCGCAATGCAACCGGCAGACGATCGACGCGTTGCAAACTGAAATGCGCGATAACACCGCGGAGAGTGAACGGCTCATCGTATCGCTACGAGAAGAGATTGTTCGAGTGCAACACGAGATGCAGGAACTATGTATCTCGCTCGAGAGCGGGCGCAGCGAATCGGCCACGCTGCAAGAGATCAATGAGGAGCAGAAGAGTCGGATTGTGAAGTTCGAATTGAACGTTGACGCGCTCTCTGCTCGTGAAAAGGATCTCCGGGAGATGCTGTTCGAGGCTCATGATCAATTGCTCCATCGTGACGAGGAGATCGCGTCGACTTTGGCGACGACGCTCTCGCAAGCACCGCCTGCGAGCCCCGCTGTGACGGCCTCCAGTTCGCCCGTTCCCGGCAGTTATCTCCCCTATCGGTCATTGTTGCAACGAATCAGCGAGTTGGTGGGAAATGTCGCTCCACAGGATGCTAGGGTCCTCGTCATCAGTAAAGGTGACGACGACCTGCTCCGATTGCCGCCATGCCGCGGGATGCATTTCCCACAGGACGAGGGCGGCGGTTACGCCGGGTACTATCCCGCCAGCTCTGATGCCGCCATCGCGCATTTGGAAAAACTGAGGAACACGGGCGCTCAATTCCTGCTCGTCCCCCAGACCGCGCTGTGGTGGCTCGAGCATTACCGGGAATTCGGCGAGTACTTGAATCAAAATTTCACTCGCCTCATCGACCAGCCCGATGCCTGCATCCTATTCGACCTTCGGCGGGAGCCAAGCCAGCGGGAGTGTGAGACCCCCGCAGCACCTGTCGAGCAGGTTCCGGAGCCAAGGCCGTTTGGCGTCAACGTCTCGGGTCACATCAGGTCGGAGAAGGGTGTCGGCGAGGCAGTGCGTACAACGATTCGAGGTTTGAAGTCCGCCGGCATACCAGTTGCTCTGAACGACTTTCGTGATGGCAATTCGGCAAACGTCGAGACTGAGTTCACGGAATTCATGGAAGACAACCCCTACGCCGTGAATCTCATCCATCTGAATGCAGAATCAATCCCTGGCTATGCGATTCCCTGCAAGACCGCGCCCTACCTCCGCGATCGCTACAACATCGGCTATTGGGCTTGGGAGACTTCCGCATTCCCACGAGAGTGGTGGGATCGATTCGAATACCTGGATGAGGTCTGGGTCGGCACCGATTTTGTATTGGACGCAGTTTCAAGGGTCTCGTCGATTCCGGTTGTGAAGATTCCGTTGGCTGTGCCTGACCGGCTCATGCTGCGCCCCCGCTGTCGCTCGGATTTCGGCATTCCCGACAACGCGTTCATGTTCCTCTTCATTTTCGATTACATGAGCGTCGTACAGCGAAAGAATCCGCTGGCGGCCATCCAGGCATTTCGCCAGGCATTCCGAAAGCGGGAAAACGCGATACTCGTCCTCAAGACGGGACATTCGGACGGCTGTCCGGATGCGGCGAAGAAAGTTGCCGAGGCGTGCGAGGGCGCGAATATAACAATCATCGACGACGTGCTCTCACGCGGAGACGTGAATTCGTTGATGCAGCTCGCGAACTGTTACGTCTCTCTTCACCGCTCTGAAGGTTTCGGGCTGACGTTGGCCGAGGCGATGAGCCTGGAAAAACCGGTGATCGCGACAGCCTACTCCGGAAATATGGATTTCATGAATCCGGCGAACAGTTATCTCGTGAAATACAAACTCGTGGAAATCGGCGAAGGCTGCCATCCGTATCGCGACAGTGTGTGGGCCGATCCGGACATCGATCATGCCTCTGAACTCATGCGCCGCGTATTCAAGAACCGTGCTGAAGCGCGGGAGGTCGGACGAGCGGCGCGGAGAAGTGTGCTTGAGAGTCTGAGCACGCAAAGCATTGGGGCTTTGATGCGTGAGCGCATTCTTCGAGTTGCGGGACTCGGGAAGATTGACGCTCCGTCCGGCATTCCGGAGTCGGCGGCGCAACCGAGGCAGGAACAGTCGTATATAAATCTCGTCCCTTTCCGCAGGCGGCGAACGGGATCTACGCGGGCCATCACCCTGCTGGAAGCGCCGAAGCGATCGGTCATCTGGAAATGCTGAAGCGAAAGGGCGGGGCCTATCTGCTATTTCCGCGGACGGCATTCTGGTGGTTCGATCACTATACGGAATTTCAATCACACCTGGAAGCGTTCTATCGGCGAATCTGGAGCGATCAGGACTGCATCATTTACGCCCTGTCGGAACAAGGGTGCGATGAGCCGGTTCCGCGATCGCGTGACCGCTCCGGCGCAAGGAAGAAGAGGACGCGATGAAGGGAACGATCGTCGTTGCCGGTTCCGTCGCTCAAAAGCCCTGGCATGGCGGACACACTTGGGTGTTCCTCCAGTACCTGCTCGGCTTTAAGAAACTGGGCTGGGACGTTCTCTTCCTCGATCGCCTGGAGCCGGAGATGTGCGTGGATTGCGGCGGCAAGCCCTGTTCAGTAGAGGAGTCCGTCAACCTTCAATACTTCCTACGTGTGATGAAGGGCTTCGACCTGGACAGCTCGTTTTCGTTGGCAGTCGATGGCGGCGAGCGGAGCATCGGACTGCCGAAGCGCGAGGTCGTAAGACGAACTGGCCAAGCGGCAATGCTGCTGAACATCATGGGATTCCTGCGCGACTCGGAAATTCTGGATCGCGCGCAAAAGCGGGTCTACCTCGATATCGACCCGGGCTTCGGACAGATGTGGCAGGAACTGGGGCTGTGCGCCACCTTTTCCAACCACCATGCCTACGCGACCATCGGCGAGAATATCGGGCAGTCGGATTGCGGCATCCCCACGTGCGGTCTGAAGTGGATCGCCACACGCCAACCTGTCAACCTCGACCACTGGAATCCGAACGGCACCCCGAATCCTCTGAGCTTCACAACGGTGGCCAGTTGGCGCGGGAGCTATGGACCTGTTTCCTATCGCGGAAAGAAGTACGGGATCCGGGCGCACGAATTCCGCAAGTTCATCTCGCTACCGCCATTGACAGGTCATAGGTTTGAAGCCGCGCTGGACATTCATCCCGCCGATATCACGGACCGTGTCGCGCTCGAGAGCCACGGCTGGACGCTGGTCGATCCCAAAGTTTCTTCAAGCGACCCGTGGAAATACCGAGCATACATCACAGGCTCAAGCGCCGAGTTTACGGTCGCCAAGAACATGTATGTGGAGACATGGGGCGGCTGGTTCAGCGATCGCAGTATTTGTTATCTGGCGAGCGGCAAACCCGTGCTGGCGCAGGAAACGGGCTTCAGCAGGCTCTATCCCACGGGAAAGGGACTGCTGACGTTTCGGTCTGTCGAAGAGGCTGTATCTGGTGTCGAAGAACTATCGCGCAATTATCATCTCCACGCCACCGCGGCGCGGCAAATCGCCGTAGAGCATTTTGATTCGAAAAGAGTCCTGGGCAGACTTCTGGAGGACTTGTGCCTTCATTGAGCTTAGCCAAGCTGCTGGCGGATGGAGCGACATGATCGTACTTGTGAGCGGAGCCATCGCGAATAAGCCCTTCAACGGCGGTGCTGCGTGGACGCGCCTCAATTACATTCTGGGTCTTCAGAAGTTGAACTTCGACGTGTACTTCGTGGAACAGATCGAGCCGGGAAACTGTGTCGATGGCGCCGGCCGGCCGGCTCGCTTTGAAGAGTCTGTCAATGTCTCGTACTTCAAAAATGTTATGAAGCAGTTCGGGTTGGCCAACAGAGCAGCGCTCATTTGCGAAGATCGAACGGCTGGCGGAATGGATGTTCGCCGCCTCGGCGAGATCGCTGGAAGCGCCGGTTTTCTTCTGAACATCAGCGGCCACTTGCAGGTCGATTCCCTGAAGAGTGGTCCGCGAGTCAAGGCTTACCTGGACTTGGATCCCGGCTATACACAGTTCTGGCACGTCTCAGGAACTTCACCGCGCCTGGCCGGGCACGACTACTACTTTACGGTCGGTGAAAACATCGGTGCGAAAGAGTGCCAAATTCCGACGGATGGTATTCGCTGGCGCCCGACGCGACAGCCCGTCGTACTGGAGCAGTGGAGCGTTTCATCGGAAGGCGACCCGGGCCGTTTTACGAGCGTCGCAAGCTGGCGTGGGCCATTTGGACCGATCCAATATGGCGACACAACGCTCGGCGCAAAAGTGCGGGAGTTCCGGAAATATATTTCGGTTCCTTCGATGCTGAACGAGCGATTTGAGCTGGCTCTTGATATTCATCCCGCCGACCACGGCGACGCCGACCTGCTCCGCAGCAATTCATGGAACATCGTCGACCCTCGTGTGGTCGTGCCCGACCCGCACGCGTTCCGGCGCTATGTGCAGACGTCGGGCGCCGAGTTCTCTGTTGCCCAACAGATCTACGTCGAGACAAGAAGCGGGTGGTTCAGCGACAGAAGCCTTCGATATCTCGCATCGGGCAAGCCGGTGTTGATCGAAGACACCGGTTTCAACCGGAATTACCCGACCGGAAACGGCCTACTCTCGTTCTCCTCAGTCGATGACGCGGTTGCTGGGGTGCGACGCATAACTCAGAACTACGCAGACCATGCGCGGGCGGCAAGACAGATCGCCGAGACCTATTTCGATTCGAACCGGGTGCTCGCTCACATGCTCGATCAGATGGAGGTCTGTCCGTGATGCCGCACCCGGTCGCGGATAAAAACTCTGGCCGCGTCTTCATGGCGCTGGCCGGACAGCGGAGGAGCTGAGCAACATGGAAAAAGTACTAAGGAGCCGTATCGTGATCAAATGCCTGTTGGCTGCGATAGCGCTCGTGAATCAGTCGGCGCCTGCAATAGCGCAGAATGGCCAAAACCAGAGCCTCGCGCGGTCTGGTCCGACCCAAGGTATTTACGGGCAGGTTCTCGACCAGCACGGCAGATCGATCCCCGGCGCGACAGTGACGCTCCAGGATGCAGGCGGAACCGAGCAAACCGCACGCACGGACACCGGCGGTACGTTCAATTTCCCCAGCGTCGAGCCCCGATCATTTACTCTCGACGTGACAGCCGAGAATTTTTCGCCTTACCATTCGTCGCTGACCATGACCTCGCGTCACGACCAGTTCTTAAAAATCACGTTGCGTGTCGGCCGCAGGGACGAAATCACCGTGCTTTCGGGCAATCCGATGTTTCGCGGCGCGGAGTATAGCGGCGGCAGTTTCGTCTTGAGCGGACAAGCGCTGGAATCCATGCCGGAGGGACCCGGTGGACTGGAAGCCGTTCTGCGCTCCCTGGCGCTTCGCACTGCGGGTCCGTTTGGACCTCAAATTCTGGTCAATGGTTTCGGAGACAATCCATTGCCGCTGACTCACTCGATTCGAGAGGTCCGCGTCAGTGATAATCCGTTCTCGGCCGAGTACCCGCAGTTGGGTCTTGGTCTGATTGAAATCCTGACGAAGCCGGGGACGGAGAAATTCCATGGCCAGGGCTCCTTTGGCGCCGCGGATGCAGTCTTGAACACCAGGAACCCGTTCGCCTCGAACCAAGCGCCTTACCGTTCCTGGTTTTTTGGCGGGAACCTGGGAGGGCCGCTCTATCGTAACAAGGCGACTTTTTTTACCGATTTCAGCCGGCAGACCATACAAAGCAACGCCGTTATCAATGCCGTTACGCTCACGCCAACGTTCGGCATTGCTCCGCTCGGCGTGGCAGTAGTGTCTCCCCAAGATAGCCTTTCGTTTGCCCCCCGAGTCGACTATCAACTGAACGCAAAGAATACACTGGTGGCCCGGTATAGCTTCTCGCGCTCCCATGACCTGAATTCCGGAGTCGGCGAGTTCTCGCTGGCATCACGCGCTCTCAATCTGACCAGGCAAACGCAAACTGTGCAACTTACCGAGACCGCGATGTTGAATACCAAAACCATTAACGAAACCAGGTTCCAATTCATTCGCAATGAGACATCGAAGGTGGGCGACAACTCCATGCCCACGATCAGTGTGCCCGGCGCATTCACAGGAGGGGGCGCTGAGATCGGACTTGCATTCGACAACGAGAAACGATGGGAGTTGCAGAACTACCTTTCGCTCCAGGCGAATCAGCATTTTATTAAAGCTGGGGTGCAGTTCAAGTATGTCGGTCTCGACAACGGCTCTACACAGAATTTTGGAGGAACGTATACATTCAACGGCGGGCTGGCGCCTCAGTTGAACAGCGCAAACCAGATCGTTATGTCCGGCGGATCGCCGGTCCTTATACCGATCACCAGTATCGAAGCATACCGCCGCACGCAGTTGTTTCGCTCGCTCGGCTTTTCTCCCCAAGCAATCCGCCAGCTCGGCGGCGGCGCGAGCCAGTTCTCGCTCGCCGCCGGCCAGATCAACACGGCTTTGCAGCAATACCAGCTCGGCCTGTTCGCTCAGGAAGATTGGCGAATCAGCCCAAAATTCTCTTTGCACGGCGGCCTGCGGTTCGAACACCAGACGAACCTTCCGAGCGATTATGATTTCGCGCCACGGCTGGCGCTCGCATGGGGATTGGGTCGCGGCCAGGGCCAGCCGAAGACAGTTTTACATGCGGGTGTCGGCCTGTTTTACGACCGTGTGGGAGAGAGGATCGTGCTGCGTGCTCTACAGTTGAATGGAGTCAATCAGCAACAGTTCTTCACCACCGATACTTCAGTTCTGGATTTCTTTCCAGGTGTGCCCTCCTTGACCCAGCTGTCGCGCTTCACTGTCCCGCAATCGATTGTCCGGCTGTCACCTGACATCCGCGTGCCATACACTGCTCACGCTTCGGTCTCGATCGAGCATCAGTTTCCGAATTCCATCAGCCTGGATGTTACCTACGCCAGGGTTCGAAGCTTACATCTGTTGCGATCTCGCGATATCAATGCGCCGAGGCCGGGCACGAAGACGCGACCAGACCCGAACGCCGGGGAAATCTTCGCATATGAATCCAGCGGCAAATTCAATCAGAACCAGCTCTTGACCAATCTGGTCTATCGCGGCAGCAAGAAGGTGACGCTCTGGACGACCTATACGCTGAGTGATGCGATGAGCGACACCGACGGGCCCGACACATTCCCGGCTAACAGCTACAATCTCGCAGCAGAGTACGGCAGGTCCGCGATGACTGCACGACACACGTTGTACACGGGCGGTTGGATCAATGCGCCGGGAAAACTCGAACTCACTCCGCTGATTCTGTGGCGGACTGGTCTGCCGTTCAATATCACCACCGGACGCGACAACAGTGGCGATTCGCTGTTTATGGCCCGTCCTTCGTTCGCGGCGGGTCTTACGGGGCCGAATATCGTTATTAGCCCGCTCGGCGCCTTCAACCTCAACCCAGCCGCCGGGCAACAGATAATTCCGCGTAATTTCGGGACCGGTCCCAGCTTCCTCATCGCCAATTTGCGGGTCAGCAGAACGTTTCGCATTCACGACCGCGCATCGGTGATTGTGGCTGTTCAAGGGCAAAACATTCTCAACCACCCGAATGCCGGTCTTCCTATCGGCAGCCTGGCTTCGCCTCTATTCGGGGTCTCGAATACCGCCGCGGGCGACTGGGGGCAAGGCACTAATCAAGCTGGCAACCGCCGGCTCGAGCTATGGCTATTTTTCCAGTTCTGACGGAGATTCATAGGCTGTGAAACGATCTCGACCTCCGCTCATCGTAAGCGGCATGCTGGCGGGCGATCCGTATCAAGGCGGCGCAGCCTGGGCCGTTTTGCAGTATGTCCTGGGACTGCGACGGCTCGGATATAACGTCTACCTGATCGAGCCTGTCGCGGCCAAAGCTCTGCGGCCTACCGGAACGCAGTTCGCTGTTTCCGAGAATGCTACGTACTTTCGCGCGGTCATCCGCGCTTATGGACTCGATCGCCGCAGCAGCCTCGTATTAGAAGGCAGCAACGAGACTGCGGGGCTGCCTTACCCGGAATTGCGGAAGATCTCTGCGGATGCTGTTGGGCTCATCAATATTTCGGGCATGCTGCGGAGACAAGATCTCATCGGCAACATTCCGATTCGCGTCTACCTGGATCTCGATCCAGGGTTCAATCAGCTCTGGCACGCCACTCAAGGGATCGACATGAGATTTTCAGCGCACAACCGGTTCGTCACCGTCGGTAACGCACTTGGAGATGCTGACTGCCTCGTACCGGTTTGCGGGATCCAATGGACCACCACGTTTCAGCCTGTTGTTCTGGAATACTGTACAGTCGCAAATCGCGTTTTCTTTGACGGCTTCACCACCGTTGCGAACTGGCGCGGATATGGATCCATCGAACACAACGGCGTTCATTATGGGCAGAAGGCGCATTCGCTGCGCAAGTTCATGGATCTCCCGACGAAGACATCGGAGAAGTTCATGATGGCTCTGTCAATTCATCCCGGTGAATGCCAGGATCTGACTGCCCTATCCAGCAATGGTTGGCGGCTTGTCGACCCTCTGCGCGTCGCGAGCACGCCCAAAAAATACTTGCGCTTCATCGGCGGCTCAAAGGCGGAGTTTGGAATTGCCAAGAGCGGCTATGTGGCTGCTCGCTCCGGGTGGTTCAGCGATCGCAGCGCATGTTATCTCGCGTCGGGTCGCCCCGTGATCGCTCAGGACACCGGCTTCGGCAAGTATCTTCCTTGTGGCGAGGGGCTGTTTCCGTTTCAGACAGCAGACGACGCACTGGCGGCGATCGAAGAGATCAATGTCGACTACGCTCGCCACTCCACCGCCGCGCACGCTATTGCGAACGAATATTTTGAGTCCGGTAAAGTGCTTTCTAAGCTTTTGACTGCTGTGGGATTAACCAATGACTGAAGGATTCGACCGAAACGACTTATGTCTGGCTCTCGAAGAGATTCTGCGGAAACCCGTGCTGAATGTTCGCCGCCGGCCATCGCTGTACAGTTCCAGCTTTGCGATCGAAGAGCTGGAGGTCACGACGAAAACTGGAGTGATCGAGATGGTCTTCAAGAATCTCAGCCGACATGCGATGCTGGCCGATGCCGCCAACACAAAACCCGACTTTCTTTACGACCCGCTCCGCGAGATCAACGTTTATCGCTCGATCCATCCGCTCTTAAACATGGGCATACCTAAGCTGTATGGAGCCGTCACGGACCCCTCCATCGGGAGGTACTGGCTGTTTCTCGAGCGCGTTTCCGCCTCCGAACTCTACGAATGCGGCGAGTTCGAAACCTGGCTCTGCGTCGCGCGCTGGCTGGCACGGTTTCATGCCTCGCGTGCCGCGGACGCAACCGTGGCTCGCGATTTGGCGCCACAACTCCTGGAGCACGATGCCTCGTATTACCGCACCTGGCTACAGCGTGCGCATGCATCGATCGGCCGTCATGACGATATTGGGCGGCGCTACGACTGTGCCATCGATCTTCTGCTCGCTCTTCCCCGCACATTGATCCACGGCGAGTTCTATGCGTCAAACATCCTTGTCGAGGGGCCTGAAGACGATCTTCGAATCTGTCCCGTGGATTGGGAGATGGCAGCGATCGGTCCGGGCATCCTCGACATAGCCGCCCTTGCGTCGGGAAAATGGACTCGCGACCAACGTCTGCGAATGGCACAAGCATGGTGCGACGCGCTTCCGGCGGCATTGCGTCCGCCGGATCTGGTCACTGCATTCGATGGCGCGCAACTCCAAATCGCAGTGCAGTGGCTGGGATGGTCTGATCGCTGGTCGCCGCCTCAAGAACACGTCCACGATTGGCTTTCTGAGGCGTTGTGCCTCTCACGACAAGATATTCCTTCGATGGAGCCCTTGGCATGCTGATGAACTTGCATAACGCGCCGAAGACCTCGCCGGCAGTATTGGTCACTGGCGGAGCCGGCTTTATAGGAAGCCATCTCACGCGCCGGCTTGTAGCAGAGGGATGCCGTGTGACCGTAATCGACAATCTCCACCGCGGAACACTCGCCAACCTACGTGACTGTCTCAAAGACATCCGCTTTGTGAAAGCCGATATCCGTGATCGTGCGGTGCTCTCGCGGACGATGCGAGGTGTTGAGGTTGTTTTCCATCTGGCCGCACTGTCAAACGTGATCGAAGCCTCAGCGAACACGGAACGCTGCGTCTCAACAAACATCGAAGGCACAGCAAGCGTTTTGCGCGCGGCCCGAGCGGCGGGTGTTCGGCGCTTGATCTTTAGTTCCTCTCGTGAAGTGTATGGCGATTCACCCGACTTGCCCGTTCCTGAGACGGCCCCTCTGCGCCCCAAAAACTCCTACGGCATGAGCAAGCTGGCCGGGGAGATGTGTTGTGCGATATCCAGCGGGGAGGAGATAGAAACCACCATCCTGCGCGTTGCCAACGCCTATGGCCCGGGAGATCGCGGCCGAGTCATCCCGCGCTTTCTGGAGCGGGCCTTGTCCGGCCTTCCACTCATCGTGCGCGGCGGCGACCAGATCCTCGACTTCGTGCCGGTTGAGTTTGTGGTGGACGCCTTGCTGAGGGCCGGGTTCCAGAGTCATGTTCCGGGGCCAGTCAATATCGGCAGCGGTCAAGGCGCCAGCATTTATCAATTAGCTGAGCAGATCCTGACGTTGACGAATTCCCGGTCCAAACTGCAGGTGGTTCAACGATGCGACATCGAAGTAACCAGGTTCGTTGCGGACACAACCGCAGCGGCGAGAGTGTTGGGTTTGAGAATGCGTAGAAGTTTGCCGGAGGGTCTTCGGAAACTCATCTCCTGTCCGCGAACTGATAACGGTGGGGGTGGGATTCGAGACGTTGTGCCGATTAGCCCCTACGTGGGAAATCCAGCCAAAGTCCCCCACGCGCGTTTGTCCCAACAACCCGCAGAAGAGCACATATGAAGTCCCCATCGAGACAGGAAGGCCGGTCGCCGCTTCGGCTTCTTTCCGTGGTGATTCCTGCGCGTAACGAACATGCCTGCATCGCCGCCACGGTAGAACACCTGGATCTAGAGCTACGCCTGCACGGCATTGAACATGAAATCATCGTCGTGGATGACCGCAGCACCGATTCGACTTGCAGTGTATTGTGTGAGATCAAGAATCATATCTCCGCGCTTTTTCCCATCAGCAATTCAGGCCCGAACGGTTTCGGATGCGCCGTGACCTGCGGCTTCGATCAAGTCCGTGGAGATGCAGTAGTCGTAATGATGGCTGACGAGTCGGACGACTGCCGCGATGTCGTCCGGTACTGGGAAATTCTAAATCAGGGATGGGACGCGGTCTTCGGCTCCCGTTTCATCAAAGGCGGCGGCGTTATTGGATACCCGATCCATCAGCGACTCATCAACAGGCTGGCGAATCTGTTTCTGCGGATACTGTTCCCTGTTCGGCTGAATGACTTCACTAACGCCTTCAAGGCCTATCGCCGCACGGCCCTCGAAGGTTGCCGGCCGTTTCTTTCACCCCATTTCAACCTCACCATCGAACTGCCGCTAAAGACGATCGTCCGTGGCTACTCGTGGACTGTCGTGCCGATCACCTGGAGAAACCGCAGGTCGGGTGAATCCAAATTGAAGATCAAAGAAATGGGGAGCCGCTATCTATTCATCGCCCTATATTGCTGGCTTGAGAAATACTTCAGCCGCGGCGACTACAAGCAAAAGGCCGCGCTAGCTGAAACGTGTGCGACCGCCGAGCCGCAAAATACGCTTATGGAGGTAGTAAGGTAACCTGCACCAAGCGTAATCCCAAGGCCCAGTGTTACGTGATTCGCCCTTATGTCCGACACCCATACTGAGAAGCCGATAATAGAACGTCCTAACGCCGAGCGCGACTTCGAACCCGGTGCATCCTTATTCGTGTGGACAGTCTGGACGATTACCTTTGTCGCCGTAATCGTTTATGTTGCGTCTTTTACGGTAAATATCCCAATAGCAGATGAGTGGTCGAATGTGCCCGTGATCACCGGTGAGCGCCCGCTGACTCTAAGCTGGCTTTGGGAGCAGCATAACGAGCATCGCTTAGCCCTACCGAAGCTGATCTGGCTGCTGTCGCTGCGGTTGTCCCATTATAATTTTCGCCTCCTTCCGCTTCTCGACATTTGTGCTCTGGCGGCGCTCGCCTTCGCCATGATCCTCGAAGTCAAAAAGCTCCGGGGCTGGCTCGCCTACACCGACGCTTTCTTCCCCTTGCTTATCTTGAATCCAGCCCAATTCGAGAACCTCTTGTCGGCATGGCAGGTCGGGTTTGTTCTTCCCGTGGTCATCACTGGCGCTCTCCTCCTACTGATTATCCAAAATATACAAGGCGGTGGCTTGCAGATACTCAGGCGGCCTGTGTTGGCCTGTGTGTGCCTGATTCTGCTCCCGTTCTGTGGGGGAGTGGGTCTGGCGTTTGGCGCCGCGTTGTCCTTGTGGTTCGGCTATTTGGCTTTCAGCCTCTTACACACCGCGCAGGGCA
>WNFI01286989.1_pt1 | contig 12412 bp, 14 predicted proteins | sample 5400471 | NCBI WGS metagenome assembly WNFI01 (sample SAMN13153348, study PRJNA577476) | soil metagenome | isolation source: 100 cm saprolite on Douglas fir-dominated hillslope | place: USA:California | collected 2013-09-17 | reverse complement strand
TCCTACCACGCTCTAGGTTTGCTCGGAGGCGGCGTCTGGGGTTTGGGGACGGTTTTCAATTTCGTCGCGGCCAGCCTGGTTGGCGTTCCGATTTCTTATGCGATCGGTCAGGCGTCACCGATGATCGCTGCCCTCTGGGGAGTTTTTGTCTGGCATGAGTTCCGGGGCGCCAATGCCCGGGCAAGAGCGTATCTGGTAGGGATGTTTGTGGCTTATGTCTTCGCGCTGGTGTTGATTGCGCGCGCATATCAAGTCGCGTAGCGAAACTTCCAGCTGTCAGCCACGGGTGGCGTGGCCTTGGCTGGAGACCAGGAACTGTTTATGGACAAATGGATCACGGTGCTCGGAAGCTTCGTCGCTGATCTGGCTTTCCGCACGCCGAAGGTGCCGGCATGGGGCGAAACCATTCTCGGATCTGATTTCAAGCTTGGGCCGGGCGGCAAGGGATCGAATCAGGCCGTGGCCGCGGCGCGCCTGGGCGGCAAAGTCGGATTCATCAGTAAGTTAGGCCGTGATCCCTTCGGCGAGTTAGCTCGCCAGACTTACGCGCACGAGGGCGTTGACACCCGCTTTGTGTTCGAAACTCTGGAGCACGGGACTGGCGGCGCCGTTATCATTGTGCATGAAGTCAAGGGCGAAAACGCCATCATCGTGTTCCCTGGGGCGTGTTTTCATGTGACTCCCGCGGAAATTGATCAGGCCCGCGAACGGATCGCACAATCCTCAGTCTTCCTAACGCAGCTCGAACTCCAGATTCCGTCCGTGGAGCATGGCTTGAAGGTCGCTCACGGACTGGGCGTTAAGACGATCCTCAATCCTGCGCCGGGGCTGCCGCTGCCGAAGCAGATATTCGCATTCTGCGATTATGTGACGCCGAACGAATCTGAAGCCGCAACCCTGACCGGTATCCCTGTTTCGAGCCTCGCCGATGCTGAACGCGCGGCGGAAGCTCTGCTCGCGCAAGGGACGCGCAATGTCGTTGTGACCCTTGGCGCGCAGGGAGCGCTCGTGAAAAATTCCAGTCTGACAAAGCACGTTCCAGCGGTCGACGCCGGCCGCGTCGTCGAGACCACAGGCGCAGGCGACGCGTTCAACGGAGGGTTCGCGATGGCCCTTGCGGAGGGCCGCGACATTGTCTCGGCCACTCAATTCGGCTGCGCGGTCGCTGGCATTTCAGTGACACGCCCCGGCACTGCGCCTTCCATGCCAACACGTGCCGAAGTCGATGCTTTATTGGCTAAGAATGGTTTAATCGCCAATCCTGGTTCGAGCATTACATTAAAATAGAAGTATGGACCACCTAGTCATTGCCGGACGGCAATTTCATTCGCGTCTGATCGTAGGCACGGGCAAATACAAATCCGGACAGGAGACGGCGCGGGCTATTGAAGCCAGTGGCGCGGAGATGGTCACGGTGGCTGTCCGCCGGGTAAACCTGGACCGCAGCAAAGAATCGCTGCTCGACTTTATTGATCCGCAGAAACACTTTCTTCTTCCCAATACCGCCGGATGCTACACCGCGGATGAAGCCGTCCGTACCGCCAGACTCGCCCGCGAGGTCGGACTCTCCGATTGGGTAAAGATCGAAGTCATTGGCGATCAAAAGACTCTTTATCCCGATGTGCAGGCGACCATCGAAGCAACTGTGACACTGGTAAAGGAAGGCTTTACTGTTCTGCCTTATACATCTGATGACATTGTGGTTGCGAAAAGGCTTTTGGATGCCGGCGCCAGCGCGATCATGCCGCTGGGCGCGCCGATCGGCAGCGGGATGGGAATTCAAAACACCGCCAACATCCAGATCCTGCGCGAGATGATCACCGATGTTCCGCTGATCGTAGATGCTGGAGTGGGCACAGCCTCAGACGCGGCAATCGCTATGGAACTCGGCGCCGACGCCGTCTTGATGAACTCCGGAATCGCCAATGCGGACGATCCCATTCTGATGGCGGAAGCGATGAAGCATGCGGTGCTTGCCGGACGTCAGGCTTTCCTGGCGGGACGGATGCCAAGGAAACTTTACGCGACCGCCAGTTCGCCGCTACAAGGCGTGGTTCGGTAGGCTTCCGTTCTCGATCTGTTTGTCCGGAACCTGATGTTTGCCTCGTCCGTATTAGCCTGAGGATGAATCTGCCGCAATATACCCGTTCTCTGCTTCTCTTACTGGCGTCCTTTACATTCGCCGTTCCCTCTTGCCCTCAACAGGCCGATTTTCGGCAGGCAGAAGCAATGCTCGCGTTGCTGCGATCATGTGCATCCGGAAAACCCGTGGCGAAACAAATGCAAGAGGTCCTCGCCCTTCCCGGGACCCATCTGATTATTCAACAGCAAAACATCTCCCGTCTTATCACAGTGGAGCAGTATCGCAAGGCCCTTGAGTCTGCATGCCTGGGCAGCAAAATCCACGTGGCGCCAGCGGATGCCGGCCTGCGGGCACAAAAGGGAGCGGCGGGACTTGAAAATGATGTTATTCCATCTCTGATTTGGGGGAAAGAACATATCTCTCTTTTAGAAGGGCGACTCGAAAGACTACGGCGCAATCGCTCGATCGGCGAAGCGATTCCGCTTGCGCAAGAATACTTGCCTCAACCCGTGGATCTGTCGCCGCGCTACTATTTTGTCATGGGCGGACGAGCCGGCGCTGCCGCTTTTGACAATGAGATGTATATGGACATTCTCTGCCTATCGTGGCGCAGTTTCCGTGATAAGACTGCGTGGAACGACACCGATGTTGTGGAATTCTTTGCTCATGAGACCCACCACATCGGTTACGGCAGAATTCTCGAAAAAAAGAAGCTCTCACTCTCTTTTACTCCCGGCGAAACCCAGACTTGGAACCTGCTGACGGCCATCGTGATGGAAGGTAGCGCGACCCTCCTGATCAATGACCATGAAAAGCTGTCAGATCTGGAAAAGCAATCCCACATACAACCAGACCTCGATCATGTCCTGGAATTGCTTCCTGCAATGCAGAATGCCTTTAACCGCTCACTAGGTGGCGAGTTATCCGCCGAAGACTACGCGAAAGCTGTTGCCATTTTCTTTGAACGTGGCGAAGGATACCATGCAGCTGGAGCGGTGCTGCTGAATGCCATCGAACAGAAACGCGGATTGCCTGCCGTCATGGACGTGCTGGCGGATCCCCGTAAGCTGCTGCTTGTTTACAACGAGTGCATGACATCTTCCACCGTGCGCTTTGAATTCGATCCGGATCTGGCTAGACGCATGGCGCGCATGGGAGAGCGCCACTAGTGAAATTGACCGGCCAGCCGATCAGGGCTTCTTCGCCGGAACGGCGGGTTTGGTCTGTGGCAGCGTGTAAACAACCTCGCCCTTGCGCGCATAGCGCAGTCTTTCTCGTGCTTCCCTTTCAATGGTCTGCGGATCAGACGTCAAGGCTTTGATCCGGTCCTGGCGGTTGGCATTGTCCTGCTGCAGTGCTTGGATCTCCTGGCTGAGTTTCCGCAATTCCGTTTTCTTGTCGCGGTAAACGAGAAAGCCATTCGCGCCAAAAACCGCGTGGTATCCGATGAAGCAGGCCAACAGTCCTACTCCTGCAATCGCAAACCTTCGCCGCGACTGGTAGAGCCAATTTGTGACTTCTTGTATCAGCTTGTTGAGATACGCTCTCATGCCTGGTCGAATACCCACTTTTCTGCCGCTTCCGTCAGCTTGGTCAGGTCCGCTTCCGACCTCGCTTCCGAATAAATCCTCACCACCGGCTCGGTACCGGACAAGCGATAACAAACCCATGAGCCGTCGTCGAACACCAGCTTCAGACCGTCTGTCCGGACCGTCTGCTTAACTTTTCGTCCGGCAAGCTCGTGCGGATCAGAGCTCAACTTCTTAGTGAACTTCTCTTTCGCCTCCGGCGTCAAGCGGAAGTTGTCACGCCGAGGGTAAAAGGAACCAACTTTGCCAAATAAATCGTGGATTTGCGTCATCAGCGGCTTGTTGCGCCGCGCGACTGCTTCGCAACAGAGCAGGCCGGCAAGAATTCCATCTTTCTCCGGGACGTGATAACGAATGGAGAGCCCAGCACTCTCTTCTCCACCGATGGCGATCTTGTCCTGCTTAATCAGCTCACCCAGATACTTAAAGCCTACCGGGGTCTCGTACAGCGGAACTCCGTGATGCTCTGCCAGCGCATTGATCATGTTCGTGGTGGTGACCGATTTTCCAACGCCGTTCTTCCAGCCGCGCGTCTCCACCAGATAGTCGAACAGCAGAGCAACAACGTAGTTCGGCGAAATGAATGTGCCATCCTGGTCGACGACACCGAAACGATCTGCGTCACCGTCAGTCGCAATGCCGATGCGTGCTCCCGTGGTCTTCATTTCCCGGCGCAGATCGTCGAGCTTTTCGCCGTCGGGATCGGGAGCGTGTCCGCCAAAGAGAACGTCGCGCGTGTTGTGGATCGTGCTGGCCGCAATTCCCTCTCCGCGCAGCAGTTCGTCGGGATAGCCGCGAGCCGCGCCCCAAAGCGGATCATAGATAATCTTCAGTCCAGACTTGCGAATCAGAGGCAGGTCAATGATTTCCCGCAGTCGCGCGAGATAGGCCGGTTTTGGATCAATCGTCTTCGCGCTGATTTTGGTCGCGCTCTGCAAAACGTGACCGTTCTCGGCGGGAATCAGAGCCTCAATGCTTTTGGTGACCTCCGGCAACGCCGGGGCTCCATCGGGAGTGGAGAACTTGATCCCACTGTACTCCGGCGGATTGTGCGATGCCGTGAAATTGATTGCGCCGTCAGCTTTCAGGCGCACCACCTCAAATGAGATCGCTGGCGTAGGCGCCGGCTCAGGGATTACCAGCGGCTGGACCCCAAAGCTTGCGAGGACCTCCGCCGCCAGCTCGACAAAGCTCTCTCCCATGTATCGCGGATCGCGGCCCACGATCACTCTTGCCCCGTCTTTTTTGTGTGACGCAAGATAGGCGGCGATGCCGGTCATGGCGCGGCGCACGTTGGCGACGGTGAATTCGTCGGCGATAATCGCGCGCCATCCTGAGGTCCCGAATTTGATTTGTGTGGCCATGGCTAAACTTTTCTTAGTTGCGGAGTAACGCTCCCGGGGTTGCGCTGATCGGTTGGATGCAGTTGCTCATGCGGATACGTCACTTCTTGATTTAACATCGTCCAAAAGGATTGTAGATGACTCAGGCGCGCATTGTTCTCACTACCGCCGGCTCACAGGACGAAGCTGGAAAAATCGCCCACGCTCTGGTCGAGCGCAGGCTCGCCGCCTGCGTCAACATCATTCCGCAAATTGAGTCCGTTTACCGGTGGCAAGGCAGGGTGGAAAGCGCCACGGAGTGGCTGCTCATCGTGAAGACTCAGTCCAGCGCTTTCGCGCAGGTTCGAGATGCCATCCGAGAGCTGCACTCTTACGAGCTTCCTGAGTGCCTGCTGCTCGAGATTTCCGACGGCAGCACTGACTATTTATCGTGGATCGCCGACAACGTGAGCTGATAAGACGGCTAACCCTATGAATTCACGATGCGAATCGGACCTGTGGAAATCTCGGAAATTTATGGCAACAAAATGGTCGGTTTATCCCTTCAAAAATGATCAAACGATAGCTATAATCCGCACAACGAACGAGCTGCAAGTTCCTCACGGTAAGAACAGCCCATCAGAATCACCCGGGCAAACCTTGAGTGGATTAATGAGGAGATCTCCCATGAAAGTTAGTGACGTGATGACCCCGGACCCTATTTGTTGCACCCCCAAGGACACCGCGGAAAAAGCAGCCAAGATCCTGCGTGACCACAACATTGGATCTGTTCCGGTCGTACTGGACCATAAGTCCCGCCAATTGATTGGGATCATTACAGACCGCGATCTGTGCGTCACCGTCGTCGCGTCAGGCCTCGAGCCAAAGGCCACTCCGATCAAAAGATTTGTGACGTCGAATCCCGTCACCTGCCAGGGTGACGACAGCCTCGATACCTGCGTCTCAGCCATGCAGACGTATCAGGTGCGCCGGATTCCTGTGGTGGACGCCGAAGGCCGCTGCATCGGAATCGTCGCCCAGGCCGACTTGGCCCTGCGCAATACAACGGAGAAGACAATAGAGACCCTGGTTGAGGTGTCGAAGTCCCGTCCGGAGTCATACTCGCTGACCGCCTAACACCGAGCGCGGACAAATAGAAGACCGAGAGCATCGCCGAACGCGCAGGTGCAAACCAAAGTAACCATCTGCTCTCTGCATTTTCCGCCATTTTCATGCTCCCTTAACACACTGATGGCAGCATCGCTGTTTGGGTGTTTTCCATCATACGTTGAGGAGATCATGAAACTGATTCGGCTTGTGCTTCTGGCATGCCTGGTGACGCCTGCCTTTGCCCAGACGCCGCAGAACGCGATTGACATTCAGGGCGCCGACACAATGATTTTGCTCGGCCAAAGACTTTCCCAGCTTTATCAGCATAAGCAACCGTCCGCGATCATTCGCGTACATGGCGGAGGAATCAAGCCGGCGCTCCCACGCCTGCGTCGTGGCGAAGTCCAGATAGGGCAGTCCCAGGGCGAGTACAGCGAAATGACCAGGGACCTGATCTCACTGCCGGTGGGCGTTGAAGGCATAGTTTTTTATGTGCACGAATCAAATCACTTGACTGACCTTTCGGTGGCGCAGATACGGGCCATTTTCCTTGGCGAAATCAATAATTGGAGGCAGCTTGGAGGACCGGACCAGCGAATCCTCCTCTATGGTGGAGAAAGCACCACCGCCATCGGGCCGTATCTCCAGGAAGCCGTATTGCAAGGCGCGGAGCCATATCCATACTGGGGCAAGAGCAGCACAAAAGAATTGCTCGATACCATTGCCCAGCACCCGGACGGAATTGGATTTGCCAGCGTTGGCTTCGGACCACACGTAAAGGCTTTGCGGGTTCGACAGACCGCCAACTCCGCGGCCGTGGAACCGACGATCAGCAATATACGTTCGCGCCAATACCCGGTCACACGCTACGTCTACTGGTACCTGGCGAAAAAGCCCGATGGAAGATTGCGAGATTTTTGTGAATGGGTTTTCTCTTCCCAGGGTCAACTAGTAGTTGAAAGTGTCGGATTCCAGCCATTGGAGCCGGCTGACCGGCTCACCGCGCTGCAGCGGCTTGGCATTATCGGAAACGCTTCCGCAGCCACACGTTAAATTCGTCCATCTGGCTTGCGCGCAAAAATATTCAACCTCCAGTAGTCCAGCATGAAGGATGGTGTATCTTTCGCGGCCTGCTGCTCTAGCGGCGATAGAAAATCATTGTGCAACTCCGCGGGCAATCGCTTTAAGTGGGGATGCAGGATCACCGTGGCAATAAACCGGCAAAAAGCTTCCTGGTCGGGTAAGACAGTCGGGGCCGGTTCGAGCGCAGTGTCAATCTCCAGGAAGCCAGCGCGCTGGAGGCGGTCAGCCGTCAACTCGGGTCCCGGATACTCCCACAAGCGCTCCCAATTCTCGAAGTACGGCGCAAACTCCGCGCGCAACATCACTTCCGCTGTGCGGCGCCGAAACCGCTCGAGATTCGGCCCGCCGCCACACTGCGCCAGCAAGATTCCACCGGGACGAAGAGAACGATATAGCACCTGGAACAACCGGTTGTGGTCTTGAATCCAGTGAAAGACCGCGGTGCTGAAGATGACGTCAAAGCTGGATTCATATGGCAGCTCCAGCAAATCGACCTGAGCAACATTGACTCGTGGTCCAAAAATGGACAGCCGTTTGCCCGCTTCCTCCACCATGTTGGCCGAGGCATCCACTGCGGTGACGCGGCAGTGAGGAAAAGCTTGCAGCAGATCGGTGGTAACGCGGCCGGTGCCGCAGCCGGCATCCAAAATGTGCTCATCTCCGCGCAGTAGGAGCGCCTGAAGTTTTTGCAGCACCTTCAGTCCCCAACGATACTGCGGATCACTCAGCGTGTCGTAGGCGGCGCCGTCCCATTCACGCTTCATGTTCAGATGGCTGCCAGCGCCTGGTCCAGATCGGCGATGATGTCGTCCGCGTCTTCAATGCCGACGGAGATACGCACCATACCATCTGTGAGACCGATCTTTTTGCGTCCGGCCTCGCCCAGCGCGGCGTGCGTCATGCTGGCCGGATGAGAGATCAGCGTCTCCACTCCGCCCAACGACTCGCCCAGCGTGCAGACACGGACCTTTCGCAGCATCTTGTTGGCGTTCTTGATGGAGCCGGTTTCGAAGGTGATCATGGAACCAAAGCCCTTCATCTGCCGCGTGGCCAGCTCATATTGCGGATGGTCGGTGAAACCCGGGTAGAGCACCTTTTTCACTTTCGGATGTTGGCGCAGGAACGCCGCCACTGCCCGGCCGTTGCGATCATGCTGTTCCATGCGCACAGCCAGCGTCTTCACGCCACGCAACACCAGCCAGCACTCAAATGGGGAAAGAATCGCTCCGGCAGCTTTCTGCATGAACGCAAGTTTTTCCGCATGGTGCGGTTTGGTGCCTACGATCACGCCACCCAGGCCGTCACTGTGTCCGTTAAGAAATTTGGTTGTTGCGTGCATGGACATGTCCGCTCCCAGGTCGAGCGGACGTTGGAAGTATGGCGACATGAAGGTGTTGTCCACCACCAGCTCCGCGCCAGAAACGTGCGCGATCTTGGCTACTTCTTTGATATCCGTCAGCACCATCAGGGGATTGGTCGGCGTCTCAATCCATACGATCTTGGTGTTGCGGCGCATGGCTTTCTTGACCGCGTCAAGATTTGACGTGTCCACATAGCTGAACTCAACGCCATAATTGGAGATGACCTCATTGAACAATCGCGGCACGCCGCCATACACGTTGTGTCCGCAAACCAGATGGTCGCCTTTTTTCAGGAAGCATTGGGTCACGGCAACAATCGAGGCCATTCCGCTGGCGAAAACGTGGGCTGACGTTCCACCTTCCAGCGCGGCCAGATTCTGCTCAATGCGCGTGCGCGTGGGATTACCGGCACGCGAATAGTCGTAGCCTTTGTGTTTGCCAATCTCCTGCTGAGCGTATGTCGTGGTTGCGTAGATGGGAGCAACCACGGCGCCGGTGCTCGGATCAGGCTCTTGGCCCACATGAATGGCTTTGGTGGCGAATCCGGGTATTTTCTTTTTCATTGGTTATTTTGGCCCGCCTTCGAGAATGTTTTTGGACATGTAGCGCTCCGCGGAGTCGGGAATCACCGTCACGACATGCTTTCCTTTCCCAAGCTTCTGCGCGACCCGGAGAGCGGCGAATACATTTGCCCCGGCGCTGGATCCGCCCAGAACGCCTTCTTCGCGCGCGAGTTGAGTCACTGTGGCAAAAGCTTCATCGTCAGAGACCATAATGATCTCGTCCGTAACTGCCGGATCAAAGGTCTTGGGAATGAAACTGGCGCCGATCCCTTCCACTTTATGGGGCCCAGGCTGTCCTCCGCCGAGGACGGACCCCTGGGTCTCGACTGCAACACAATAAACGTTGGACAGACGTTTCTTCAGAAAGCGGGCTATACCAGTGAAAGTTCCGCCTGTGCCCACGCCGAGCACCACGGCATCAATCTTTCCCTGCATCTGTTCGTAGATTTCCACGGCTGTTGTCTCTTGATGAAAGTCGGGATTCGCCGGATTCTCAAATTGCAGCGCGGCAAAAGATCCAGGAATGGCGGAGGCAGTCTCGCGGGCCTTGGCAATCGCGCCCTGCATGCCTGCCGCCTCGGGTGTGCGAAAAACTTCGGCGCCCAGGGCGCGCATGATTTTCACTTTCTCTTCCGCAAAGCCTTCCGGAACAAACAGGATGACTCGATATCCTTTGTTCACCCCAATCAGCGCCAGTCCAATGCCGGTGTTCCCTGCTGTAGCTTCCAGAATTGTCGAGCCGGGCTGGAGTCTGCCCTCCTGCTCGGCGCGGCGGATCATTCCGATCGCCGCACGGTCTTTCACGCTTCCACCAGGGTTCAGATACTCCAGTTTGGCAAAGACCTCGGCGGCGCCGTCAGGAACCATCCGCCGCAGATGCAGCATGGGGGTCCCGCCTACCAGTTCGGTGATGTTCTCCGCGATCCGCGAGTGATTCATAAGCAAACCTGTAAGACTACGGGAGCGAGTGGCAGCGGGTCAATGTCGGGTATTCTGCTGCGAATTCACCGCCGTAAATTTGGGCGTCAGCGCACCTTAAGAAAATAAAAGTACTGCCGATACCTTCTGTAGCGTACTCATCCCCTGAATTTGAGCGCGCCGACAGTGAGCTCCAATGCAATCAGAAACGAAATGGATGATCCCTCACCACTCGCTGCGAATCGTAGTGGCAGAGGACGATAGCACCTCGCGAAAGCTGCTTCACCACCTGTTGGCCAAGTGGGGATTTGACGTTCGCGTGGCCAAAAACGGACTGGAGGCCTGGGAGATTCTCCGGTCAGAGGATGTCCCGACTATTGCCGTCCTGGACTGGATGATGCCCGAGATGGAGGGCACTGAGGTCAGCGGGCGCGTTCGCCAACTCAACCTGAAGCATTACGTTTACATTATTCTTCTGACCGCTAAGTCAGATTCTGAGCACGTTGTAGAAGGGTTGCGTTGCGGCGCGGACGATTACATCTCCAAACCCTTCGATCAGGCCGAGCTGCAAGCGAGATTGCTGGTGGCCACAAGGATCATTAGTGTTCAAAAAGAGCTCAATGACGCCCAGGAGCGTTACCGGAATCTGGTGGAAAATAGCACCGCATTGATCTGCACCCATGACTTGGAGGGAAGGGTGCTTTCCATCAATCCCGCAGCGGCCCGTTCTCTGGGACTGACCGTCGAAGAGTGCATCGGCCGGAACATCAGAGAAACCCTGGTTCCAGCTGCGCGCCCAAACTTCAATCGCTATCTGGAACGAATCAGGAAACGCCACGTAGCCAGTGGGAACATGGCCCTGACCAGCAAGAGCGGATCTCGCCTGGTGTGGTCGTATACCAACCGTCTGATTCAGGATGGCGATCAGCCGCCGTACGTGCTGGGCCATGCGCAAGACGTCACGGAACAAGTCGAATTGGAATCGGCCCTGCGCAAGAGCCAGGAAGCTGCGTTGGCGGCCGAGAGACGGCTGGCACGTGTTGACCCGCTGACTGGGCTCGCCAATCGCCGCGCCTTCTACGAGGGAGCTGAACTGGAAAGAAAACGCTCCCTGCGACATTCGCGCCCTCTCAGCGTTGCCTACATAGACCTGGACAACTTCAAGCAAGTCAATGATCAGATGGGCCACGACGTTGGAGACGAGCTTCTGGCGCAGATTGGGTCTCTCCTGCAAAACAGGTTGCGGGCTGAAGATCTGACTGCCCGGATGGGCGGAGACGAATTCGCCATTCTACTGCCCGAAAACAACTACGAGTCCGCCTGCATCGCGGTCCATAAGACGCACCGCATGTTAACGGAGATGGCGAAAGACAACAGGTGGCCAGTCACTTTCAGTATCGGTATGGTCACGTTCGCGCCTCCTCCTGGGAACATCGAAGATATGTTGCGTGCAGCGGACGATCTCATGTATACGGTAAAGCATAACGGCAAAAACTCCGTCGCCACATCTTTCAACGAATCACTCAATGCCGCCGCTTTTGCAGCACCGGCGACAGCGCAGGCGCGATTGCGGACGAGCTAGTTCGCACGAGTCGATCCCAACATCTGCCGCAATGGCCGCAAGCTAACGGCCGCTCAAATGCGGCCTTCGCACAGGCTGTGCAGCCGGCGAAACATGCGTGATGCATATCACAGACCCAATTACCCTCATTTGAGCAAGATGACTAGGTTGCAGAAGGCATTTATGAAAAATAGCCGGAACACCACATTGCTCCTTATGTCGGCGGCCCTGGGAACGCTGGCGGTAGCATTGACGGCAGCAACGTGGTCACAGGAGCCCCCAGTAAAACAGCAGGAGAGCGCAAGGCAGGAAAAACTTATCCCATCACTGAAAGGCGCCGACCTGTTCCATCATCACTGCGCTTCTTGTCACGGAGCTGAAGGTAAAGGCACCGGCCCCGCGGCTCCCGCGCTCAATACACCACTCCCCAACTTGACTACCCTGGCAAAACGAAACGGCGGAATATTCCCGGCGCGCCGCGTGCAAAACATCATCTCCGGCACCGACACAGTCATCGCGCACGGCTCGCGGGAAATGCCGGTGTGGGGACCCATTTTTCATCAAGTAGAATATGATCGCGACTTTGGCGCCGTCCGTTTGGAGAACGTTACGAAATACATCGAATCCATTCAGCAGAAATAAAGCAGTTCGGTCGTCCCCATCGCCAACGGGGTCTTGGACATCGACGCTTTCTTGACGAGAATGTGGGTTTCTCTCAGGGTGTCCACGGAGACTAAGAAAGTTTGGTAGCGCTACCGGGAATCGAACCCGGGTTTGAAGATTGAGAATCTTCCGTCCTAACCCCTAGACGATAGCGCCATG
>WNFI01219270.1_pt1 | contig 12413 bp, 9 predicted proteins | sample 5400471 | NCBI WGS metagenome assembly WNFI01 (sample SAMN13153348, study PRJNA577476) | soil metagenome | isolation source: 100 cm saprolite on Douglas fir-dominated hillslope | place: USA:California | collected 2013-09-17 | reverse complement strand
ATTCGCTCGACCTGATACCGGCGCCGACGCGGCTTCCCATTGTTATGACGATCCAGGACGCCTTTGCCGTGACGCACCCCGAGTTATGCGCGCCCCGGACGCGTGACGCTCAGTTGGCGCAGCTGCAGGCAGCCCGCCGTGCAGCGATCATCGTCACCGGCTGCGAGACCACCGCCGACCTGCTCTCGGAGGTCACCGGGGTCTCGCGCCAAAGAGTGATCGCGACCCCGTATGGATCGCGAGGTTTCGCTCCCAGGCCAGACGCGCCCGTCCCGAAAGGGGATTACATCCTCGCCGTTGGCGCGGTTACTCCCCGTAAGGGTTTCGAGCTCCTGGCCCGGGCCGCGAACCGAGTGCCGGCCTGTCCGCCAGTGCTCCTGGTGGGTCCGTCCGGTTGGCGGGGAGAGGAGGTTTTGGCTCGGATCCGGGACGCGGACACCGGCGACCGGGTGCGGTGGCTCGGTGTCGTAGATGACGGGACACTGGCGGCGCTCTACAGCAACGCGACCGTGGTATGCCAGCCCAGCCTGGCGGAGGGATTCGGGTTCAGCTGCCTCGACGCGATGGGCTACGGCGCGCCAGTGGTGGCGACCGACCTCCCCGCCACCCGGGAGCTCGGCGCGGAGGTGGCGGTGCTCGTCGAGCCCGGGTCCGCGGAGGAGCTCGCGGCGGCAATCGAGGAGCTCCTCGAGGACCCCGCCAGGCGCCGGAGGATGGCCGCGGAAGGCCGGCGCCGGGCTGAACCCTTCACGTGGCCGCGAACCGCGGCGCGGACCATCGAGGCGTATAGGCGCGCTGTCAGTTGAGCCTCCGGCCTCGCGTCGCACTCGACGCGCGAACACTCCAGCAAGAGCCTCTGGGCGGCATCGGCCGCGGTCTCGCCAACCTCATCCCGGTGCTCGAGAAGGACGTCGACCTGGTCCTCCTCCTCGACAGGCGGCGGTCAAACATCGGTCTGGACGTACCCAGGCGGCAGATCCATATGCCGCTGACCGCGAAGAGCGTCGCCTGGCTGCAGCTCGCCGCGCCCAACTGGTTGCGCGGGTTCTCGGGCATCTTCCACAGCCCTTTCAACGGGCTCCCCTACTGGCAGCCGGTGCCGATGGTCGTGACGATCCATGACATCAGCTTCGAGACCCACCCCCAATGGTTCAGCGCGTCCCGGCTGGCCGTCTTCCGCGCCCAGGCCCGGCATGCGGTGAGAACCGCCCGTCGCATCCTTACGGTCTCGGAGCAGGCGCGCGAGGCGATCATCGATTTCTACGGCGCTGACCCGGCCAGCATCCTGGTCGCGCCCAATGCGGTGGATCCTGTTTTCCACCCGACCTCGGCCGAGGACCGGGCTGCGTTGCTCCGAACTTATGGGCTCCAGGATCGGCCGTACATCGTCGCGCTCGGCGGGGCTGAACGCCGCGGGGCGGGCATCGCGATCGAGGCCTGGCGGCGCCTTAGACAACATAGCCTGGACACCGACCTGGTCATCGTCGGCGCCGGCGAGCTTCCGGTCGAGCCGGGGCTCCATGCGATCGGGCCGGTGGGAGCCGGAGACCTGGGCCTGCTCTTCGGAGGTGCCCTGGCCTTCTGCTATCCAACTGAGTACGAGTCGTTCGGACTGCCAGCGTTGGAGGCCGTCGCCAGCGGCGCCCCGGTGGTCTGCGCCCGCGTGGGGGCGCTACCGGAGGTCCTGGGACCCGCCCCTCGGTGGGTCGAGGAGCGCAGCGCCGAGGCCTTCGCGGATGCGCTCGAGACGATTATTTCGGACCCCGACCTGGGTGCTCAGGTACGCCAGGCGGGCCTGGCGCGCGCCGCCGCCGCACCGGGCTGGGAGCACGCCGCGGCTGTCCATGTCGAGGCCTATCGTGGTGCCGGCGCCGGATGAGAGAACCCGTCGTGCTCCACGTGCTCGAAGCTCTTGGTGGCGGCACATCCCGGCACCTCATCGACGTGGTGCGCCACGCCAAAGGAATTCGTCATGAGGTTGCGGTACCGCGCCGCCGGGTCGGGTGGCTCAGCGATGACGCCGCCGTCGAGAGGCTTGCCGCCGCGGGGGCGGAGGTCCACCTGGTCGAGATGCGACGGTATCCGCTGCACCCGCGGAACGCTGCCGCCCTGGCGAGGTTGCGCCGGCTGGTCGCCGGCCGGCGCCCCGACGTGGTCCACGGCCACAGCGCCGTCGGCGGGGTGCTGGCACGGGTTGCGGCGTTGGGGCAACCCGCACCCCGTGTCTACACACCCAACGGGCTGCACCCGGGTCGTCTGGCGTTGGCGGTGGAGCGCCTGCTAGGTGGAGTCACCGATCGCCTGGTTGCGGTGTCTGCCAGCGAGGGCCGGCTCGCCCTCGACCTCGGGATCGTTCCATCCGAGAGGATGGTGGTGATCCCCAACGGCATCGACCTCGAACAGCCGGCGGCGCCCTTCGACCTTCGACAGCGGCTTGGTCTCGAGCCCGGGGCGCCGCTGGTGGGGACGCTCGGGCGACTGGTCCCGCAGAAGGCGCCGGAAGACTTCGTGCGCGCCTGCCGGCTCATCGCCGACGTGCGAGAGGACGTGGATTTTGTGCAGATCGGCACCGGCGTGCTGCTCCCCGAGGTAGAGCACGCTGTGGTCGAGGCTGGACTCGCCGCCAGGTTCCACCGGATGGACGATTTCGACGCGGCGGCGGGGGTTCTCGGGCAGCTCGACGTCTATGTCCTGGCGTCGCGATACGAGGGCGGGCCCTACACGCCGCTAGAGGCGATGCGTGCCGGCACGGCAGTCGTGCTGACCGATGTCATCGGCAGTCGCGACGTTCTGGTGGATGGGCAATCCGGGCTGCTGGTTCCACCCGCTGATCCGTCAGCCATGGCGCGGGCCGTCCTGGCTCTACTCGAGGACGCCGGCGCCCGGCATCGCCTGGCGGACGCTGGCCGGCAGCGGCTCGAGGAGCGATTCGATGTGAGGGCGATGGGGGCCGCCCTGGCCGAGCTCTACGCCGGGATGGCCGGGCGCGACTAGGCCGGTCCGGACATCCGCCCGCGGCCTGCCGCGACGCGCTCGACGTGGTCCGCGAATTTGGACCCAATATCCGACCAGTCGAAATGGAGCTCCGCGTGCCGGCGGCCCGCCTCGGCCATCCGCTCCGCAGCCGGATCGCGCAGCAGAGTTGTCACCGCGCCTGCAAACTCGGCTGGCGTGTCCGCCACCACCGCCTGCACACCGCTTTGGATGCCGAGCCCCTCCAACCCGACGGTGGTGCCCACCACGGGTCGTCCCGCCGCCAGCGCCTCGAGCGCTTTGATGCGGGTACCCGAGCCCATCCGGAGGGGCACAACGGCAACGCGCGCGGCGCGCAGATGGGGCCCGACCGACGGCACATCGGCGACGACTTCGACCCCGTTGATTCCGCCCAGGGCGATTACCTGCGGGATGGGCGCTTTGCCCACCAGCTCGAGGGTGGCGTCGGGGACCTGCTGTCTGACAAGAGGCCATACCTCCGAGCAGAACCATGTTGCGCCGTCGACATTGGGAAGGTATCCGAGGGTACCGGTGAGCACCACCCGATGCTGGCGCGGCAGTGGGGTGGACCTGAAGACGGTGGTATCGACGCCGTTTGGGATCACGACGGCCGGCGGTCCTACCGCTGCGGCGTCTTCGTCGGAACACACCGTCAGCCCGTCACAGCGCGCCGCGGCCAGCTGCTCCAGGCGTCGCGCCCGGCGGACGTTGGTGCCCTGGACCCAGCGGCCGCGGCTCCGGTTCGAGATCGACGCGTTATGCGCTGACAGGCGGGATGGGAGGTGATGGAGATCCAGGGTCCAGCGCGCACCCGCGGCGCGGGCCACTATCGGCGCGAGCGCCAGGTGCGAGATGCAAACTACGTCGTGGGTCGGCGCGGAGGCCAGCGCCGTCTGCATAGGGGCAAGGAATCGCGCCATGTCGGTGATCTCGAATGGCGAGCGCGAGGTGAACATGTGGCTCAGGGTGCTCAGCCGTCGCCGCCAGCGACTTTGCTCGACGTATCGCAGCGGCAGGTTCAGCTCCGTTACCCGACCCATCATGGCCCCGATGATGTGGTCGTTCATCGATGTTGCCACGATCAGGTCGACTTCCATCGTCTGTGCCAGGCCTTCGACCAAACAGGCCTCGCGAAGGCTTCCGCCGCCCAGGTTGCGATCCGGGCTCTGAAACGTGAGCCAGAGGACACGGGTCATTCGAAGTCGCGGACGAGGGGTGGTATCAGCGCGGCCGCAGTCGGCGCGACATCTTGCCAAGCAGTGATCGGTAGTCGCGCTTTCGTAGCAGCTCCCAGGCCTTGCGAAATGGGCCCGGCTCGGGGAGGTCGCTCCGCGAGACGACATAGGGCTGGTACACCCACTCCTTGCCCGGACCGCCGTCCAATTTCTTGCGCAGGATGACGCTCCGCGGATGGAGGTCGAGGTGGACTTCCCACTCCGGCTCAGTTATCAGGAAGTCCTTGAGGACCTGCCCCGTCCAGAGCTGTGTGTCGTCGACGATCAGGTAGCCGCCAACCTTGAGCAGCTGGGCGGTGTAGTGCCAGTCCAGGAACGGAATCGGGAACCCGTGCCCGCCGTCGATCAGCACAAGATCAAGCTCCAGCCCATTGAGCCTGGGGAGTGCGACATCCGACGGCGTCATCGTGAACTGCAGGCGATCAGTGCTGATCCTGTGGGTGGCGCAGAACTCTTTGATCCGCTGCACCGAGTACTCGTTCGGGCTGACACAGAGGTGGCTTGCTCCCTTGAGGGCGAACAGTATCGTGCTGACACCCTCACCGGTCTCCAGCGTCCGGCTGTCACTGGTGACGGTCTGGTCAAGGAAATCGAGCACGTCGTCGGCGAGCCGCCAGGACGTGACCTCCCCGCTCTCGTCCCGGTGAAGCCGGGGGGGATCTCGAAGAAGCTCGGCAACGTTCATCTTTCTCCTGAGGGTTCGGTCACGCCGTGAGGGACCGGTAGAGCGACTCGTACGCTCCAATTCGAACGGACCAGTCAAAGATGCGAGCTCGCTCCCGGCAGGCCGCCTCGGTCTTGACGTCCGACGCCATCTCGACGGCCTCCAGGAGGACCTCCGCACAGGCCGAGGCGTCAGCGACGGGGAACACGAAACCGGTCCCCGGCGCAAGGATCTCGGGGCTGCCCCCATCATCGCTCACCACCGCCGGGATGCCGGAGGCCAGGTACTCGGCGACCACCAGGCCAAAAGCCTCATGGCTGCTGGCGAGGACACCGACGGTGCTCCTGGCGTAAGCCGCCGCAAGGTCCTGCACCGGCTCAATTCGGACCCGATCCCCGATGCCCTCGGGCATGGCGCCAACGCGCCGGCGCACGGCCGCCTCTTCTCCGTAGCCGACGAGCCAGAGTCTCAGGTCCGTTCGTCTACCGGCAGCCAGCTCGAAGGCATCCAGGAGAACGTCCATGCGCTTCCGGGGATCGTCGATGGCGGCGGCACAGACGATCGTCGGTCCGTCCGGTGCTTCGTGACGCCGAGCATATTCGCTCACAAAGATTCCCGGGGTCAGCACCACGGGGTCGACGTCGTAGTCGTCACGGAGCCGCTCCGCCGAGTGCGCAGTCATGACCGTGACACAGTCGAGCTGCTTCAGTGCCTTGCTGAACCAGCGTTCCAGCCGGGGTTCGTTAGCCTTCAGCCACTGCCTTCCAGGGATCCCGTGGTAGCTGAAGAGCACAGGGCTACGGAGCAGCGGACCCAAGCTGGACACTGCATACGCGTCGACCATGTGAAAGGTGTGATAGAGATCGGCGCGCCGCACCAGCACCGAGGTCGCGGCGAGGGGGGCGAATCCCTCCACCGAGCGCAGACCCATGAGGCGGCTCAAGGCCGGTCGCGCGGGACGGTAGTGAACGTTGAAGCCTTCGGTCCGGGCGGTGGTGCCTCGCCCCTCCGGGGTCCGCGTGACGACTGTGACGTCATTGCCGGATCGGGCCATCAGCACGCTGAGGTCGTGGACGACGCGTTCCGATCCCCGGCGTACGTGCGGCCAGAAGTCTGGAATGGTGTAGACGAGGCGCACCTCTCAGCCCAACAGCGCCGCGACACGAAGGCATAAGGCCGGCCTCCGGCCGAGCAGCCACTCCAGGTGTCTGCCCGCCGTCAAGAACGCGAAAAATTCGGCTTCGGCCTGCGCCGGCCGCCTGCGACCTCGGGCCAGGTGCTTCAGGCGTAGGAGCTGGGCTCGAGGATAGCTGGCAGCGAACATCGCGGCGCTGGCCCGCGGTGAGGGCAGGCGGGTGCCCTCGAGGCGATCATGACGGCCCGCTCCGACCCCCCTCTGGAAGTACATTCGTCGCATCCAAGCCCAGTTGAGGCGGGCCGCGTCGATGCGGTGGCGGACGATCGCGGTGGGGGCGTACGCAATCTGGTGACGCCGCGCCAGGAGGCTGACCAGGTGGTACTCCTCGTAGTCGATCTTGATGCCCGCGGTGGGCCCCAGCGAGGTCTCGAACGGGCCCTCGATGTCCGTCAACGCGCTCCGGCGCAGGGCCATGTTGACACCGACCACCCCGTGGGGATCAAGGCGGCGCGGGGTATCCCCGGCGTCTCGCAGGCCGAGGTCCTCGGCGATTCGACTGCCCAGCCATCCGGGGGCGTGTCCGGTGGGCCAAACCGGCAGCGTCCGCCCGCCCACCACGGCCACCGAGGGGTCGGCGAACGGTGCCACCAACGCGTCCGCCCAGCCGTCATCGACCGTGACATCGTCGTCGGTAAAGATCAAGAATTCCGCGTCGGCTGCGGCGACGCCTACATTGAGCGACCGGGACTTGCCCGGTGCTTCCTGAGGGATTAGGCGGATCGGACTTGGCTGATGCTCGGCTGCTACGCGCCCGACCACCTCCCGCGTGGAGTCGGTTGAGCCGTTGTCAACGATGATCAGTTCCCTCTTCACCCGGGATCTGTCCGCGAGCAGAGAGCGGAGCGTGACGCCCAGCTCCGCCGCCCGATTCCGGGTGCTGATCACCACCGCTGCCTCGAACATGGGTGTCGAGTTTACGCAGGCGGCTTTAGCCGGGTAAGTACGATTGGGCAGTGCCGAACAGCGAAGCCTCCCGCGCCGGGCCAACGGAGGATCATTGAAGAATCGCTCGGTGTCGGTGATAACGCCGACGTACGGTGACCCGACCACACTCGTGCAGCGCTGCATTCCCAGCGTGGAAGCCCAGTCCTACGGTGAGGTCGAGCACGTCATCATCGTGGATGGGCCGAGCCCGCTCGAGATCTCGGAGTCACCGCGCCGCCGAATCGTCAGGCTTGGTCGTCGATGGCACGAGTTCACACCAGAGCCGTCCTGGGGAACGATGGCGCGGTTGGTTGGTTCCGCCATCTCGAGCGGTGACTACATCGCGTACATCGACCACGACGATGCGCTGCTGCCTGGACACGTCGAGAAGTTGGTGAACCTGCTCGAGGGAACGGGAAGCGACTGGGTCTACTCGCAGATGGCGATTCTCAAGAAAGGCCGGCCGACCGGCGAGATAGTCGGCGACGGCCATCCGCGGTGGAGGCAGATTTCGACCCAGATGCTGCTGCACAAAGTCGAGATGTTCCACGTCGCCAACTGGGACCCGTACGTGCGGAACGCGCGCGAAACCTTGCCGGAGAACGCCCGGGCATGGGCCGCTTACGGTTCCGACTGGGACCTGGTTGACCGTTGGCTCCGTTCGCCGGCCAAGTGGGCTTATCTGCCCGAGGTGACGGTTCATCACCACCGCGACTCCGACCCGGTTATCGGACGCTGAGGGCTTGATGCCGAGGCGCCCTCGAGTCCTGTTCGTGTCGCACGACGCTTCGCGCACCGGTTCGCCCATCGTCCTGCTGACCTTGCAGCGGTGGTTGCGGGCAAATGTGGACATTGAAATCCAGACCCTGCTGCTTGAAGGCGGCCCCCTGCAGTCCGACTTCGCCTCGGTTGGCGGGGTGCACCTCTTCGATGACGTCAACCAGGCCAGCCATGGCCGCCGCGTGATCGATCGGTTGACCAGGCGGTTGAGCCCGATGCCGGACGGAATGGAGAACGTCGCCCAGGGCCTGGCGAGACTGGAATGGCGCGCCCGCTCGGCCATTTCCGCACGCCAGAGCGAGCGCACAAGGCGGCGAATGGCGGAGCTCGGCCCTTGGGACCTCGTTTACCTCAACAGCACAGGCAGCAGCCGTGTGCTGGAGTTTTTGCCGGAGACACTACCGATCGTCACTCACATCCATGAAATGCTGAGCCAGCCCAACAACCAGCTCTGGATACGCTACGAAACCAAGCGCTTGGCTGAATTGGCGAGGCGCTCGCGCAGCTTTATCGCGGTCTCAGAGGCAGCCCGACGGTCGGTGGTCGATGAGTTGCACCTGGCACCGGACCACGTGGCTCTCTGCCGCGAGTTCATTGATTGCTCAGCGATCCGTTCCGACCCGGTGGGCGCTGCCGCCGCCCGGGCTGAGTTGGACCTCCCTGCTGGAGCCTTCGTGGTCGGAGGGTCGGGTACGACGGAGTGGCGCAAGGGCCCAGACCTGTTCGTCCAGGCGGCGATCGCGGCGCGCAGCCGCGGCCTCAATCAGGTCAAGTTCCTCTGGGTGGGCGCCGACGGGGAGCGGTTGCAGACCCTGGAGCAGCTCTTCGATATCGAGCGCGCCGACCTCCGGGACTCCGTGCGGTTCTTGGAGGTTCAGCCGGATCCGCAACCGTACTTCTCCCTGTTCGACGTTTTCGCCCTGACCAGCCGATCCGACCCCTTCCCGCTGGTCGCTCTCGAGGCGGCCGCCCGCGGCACGCCGATCATCTGTTTTGAGGGTGGCGGCGGAATGCAGGAGTTCGTCCAGGACGGCGCCGGAGTGGTTCTGCCGTACGCCGACGCTGGGGCGGTCGCGGAGACGGTCGGCCACCTTATCGACGATCCCGAGCGTGCTCTGAGCTTGGGCCGGCGCGCCGCAGAGAAGGCGCGCGCCGAGAACGACGTGCGGATCGTCGCGCCTCAGATCTGGGCCGTGATGCAGGCGGCCATGGCGGGCGTCAGCGCGGCGGGGTCGACGGCCGACCGATGAGCTTGCGCTGTAACCAGGCCCGCAAGCGCTGACGCTCGCGCCACGTCCTGGCTTTCAGCCACCCTCTGGGGGTGCGCAATCGATCCTCTTCCAACTGGCGAGCGACTCGTTGCTGCTCCAGGAAACCGCGCGCGTCGGCCGCTTCATTGTCCAGGTCGACCCGCTGAGTAGTGTCCGTGGGTCGGCTCACAGACGTGTGCTGCCGAAAAGGCTCGGAGCCCGACGGGCGATCAATGACAGCGCAACGGTGTGATCCATGTCCGCCACGGTCAGAACCGAGTTCCCTGTCTTTCGATACCAGCCCAGGAGGTTGGGTACGGAGACCCCACGCATTCCCCGATCAGCGAGACGGCACCACAGGTCCCAATCCTCAAGGCCTTGAAGCCGGGGGTCCTCGGAGAACCCTCCGACCTCTTCCACGACGGCACGGCGGACCATCGCCATGGTATCGATGGGGTTGAAGTGCGGGAAATGGCTGGGATTCCACGCATGCTGGCTGATCAGGAGCTCCGGGCCCTGGGGGCCATGGATCGCAATGATGGGATAGGCAAGGGCGGCGTCCGGTTGGTCGTCAAGGGCTGCCACCAGCCGCCCAAGCGTCGGCGGGGATACGGCATTGTCGGAGGCAAGGAAGAACAACAATTCTCCCCGCGCTCGATCAATACATCGGTTGCGCGACCACGCCGGACCGTGGTTGACGACCGCTCTGGATAGAACCGCCGGCAGCTCGGGGCGCTGCTTGAGAAAGGCGGTGGCGGCACGGACGGAGTTGTCGGAAGACGAGCCGTCGAGGATAACCGCCTCGTAGTCGACGCCGTCGGAGGCGGCCAGCGACTCGAGCGCATGCAACACCTCTACCTCGTGGTTGTACAGCGGCATCACGACCGAGACCCGAGGCGTCGCCTTCGCATAGCCGGAAGAGGTGTAGACGGTGTCGATTTCATCGGGCTCACGACCGTCGACCAGCCTGGTCTCGAGCCGCTTCTGCTGGCGCCGGACCTGCAGCAGATCGATGGCGAGCTGTTTCAAGACAGCGCTGCCCGGATCCGTCGGCTTGGTCGGTTCGGCCCAGTCCGTCATCGGCTGCAGGACGGTCGTCGGATTCAGGGGCGGCAGCAGGCCGGTCAGCCGTGCCCGAGGCCGCAGCAAGCCTTCGCAGATCTCAGCAAGGCGCTCCGCGGCCAGGCGGATCGGCATCTGCGTGCGCAGCAGATCGTAGGCCTGCGTTCGTATTTCAGCAAGCCTCTCCGGGTCCCGCAGGAGCAGGTCGGCGACTGTGGACAGGCGTTCTGGCGCGGCCGAGATGTAGTGCGTCCCAGGTTCCATCGGGAGCGAGTCAGAGCAGTGCTCGCTGACCACGACCGCCCCATTGCAGACGGCCTCGATAAAGCGCGGCCACTCGGTATCTGTGACCCCATCGCGGTGCAGGTTCAGGAGGACCTTGCTTGAAGCCAGGTGGAGCCACTTATCGGTGCCGACGATAAAGTCACTCTGCGGTCGCGCCGTATTTTGGTGAGGCGGTATGAGGATGACGGCATTCCACCGCCACAGGTCGTCGCAGTACCCGGCGATGAGCCGGTTCCGGCGGCCCTCATTGAAGCCAAGGTATGTCACGTCGACCCTGCGTTCGCTGTCACTTCCTCCCCACCGATCCCACTCCGGCACATAGCCCATTTGGAGATGCGATACGTGCAAGCCTCGAGCCTTGGCAGCGACGGCCGCGGTGCGATTCAGGGCCACACTGGCGCCGAGCTCGGCCGCTGCCATGCAGCTGCTGTCGAACCAGGGGGTGCCTGGGTGTTCCGTGATCAGGGCGAGCATGCGCCGCCGCCTACCGCGGCTCGGCCACAGCAGCTCCGGGTTCATGCCGAAGTACTCATGTGGCACCACGACATCGACGATGTCGTCTCCAGCCTCTGGTGCCGGGGACATCTCGACCCACGCTTCGACACCGAGGGCGGACACCGCGGTGGCGAGCGCCTGGGGCAGCTCACGTAAGAAGGCGTTACCGCCGCGCGGGCAGAGGAACCGGAGCTTCACGGTGCTCACAGCAGGAGCCGTCGCCTGCGCACGCTCTCGCTCACCAGCGGGAAAAACTGGACACTCTCCCTGGCGGCAAGAATCCCAAGGTTGGTGAACATCTCCGAGATGACCGCCTTCTCAGTTCGCATCGGAGCCAACCAACCGAACAGCGAGGCGCCGGCCAAGAGCGCGGACGTCTTGCGCCGGCCGCCGGTTGCTGCCACCAGGCTGGCGGCGGCCAGCCCGAGTGACACCGTGGCAACGGCCTGACGGCGGCTGGCAAAGCCAGCCAGGTAGGTCTTTTCGCGTTTGACGAACGGCGGGCATGCAACCAGGCCTTCCACCTCACTGCGAGTGACCTGCGTCGCAAGCCGGATCAGCCAGGCCACGTAAGGATGGGCCGGATACAGCCAGGTGGTCAGTGCCACGGCGAGCCCCCAGCCGGCGGCGCGACGGTCGCCGCGTGCCTGGGCCGCGGCCGAGAACGCCAGCAATGCGGTGACCAACGTGAGGACGGCGTGGCGTCGGTTCACGAAATAGCCCATGAAGAAATGTCGTCGGGTCTCAGGGACTTGGCGAAGTATTTGCGGGAAATGCCGCATCTTCATGTCGTATCTCAGCACGTCAGCAAGCCCTCGCTCGGTGACCGCGTGCTCCACCCGGGCCTCTGGGACAAACGCTGGTCGAGCGCCGGTTCGGATCAGGCGCCAGCCCCACTCCAGATCTTCGCCATAGTGATCCCCGACTCGGCCAGTAGGGTTCCAGCTCTCGTCAAAGAGGCCGCCGCGATCGATGGCTCCGCGGCCGACTACGAGGTTGCATGTCTCCCACTGCCATGACGGCGGGGTGACGACCAAGCTGTGACCCAGGGGCGGAACCGGGCCGGCCGGCACCGTGCTGCCCTGGACGATGTCCGCCCATGTCATCGCCGCCAGGCTCAGCTTCAGCCAGCCGGGTTGGGCTACGCAGTCGTCATCGGTGAATGCGACGACACTGCCACGCGCGACCCGAAGGGCCGCGTTACGAGCGATCCCCGGGCCCGGTCTGTCCGCGACGACCACGCGCACCCGGGGATCCGAGGCCAGGTTCTGGGCCCCGTTCAGGTCCGCCGAGCTTTCCCTGTCGCTGACCGCGACGATCACCTCCAGCTCCCATCCGTCGGCGAGCTCCTGGCTTAGCACCGATCGCACCGCCTGCTCGAGCAGGTCCGGCCTGTGGTAGGTCGGGATAACTACCGAGACGATTGACTTCACAGCAGCACGCGCCGCCACCTCAGCGAGCCATATATCGCTGAGGCGAATTCCACCGTTTCGACCGGCAGACGCACCCGGAAATCGTCCCATGCC
>WNFI01153250.1_pt1 | contig 12413 bp, 11 predicted proteins | sample 5400471 | NCBI WGS metagenome assembly WNFI01 (sample SAMN13153348, study PRJNA577476) | soil metagenome | isolation source: 100 cm saprolite on Douglas fir-dominated hillslope | place: USA:California | collected 2013-09-17 | reverse complement strand
ATGAAATTGCTGAAGAATGTGAGGGTGATCGTTTCGCTGCTGACAGATCTGGAGTATCAGGAAATTCTGCGCATGGCCGGGATCGTCGCGACGCCGGGGGTTCCGTTGCCCTGATCGCCGACGCGCAAACCTGCTAGGCGAAAGTTGAACTGAGGTGAGAGATGGCTGTCATTGGCCGCTCCGGTTTCCTTGTCGCTTGTTTGGCTGGCCTTTCCGCGCTCTTCATACAGAATATGCACCACGATTCTATGCTTGAGGGTGTTCCTTCCGGGAAGACGCGGGTGCTCGACCTGAGCTACGCGATCAACGACAAACTGGTGCCATGGCCTGGAGACGAAAGAGTCTTCGAAGCGAAGGTCAACGCCAGCATCGGGAAAAACGGCTACTTCACGCGCAGCTTCTGGATGCTGGAGCACTATGGGACCCATCTAGATGCTCCGGCGCATTTCCCACCCGGCAAGGCGACTGTCGACCAAATCCCTGCGAAACAATTGTTCGGGCCGGCCGTGGTGATCGATGTGCGCGCCGAGAGCAAGGATGCGGATTATCAGCTGAGCGCCGCGGGCGTCCAAGAATGGGAGAAGCGGCATGGGCGGATTCCCGAAGGCGCGATTGTGCTGCTGAGGACAGACTGGGCGTCGCGGTGGCCTGATGCGCAGAAATACCGGAATCAGAATGCCCAGGGCAAGATGCATTTTCCGGGGTTCTCGGTGGAGGCCGCGAAATTGCTGATTGCGCGCAAGGTGAGCGGGCTCGGGTGCGATACGTTGAGCATCGACTATGGCGCGTCGGAGGATTTCGCGGTGCATCACCTGTCGTTGGGAGCGGGTCTCTATCACCTCGAAAACCTGGCCGATCTAAGCGAATTACCGGAAACGGGCGCATTTTTGATCGTGGCGCCGATCAAGCTCGAGGGCGGCTCAGGTGGAGCGGTGCGGGTGTTCGCGTTGTTGCCTTGAATTGAACAGAAATAAAGCGAACATTTCTGATACTTCTTGCGTCTGAAAGTGTGGATTCTACATGCTGGTGGGACTAAAAGAGAGAAATGATTTTATTTGAGTAGGCCGCACAGCTGGGTCTTGCATCATTTCCAAACCGAGTTTGGATTCACTCTAGGAGGAAGCAATGCGCTTTCGAACCGCAATTCTGATTGGTCTGTTGCTGGCATTCGCGGGGATGTCCAGAGCGGAGGAAGAAACGCCGCTGCTGGCGCATTCGCCGACCGTAAGCCGGACCCACGTGGTCTTTGCCTATGGCGGCTACCTCTGGAGCGTACCGCGCGATGGCGGTGACGCACGACAGTTGACAACCGGGGGGCACGAAGGGTTGCCGGTGTTTTCGCCGGATGGAAAGTGGATCGCGTTTTCGGGCCAGTACGACGGGAATCTGGATGTGTTTGTCATGCCAGCGGAAGGGGGCGAGCCGCGGCGGCTGACCTGGCACCCCGGAGCTGATGTCGTCGTGGGATGGACTCCGGAGTTCTCTCCCGACGGGACACGAATCGCTTATGTGCCGAACGAAATCTGGCAGACGGCTTGGAAGCGCTATCGCGGCGGACAGACGACGCCAATTTATATCGTGCGTTTGAGCGATCTGGCGCTGGAAAAAGTTACCAGGGACAATTCGAACGACCGGCATCCGGTGTGGTTCGGCGACACTGTTTACTTCCTCTCCGACCGCAACGGGGCGGTGACGCTGTTTGCTTACGACACGAAGACAAAAGCCGTGAAACAGGTGATCGAAAACAAAGGGCTCGATTTCAAGTCGCTTTCCGCGGGACCCGACACGCTGGTCTTTGAACAGTTTGGCGGGATTTACCTGTTTGATCCGGCGAGCGGCAAATCGAAAAAGGTCAGCATTCGAATCGCCGGCGATTTGCCCGCGACGCGCCCGCACTATGAAAAAGTTGGCGACAAGATTCAGAATGCGGCGATTTCGCCCACGGGGGCGCGAGCCGTGTTCGAAGCCCGCGGTGAAGTTCTTACTGTCCCTGGAGAAAAAGGTGATATCCGGAACTTGACGCGGACGTCCGCCGTGGCCGAGCGCGATCCGGCGTGGTCGCCGGACGGAAAATCGATCGCTTACTTTTCCGATGAGTCCGGCGAGTATGCGCTGCACATTGCCGATCAATCGGGCTCCAAGACCGTGAAGAAAATCAATTTGGGCAATCCGCCGTCGTATTTTTACGGACCCTCATGGTCGCCGGACAGCAAGAAGATCGTCTACGCCGACAAGCGGCTGAACCTGTGGTATCTGGACGTGGAAAAAGGCGCGCCGGTGAAAGTCACGACTGACCGCTACGATGATCCAACTTCCGGATTCGCTGAGACCTGGTCGCCGGACAGCAAGTGGCTAACGTACGCCAAACTGCTCGAGAATCACCAGAGAGCCGTTTTCGTTTACTCCGTGGAGTCCGGCAAAGAATCGCAGATCACCGACGGAATCAGCGACGCGCGCTACCCGGTGTTCGATAAAGGCGGGAAATCGCTGTTCTTTGCGGTCAGCACCGACGTGGGACTTTCCGCGGGCTGGCTGGATTTGTCCAGCTTCCAGCACCCCGTGCTGAGAAGTGTTTACGCGGCGGTGCTCAAGAAAGGCGATCCTTCGCCGGTGGAGCCGCAGAGCGACGAAGAAAAAGGGGCTGACGAGAAGAAAGATGCGGCCGGCGGAGACAAAGGCAAAGAAGCCGACAAGAGCAAAGCAGGAGAGAAAGGTAAGGAAGGTGACAAGAGTAAGGAAGGCGAGAAGAAAGAGGAGCCAGTCAAGGTCACGCTTGATCTCGACGGAATCGGGCAGCGCATTGTGGCGCTGCCCATCAAGGCAGCCAACTACGTGAATCTGGACGCGGGCAAGACCGGGACTTTGTTTCTTTCCGAAATCGTGGACGTGCCGCGATTCGAAGGGCAGACTCCGGTGACCATATCCAAGTTTGATCTGACGACGCGAAAGACCGAGCCGTTCCTCAGCGGAATCAATGGATTTGGCGTTTCCGCCAATGGTGAAAAAGTCTTGTACCGCCAGGGCCCGGCATGGTTCATCGCCAAAACGGACGCCGCGCCAAAGCCGGGCGACGGCGCGTTGAAGTTGGATGAGATGGAGGTCTTCGTCGACCCGCGCGCCGAATGGAACCAGATGTACCACGAGGTTTGGCGCATCGAGCGCGATTTCCTTTATGACCCGCGCCATCATGGGCTGGACATCAATGCCGCCGAAAAAAAATACGCTCCCTATCTGAAGGGCCTGGCAGGACGCGGGGACTTGAACTACTTGTTCGACGAAATGCTCGGAGAAATCACCATCGGCCACATGTTCGTCGGTGGCGGAGACCTTCCCAAACCAAAGGAAGTGAAAGGCGGATTGCTTGGCGCCGACTATAAGATCGAGAACGGGCGCTACCGCTTTGCCCGCGTCTTCAATGGGGAGAACTGGAACCCCGAACTGCGCGCGCCGCTGACGCAGCCGGGTGTGGACGTGAAGCCAGGCGAATATCTGCTGGAAGTGGAAGGGCGCGAAGTTCGGCCGCCGGCAGAGGTCTACAGCTTCTTTGAGAACACTGCTGGGAAACAGATCAAGATCAAAGTTGGTTCGAATGCGGACGGCAAAGATGCCCGGGAAGTCACCGTGGTGCCCTTGCCGAGTGAGTTCCCGCTTCGCAACCGCGCGTGGGAAGAGGATAACCGGCGAAAGGTGGATGAGCTAAGCGGCGGCAAGCTGGCGTATGTCCACGTTCCGGACACGGCCGTCGGCGGATGGCTCAATTTCAACCGCTTCTATTTTGCGCAGGTCGGCAGGCAAGGTGCGGTCATCGACGAGCGCTACAACCACGGCGGTGAAGTGGCCGACTACATCATCGATATGCTGAAGCGGCCGTTGCGAAACTGCGCGATTTCCCGCGAGGGAGAAGCGTTTTGCTCGCCGCTCTCGCAAATCTATGGCCCGAAAACCATGATCATCAACGAAATGTCCGGATCGGGCGGCGACGCCTTGCCGTGGATGTTCAAACAGGACAAGGTCGGGCCGCTCGTTGGCACGCGCACTTGGGGCGGATTGGTGGGAATTTATGGCTATCCGCCGCTGCTGGACGGAGGATTCGTTACGGCGCCGCGCGTGGGCATTTACGGCCTGCACGGCGAATGGGAAGTGGAGAACCGTGGAATCGCGCCGGATATTGAAGTGGAAAATGATCCGGCGTCCGTTGCGGCCGGCCACGACCGCCAGCTCGAAAGAGCGGTGGAGGTCACGCTGGAAGCTCTGAAGAAAAATCCCGTGGTGATCCCGGAACATCCGCCGTATCCAAACTATCACAAGAAGTAGTTCAAAATGATTTGGCCGCGATTTTCTTTGTAGCGGCGCAGCATGCAGCGCCCCTACCACTCTGCTCTATCAGCGCATTGGTCCGGGCGCTGTGCTATTTTGAAGAGTCGCTCTTCTTATGCCGGAACTTCCAGAAGTCGAAACCGTAGCGCGAGGATTGCGCCAAACAATTCTCGGACGAAGAATCCTTTCTGTCACGCTGGGCAAAACAGATTTTATCGATGACCCCGCTGCTTTGGAGCAACACCTGCCGGGCCGCCAGATTGAAGCGGTGGAGCGTTACGGAAAATTCATGCTGTTGCGGCTATCGGCGGCATATAGCGAAACCCGCGCCGCGGCCAATGGGGATGCGGCCCCCGCTTCGCTGCTCGTGCACTTGGGGATGACCGGGCAGATCACGCCGAGAGGAGTTGACGGGATTCGGAGCCGATCCGCTGGAAGTGAGCAAGGAGGAATTTGCAGACAGAATTTGCGGGCGACGCGCCCGGATCAAGGCGCTGCTGCTGGACCAGACCGTGCTGCGGGGCGTCGGGAATATCTATGCGGATGAGAGCTTGTGGCGAGCAAAAATCCATCCCGGGCAATTGGGAACGAAACTTAGCCGGAGACAAGCGGAGACGTTGCGCCGCGTGTTGCAGGATATTTTGCGGAAAGCGATTGTGCTTCGCGGATCATCAATTTCTGATTTTCTTGACGCGGAAGGCCAGCCGGGAGAATATCAGCGGCACCATCGGGCCTACGGACGCGAGGGAAAGAATTGCTATCGCTGCAAAACACGCATCCGGCGAGCGATTGTGGCGGGGCGAAGTAGCTATTTTTGCGCAAGGTGCCAGCCTTCGCCTCGCGGGTTCGCGATGTTGCCGTTGCCGCGGCGCGGGAAAAACGGGAAAGAAAAAGGTAACGCAGAGACGCGGAGAACGCTCCGGCTGGGCCGGAGTAAAAGCCGGAGCGCAGAGAGGAAAGGGAAAATCTGAGTGCGAGCGGTTCTCCAGAGGGTCAGCCGCGCGAAGGTGATGGTGGAAGGGCGCGTGACCGGTGAAATCGGCGCCGGGCTGATGATTCTGCACGGCGTCGGCCGCGAAGATACTTCCGTAGTGGCCACGTCGATGGCGGAAAAATGCGCGAACCTGCGCGTCTTCGAAGACGAGCAAGGTAAGATGAACCGGTCGCTGCTGGATGTGAAGGGCAGCGCGCTGGTCGTCTCGCAGTTCACACTTTATGGCGATGCGCGCGGGCAGCGGCGGCCGAGTTTCATTTCGGCGGCGCCGCCGGAGCTGGCCAAGGGGCTTTACGAAGAATTTTGCGAAGCGTTTCGCAAGCTTGGCGTGAACGTCGCCACCGGAATTTTTCAGGCGATGATGTCCGTGGAGCTGGTGAATGAAGGCGCATGGCATCTCCGCGCCGGTGCTGCACTCCCTCGCAAAGCGAATCGGGAAGAATCATCGGCTCGCGCAGGAGCTTTGGGCGTCAGGCATCCATGAAGCACGCATCCTGGCGGCGTTGATCGGCGAATCAGAAAAAGTTACTGCCGCGGAGATGGAGCGCTGGGTGCGCGATTTCGACGCATGGGATGTGGTGGATGCGGCATGCGGCTACTTGTATGCACAAGCGCGGCCCGCTTGGGGAAAAGCAGCAGAATGGAGCCGGCGCCGCGAGGAGTTCGTGAAGCGCGCGAGTTTTTCCCTGGTTGCATATCTTAGCTACAAAGACAAAGCCGCTCCGGATGCCCGTTTTCAGCGATTCCTGCGAGTGATGGAGCGCGAAGCGCACGATGGTCGAAACTTTGTAAAGAAAGCGGTGAACTGGGCGTTGCGCAATATCGGAAAAAGGAATCTGCGTCTCAACCGGGAAGCAATTCGAGCGGCAGAAAGAATCCGCAGGCAAGGGTCGGCCCCCGCGCGGTGGATTGCCGCGGATGCGCTTCGCGAATTGAAAAGCGCCGCCGTCCAAAAACGGCTCCGAAGGAAAACCGCGTGAATCAGAATGCAAGCATCGAACAGACTAAAGAACTTAAAATCCGGCGGGCGAAGACGTCCGATGCGCCGCAGCTTGCGGCGCTGACCGGCCAACTCGGGTATCCGGCGACGGCTGCACAGATCCGCAAACGGTTGCAGGGAATCAAGCCCGCGTCTCAAAATGCAGTCTTTGTCGCGCACTCAAAAAATGTCGGGGTGATCGGCTGGCTGCACGTGAGCAGAGACGTGCTTCTTGAAAGCGAAATCCGCGCGGAAGTGAACGGACTGGTTGTCGCGGAAGGGCGGCGCAGCCTGGGAGCAGGCGCGCAGTTGCTGGCCGCGGCGGAGGATTGGGCGCGCAAGCACGGCTGCAAGACCATGTCGGTCCGGTCGAATGTCATTCGCGAGCGCGCGCACAAATTTTACGAACGCAACGGCTACGAGCACTACAAAACACAGAAATCCTTCCGCAAACCACTGTAATCCTGAATTGAGAAGTTGAAGAGAGATTTCTCCGCTCCGGGACGGCAAAAACCGCCGTCCCTCCGGTCGAAATGACACATTTGCTCTTTGTTATTCCTGAGAATCACCCCTTGTCCTGGCGATGGAAACATATATCGTACTACGATATACTGAGCTTGTGCAGGGCGAAATTACATCGGACGAGTATCGCGCTTTGGCGGAGCTGCGCTACCTCATTCGCAAGTTCGTGGGCGAAGGGGACGCGGTGGCGCGAGCCGCGGGACTTGAGCCGCAGCAGTACCTTCTTTTGTTGGCGCTTCGCGGGCTCCCGGAGGGCGTCGAAGCGACCATTCGCACGCTGGCAGAGCGGCTGGCGCTGAAGCATCACAGCGCGGTCGAATTGATCGACCGGCTGGAGACTCACGGCTACGTGCGTCGCAGCCGCAACCGGGATGACCGCAGACAAGTCCTAGTGACGCTGTTGCCGCGCGGAGAAAAACTGCTCGAACAAGTAGCGCGGGATCGCATCAGTGAATTGCGCGCGAGCGGAGCGGCGCTGGTGAGCGCCATCAGCGCGTTGCTGGAAAGAGGCGGCTCTCCAGCGGTCAGGAAGAAATCACGCTGAAGCCACTCTTCGCGAGAGACAAGCGAGAATGCCTGCCCCACGGTCTTACAAGGAACTGCGAGCGCCATCTTCGGCGGAGGATTCGGCTTGCATACGGCAAGGAGTCCAATCGGGAGATTGGCGTTCCCGGCGGGATGGAGCAGAGTTGGCGTTCCCGGCGGCTGCGGTTTCCTTCCTGGCGCGCCTAGCATCTAACGTATATGAAGGATGGTCGGCTTGCTCCATTGACTCCCTTTCCTTGGCTATGTTACCCATAAAGCGCTCATATTAGGAGCACCCGGGGCAGCAGCCGCACAAAAATGGCTTCTAATACCAAGCACCTCGAAATGACGCTGGAGACGATCGTAGAGAGCGTCAATCTCGCCGAGGAGATGTGTCTGCGTGTGGCGGAAGCGGCAGGGTTTGGCGAGGACGACTGTTATCGCATCGGGATGAGCGTGCGCGAGGGCGTGATCAACGCTTTTCATTATGGCAACCAGGAACGTCCCGAGAAGAAAATCTATCTTGCTGTAGACCTTACCGCGGACAAGATGATTATTCACGTGTTGGACGAGGGCGTCGGTTTCAAGCTGGCAGATGTCCCGGATCCGCTTGCGGAGGAAAACCTGCTCAGTACCTCCGGTCGCGGAATTTTTCTGATGCGCGCGTTTATGGACGAATTCGATGTAGTTCCCGGGAGAACGGGCGGCGCGGAAATCGTGATGTCAAAGAAGTTGCCCGCACCGGGCAGTGCTTCCGCGAATGGCCGAGGCGGGCAAAACGCCACGCCCCAACAGGAAGCGTAAGGAAAAAAATGTCGTTACACGCGACGCATCGAGATGCCGGGAACGTTACCGTGGTGGATTTGAGCGGACGGATCACGCTTGGAGACGGCAGCGCGCTGTTGCGAAAAACGATTCGGGGGCTCCTGGCCGATCAAAGGAAAATGATTCTACTGAACCTGGCGGACGTGGACTATATCGACAGCTCGGGGATCGGCGAGCTGGTCAGCGGGTTCACCGCGGTGAAGAATCAGAGCGGCGACCTGAAGTTGCTGCACCTGACAAAAAAAGTGCGCGACCTTCTTCAGATCACCAAGCTCTACACGGTGTTTGACGTGTTTACGGAAGAGAGCGCCGCTGTTAGTAGTTTCAATTGATTGCACCTCTCTGCGCACCTTCGGATTCTCCCTCCCGCTCGCCTGTTTTGCTCAACTGCGGCACAATCTCCTGGATGATGCCGATTGCCGATACCCTGTGGATTGTGGACCGGGCTAAATCCCTGGGATTTGACCTCTGCGGTGTCGTGCGCGCGGAAAAATTTCCTGAACTGAATCAAATGCCGGAGTGGTTGGCCCGTGGCTACGCGGGGGAAATGAAGTACCTCGAGGACCCCCGGCGAGGCGATCCGCAATCCGCGATGCCGGGAATTCAGAGCGCTATCGTCGGCTTGCTCAACTACAGTACTGCGCGGCCGCTCTCCACCGATCCTGTATTGCCCACCGATGCCCACAAGCCAAGCGGCTGGATTTCCCGCTATGCCTGGGGGGACGATTATCACAAAGTCTTGCGGGAGATATTGGACGCGCTTGGCGAATCCCTGCGCGAACGATTTACTGACACATTCGAAGCGCGCGCTTACGTAGATACGGGGCCGGTCCAGGAGCGAGTGCTGGCGAAATACGCGGGTTTGGGATGGCTGGGAAAGAACACGCTGCTGCTCAACCAGATGGTCGGCTCGTTCTTTTTTCTCGGCGTGCTGCTCACCACGCTCGATTTGGAACCGTCGGTCGGGGAGAACGAACTGCCACCGCCGGACTTGTGCGGGAGTTGCCGCCGTTGTCTAGAAGCGTGCCCGACGCAGGCTTTCGTCGAACCCTACGTCATGGACGCCAGGAAATGTATTTCTTATCTGACTATCGAGCTGCGCGGCTCTATCCCGGAAGAGTTTCGCGAGCCGATGGGAAATCATGTTTTCGGCTGCGACATCTGCCAGGACGTTTGTCCATGGAACCGGCGCGCCCCGATTGCCACGATACCGCAGTTCCTGCCCAGAGTCTTTCCTGGGCAGGAAGAAAACCAAAACGAGAGCTCTCTTCCGCCGCAAGACGAATCGTTGTACCTTCCAAGACTGGAATGGCTCCTCGGGCTTTCCGAGGCAGACTTCCGCAAACTCTTTCGAGGAAGTCCAGTCAAACGCACAAAATGGCGCGGCCTGATGCGCAACGCCTGCATCGCGCTTGGGAATTCCGGCCTCCGGCGAGGCGTGGCGGATCACGGCCGAATCAGCGAACTGTTAAAGCGCTTTGCGGACTCAGAGGATCCAGTCCTCGTTGAATCTGCCCGTTGGGCGCTTTCGCGCATCCAATAAGAGCGTAGGAGAGCGTTGCTGAAGAAATAGATTGCCGCAGGCCTGCCCGCAATTCGGAGAGACCTCCGGAATCGGCCTTTCCCCAGGCGCCTTACCATCCTGCGGGCACTGGCGGTATAATCCCCGGCAGTGGATTCGCCCTCCGCGCTGCTGAGGTACCCATGAATCGCCGTAGGAAATGCTGCATCTGGTCTTTTGCGCGCCGACATCGCGAACAATTCGGATTCAAATCTTACTCTGGAGGAAAAACCCGTGGCTTTTACCGTACCGCCCCTGCCGTACTCGTTTGACGCACTCGAGCCTTACATCGACGCGAAGACGATGGAGATCCATCATGACAAACATCATGGCGCCTACGTCACCAACCTGAATAAGGCCTTGGAAGGCCAAGCCGCTTTGCAAGCCAAGTCCATCGACGATTTGCTCAAAGGTCTGGACTCGGTGCCGGAAAATATCCGCAACGCTGTTCGCAACAACGGAGGCGGTCATTGGAACCACACACTCTTCTGGACGTTGATGAAAAAGGGCGGTGGCGGAGAGCCTAAGGGGAATCTTGCGGCGGCGATTAACTCAGCGTTTGAGTCGTTGGCTGGATTTCAGGAAAAGTTTGCGGCAGCAGGACTGGGCCGCTTTGGTTCCGGATGGGCGTGGCTGGTTGTCCGAGACGGAAAACTGGCTATAGACTCCACGCCAAATCAGGACACGCCTTACTTGCTCGCTGGTGGTGGCAAAGCCGTGCTGGGTCTGGACGTCTGGGAACACGCGTACTACTTGAAGTATCAAAATGTGCGCGGCGATTACATCAAGGCCTGGTGGAATGTTGTCAATTGGGACAAAGCTGCTGAGCTGTTCGATGCAGCGAAGAAGTAGTATTTTTCCAGTATTCGAAAAGAGAAAAGCCCCCGATGCGTTTGGGGGCTTTTTCCATGGGCATGGGCATGCCGCCGACGGTATGCCGCGAAGCTTCGCGAACCAACTCCATGCGGCCACGCACGTTGAATTTCGCGAGCAGCGATGAGACATGAAATTTTATGGTGCGTTCGGAGAGATTCAAGCTGGCGGCGATTTCCTTGTTCGCGAGGCTCTTCATTAGGCCGGAAAGAACTTCTTCTTCCCGACGGGTCAACTTCACATGGCTACGAACTGACTTCCCTGCCTCCAATAGCTCATTGGCCTTGTCGCTGAGCCCTTCCAGAAGCTGGTCCGCAGCCTGGACCATCACCGTGTAATCGCTGGGCGACTGGCCCCGCACCATGCAGTGCATCGCCAGCAGGCCGGCAGCCTGGTCCACGGGAAACCCCCCGTCCGGTCCTGCGTTGACGTGAAAGTGGGCTACTCCAGTGCTTTTTTCATAAAAAAAGAAAACATCATGGGGAAGAGCTTGGCGGGAATTGGATAATTGCTGTGAATGATCACTTCTGCGGAAGACCTTCACGTGCACCCCCTCAGAATGCAGCCTCGTGACGGGACCGAAGCTTTAATGTTTCATGTTTCTTCGCCCCTCGACGAGGCGCGTCCCCAGTTTGCGCAGACAGTCAGCCAAGAAGCCAATGAGAGGGCTGAAGCCTCGGCGACTCCTACCTACCGGTCGACAAGAATCAGTCCCCCACCCTGAAAGCCCACCTGAGACAGTCCTTACCGAACCTTGCTTCTCTGCAAATATTCTTCCGAATGGAAGAATATGCAACTTGCTAAAGAATTGAGGACTTACGTCAACGCCCGGACGAACTCGTGCCCATTTGACGGTAGGAATTGCACAGCACACGAAGTTTTTCCCTGATGTTGTATTAAGGTCTTTACCCCAATATGGATACGCAATGGCTGGAAGCGGCTCAATGCCCCGTGGAAAAGTGGTGCTACCCAGTTTGAGAATGGAATGTCTCAAAGAGAAGCAATTCGCGTTTGCTCCGGGCCAATCAATTCATAGACCATACCGCGCCAGCGAATCTTGCGCGTGAGTAGAGAGTTTACAAAATTTATCAGGTAAAGGATTGGGATGAAAACTGTTAACAGGATGTAAATCCAGGCTTGTCCCATGATCTCGGATTTTCCGGCGGGAAGCGCTTCGGTCACACCGATGAGACGAATGGAGCTCCGAATCGCCGAGAGCAGAACGGGAAGGAAGGTGAGCGTGACGATGTGAAAGGCAGGTCTCTGCTCGAAGATGTTGCTCAAGATCAGAATCACGCCGAAGACAGTGGTCATGCAATAGAGAAGATGCGTGAGGGCTGCGGGGCCCCAAACTCTATCTGCGTATACTCGAGTGATCAGGACCTGACGGTTGGTGAACTCTAGCAGTCCCTGCAAATCAGTCTCGACATAGGAAAGCGTCAAGCATTCTGGCACGAAAACAATCAAGCGGTTCGCGCGCTCCAGCATGCGCGTCAGAGAATAATCGTCGCTGACCGAGCTTCTCCATACGTCCATGACGCCAGATTGCTCGAAGACGTCTCGCCGGACGGCCGTGCCTCCGCCCCAGCAGAAGTTTCTCCCTTTTTCGCTCAGCATGGTAACCACGGGCGCATTCCATGCGGCGAGCATGGCGGTCGGCAGATTGCTGCGATTGGGAACCAACCAGCGCATGGTGGTTGTCGCGCCAATCTTCACGTCTCCGAGCGGAGCCACCATGTGATGCAGCCAGCTCTTACCTGGACGGCCGTCGGAATCTGCAAAGACGAGTACTTCAAATTCCGGCTGCAGTTGTTCGA
>WNFI01219158.1_pt2 | contig 12414 bp, 6 predicted proteins | sample 5400471 | NCBI WGS metagenome assembly WNFI01 (sample SAMN13153348, study PRJNA577476) | soil metagenome | isolation source: 100 cm saprolite on Douglas fir-dominated hillslope | place: USA:California | collected 2013-09-17 | reverse complement strand
AATCGCCTGGGCCTGCACCTGCGACAGGCCGAACTGCGCCATCAGCCCTTCGCGGGCTTCCGGCGGCGTCTTCGACGCGCGGATCAACGTGATCACCGCGTCGAGGTGATCGAGCGCGATCTTCAGCCCTTCGAGAAGGTGATAGCGCGCTTCCGCCTTGCGGAGCTCGAACTCGGTGCGGCGGCGCACGACGTCGCGGCGGAATTCGACGAAGCTCTCGATCAGCTCGAGCAGCGTCATCACCTTCGGCCGGCCACCGACGATGGCGAGCATGATGATGCCGAAGCTCAGTTGCAGCTGGGTGTGCTTATAGAGGTTGTTGAGGATCACCTCCGACACTTCGCCGCGTTTGAGCTCGATGACGATCCGCATGCCGTCGCGATCGGACTCGTCGCGAAGATCGGAAATTCCCTCGATGACTTTGTCTTTTACGAGCTCGGCGATGCGCTCGATCAGCTTCGCCTTGTTCACCTGGTAGGGAATCTCGGTGACGATGATCGCCTGGCGGTCGCCTTTCTTGTTGGTCTCGACCTCGGACTTCGCGCGCATCATGATCGAGCCGCGCCCGGTCATGTAGGCCTGCACCGCGCCCTGGCGCCCGACGATCTGTCCCGCCGTCGGAAAATCAGGCGCTGGAATCAGCTTGATGAGATTCCGCAGTTTCTCCGCGGTGCCAAGGCGCGCGTCGGAGAAGTGCGTGTTCTCGATCAGCCAGATGCAGCCGTCGACGACTTCACGAAGGTTGTGCGGAGGCACGTTCGTCGCCATGCCGACGGCGATGCCCGCCGACCCGTTGACGAGAAGATTCGGAAACGGCGCCGGCAGGACGGTTGGCTCTTCCGTCGTCTCGTCGTAGTTCGGCGTGAAGTCGACCGTCTCTTTGTCGAGATCGGCCATCGCTTCGTCCGCCAGCGACTGGAGACGCGCTTCCGTGTACCGCATCGCCGCGGGCGGGTCGCCGTCGATCGATCCGAAGTTCCCCTGTCCGTCGACGAGCGGGTAGCGCATGTTGAAGTCCTGCGCGAGCCGCACGAGCGTGTCGTAGATGGATTGATCGCCGTGGGGATGGAAATTGCCCATCACCTCGCCAACGATCTTCGCGCACTTGCGGTAGCCGCGCGTCGACGAGAGGCCCATCGTCTTCATGCCGTACAGCACGCGGCGGTGCGCGGGCTTCAGCCCGTCGCGGGCGTCGGGCAGCGCTCGTCCAATGATTACGCTCATCGCGTAATCCATGTACGACCGCTTCATCTCGTCTTCGATGTTTACCGGCTGGTGCGCGTGGACGGGATCGGCCATACGTTAGGGTGTTGAGTGTTGGGTGTTTGGTGATGGGTGCTCGTGCACGGTGCTTGGTGATGGGTGCGCTGGCACGCTGCACTGCACCCGGCTCCCAGGCACTCGGCACACGAGCACCCAACACCCATCACCTATCACCCAACACCCGCTCTTAGACATCAAGGTTCTTGACGTCCAGAGCGTTGTCTTCGATGAACTTGCGGCGCGGCTCCACCTGATCGCCCATGAGCGTCGTGAACATCAGGTCCGCTTCGGTGTCGTCTTCGGCGCGCACCTGCAGCAGCGTCCGGATCTCGGGATCCATCGTCGTCGCCCAGAGCTGGTCGGGATTCATCTCGCCGAGGCCCTTGTAGCGGTTGATCGCGACGCCCTTTTTGCCGGCGGCGATGAAGAAATCGACGAGCTCGTCGAGAGATTTCAGCGTGACGTCGGCCTGCGTGTCCTTTGCGGGTTTGCGCACGCGGTCTTTCGGCTCGGCCGCCGCTTTCGTCGCCGGATCAATCGGACCGCCGCCAATTGCGGTCTCGTCCGCCGCGGCGATCGGCTCTTCGACGTCCTCCGACACTGCGCCGGTCGTCGAGACGATGATGTCGCCGTCGAGCGACGGGATATCGCGCCGATTGGCGAGCAGCGTTCGATACTCGCCGGCCGTGACGAAATCGACGCCGATCGCGTGCTGCCGCGGATAGCCGCTCGATCGATCCTCGATCTGCAGCAGGTAGCGGTTGTGTTCTTCGTCGCGCTGCACGGTGACCGTGCGCGCCTGCGTCGTCAGCTCTTGCGCGAGGCCGTCGAGGCGATCTTTGTCGAGGAAGTATTCGCGATCGGCGCCGGCGGCGAGCAGCGCTTCCACAATCTCGCGCGGATGGCCGCGGCGTTCGACGACCTGCAGCAGTTTTTGATGGGCGATCGTCTTGTGCAGCAGCTTCTCGAGCTCCGCGCCGGAGATTTCGAGCTGGCTCGCCGGCACGCGCACGATGCGCGCTTCGGCAGCGCGCTTGATCAGGAACGCGTCGAGCTCGCGTTCGTCCTTGATGTAGGTTTCGCTCTTTCCGCGCTTGGCGCGGAACAACGGCGGCTGCGCGATGTAGATGTAGCCGTTCTCGATCACCTTCGGCAGCTGACGGTAGAAAAACGTGAGCAGCAGCGTGCGGATGTGGGAGCCGTCCACGTCCGCGTCGGTCATGATGATGATGCGGTGGTAGCGGAGCTTCTCGATGTCGAAGTCGTCGGCGCCGATCCCGCAACCGAGCGCCGCGATCATCGTCTTGATCTCGTCGCTGCCCAGCATCTTGTCGAAGCGGGCCTTCTCGACGTTCAGAATCTTGCCCTTGAGCGGCAGGATGGCCTGGAAGCGGCGGTCGCGTCCCTGCTTGGCCGATCCCCCTGCCGACTCTCCCTCGACGATGTACAGCTCGCTCAGGGCCGGATCGCGCTCCTGGCAGTCGGCGAGCTTCCCGGGCAATGAGCTGCCGTCGAGCGCGCCTTTGCGGCGAACCAGATCGCGGGCTTTGCGTGCCGCGTCGCGCGCGCGGGCCGCGTCGATCGCTTTGCCGATCACGCGACGAGCGACCGTGGGATTCTCTTCGAGATACGCGCCGAGCTTGTCGTTGAGAATCGTCTCGACGATCCCTTTGACTTCGGTGTTGCCAAGCTTGGTCTTCGTCTGGCCTTCGAACTGCGGATGCGGAATCTTCACGCTGATGACGCCCGTGAGGCCTTCCCGAATATCGTCGCCGGTGATGCTCTCCTTCAAGTCCTTCGACAGGTTGTTCTTCGTCGCGTAGGAATTGATCGTGCGCGTCAGCGCTGAGCGGAAGCCGGAGAGATGCGTGCCGCCTTCGTGCGTGTTGATGTTGTTGGCGAACGAATAGATCGTTTCGGCGTAGCTGTCGTTCCACTGCAGCGCGATCTCGGCGTCGATGCCGTCCTTCTCTCCGCGCATGTAGATCGGCTTCTCGTTCACCGCGGCCTTGTTCTTGTTCAAGTGCTGCACGAACGAGACGATGCCGCCGTCGTAGTGGAACTTGTGATTCTTGCCGTCGCGCTCGTCGTCGAGCGTGATGACGATGCCGCCGTTCAGGAACGCGAGCTCGCGAAGACGCTGCGCCAGCGTGTCGAAGCTGAAGACCGTCGTCTCGAAGATGTTCGTGTCCGGCTTGAACGTGACCTTGGTGCCGCGGCGCTTCGTGGTGCCGGTGATCTCGAGGTCGCCGGTCGGAACGCCGCGCTCGTAGCTCTGCGAGTACGTGTGGCCGTTGCGCCAGATTTCGAGATCGAGATTCTCCGACAGCGCGTTGACGACGGACACGCCGACGCCATGCAGGCCACCCGACACCTTGTAGCTGTCGTTGTCGAATTTTCCGCCGGCGTGGAGCACCGTGAGCACGACTTCGGCCGCCGACTTTCCGCTTGCGTGCTTGTCGACGGGAATGCCGCGGCCGTTGTCGATGACGGTGACCGATCCGTCGATGTGAATCCTGACGTTGATCTGATCGCAGAAGCCGGCAAGCGCCTCGTCGATCGAGTTGTCGACGATTTCGTAGACGAGATGGTGGAGTCCCGCGGGACCGGTCGAACCGATGTACATCGCCGGCCGCAGGCGCACCGCCTCGAGGCCCTCGAGCACCTTGATGCTGTCGGCCGAATAGTCGTCGCCGTTGCCCAGTGGCTGCTGCGGATCGAGATTCTGCTCGGAATGTTCCATGAGTGAGGTCAGACCCGCATCGGCATGATCACGTACGTGTAGTCGTACCCTTCAGCGCCGACCGGCTTCATCACGGCCTGGCTGACTTCGTCTTTCAGATCGAGCGAGACGACGTCGGTCGTAACCGCGGCGAGAAAATCGAGCACGTACTGCGCGTTGAAACAGATTTGCATCGCGCCGCCCGTATATTCCACGGGCAACGTTTCTTTCGCTTCACCGAGATCCGGGCTGCTCGACGTCACGTCGACCTTGCCCTTGTCGATCTGAATCTTCACGGCGCGCGATCGCTCGTTCGAGAGCAGCGCGACGCGCTTCACCGCGTTCGTCAGGCGATCGCGCTCGAACTCGATGTGTTTGTCGTTGCCCTTCGGAATCACGCGCTCGTACGCTGGAAACTGCCCGTCGATCATTCGCGAGATGAGCAGGCGTCCGCCGACGTCGAAGAACAGATGGTTCTCGCCGCGCTCGTAGCTGATGTCGCCGTCGCCTTCACTGAGCAGGCGCCCGAGTTCGCCCATCGTTTTCTTCGGCAGGATCGCTTTGTTCTCCTCGGCGTCCTTCTTCGCTTTCCCGTCGCGCGCGACGGTCACGAGCGCCAGGCGATGACCGTCAGTGGCGACCAAGCTCATCTCGTCGGGGCGCAGCACGAAGAGCGCGCCGTTGAGGAAAAATCGCGTGTCCTCGCCGGTGATCGCGAATTGCGTTTTGGCGACCATCTCTTTCACGGCGCTGCGCGCCAGCGTCGCGGTGACGGCAGTGCCCGCTTCGGGCAGCGTCGGAAAATCTTCGCGCGGCAGCGTCTGCATCCGCGAGTCGAAGCGATCGGCGGCGATCTTCACGCCGCCTTTGTCTTCCGCGATCCGGATGTCGGTCTCGGGCAGCGATTTGACGATCTCGAAAAACTTCTTCGCCGGCAGCGTCAGCGATCCTCCTTTAGCGACCGTCGCCGCGCATTTGCTGCGCAAGCCGACTTCGAGATCGGTCGCGAGGAAGCTCACGTGCTCGCCTTTCGCTTCCATCAGCACGTTCGCGAGGATCGGGATCGTGTTTTTGCGTTCGACGATCCCCTGGAAAAGTTGCAGTTCTCGCAGAAGGTCGTTCTTACGGACGACTAGTTCCATAGATGTGCTGACCTCGAAAAGGGCGGGAGTTCGGGCGCCCGCAATCCCCTAGGAAGAGGGAAGATTCGAGAATAAGAAATTATATAGGAATAGAAGGTGTGTTGAAAAGTACACCCTTGCCGTTACTGCTTGACAATCAGTGCTTTAGCTTGTGGAAAAAACGTGGATGGAAAAAGGCCCTTTCGATGGCCTTTCGATCCACGAAAAACGGGTCCACAGCGTCCCGCAGACCTTCCACAGGGCAACATGTGGAAAAGCTCGTCTTTACCGGAATCCTTCGAGAAAGTTGCCAATCAGACTGTTGAAATTGGAATCGTTTTTCCGCAGGTCCTCGACCTTGCGAATGGAATGAATGACGGTCGAGTGATGTTTTCCGCCGAAGCTGCGTCCGATCTCAGGCAGCGACGCATGCGTCAACGATTTGCACAGGTACATCGCGATCTGCCGCGGCATCGCCACCGACTTGGAGTTGTTTCGTGATTTCAACTCCACGAGCTTCAGGTTGTAGTAGTCGGCGACGAACTTCTGAATCGCCTCGATCGTGACGGCCTTCTCGTCGTGATCGAGGATGTTCTTCAGCACATCTTGCGCGAGGGCGAGCGAAATCTCCTGGCCGGTGAGCGACGCGTACGCGATCAAGCGAATCAGCGATCCCTCGAGCTCGCGGATGTTCGACTTGATCTTTCCGGCGATATACATCGCGACGTTGTCGGCGAGCGGCACCGCTTCCGTTTCTGCCTTCTTTTTCAGAATCGCGACTTTTGTCTCGAGATCCGGCGATTGAATGTCGGCCGTGAGCCCCCACTCGAAGCGCGATCGCAGGCGTTCTTCGAGCGCCGGGATCTCGTGCGGCGGACAGTCGCTGCTCAGCACGATCTGCTTTTGCGAGTCGTACAGCGCGTTGAAGGTGTGAAAGAACTCGGTCTGAGTGCCTTCTTTGCCGGCGAGAAACTGGATGTCGTCGACGAGCAGCACGTCGACGGAGCGATACCGCTCGCGGAAGTCGAGCACACGGTCGTAACGGACCGCGTTAATCATCTCGTTCATGAATCGCTCGGACGAGATATAGGTCAGCTTCAGATTTCGATCGTGTTGAAGCACGTACTGCCCGACCGCGTGCATCAGATGCGTTTTGCCGAGGCCCACGCCGCCGTAGATGAACAGCGGGTTGTACGAGCGCGACGGCGCTTCCGCCACCGCGCGACAGGCCGCGTGCGCGAACTGGTTCGACGAGCCGACGATGAACGTGTCGAAGGTGTAGCGGGGATTGAGTCCAGCTGGTCCCGGCTGCGTCGCGACGGGCACCGACCCGCTCTCGAGTGCCGCCGCTTCCTCGGCGCTGAGCGGGATAACCGGCGCATCGGTCTGCGATTCCGCCACGTAGTGGACGGCGACGTTCGGCCTCTTCACTTCCGCGAGTGCTTCGGCAATGACGCCGGAATAGTGCTTGGTCAACCAGTCCTTGAACAGGCCGTTTGGCACCCGTACCGTGACCGAACTCCGATCCTCAGCCAAAAAGGAAGTGGGGCGGAACCAGGTATAAAAGCTATGCCGGTTCACCTTTGTTTCGATCCGGGCCAGGACGTTTTCCCAGAGGTTCATGCCCTAAAGCTCGATTTTCCACAGTTTTTTCCACAGGTGTGGAAAACTTTGGGGAGAGACCAAACGCGCATGGATTAACTGCGGCCGGATCGGGCCTGAGAAGGACGCCGACTGTAGCACATATTCTGCTAACATTGTCGGTTCGTCATTCATCTGAAGGGGAGTCATGGCCAAGGGCGTTCGCACATTTCAACCTAACACTCGGCATCGCAAACGCACTCACGGATTTCTGGTCAGGATGGCCACGAAAAACGGTCGCCTCGTCCTGAAGCGCCGCCGCGCAAAGGGACGTAAGCGCCTGACCGTCAGCAGCGAGTAACTCCTGCGATTCCGGCCCTCTGAGCACATTCGCCGCCGAACGGAATACCAGCAGATTTACAGCAGGGGCGTTCGTGTTCACAGCCGCTATACCACCGTCTTTCTCCTGGCCAATGAACGTGGAGTCGGGCGTCTGGGCATCGCCGCCACCAGGAAGTTCGGCGGCGCAGTGCAGCGAAACAGAGCTAAACGACTCATTCGAGAGGTTTTTCGTCGCAACAAGATCGCGCCGGGCTTCGACGTCGTCGTCATCCCGAAGCGTGAATTGCTCGACGCCAGCCTGAGTGCCCTTGAAGCTGATTACCGAGCCACGATCGAGCGTCGCCTCCGACCCAAGGCCTGAATTTCCGTGGCCGGTCCGGATGCTCCTCGCCTTGATTCGCGGCTATAAGATCGTTCTTTCACCACAGTTTGCGGGATCCTGTCGATTCCTGCCCTCCTGCGCGGATTACGCAGCGGAGGCGGTCCAGCGCCATGGAGCGATTCGCGGCGGATGGCTCGCCGTACGTCGCCTGGTGCGGTGCCATCCCTTTTGTCACGCAGGTCACGATCCGGTGCCGTTTCAATGAGATACAGCTCGCAACTTGGGACGCGCCGCTAAGATGGAACGAAGGGTTCTCCTCGCAATTTTTCTGGCGTTCCTGGTCCTGTACGCCTGGCAGGCGCTGTTCGTGAAGCCGGTGCCGAAGCCGGCCACCGCTGGATCGACCCAGACGTCCGCTGCCGCCCGCGGAGTCAATCCGGCGGCGACGTCCCCCACGTCCCCCGCCGCTCCGCTCGCTGCACCGTCGCTTCCCGCGGCACCGGCCGCGGCGCCGCTCGTCAGCGACTCGACGGAACGCGACGTCCGCGTCGAGACACGCGACGTCATCGCCGTGTTCACGAATCGCGGCGCGCGACTCAAGAGCTGGCGTCTGAAACGGGATCTCGACGCCGCGAAGCAGCCGCAGGAGCTCATCGAACACGAGACGACGACCCAACCATTGCCGTTCACGTTGCGGACGACGAATGACGCGGAGACAGCGGCGCTCAACTCTGCGCTGTATTCGGTGAGCGGTGCGCCGGTGGCGCTCGCAGATTCTCCGGTCGATCTGCGCTTCGAATATCGCGACCGCTCGGGTCTCAGCGCCGTCAAGGAATTCCATCTCGAGCCCGCGTCGTACATCGTCGCGTTCCGCGCCACCGTGAAGGCGGGCGATCGCGCGATCACGCCGGCGATTCAGTGGGGACCCGCCGTCGGCGATGTCGGCGAGATGAGCCGCTACGTCGCGAAGGCCGGCGGCCTGCTGTACGAGAACGACAAGGTCGCTCGCATCGCGCCCAAAGACACCGCGACGACGCCGACGCATCAGGGCGAATTCAGGTTCGCCGGCGTCGACGACAACTATTTCATGACGGTCGCGCTCGGCGCGGGGCCGATGAAGATTTCGTTCCAGCCCGTGTCGATTCCGCCGGCCGGCGACTCGAAGGACGCGCCGCGCGAACTGATGTCGTACACGGTCGAACCGGCGAACAGCGCGCAGCCGATCCGGTTCTTCGTCGGACCGAAGGACTTCGACGTCCTCGCGTCGGTCGATCGCGACTTCGTGAAGGCGATCAACTTCGGCATGTTCACGATCATCGTCGTGCCGCTGCTCCGCTCGCTGAAGTGGGTCAACGCGCTCGTCGGCAACTACGGCTGGTCGATCATCCTGCTCACGATCATCATCAACATCATCATGCTGCCGCTCAAACACAAGGGCGTCGTGGCGATGCGGAAGATGCAGGAGGTTCAGCCCGAGGTGAAGCAGATCCAGGATCGCTACGCGAAGTTCAAGGCCACCGATCCGCAGAAGCAAAAGATGAATCAGGAGCTCATGGCGCTCTACAAGGAGCGCGGCGTGAATCCTGCCGGCGGCTGCGTGCCGATGCTGCTGCCGATGCCGGTGCTGCTCGCGATGTGGGCGCTTCTCTCGACCGCGATCGAGCTTCGGGGTGCGCCGTTCTTCGGATGGATCCACGATCTCTCGAGCCACGATCCGTTCTACGTGATGCCGATCCTGATGGGCGCTACGCAGGTGTGGCAGCAGCGTCTGACGCCGGCCGCGGGCGCCGATCCCGCGCAACAGAAGATGATGATGTTCATGCCGGTGATGTTCACGTTCATGTTCCTGTGGGCGCCGGCAGGCCTCGCGATCTACTACGGCACAACGAACCTGCTGAACATCGGCCAGCAGTACTTGACGAACTACTACATGGGACCGCCAAAGGTCCGCCGCGCTCGCAAATAAACATTTATGACGAACGACACGACCCGTCCGATCACCGAATTCCTCGAGCGGTTCACCGCGGCGCTCGGAATCAGAACAGCTGTCGACGTCGAAGAAACCGCCGATGGTCCGCGCCTGAATTTGTCGGGCGAGGAAGCGGAGCTGCTCGTCCGCCATCGCGGCGAACCGCTCAAGGCGCTGCAGCATGTCGTCGACATGGCGTTCGGCCGCTCGCTCGACACCGAGAAACGCGTGTTCGTCGACGCGCTCGAGTACCGCAAAGGCAAGGACGTCGAGCTCCGCCAGATGGCGAAGTTTCTGGCCGAGAAGGCGAAGCAGTCAGGAACGGATCAGCAGCTCGGTCCGCTGAATCCCTACGAGCGTCGTCTCGTGCACATCGCGGTCGCGGAAGTCCCGGGCGTCACGACCGAAAGCGTCGGCGACGCGTTCTCGAAGACGGTCCTGATCTCGTTACGGAAATAGGGACTGGGGACTCCAGGTCCCAGATGTCTTTTTCCACCCAAGACACCATCGTCGCAATCGCAACGCCTCCGGGCCGCGGCGGCATCGGTGTCGTTCGTCTCAGCGGTCCACACGCGCTGCCGATCGGGCAGCAGATGATCACGTTTCAAGGCGCGCTTGAACCAAGACGCGCGACCTTCTCCCGCCTTCGATCGCGTTCGGCCACTGCGAGCTTCGGCGCGGCAAGCGATGGCGATGCCGTGGGCAGCGGGATCGACCATGGGGTCGTCACATTCTTCCCCGGGCCGCAGTCCTATACGGGCGAAGACGTGGTCGAACTGAGCGCCCATGGCAGCCCGGTCGTGCTGCGCGCGCTTGTCGAGGCGGCGATCGCACGTGGCGCCCGGCTTGCCGAGCCTGGCGAGTTCACGCTGCGTGCGTTTCTCAGTGGCCGGATCGATCTCATGCAAGCGGAAGCGGTCGCCGATCTGATCGAGGCAGTGACGCCGCTGCAGGCGCGCGTCGCGTTCGATCAACTCGAAGGAACGCTCACGCGTTCGATTGCCGCGATCGATGCCGCGTTGTTCGATCTCGTCGCGAAGCTCGAGGCGTCGATCGACTTCCCCGACGAGGGCTATCACTTCATCGAGCCGGGCGCGCTCGCGCGATCGCTCGGCGAGCTCATCGCGCGCACGAGTGCGCTGCTCTCGGCGGCACGGCGCGGCCGGCTGATTCGCGAAGGACTGCAGGTCGCGATCGTCGGCGCACCGAACGTCGGCAAATCCAGTCTGTTCAATGCCCTCGTCGGCGCGCCGCGCGCCATCGTCACCGATCGCGCCGGCACGACTCGCGATCTCGTCACGGAAGTGGTCGACATCGACGGACTCCGCGTCACCCTCGTCGATACCGCCGGACTGCGCGACGAGGCGACTGATCCGGCGGAGATCGAAGGGATCGATCGTTCGCGACACGCAGTCGCTGTCGCCGATCTCGTTCTTCATGTCGTCGATGACGAATCGTTGGTCGAGCGCGGTGACGAGAGACATCTCATCGTCAGAAACAAATGCGACCTGGCGAGCTCCGACCGAGTGCGCGATCGCGTCTACGTTTCCGCGAAGACGGGCGCGGGTCTCGACGACTTGCGCTGTCGAATTGCGCGCGCGCTCGACGCAGACGAAACGCGCGATCGGCCCGACATCAGCAACGTGCGTCACGTGTCGCTCGTGCAGCGCGCGCGCGAGGCGTTGATCAGAGCGCACGACGCGGCGTGTGCCGACGGCGCCTCGTTGCCGGAGGAATTCGTGCTGGCGGATCTGCAGGAGGCGCGCGCGGCGCTCGAGGAGATTTCCGGCAAGCGCGCGCCCGACGATCTGCTGGAGCACATCTTCGCGCGGTTCTGTGTGGGAAAGTAACGTTGATCGTCTTATGAAAAACTCGTTCGACGTCATCGTCATTGGAAGCGGCCACGCAGGGTGTGAAGCTGCGTATGCGGCGGCGCGTCTGGGCGCGCACGTGGGATTGTGCACGCTCTCGACCGACACCGTCGCGCATATGCCCTGCAATCCGGCGATCGGTGGGACCGCGAAGGGACATCTCGTTCGCGAGATCGATGCGCTTGGCGGCTTGATGGGCCGCGCGATCGACGCGACCGGCATTCAGTTCAAGCTGCTCAATCGCAGCCGCGGCCCCGCCGTGTGGTCGCCGCGCGCGCAGGCGGACAAAAAAATCTACGGTCGCTGGGTGAAAGCGGCGCTCGACGCCGAGCCGAACATCGAGTGGCTCATTGGACGCGCCGGACGGATCCTTGTCGAGCACGGTCGAGTGATCGGCCTCGCGCTCGAAGACGGCGACGCGTACGGCTGCCGTGCGCTCGTCATCACGACCGGCACGTTTCTCAACGGGCTCGTTCACATCGGTCCGGAGCAGCATCCATCAGGCCGGGCAGGCGAGCCGCCGTCGAAGGAACTCGCTGAGTCAATCAGATCATTGGCGTTCGAATCGGGACGGCTGAAGACAGGAACGCCTCCCCGTCTCGATCGCGCGACCATCGATTTCGATCGCGAAGTGGCGGCCGGCCGCTTCACGCGCGAGCGCGGTGACACGCCGCCGGTCGCGTTTTCATTTCTCACGCCGTCCACGCCCGGCATCGACCGTCCACAAATCGATTGCTATCTGCTGCACACCAACGATCGCGTGCGCGATCTCGTTCGGGCGAACATCGATCGCTCTCCCCTCTTCAACGGGCAAATTCGCGGCATCGGTCCGCGCTACTGCCCGTCTCTCGAGGACAAGATCGTGCGCTTCCCGGACAAGGAGCGGCACCAGATTTTCCTCGAGCCCGAAGGCGTCGACGCGCGGGAGATTTATGTGAACGGTTTTTCGATGTCGCTGCCGCGCGAACTGCAGGCGGATCTCGTGCACGCGCTGCCTGGACTCGAAGACGCGGTGCTGCTGCGGCCAGGGTACGCGGTCGAATACGATTTCGTTCAACCGACCGAATTGACGCGGCGCCTCGAGGCGAAGCGCGTCGCTGGCCTCTTCCTCGCTGGACAGATCAACGGCACGTCTGGGTACGAAGAAGCCGCGGCCCAGGGTCTCGTCGCCGGCGTGAACGCTGCACACGTCGTCACCGGAGGCGATGTGTTCGAGCTTCGTC
>WNFI01392864.1_pt1 | contig 12415 bp, 13 predicted proteins | sample 5400471 | NCBI WGS metagenome assembly WNFI01 (sample SAMN13153348, study PRJNA577476) | soil metagenome | isolation source: 100 cm saprolite on Douglas fir-dominated hillslope | place: USA:California | collected 2013-09-17 | reverse complement strand
CGCGCGCGAACTCGACCACGTCGCAGACGGTGAGAAAGAAAGGCTCGTATTTGAGCTCGGCGATGAGCGCGAGCTCATGCTCGATCAGCTTGCGTATCTCGTCCGGGACGCCGTTCGGGAAGCGCCACGCCAGTCCCTTCTCGGTCAGCTTGCGCAGATGGCTTGAAGGCGTTTCGCCGGCGGGGACGAGCTCCTCGGGATATTCGTAACGCAGCTCATCCAGGGAAAATCTGCAGCGCTCGGCGACGCGCACGGTCTCAGCGAGCAGCTCGGCCGGATAGATTTGCGCCAGGCGCACGCGCAGCCGCAGATGCCGCTCGGCGTTGGGATGGAGCGCGTGGCCGCAAGCGTGCACAGGCCTGCCCAAGCGAATCGCGGTGAGCGTGTCCTGAAGAGGCCGCCGCGAGCGTATGTGCATGTGCACGTCGCCCGCCGCCACGAGCGGCAGGCCGGAGGCCTTGCCCAGCTCGCGCAACCCGGCGAGACGCGCGCGGTCATCCGGCCCGCACAACAGCTCCGCCGCGATCCAGGCGCGGCCGGGAAAGCGCTCGGCGATCGAGCACGCGTGTTTTTCTCCCTCTCCCTTTGGGAGAGGGCTGGGGTGAGGGGGAATAAGCAGCGCAAGACAACCCGGCAAGCCGCCGTCGAGATCGGACCACGCGAGCGAGTACCTTCCTTTCTTGCTCCGGCGCCGGCCGCGGGTGATCAGCTCGGAAAGATTGCCGTAGCTCTCGCGGTCGGTGGCGAGCATCACGAGCTTCGGCCCATCGTTCAGCCGTATCTCCGAGCCGATGACCAAAGGCAAACCGACCTCTTTCGCCGCGACATGCGCCCGCACCACGCCTGCCAACGAGCACTCGTCGGTGATGGCGAGCGCGTGATAGCCGAGTCCGGCGGCGCGGTGCACCAGTTCCTCCGGATGCGAAGCGCCGCGAAGAAAAGTGAAGTTGCTGAGGCAATGCAGCTCGGTGTATTCGGGTAGAGAAGAAAACATTCGTCAAGCCGGTGCTCAGGCGAACAATCCATGCAGGTACCATCCGCCTTCGCCGCTGCGCTCGCGATAGATCCACACGAGCGCTTCGCTCTGCATGCGGGCGATAAAGTAGTCGCGGGCGACGCCGTCGCCGTCCCACCAACCTGACTCGATGCGCTCCGGGCCGGCGAGCAGCTCGAGCGGCCCTTCGTGATGCGGCACGGCGCTGATTTCTTCGAGCGGTTTCGGGCGATCAAGCAGCCACAAAGGCCTTTCACCAAACCCCCACCCTAACCCTCCCCCTGAAAGGGGGAGGGGAACGAGGGGGGCAAGTGCCGAGGCGCGCTCCGGGCGATGCTCGGCCCGGCCAGCGATACCACACACTGCTTCGGTGCCGAGCCGCGCGCGCAGCCGCTCGACCAGATGCTCCCAGTCACCCGCCGCCTTGCCTTCTTCGAGCAGCAGCCCGAGATTGCGGCCGGCAAGCGGCACTATGTCGTCGGCCTGCAACGCGATCTCACGCACCGGCTCGGCAAGCGTGACATTATCAAGCCGCTCGCGCAACAGCAGTGTGAAGCGCTCGGCGTCGCGCGAGGGCGCGACCAGGCCGATCGCGACTTCAATGGCGGCCCTGTCGCGGTGCTTGAGCCTGAGGACGAAGCGCTGCACGCCGCCCGAGCGCGCGGCGAGGAACCCGGCGAGCTGGACGATCAGCCGCCTCGCGGCGAAAAGCAGGGCCTCGGCCTGGGTGACTTCGGCGGAAAGCTCGATCGCCGCCCTGAACCGCGCCGGCGGGATGAAAAAATTCCGCGGATCGGGAAGCAGCCCGAGCGCGCGGTCGAGCTCGTCGAGCAACCCTTGTCCGAAGCGCCCGAATCGATGAATTCCTGTTTTCCGGCCAGCGCGAGCCAGAAAGCCGCGCGCGGCGTGGGAGCGCCCGCGAGCGTCGCGCTCCAGCCCATTTCCGCCAGCCCCCGGCGCAGGCGCTCGAGAAGCGATTCCAGGCCGCCGAAGAGCTTCAAGCTGCCCGAGACTTCGAGCAGCACGCCGTCGGGAAACTCGAGCGCCACGCCGGGTGAGAATTGCGCCGCCCAGCCGGCCACGCCGAGCAGGGCTTCGGTCTCCGCCGCGGGATCGCGCGGCGCCACGCGCAGCCGCGGCGCGAGGGCGAGCGCCGCCGAAACGGCCATGCCGGCGCGGACGCCGCGCGCAAAGGCCTTGCGGTCGCAGGCGAAAACGCGGTGTCGCTCTTCGACCGCGAAAGGCTCAGGCGTGGACGAGCCGCGCAGGAAAATCTCGAGCGGCAGCCGAGGCAGCCGGATGGCGGTCCACATGATGGTTTTTGCCGCGCACGGCAGGCGGCATCGCCGGCAGCAGGACAGGGCGGGCGAGGGGGGCGCCACGGCGCTTGAGCACGTGCACCGCGAGTCCGCCCGCCATGGCCTGGAGCCCGATTCGCAGAGCGGCCGGGGAAGGCTTGCCGGCGGCTTGCGGGGACCGGAACAGGAAAGCGGGTGCCCGGCCGCCCTCGGCGACGATCTGCAAGCGCCTCAGCTCCGCGTACTTCGCCCCTTGAGGCCAGGCGAGCACCGCGCCGCAGGCGTTCGCGGCGAGCGCCTGCTCGGCCGCCCAGAGCGTTTCTTTCAGCGAGGCGGTGCGCACGATGACGAGCATCGCGATATCGATTCCCGCCGCGGCAAGCGCGGGTGCGTACGGCAGGTGAGGTGGAGCGATCCAGGCGAGCCGCAGTCCCCGGTTCGACAGGGCGGCGAGCGCGGGGCCGAGCAGGCGCAGCTCGCCGATGCCTTCGTGCGCAGGCAGGATCTCGGTCAGCGTTCCGGCGGGCCAGCCGCCGCCGGGAAGCTCGGCGTCAAGCTCGGGGAATCCGCTGGGAACCGCCGGCGTGCCGGCCCGGCTCAAACTGTCGCCGCGCCAGATGTCGGGGCGCTCGAGCAGGGCAGCGAAAGAGTAAGGCGTGCCCGCCATGGACCGCGGCCTGCGGAAACGCGGGCGTCAAAGAGGCCTGCGGATCACGCCGACGCCGAGGCCTTCGATGGCGAAATCGTCCTCGCGCAGATCGACGACGATGGTCTTGAACTCGGGGTTCTCGGGGAGCAGCTCGATGCTGTTGCCGCGGCGGCGCAGGCGCTTCACCGTGACCTCGTCGTGCACCCGCGCCACCACGATCTGGCCCGAGCGCGCCTCGCGCGTGCGGTGCACGGCGAGCAGGTCGCCGTCGAGGATGCCAGCGTCCCTCATGCTCATGCCGCGTACCTTGAGCAGATAGTCGGCGCGCGGCTGGAACAGGGCCGGATCGACCTGGCAGTGCCGCTCGACGTGCTCCTCGGCGAGGATGGGGCTGCCCGCCGCGACGCGGCCGATGAGAGGCAGCCCGGGCTCTTCGGTGAGGCGGATGCCGCGCGAGGCGCTCGGGGTCAGCTCGATCGCGCCTTTCCTGTCCAGGATGCGCAGATGCTCCTGGGCGGCGTTGGGCGAGCTGTAGCGGAACGCCTTGGCGATCTCCGTGCGGGTGGGCGGAAAACCGGTCTTTTGGATGGATTTGCGGACGAAGTTGAGGACTTTGCGCTGCTTGGGGGTGAGCTCTTCGGTCATGGGGCCTCCGTATCAGTGTATTTATATACAGTATACGTCCGTTTGGCAAGGGGGTGCTTTACCTGGGGGCCGGTAGCCCGCGCGAGCGTATAATTTCAGCCATGGCGCAACCCTACGAATCCGATCTCACCCGAATGATCCGGGAGCTGCTGCGGGACAAGCCGCACATCGTCCAGGAGCAGAAAAAGGGGCGGGCCCTGTGGTGGGACAGGAAGCTCGACCCCGAGCACCTGAAGCGCACCCGGGAATCGGACATCAAACAGCAGGCCTACGTCTATCAGAACAAGGTTTGACCTCTGTTTCCTCGCGCTCGCCGCGGCCCTTGCGGCTTCGCTCTCCGGCTGCGGCGGCTTCTCTTCCGCACGGGAGGAGGCGGGACCCCCGATCGATCCGCTCCCTGCGTCCGCGCTATCCGGGCGCGGGGACAGCTTCGAGGACCGGGAGCGGATCGCCGAGCTCAACCGGGGGCGGGATTGGAACGGGCTATTGCGCTACGCCGAGGAACGGCAGCGCCGGGATCCCGAAGGTTCCGACTGGGGGGTGGTCGCGGGCTACGCCTGGCTGCGCAGCGGCGAGTATCCGAAGGCGTCCTCGGCGCTTTCGCGCGTAATCCAGCGCAACCCGGAGGACATCGGCGCCTGGATTCTGCTCGGCGAGACTCAGCGGCTGGCCGGGCAGCCGGGGCAGGCGGCGCGGACCCTGGAGCGCGCGAGTGCCATCGGCCGCACCTCCTTTGTCACGTTTTTTCTTCTTGGGGAGGCTTACCGCGATACCCATCGGTTGGACCGGGCCATCGCCGCGTACCGGGAGGCGGTGCGCCTCGAACCGCAATTTGCGGGGGGATGGTTCGGACTCGGGTCGGCGCTGGCCCGGATCGGGGACCGTGAGGAAGCCCGGATGGCGCTCGAGCGCCTGGAGAAGCTCGACTCGGCCCTGGCCCGGGACCTCAAGCGAAGGATACAGACCGGGGATAAGTAATTTTGTCGCATATGTGTATTATGTAAAATACATAATATACGCCGGCACACAGAATACTCTCATTACACCCGGTACTTGTACCTCGTACCTAAGGTAACTTCTAGCTCCATTTCGGAGGCTCGAACAGGCGCACAAAGTTATCAGTCGTCGCCCGAGCAAGGTCTTCAAGCGGCATGCCGCGCAGGCGGGCGACTTCCTCCGCCACGTGACGCACGAGACCCGGCCGGTTGGTCTTGCCGCGATGCGGGACGGGGGCGAGGTAGGGTGAATCGGTTTCGACCAGCAGCCGATCCAGGGGTACTTTGCACGCCACCTCCTTCAGAGCCCCCGCGTTCTTGAAAGTCACGATCCCCGAGAAAGAGATGTGGAACCCCAGGCTCACGGCCGCCTCGGCGACCTCCTGGGACTCGGTGAAGCAGTGCATGACCCCCCCGACTTCGGCCGCCCCCTCCTCCCGCATGATGCGCAGCGTGTCCTCGGCGGCTTTCCGCGTGTGGATGACCAGGGGCTTCCCGCAGCCGCGCGCGGCGCGGATATGGGCGCGAAAGCGCTCGCGCTGCCACTCGAGATCGCCGCTCACGCGGTAGTAATCGAGGCCGGTCTCGCCGATCGCGACCACGCGCGGGTGCCGGGCAAGCTCCGCCAGCCGCGCCGGATCCACCGCGGCGCGGTCCTCGTGATCCGGATGCACGCCTACGCTCGCGAAGAAATTGTCGTAGCTCTCGGCAAGGCCCAGGACCTTGGGGAACCCTTCAAGATTGACGCTGATGCACAGCGCGTGGGTCGCGCCGTTCTCCCGCATTTCCTCGCGCACCTCGGCCATCTTCCCGTCGAATTCCGGAAAATCCAGGTGGCAGTGCGAGTCGACCAATCCGGGAAATGCCTTCGGCAAAGGCGACGCTTCGGTCACGATCTGATCAACCGTTGATACGTGAAGTATCGGCGATAAGCCCTTCGTGGTTGACGTGATACCGAATCCGGCCGGCGACGCGGGCGAGGAGCAGATCGTAGCTCCAGCGCTGCAGCCACCCGACCAGGTCCCACGGCGGAACGCGCAGGACCGTCTCGGCAAGGGCGATCGGATCGAAACCCGGATCTCCCAGACCCTCTATGAACCGCAAGCGTTCGGATTCGGATTCGGCGGCCTTCAGCGCGGCGAGCGGTGCTCCCCCGGCGCCCGCCAATGCCGCCTGCTTGACGCCCTGCTCCTTCAGCCAGCGCGCAACCTGCCCCGGATCCGGAAGCGGCAGCGTGAATTTCATGCAGCGGCTGCGCACGGTGGGGAGCAGCCGGTCGGGCTGCGTGCTGACGAGCAGAAAGACCGTCTCCGGAGGGGGTTCCTCGAGGCTCTTGAGCAGCGCGTTCTGGGTGTTCGCGTTCATGGCCTCGGCCGGGTAGATCACGATGACGCGAAGCCCGGCCCGATGCGTTCCGACCGCGAGAAAACCGGCGAGCTCGCGAACCTGCTCGATGCGGATCTGCTCGCTGCGCTTTTCCTTCCTGCCGGGCTCAGCGCCCTCCTCTTGCGACTCCGGCAACATGCTGTCCGGCAGGAGCAGCCGGAAGTCCGGGTGGTTGCCCCGCGCAAACCAGCCGCATGCCGGGCAAGCCCCGCACCCGCGCCGGTCACCGCGCGGATTCTCGCACAGAAGCGACTGCGCGACCCCTTGCGCGAACTCCAATTCACCCGAGCCCTCGGCGCTCCGTATCAGGATCGCGTGGGGGAGCCGCTCCCGGATGGGGAGCCATGCATTCCAGGCGGAATCCTGCCAGCTAAACATGCCGATCAACAGAGGGTTGAAATGATCGCTTCGATTTCTTTTTTGACTTCAGCCAAAGGCTTGCTGCCGTCCACGACCCGCAGCCTGCGCGGCTCCGCGGCCGCGCGCTCGAGATAGCCTGCCCGGACCCGCTCGAAGAAACCCCGGCCCTCGCGCTCGAAACGGTCGGCTTGCGCCTGAGCACCCAGCGCCCCGCGGCGAGCGCCGGCGCGATCACCTGCGCGATGTGCTCGCGGCGCGCGGCGAACATCAAAAGCGCCTCGGTCTCGATGTGCATAGTCTGCGAAAGCAGCACCGAGCGCAGTTTCTCTCCGAGCGGCGTGCCGCCGGGCTCGCGCGTGACGACGAGGTCCTTGCCGTGACCGCGCAGGAAATCGGCGATTGCGCCGATATGCGTGCTCTTGCCGGCGCCGTCTATGCCTTCCAGCGTTATGAACTTGCCGCGGCTCACGGCAGCGCCCGCCGGCGCGAGCCGGGCATCTGGTATCTGGCGACGGCCCGGTTGTGCTCGACGAGCGTGCGCGAGAATTCGCTCGTGCCGTCGCCTCGCGATACGAAATACAGCGCGTCGGTCTGCGCCGGATGCATCACCGCCGCGAGCGAGGCGAGTCCCGGCATCGCGATCGGATGCGGCGGCAGGCCGCGCCGCGTATAGGTGTTGAACGGCGTATCGGTCACCAGGTCCTTCTTGCGCAGGTTGCCGTCGAATTGCTCGCCCATACCGTAGATCACGCTCGGATCGGTCTGCAGCCTTATCCCGAGGCGCAGGCGATTCGCGAACACCCCGGCGATCATCGTGCGGTCGCTCGCGCGGCCGGTCTCCTTCTCCACGATCGAGGCGAGGATAAGCGCCTCGTAAGGGTCCGTGACCGGCAGATCCTGGGCGCGCTGGGTCCACGCCGATTGGAGCTGCCTCTGCATGGTGCGGTAGGCGTGCGCGAGCACGGCGAGGTCGCTCGAGCCCTTGGCGAAAACGTAAGTGTCGGGAAAGAACATCCCTTCCGCGAATCCATACGGGGCGCCGAGCTTCGCCATGATCTCCGCCTCGGAGAGATCCGCCGAATCGTGCGTCAGGTCGGCATGCGCTTTCATCGCGTCGCGCATCTGGCGGAAGGTCCAGCCCTCGACGAACCGGATCTCCGCCTGGGCGTAATCCCCGCGCGTGATCTTGCGGATAAGCAGGAGCGGCGTGACGCCCGCCGACACCTGGTAGCTGCCCGCCTTGATTTCGGTGCTCGCGCCGTTGGCGCGCGCGAGCGCGTTGAACTTCCACTCGGACACAAGCACGCCGGCGTCGGTGATCTGGCGCGTCGCGCCGCGCAGCGTGCTGCCCGGGCGGATCGAGAAATCCACGGACGGCGCGGCGAGATCTATCGGAGATAGAGCGAACCAGAGCAGCCAGCCGCAGAATCCAATTGCAGCGGCGGAAGCCAGCAGGACCAGCAGCTTCACTCGAAACAGCATCGAATCGGTAAGGGGACCTCGAATCGGGTCGCTTGACTAGGCCCGTATAATAGCCGTTAAACTGGACGGCCAAGAGGCCGCCGGTTTAACTCCGCGAGTTGGAGCGGACAAGCCGCTCAACTCGCGGGCAAGAGGATAAATGCGGTACATGAGCTTGCCTCTTCACCATACGGAGCCAGAGGGCACATCGGATCCCGATCTTGCTGCCGCCCGGTCGGGCAGTGTTTTCGCCCTGCTCGGTCATCTTGGCGTCCTCCAATTCAGCGGTGAGGACGCGGAGACCTTTTTACAGGGGCAGCTGAGCTGCGATGTCGCGAACGTGGGCCTGCGTTCGAGCGCCTACGGCGCCTATTGCTCCCCCAAGGGGAGGATGCTCGCCAATTTCCTGCTGTGGCGCGAAGAGGCCGGGTTCTTCATGGCCCTGTCGCGCGACATCGTTCCGGCCGTGCAAAAAAACATTTCGAGGTTCGTGCTGCGCTCCCAAGTCAAGGTTTCGGACGCGTCGGATGGGGTCGTGCTCGTGGGTGCGGCGGGTCCGCAGGCGGAGGGCGCGCTGCGCGGCGTGTTTCCCGATTTTCCGAGGAAGCCGAACGAAGTTTCCCGTCACCCGGACGCCGGCACGGTCATCAGGCTGAAGGACGGAAGATTCGTCCTTGCGTCGACGCCCTCGCGCGCTTCGGTGTTTCGGCCGCGGCTCGAGGGTTTTCTCAAGCCCGTGGATGCGCGCGCGTGGCGCTGGCTCGATATCCGCAGCGGCCTGCCTCTCGTTACCGCCGCGACGCAGGACGCGCTCGTTCCGCAGATGGCCAACTTCGAGCTGCTGGGCGGGGTGAGTTTCGACAAGGGCTGCTACACCGGCCAGGAGGTGGTGGCGCGCGCCCAGCACCGCGGCAGGGTGAAGCGCCGCATGTTCCTCGCCAACGTCGCCGCGGCCGCGGCCGCCGGAGACGAGCTCTACAGCGAGGACCTCGGCGACCAGGCGAGCGGGGTGGTCGTCAATTCCGAAGCTTCGCCCGAGGGCGGGCACGACCTGCTTGCGGTGGTGCAGACAGCGAGCCGCGAAGGCTCGACCGTGCATTTGAAATCTCTCGGCGGACGGCTGCTGCGGCGCCGCGACGACGACACCACGTGGATGGAGATCTACGAGAACGTCGCCGATGCGGAGCGTTTCGAGGCGGAGCTCGGCGCTCTGGCCGAGCGCCACGGTCTTGCGGCGCTGCTCGCCCCCGGATCCGCGCGCAAGCGGGAAGTCTTTCTCGACTTCTAAATGTCATGTGCCTGATCGTATTCGCCTGGCGTACCCACCCTCGCCATCGGCTGATCCTCGCTGCGAACCGCGACGAGTATTTCGGCCGGCCGACTGCGCCCGCGGCGTTCTGGGACGACCATCCGGGAGTTCTCGCCGGGCGCGATCTCGAGGCTGGGGGCACTTGGCTCGGCATCACGCCGCAAGGGCGCTTCGCCGCGCTGACGAACTACCGCAATCCTGCGGACCAGAAAACCGGCGCCCCTTCGCGAGGCGCACTCGTGAGCGATTTCCTCACGGGCGAGGCGACGCCGGGGAAATATCTCGAAGAGATCGAAAAACGCGCCAGGGACTACAACGGCTTCAGCCTGCTCGTCGGCGACGCGGCGTCGCTGTACTTCTTCTCCAACCGGGGCGGCCACGCGGCGCGCGTCGAGCCGGGCGTGCATGGCCTGTCGAACCACCTGCTCGATACGCCCTGGCCCAAGGTCGAAAAAGGCAAGGCCGCTTTTTCGGCTCTGCTCGCCAAGCCCTTCGACGCCGAGGCGGCGCTGCATCTGCTCGACGACACGCAACGCGCCTCCGACGAGCTGCTCCCGAGCACGGGGGTGAGCCTGGAGCTGGAGGAAAGGCTCTCGGCGATCCGAATTCCCGCGGTCGGCGGGTACGGAACCCGCTGCTCCACGGTGTTGAGCTTCGCCGAGGACGGCAAGGTCGAGTTCCACGAGCGCAGCTACCGCGAGGACGGCGGCGCGAGCGGCACGGTGAGCTATCGCTTCACCGTTCCGCCGGGGAAAGCTCGAGCGCCATCTCGACGTGCGGGATCCCCGCCTCCGAAAACTCCCCTCCCCGCTCGCTGAAGCCGAAGCGCCGGTAGAACCCGGCCGCGTGGGTCTGCGCGTGCAGCGTAACGCGGGGCATGGAGCGCTCGCGCGCCAGCGCNNNGTGCTCGCAGCGCTCGTCCTCTTCGTCCCATTCAAGCTCGCGCGGCACGCCCTGTTCCTCGACGAACACCTTTTCGCGCACCGGGCGCGCCAACGGCAAAGCTTCGGACCAGGGAAGTATTCGGATCGCGAACGCAGGGGACACGGCCGGGCCTATATATAATTGACGATTCTACGGCAGGCGGGAATGCAAAGTCTTTGGAGCGACCGGGAAGCAGGGCAATTCCAAGGCGACCTCGGTCTGCGCGTGTACACGTCGCGCCTTCTCGGCCGCGACAAGTCGCTGGTGCTGCACGGAGGGGGCAACACCTCGGTCAAGATCCGCGAAAAGAATCTCTTCGGCGAGGAGGAGACGATCCTCTACGTCAAGGGCAGCGGCTGGGACCTGGAGACGATCGAGCCGCAGGGCTTCTCGCCGGTGCGGCTCGCGCATGTACTTCGACTCGCGGAGTTGCCGGCGCTCTCCGATCCCGAGATGGTGAATCAGCTCGTCACCCACATGCTGAAGGCCTCCGCCCCGGCGCCTTCCATCGAAACCATCCTGCACGGCCTTATGCCGCAGAAATTCGTGGACCATACGCATGCCGACGCCGTGCTCTCGGTGAGCAATACCCGGGACGGCGAGAAGCGCATCCGGGAGGTGTACGGAAAGCGCTGCGTCGTGATCCCCTACCTTATGCCGGGCTTCGACCTGGCTCGATATTGCGCAAGGGAATTCAAGCGCCTGGGCACGCCCGAGACGGTGGGGATGGTCCTCCTCAACCACGGCATCTTCTCCTTCGGCGAGACCGCGCGCGAATCCTACGAGCGCATGATCGAGCTCATCACGCTCGCCGAGAAATATCTCGAGTCGAAGCGCGTCTGGTCGGCTGCAACCAAGCCCTCGCAGCCCCCCAGGCCGCTGGCCTTCGCACAGGCCGAGCTGCGCCGCCGGCTCTCCGAAACCGCCGGCGCTCCGATGATCCTGCTCACGGTGACGAACGAGCGCACGCTCGGCTTCGCGCGGCACCCGGACCTCGCGCGTATCTCGCAGCAGGGACCGGCGACCCCCGATCACGTCATCCGCACCAAGCGCACTCCGATGCTCGGCACCGACGTCCTCCCCTACACGGAGACCTATCGTCGCTACTTCGACGAGCACGCCCCCAAGGCGAAAGAGCCCAAGACCCTCCTCGATCCCGCGCCGCGGGTGATCCTCGACCCGGCATTCGGCCTCGCCGCGGCGGGCAGAACGGCGAAGGACGCGGCGATCGTCGCCGAGATCTACGACCACACGATGGACGTGATCCTGCGCGCGGAGGCGCTCGGCGGCTTTCAAGCCCTGCCCGCGAAAGACATTTTCGATGTCGAGTACTGGGACCTCGAGCAGGCGAAGCTCAAGAAAGGCGGAAAGCCCGCCCCTTTCGCGGGCGAAATCGCGCTCGTGACCGGCGCCGCTTCCGGCATCGGCAAGGCGGCGGTGGCGGCGTTTCTTGCGCGCGGAGCGGTGGTGGTCGGGCTCGATCTCGACGCGAAGATCGAATCGCTGCACAGCCGCACGGATTTTCTGGGGCTGAGGTGCGACGTCACGGACGAGACGCAGGTGCGCTCGGCGCTGGAGGAGGCCGCGCTCGCCTTCGGCGGCCTGGACATGCTGGTGCTGAACGCCGGCGTTTTTCCGGCGAGCCGCAGGATCGCCGATTTGCCCACCGACGAATGGCGCCGCGCGATGACCGTCAACCTCGACGCGAACCTCGTCCTGATGCGCGCCTGCCATCCGTTCCTGAAGCTCGCCCCGCGCGGCGGACGGGTGGTGGTGATCGGCTCGAAAAACGTTCCGGCGCCGGGTCCGGGCGCCTCCGCCTATTCCGCTTCCAAGGCGGCGCTCAATCAGCTCGCGCGCATCGCCGCGCTCGAATGGGGCGCGGACCGGATACGCGTCAACACCGTCCATCCCAACGCGGTGTTCGATACCGGCCTTTGGACCGAGGAGATTCTCACCCAGCGCGCGAAGCAATACTCGATGACGGTGGAGCAATACAAGACCAACAACGTGCTCAAGACCGAGGTGGGCAGCCGCGACGTCGCGGAGCTGGCGGCGGAGATGTGCGGGCCGCTTTTCGCCAAGACCACCGGCGCGCAAGTGCCGGTCGACGGCGGCAATGAACGCGTTATCTGAGGCATCCGCAGTCGAATCCCTGCGCTGGCGGGACGGGCGCCTGGAGCTGATCGACCAGCGCGTTCTCCCCGCCCGCTTCGAATATGCGAGCTGCACCAGCGCGGCCGAAGTGGCCGACGCCATCCGCTCGATGGTGGTGCGCGGCGCTCCGGCGATCGGCTGCGCCGCGGCGTTCGGCATCGCGCTCGAAGCGCGGCGGGAGCAGCACCGCACCCGCGCGGAATTTTCCGCTGCGATGGAAACGGCATTCGAGACGCT
>WNFI01219048.1_pt1 | contig 12415 bp, 13 predicted proteins | sample 5400471 | NCBI WGS metagenome assembly WNFI01 (sample SAMN13153348, study PRJNA577476) | soil metagenome | isolation source: 100 cm saprolite on Douglas fir-dominated hillslope | place: USA:California | collected 2013-09-17 | reverse complement strand
CTGCCCCTCGCGCGGGACGCAAAGACGCTGGTAGACCAGTATCTCGGGAGCCTCAAAGCCCCGCCCGAGAAAACTGTTTCGCGACGGATATCGGAGGCGTTGCGCCGGCCGCGTGCCTTGACACGGGATTAATCGGTCGGCGTTATGGTCCCGGTCAGGCGAACGGCCCGACCTACGGCGTCGCGTTCGCTCACCCTTCCGCTGCAATAGATCTGCTTCCACTGGCCGGACCGGGTTTCGACGCGGAACTCGGTGCGCGTGATCGCATTGTTCGTTTTGAACGTGCCGATGATCGCTTGTCGCAGCGCCTCACGGTCTTCAGGATGGATCGCATCGTTCAGGCGACGGGCGGTCGTCGTGAGTGCTTGCGATCCGTAACCAGTCAGGACGCCCCATTCCCGGCTGAGAAAAACTTCGCCCGACGGTATGTGCCAGTCGAACAGGGCGAGGCGTGAACTTTCGAGGGCCAGATGCAGGCGTTCCTCGCTCTTGCGCAGGGCATCCTCGGCCTCGCGGCGCTCACTGACATCCTCGACGCTGCAGGCAAACCCGAGCAAGTGCTCGCCGTCGCTCATCCTCGCGGATTTCATCGATGCCCACACGACCTTGCCGTTGCGATGCACGAATCGGTGTACCGAGGCGAATGCGGAGCCGGTGGTGGTGGCCGTTGTCCAGGAGGAAACGACTCTCTCCCGGTCGTCCGGGTGCAGTGTTGTTTGCCAGCCGTTGCCGAGGATCGCCGGTTCGGACAGGCCCGTGATGCGTTCGAACGAGTAATTTGATTGCACGCAGGCGCCGGAACTGTCGGCCAGGAACATGCCCAGCGGCGAAGCGTCGCTCATAGCGCGCAGCGTAGCGAAGGATGTTCGCATTCTGCTCTCCGCGACTTCACGTGAGCGCATCTGGCCCGTGAGTTTTGCCAGCGTGTGGCCAAGCAACAGGGTAAGTGCGGCCAGAGCCAGAAGCAGCGCGACGGCACGCCCGCGCATCCAGGCGGCCGTGCGGTCAAGTTTGTCCTTGAGCGCGAGCCGGGCATCCGAAACACTTTCACGTTCGATCTGAATAGACTCGTTAAACTGCGCCAGAATCCGCTCGACCTGGAGTTCCCCCTGGCCCGTATGCATGATTTCAAGGATTGCCGTCATGGTTCCCTTGCCGTCGCCGCCGGCGCTGCGTTTGACCACCAAGGGCGACGCATAGCGGGCCAGCCAGTCCTGCGTCGATTCCACGCGCCCCTCTATGAGTTGGCGTTGCCCTGCCTCGTCGCCAAGCAGCGCGAGGGCTTTTTCCGCAAATCCGGGGAATCGGTCAGCCGCGGCGCGATAGCGATCCAGTGAGACAGTGGAACCGGTCAGAACATAACCACGCACGCCGGATTGCATTTCCAGTACGATCATCGGCAATGTTTGCAAGGCTTCCAGGGCCTGAACTCGCCGGTTCAGCTTTTCGGAGGCCTGCTCAAGTTCGCGATAGGCGGCCAGCGCAAACAGGTCGATCGCAAACAGCAGGCCGAGCGCCGCCAGCACGAGAACAATCGGGCGGGGAAGGACGAAGCTGGATTTCAACATGGTGGTGCTCCCTGCGCGCACCGGTCACCCGGCGCTGGAATGATCCGGTCGCGTTGCGGTCACGCAAGCCGCATAACGCACAGGCTCGCTCAAAAAGTAATGTGCCTTGGCCGGTTCAGACGAGCAGGCAACGGTCCCTTGCGTTTTCTCGACGATCACCTTGCTGACTTCGTGCATGTGCGCCGCATAATATTTCCCGTCGACGAAACCATCCCTCCTGACCCCGCGCACCAAGTTGATGCGCAGCCTGACGCGCGCTGCACCGCCCCATCGCAGACAGAGTGTACTCTCCAGCCTAATTTATTGTTTCAAGGCGATAAAGACCAGTGGCACAGCGGTTGCATTAGATCGACACGACTATCATCTCCGCTGACCAACGCGGAATTCTGACCATACGATGAGTATCGCCCGATTCATCAAGGAAATTGCCAGCGACGCGGACACTGCCAGCGATCTGAGCGAGGGTGACGCGCATGACCTGTTCGCGGCAATGCTAGATGGTGGAGTGCCGGATCTGGAGCTCGGCGCCTGCCTCTGCGCGCTACGAATGAAGCGTGCGTCGGCGACTGAAATTCTCGGGTTCTATCGTGCCGCGTCGGAGCGGGTGTACCTGCTCAAACCACCGGCCACCGCCTTGCGACCGCTGGTTTTTGCGACTTATAGCGGAGCACGTCAGGAGCCCAACCTGCTCCCGCTTCTGATACTTCTGTTGCAACGCATGGGCGTGCCGGTGCTTTTGCACGGTACGCTTGAGGGCGGGGGACGGGTCGCGAGCGCATACATCCTGCGTGAGCTCGGCGTGCTGCCCGGCGGGTCGCTTGCGCAGGCACAGAAGTCGCTGGACGAGGGATTGTTGGCGTTCGTGCCCACTGCTGTACTCTGTCCCGGTCTGGCCAATCTGCTGTCTTTGCGCAGTCGGCTCGGCGTGAGCAATCCCGCGCATAACCTGGTTACCTTGCTGGACCCGTTCGAGAGCGGTGGATTGCGCGTGGTGTGTGCTGACCAGCCTGCCCAGCTGGACAAACTCGAATCGTTTCTGGTGGCCACCGGGTACGATGCGCTCCTGATGAAAAGCACGGAGGGTGAGCCGTTTGCCAATCCCAAGCAACGGCCGCGAATCAAATTCTTTCGACAGGGAGAGGCCAGCGTCCTGTTTGAGGAAGAAATGTTATCGGTCCGCGGCCCGCTGAACCAACCTTCCGCCATCGATGCGGCGACAACGGCGGGATGGATAAGGCAGGCAATAGCGGGGCAGATTCCGATCCCACACCCTCTCGTGAATCAGTTGGCCTGTTGCCTGTACGTTTCTGGCTATACGGATGACATGAACCAGGCTAAGGCGATCGCCGCGGTGGAGGCCGGCGGCCTTACGCCGCAGGCTCAAGGACGTTCCATAGATGGAGCGCAATCCCGGGCCATTACCTGACAAACCGGCGTCCGGTCGCTGACAGTGCGCCGCCCGCCGGCACCGATTCGAATCTATGAAGCTCAAAGATACAGCCCCCCATCCGGAGAATTTGGTGTACACGGGGATAACGCTGGGCAAGCCGCTTTTGCAATTGCAACTTGGGCATGCTACGGCCGCTGTGCCGGGCAAGATCAACGAGGATTTCCATGGAATCGTAACCCCGCACGAAGAACGGGAGGCGCAAACCAGGGGTATTGCCATCGCAATCGCGGACGGGGTGAGCGGCAACGGCGGCGGACGCCTTGCTTCTGAGACCGCGGTGAAGAGCTTGTTGCGCGATTTTTACGGTGCACCTGTTACCTGGAATATCACCCAGGCACTAGACAAGCTGTTGCGGTCGATCAACGACTGGCTGCTGTCCGAAAACGCCCGCCATCCCGAATATGAAGGCATGGTGACTACCCTCACCATGATTGTATTCAAGGGCAACTATTACCACTTGGCACATGTGGGTGACACGCGTGTTTATCGCCGTCGCGGCGACGTATTCAAGCAACTGACCATCGACCATACGTGGGAAAGGGGCGACATGCGTCATGTCCTCAAGCGGGCAGTCGGCCTCGACAGCCATCTTGTGGCGGATTATACCGATGGCGAATTGATACCCGGCGATGTTTTCCTGATGACGAGCGACGGCGTTTGGGAGGTGCTGGGGGAGCGCGTCGTCCGGGAAATCATGCAGCAGGGTGAGTCAGCGCAATCCATCGCGGATGAATTGGTGGAGCGATCGATCAAGAATCAGGTCCAGTATATGGGACGCAACGACGCAACGGCAGTCGTTATCTGCGTCAGCGAATGTTCAGGCGGCCGGTGAGTTGCCGTTATGCCGTGTCCCATTAATCCAGCGCCGCTTTTTCGGCGTGCCCATATCAACTGAATCAGGAGATCGCCAATTGCAGCACCAACTCCCTTCGCTCCCATATGCCCTCGACGCTCTGGAACCGCATATTTCCAGAGAAACGCTTGAATATCATTACGGCAAACATCATCAGGCCTATGTCAATAATCTCAATAATCTGGTGAAGGGCTCAGAGTTCGAAAACGCCGGACTCGAGGAGATCGTCCGACAATCCTCCGGTGGCATGTTCAACAATGCCGCGCAAGTGTGGAACCATATGTTCTACTGGAACTGCCTTTCGCCGCGTGCGGGTGGGGAACCAAAGGGCTCGCTCGCGCAGGCGATCGGCCGAAAATTCGGATCTTTCAGCGCCTTCAAAGAAGTGTTTTCGAAGAGCGCGGTCGCCAACTTCGGGTGCGGATGGACATGGCTGGTGAAGAAGGCCGACGGCGCGGTGGACGTCGCGAATACGTCGAATGCCGCCACGCCATTGACCGGGCCGGACAAGCCACTGCTAACCTGCGATGTCTGGGAGCATGCCTATTATGTCGACTACCGGAATCGCAGGCCGGATTACGTTGCCGCCTTCTGGAATGTCGTTAATTGGGATTTTGCCGCCCAGAATTACGCAGGCTGAGGGTCTTTGCGATCGCGCCCGGGGCGTCTGTTGGCGCCCTTTTTGTTTGCCTTGCAGGATTCCGGCAGTCGCCGGAAGAGGTACAAAATCCCACCATGCTGCTCTACTATTGCAGTGCCAGCCTGCGTTCTCTACACTGTGCGCGCTTCGACAACGCTGAGGAGGGGACAATGAAAAACCCGCTGGATTCACTTTGGGGCACGGTCATAGCAGGTTTCGTGCTGACAGTTATCCTGTATTACATAGTCAAATCCTTGATAGGGGGATAAGCCATGGAAATGCTTCCCGGAATTGTCCGCTGGATTCACATCATGGCCGGCGTCATGTGGGTCGGTCTGCTGTACTACTTCAATTTTGTTCAGGTGGCCGCATTAAAGGCGGCTCAGGCCGATAGCACCGCCGCAGGAATTACCAAGCATGTGGCGCCGCGCGCGCTGTTCTTCTTCCGCTGGGCGGCACTCGCAACCTGGCTTGCGGGCGCAGCATTGCTGGGTTCCAATTTTGTGGCGGCATTTACCCTACAGGCCGGGTTCCAGAAGATCGGCATCGGCGCCTGGCTTGGTACGATCATGCTGCTCAATGTCTGGGGCTTGATCTGGCCGAACCAGAAGAAAATTCTTGGGTTGGTGCAGGCGACCGACGAGCAGAAGAACAAAGCCCGGCGGGTTGCCTTTCTCGCTTCGCGCACGAACACCATGTTGTCCATACCGATGCTTTTCTTCATGGTGGCGCAGTCACATATGTAGGGGTCCATCGCATTGCATTAAAACGCCCGGCCTGACCGGGCGTTTCTTATTGGGCCGGCGGAAGTGCCTTCAATCCTTCGACGCGATCGCCAGCCTTGATGCCCTGTTTCCGGAACCACCCCCGGTTCATCTCCAGCGCATAAGCCGCTGCGCCCGACGAAGCGTGCGCTTCCTCCGAAAATGGCTCCATTTCGGCAACGTTGAGAATGCGCCCGCCGGAATCGATGAACGCGACCGATAGCGCAATTCTGGTGTTCTTCATCCACATCGCGGACACCTCGGGGCGTGGATACAGAAAAATCATCCCACTGTTCTCGGCAAGTTTGTCGCGGAACATCAATCCCCTTAGACGACCCTGCTCCGTATTGGCGATTTCTGCGCGGATTTCGTGCTTCCCAATCCGCAGTGGATAAGTCAGCAGCGGGTCAGCGTGTGCAAGCAGCGCTGTCGCGATGATGAGCATCGCGATCTCGGCAATAGGTAGCAGGTGTTTCAGGGAGCGCATTTGATTTCGGTAGATGAAACAGGGAATAAATGAATGACCCGTGCGGGTCCGACAACCGCGCGATGTTTTCGTCCGGTCAAATTTTTTACGGCACGGCCGCTTATGCGGCATCTGCACACTCACGCGCTCCGCGAGGCGTGAGCGTAATTGTAACCAAGCCGCAGGTTGTGCACCTGTGTCGTAGACTGCGCGCGGGAGAGGCGCAATGAGTGCGCGTCGCGTCAGACTCTTCCGACAGCGCCCCACAATATTGGTGCGACGCAATAATTCTGACGTGGTGAAATGTGTTGACAACATAGTGCGTAACTCTTATTTTCGACCTGCAGTAAAGCTTGTCTAGATCTGAAATTTCTCAGGTTGTCCGGTCTTGCTTTACGCATCGAGGCAGTAATCAAAACCAAATGCGCGGTGTGGAGGTTTAAAGCGCTGCGCAATTCTTCGGGAGGTTTCAAAAAAAATGGTGAAGCAATCGTTGCACTTCAAACGTGCTGCGGTGTCCCTCGCTGCAATCGCGGCGATCGGTGCTTCTGGGGTTGTCTCCGCACAAGGTCTGGATAGCGCTGAATCAAAGCTCTTTCCTAACTATGTGACGGACGACATGCTTCTGAATGCCGACAAGGATGCGCAGAACTGGCTCCTTTATGGTCGTGACTACCAAACAACGCGCTACAGCCCGCTGACTCAGGTCAACCGGGATAACGTCAAGAAGCTGACTCCCGTCTGGAACTTGTCGTTTGGTGTTCTGGAAGGCCAGGACAGCCAGGCCGTCGCGGTAAATGGAATGATTTATGTCACGACGTCTTTCAACAAGGTAATCGCGGTCGATGCAGTTTCCGGCAAGGTAGCTTGGAAATATGAACGCGAACTGCCGGGCGACGTATTCCCGAAACTGTGCTGTGACGTCGTGAATCGTGGCGTGGCCGTCTACAAGAACAAGGTATATCTGGCTACCCTCGACGCGCATGTCGTCGCACTCGACAGCGCTTCCGGAAAAGTGGTTTGGGACAAGAAGATCGGCGATTACACCTATGCCGAAACCTTCACCATCATGCCGATGGCTTTGCGCAACAAGATCATTTTCGGTACCGCGGGTGCTGAATATGGCGTGCGTGGCTGGATCGCGGCGATCGATGCTGATACTGGCGCCCCGATCTGGAAGACCTACACCATTCCCGGACCCGGCGAACCGGGCAATGACACCTGGCCCGGCGAATCCTGGAAGTATGGAGGCGGCTCGGCCTGGATCACTGGCTCTTACGATAAGGAAACCAACTCGCTGTACTGGCCCGTGGGAAACCCCGGTCCTGACTTTGACCGTCATGTTCGTATCGGTGACAACCTGTTCACCAACAGCAACCTCGTGCTCGATCCCGATACCGGCAAGATCAGAAGCTATTTCAACTACACACCGAATGATCCCTACGATTATGACGGCGTGAATGAAATGATCCTGGTTGACGTCGGCGGCAAGAAGTTGTGGCTGCACGGTTCGCGCAATGGTCACTTGTATGGTATCGATCGCGTGAACACGGCGAAGGGCAAAGCCGGCAACGAGCACAAGTGCGTATGGGTTACCGCACTGCAGCGCGTGAACTGGACCAAGCCGATCACCCCGGCAAACAACTGCAAGCCGATCTACAACTATCCTGAAAAGGATGTGGTGTACGACAAGGTGACCACCGATATCGCTCCGTCTCTGGATGGCGGTAAGGAATGGCACCCGATGGCTTACAGCCACCGCAGCAAGATGGTTTACGTGCCGGTGTACGACTTTGCCATGGATCTCCAGGCTAAGAAGATGGAGTGGAAGCGTGGCGAGTGGTACCTAGGCGCGAAGATCATCAACTTCAACGCGGGTGCCGGCCATACCAAGGGCTATGACGCTGCGACCGGTAAGCTTGCCTGGCAGAAATCCATGAGCTATCCGGCGACCGGCGGAATGCTGGCGACGGGCGGCGGATTGGTGTTCTACGGCGATCCCGAAGGTTACTTCAACGCTGTGAACGACGAAACCGGCGAACATCTCTGGTCCTTCCAGACCGGCTCCGGCGTGCACGGCAACCCGACGTCCTTTACCGGCCCGAACGGCAAGCAGTATGTTGCCATTGTGTACGGTGCGGGCGGCGGCGGTATCTGGCCGATTTTCTATTCGGAGTTCCTGAAGAAGAATCAGAAGGGCGGCGGCCTGATGGTCTTTGCTGTTGAGTGATATTCAGCAGCGGGTGCCACAAGATAGGTAATACGCGATTACAGTAAGGCTAAGGGGGGCAAAGAGTCTTGCCCCCCTTATTTTTTTCTTGTGTTGAAAAAGCGGCACAGACCGTTATGGTTGCTCTTGGGTAAACCGTCGAAACTGCAGCGGCGTTGACGAGGGAAAAGGGGAACGGCCGACAGGATTCTTAAAGGAGTTGAATGTGCGTAAGTTATTTGCATTGTATGGATTGACCTTTATTCTCGCATTGACGTCAATTACGATCCGGGCACAGACCGACCCGGATGAGATTGCCGATACGCTGGAGCGTTCGAAAGCCAAGGGCAGGCTGCTGGCGTGCGCCGACCCCTACTCGTTTCCTTCTGCTGCGCAGAATACCGATCCTCCCGGGTACGATATTGAGATCATGCGCGAGATCGCCAAGCGCGCCGGTATGCGACTGGAAATGGTCTGGGCGGATACGGGTACGCGGGGAGGCACCTCCCGGGCGTTCCGTAATTCGATACTCAGGAAGCGCTGCGATGTCTTTGTCGGCATGTCCGATAGTGGTGACGATGACATGCTAATGGGACAATTGGCATTCACCAAACCTTATCTCGGCATGGGCTACGTGCTGGTCGTGCAGGGCAAGGCCGCGGATAAAAAAGCGCTGGCCGAGTTCAAGGATGCCAATATCAAGGTGGGCGTGCCGATGTCTACGCCGATAGATGACTATCTGTTCACCCGCGACATTCCGCGATCGCTTTATCTGGATAACCGCAGGATCATGCAGGCGATGGCCAATGGCGAGATCGACGCGAGCATGGTATGGGCGACCGCAATTTCGGTCGCGCGTCGTGAATATCCCGACGCGAAGTTCCATATGGTCGAGGGCTATGTGCCGGAAGCCGATCAGCGCTGGAATCTGAATTTCATCGTCCGCAAGCAGGATCAATCGCTGATGAAGTTTATCGACGACTCCGTCGCGGAGCTGCTGGCGAATGGGAAGATGAAACAGATTGTCGAGAGCTACGGTGTCCCATTTTATCCGCCTTTTTCGTAAGTTCCATAGGGAGGTTTGTTTGTCATGTCAGGTATGAAAATCGATTCGGTATTCGCAAAGCTGGTAGCGATTGCTGTCTTTGCCGCAGCGCTTGTTGTGGCGTTACCGGCGGCTGCGCAGCACAAGGCGAACGAGAACGACATGGAAGTACCGACCAACGACATGAAGGTTGTCGAAGCCGGTCAGGCCTGGTTCGGGCGACGCTGCGCATTCTGTCATGGCAGTGGGGGTCACGGTGCGAAGGGGCCATGTCTGTCGTGTGGCGTGTTCAAATATACGGGCAACACCAACAGCGATATTTACGTCACGATCGCTACTGGGGTCGCCAAGAATCTCGGCGGAACGATGGGTGCGTTTGGTACAACGATGAATCAGGACGAGATTCTCAGTGTGATTACTTTCCTGCGCTGGGAGGAAAGACGTCGCATTGATGCCGGCGAAATCCCGGATCCTTACAAGAACAAAAACGACGAGCCGATGGTTTTCCCGAAATCCAATTGACGACGAGTCGGGGCGGCAGCGCGACAGCAGCTTTGCGTCGTTCCGGGAAAAGCAGGTACGCAAAAATGCAAGGGCCGGTTATTGCCGGCCCTTGCATTTCCGGGTTCTCTGACTGGATTCTCTGATATTGCGTCAATGCTTGCCGGTGCTGCCAAATCCACCTGCACCGCGTGTGGTCTGCGCAAAGTCGACGACGACATTGAAACCCACCTTCACCACCGGCACAACGACGAGCTGGGCAATCCGTTCCATCGGATTCAGGGTAAAGATAATCTCACTTCGATTCCATAGCGAAACCAGTATTTGCCCCTGGTAATCCGAGTCGATCAAACCGACCAGGTTGCCAAGCACGATGCCGTGTTTGTGGCCCAGGCCGGATCGGGGTAAGACCATTGCGGCCAGCGTCGGGTCAGCAAGGTGGATTGCTATGCCGGAAGGAATCAGTTCGGTTTGACCGGGCTTCAATAGAATTGGCGTATCAATACAGGCGCGGAGGTCGAGGCCCGCCGAGCCGGAAGTCGAATACGAGGGTAGTTGATCGCGCAGACGCGCGTCCAGAATCTTGACGTCGATGTTGCGCATCAGTTTTCTTATTGTTTGCAGCTCAAACGGGGAGGGCGGACTTGCGCGGTCGATAGAGCTTCGCGATATGCCGGATCAACAGGCGCGCCTGTTCGAGCTTCGAAGAACGCCCCAACCGGTGGCGGCCTTCGTCGTCGAACAGGACCAGTTCATTGTCATCGGCATCGATGGCCGACTGCACCAGATTGGCAGCGAGCAAAGGCAGATTCTTGCGACGACGCTTTGCTTCGGCATTGTCTTCGAGCTTTTCGCTCTCCGCCGCAAAACCGACGCAGAAGGGGGGATTCGCCCGCTTCGCTACCGCCTCGACGATATCAGGATTCAGGGCGAGTTGCAGCGATGGAACGCCGCCTTCCTTCTTGATTTTTTGTGGACTGCTGTTGGCAACGTAATAATCCGCTACCGCTGCAACCGCAATGAAGACGTCCGCGCCATTCACTTGCGCGTTTACCGCATCGAGCATCTGGCGGGCGGATTCGACGCGAACGACGCGCGCCGACTGCGGGGGATCGAGCGCGGTAGGACCCGTAATCAGCGTTACCGTAGCGCCTGCTTCGATTGCGGCGCGAGCTATGGCGTAGCCCATTTTCCCAGAACTGCGATTCGTCAAACCACGCACCGGGTCGATAGGTTCAAAAGTCGGGCCGGCGGTGACAAGCACACGGGTACCAGACAACAATTTGGGCTGGAACCAGGCCGAAATTTCCCGGACAAGATCGCTCGGCTCGAGCATGCGTCCCATGCCGACCTCGCCGCATGCCTGATCTCCCGCACCCGGGCCAAGCAAGACGATGCCGTCCTGGCGCAGCTGCGCGACGTTGCGTTGCGTAGCCGGATTTTCCCACATCTGGCGGTTCATGGCGGGTGCCACCATCAAAGGACACTCCCGCGCGAGACATAGTGCCGACAGCAAGTCGTTGGCAAAGCCTTGCACAAGCTTGGCAATGAAATCGGCTGTTGCCGGCGCAACGACGACAACGTCACGGCCGCGCGACAACTCGATGTGCGGCATACCATTTGGCATGCGGTTATCCCACATTTCAACGAATACCGGCCTGCCGGACAGGGCTTGCATCGTGACCGGTGTAATGAACTGGCAGGCCGAATCGGTCATCACCACTTGGACATCGGCGCCGCCGCGCTGGAGCTCGCGAACGAGCTCTGCCGATTTATAGGCGGCAATTCCACCTGTGACGCCCAGAAGAATGCTTTTGCCAGCAAGTTCAGCCATGTGAACAGTCTATCAAAATTGCCCGGCCGGCAGTGTAAACTGTTGTTGTCAAATATAAAAGTACGAGGCGTCGCATGCCGATCAACGAATGGCCGGAAGACGACAGACCGCGCGAGAAATTGCTGGCCAAGGGCCCAAGTAGTCTTTCCGACGCTGAATTACTAGCTATTTTTCTGCGCACGGGAACCAGGGGGAAGAGTGCGGTCGACCTCGCACGGATACTTCTCGAAAAATTCGGCTCGCTGGTCGGGCTTATTGGCGCGAGCCGGGAGGCCTTTTGTGCCGTCCAAGGATTGGGCGGCGCGAAGTATGCACAGCTTCAGGCCGCTACCGAACTTACGCGGCGAGCCTTGGTGGCGGAAATGAAGTCGGGCATCAATTTAAGTTCGCCGACGGCGGCACGCGATTACCTGCGGCTTTCCATCCAGAATCGTCAGGTCGAAGTCTTCGTGGGACTATTTCTGGACGCGCAGAACCGCGTGATTGCCGTGGAGGAACTGTTCAGCGGCACTCTGACCCAGACCAGTGTATTCCCGCGCGAAGTCGTCAGGAGGGCGCTGCATCACAATGCCGCCGGCGTCATTTTCGCGCAGAATCGCCGTATGACGGCTAAGTTATTGAAACCACATGGCACACGTCGTCGCACGGGTTTTCCTTACCCGCATCCTTACTCGCGTTCGGCTTCAAATTCGGTAAAGAGTCGCGGTTCGCGGCTTCAGTCGATCTAGTGAAGGGCGGTTGCGATAGCGCTCAGTAGCTGGGAGATGGGACACGCGCTCCTTTGCGCTTGACGCTTCCGGCGAGCCGCATGATTCAGCAGTCGATGCAATCGCGCGCGCATATTCTGAGACGCTCCAACGTGAGCGCGCACTCTCGATTTCGCCGCATGCCGGTGCTGAATCGTGTGAATTCGGAGCTACCGTGGTAGCCGATGACTTCCGCAAACCGATCCCACGCGGTCCTGGTGACCCGCATTTGCCAATTGCATCACCTTTGCATCGGTAAGCACGCGAAAGACACGTCCCGCGGGCAAAAGTGTGATGACCGAGCTGGCGAGGCGGCTCCCGCCGCGCTGGAGATGGAGT
>WNFI01175515.1_pt1 | contig 12416 bp, 10 predicted proteins | sample 5400471 | NCBI WGS metagenome assembly WNFI01 (sample SAMN13153348, study PRJNA577476) | soil metagenome | isolation source: 100 cm saprolite on Douglas fir-dominated hillslope | place: USA:California | collected 2013-09-17 | reverse complement strand
GTGCCGCGCTTGCCGCCGTTCCAACGCATGACGACGACTTTCGATTCATGGACGGAGCCCTGCCCGACGCCGAGCAGCGCGCCCATGCCGAGCTTCTTCATGGCCGTGACGTCGAGCACCTCGACGCCGACGCCGAGCTTCGCCAAGCTCGAGGCGCGGCGGGCAAATTCGGCGGGATAGAGCACGTTGGCCGGCTCGTTGACGAGATCGCGCGCGATGACGACACCGTCGGCGATGGCCGTAGCGTGGGCCCAGGCCTTTTCCGCCGCCGCCGGATTGCCGCAGGCGAAATTCACCTCGACCTTTTTCGGCCGCTCGTCGTCGTCCTTGCGCTTGGTCTTGTAGCGGTCGAACGCATAGGCGCGCAGCCGGGCACCCAGCACCAGGTCGGCAACTTGATCGCCCTTGAGCGCGCCGGAAGCGAATTCGGCAAAGATCGTGGCCTCGGCCGCGACCGCCGGCACCTTGCCCATGGCAATGCCGCCGAGCTTGCCAGCGGCGACAGCGCGCGTTGGGTCGCGGGACCGAATTTCAGGTTCTCTCCACAGAACACAACGAGAACACCGCGCAAATGCGCAAAGGGGGTGAAGCCGAGCTTGGGGGCATCGGTCATAGTTCGGTCCTTCCTGACCGTTCAGGGACGATTTCGACCCCGCCATATGAACCGGACGCCCCCTTGATGCAAAGTGCATTTAGGCGGTTCCAAAGCCCTGGCCACGGTCGCGGCCGCCGACGTTAACCGCTTGTTGTGCATGACCAATAGGTCTGCCTTGGCCAAGCCATGTTGTGAAAGCATGAAAGGACTTGCATTGGGGAGATCGGCTCACGCCGCGGGGCGGCGCTGGGGGGCCGGTGCGGCCTATTGGTGGGCCGTCAGTGGGGATATCGGGTCCGATGGGGTCGATCGGCTGGTACGTGTTTCGCACCACCATGGTCGCGTTCCTGATCACGCTCGTCAGCTTGACGGTGGTGATCTGGTTCACGCAGGCGATGCGCGATTTCGACCTGATCACGAGTCAGCGGCAAACGCTGTTCGTCTTCGTCGGCATTACCGGCCTGATCATTCCGCTTCTGGTCATGATGCTGGCACCGATCGCGTTGGGGATGGCCGCGGCGCATGTCCTCAATAAGCTCAGCACCGATTCCGAGATCATCGTGATGAATGCCGCCGGCATGTCGCCGTGGCGGCTGCTATGGCCGTTCCTCGCCTCGGCCGTCGTCGTTTCGATCCTGGTCGGCGGCATCGCCGCCTATGTCTCGCCGCTGAGCCTGCGCGCGCTGCGCGACTGGGCCGCGCAGGTGCGCGCCGATATCCTCACCAACATCGTGCAACCCGGCCGCTTCACCACGGTGAGCGGCAGCCTCACCTTCCACATCGCCGACCGCAAGCCTGACGGCCTCCTGGAGGGCATATTCGTCGACGACGGCCGCGATCCGAAAGAGCATTCCACCTACCTCGCCGAGCGCGGCGAGATCGTGGAGAACGAGAACGGCTCGTTCCTCGGCATGGAAGGCGGCAGCATCCAGCGGGTCACCGCCGGCGAACGCGACCCGCGCATCATCGTGTTCGACCGCTATGCGTTCGACCTGTCGAAATTCACCACCGGGCCGCAAAGCTCGACCTACACCGTGCGCGAGAAATATATCTGGGAGCTGTTGTGGCCGCGGCCCGGCGACGTGCTCTACCTGTCGCAGCCCGACCAGTATCGCTCCGAGCTGTTCGATCGCCTGGCGACGCCGCTCTATCCGTTGACCTTCATCATCCTGGCTTTCACCTTCCTGGGGCCGCCGCAGACCACGCGGCAGAGCCGCACGCTGGCGCTGCTGACCATGGTCGGCGCGGTGTCGCTGCTGCGGCTGGTCGGATTTGTCAGCGTCATCGTCGGCGTTCGCGTGCCGGGCGTCCTCGCCGTGCAATTTGTCGCGCTGTTCGGCTCGATGATCGCCGGCATCTGGCAAATCTCGCGCGGCCAGGCGATCGAGCCCGCCGTCGTGGTGTCGAAAATCGCCGCCGCCATCGGCGATCGCATCGCCCGGGCAACGAGTTGAGGAGCGGTCGATGGTCGTCGCCGGCACGCTCTCGCGCTACTTCGGAATGCGGTTCCTCACGTCCGTCGTCGGCTCGTTCCTCGGCGTCGTCGTGCTGGCCGCGATGATCGACTATGTCGAGCTGATGCGCCGCGGCGCCGATTGGCCCAACGCGACGCCGTGGCTGCTTGCCAAGATTTCCATGTACCGCGTGCCGCAGCTCACCGAACGCATCATGCCGTTCTCGGTGCTGGTCGGGACGATGTCGTGTTACCTGAACCTGTCGCGCCGCCTCGAACTGGTGATCGCGCGTGCCGCCGGCGTATCGGCCTGGCAATTCGTAACGCCGGCGATCGTCGGCGCCTTGCTGTTCGGTGCTGTCGCCACCGCCGTCTACAACCCGATCTCGGCAACGCTGCAGGAGCGCTCCAAGCGCCTCGAATCCGAGGTGATCGGCGAAGTGCCATCGGCCTTGCAGGAGCGCACCAGCGGCTTCTGGGTGCGCCAGAAGAGCGCCGACGGCGCGGCCATCATCAACGCCAAAACCAGCCGCGAGCAGGGCGCGACGCTCGGCAATGTCAGTGTCTACACCTTCGACGGCGACGGACACTTCCACCAGCGCATCGAGGCCAGGAGCGCGACGCTCGAAGACGGCTTTTGGCGGCTCGAAGACGCGCGCGTCTACGAAGCCGGCAAGCCGCTCCTGATCCTGGACGCTTACCGGCTCAACACCAACCTGACGATGGAGCAGGTACGCGAAAGTTTCGCGACGCCGGAAACGGTGCCGTTCTGGCAGCTGCCGACTTACATCCGGATGGCGGAACGCGCCGGCCTCGGCGCGGCGGGTTACCGGCTGCAATATTACCAGTTGATCGCGCGTCCGTTCCTGCTCGCCGCCATGGTGCTGCTGGCGGCCTCCGTAAGCTTGCGCTTCTTCCGCTTCGGCGGCGTGCAGAAGATGGTCTTAAGCGGCGTCTCCGCCGGATTTCTCCTGTTCGTGCTGTCGAAGATCACCGACGACATGAGCAAATCTGAGCTGATATCGCCGATCGTGGCGGCGTGGACTCCGGTGTTGATCGGCGGCCTGACCGGATTCGTCGTGTTGTTGTTCCAGGAGGACGGATAGTGGCGCGTTCGACCGGCCCTGTTTGTCCCGGCTTTTGCGTTGGCGCCCGACTGGGCGCGACGCTCGTTGCCGCGTTGCTCGCTTTCGCCGCGGGCTCGCTGGCGCCCGAGCGCGCGGCGGCGCAAGGCGTGAACAACCCGCTTCGCTTCACGCTGCGGCCGTCACAGCCGAAGCCGCCGCCGGCTCCGGCCAATGGGCCGATGCTCGTCCAAGCCACCGAGATCAAATACGACTACACCAACAACACCGTGTCCGCGGTCGGCAATGTGCAGATCTATTACAACGGCGCGACCATCGAAGCCGACGAGGTGACCTACGACCAGAAGGCCAAGCGTCTGCGCGCCCAGGGCAATGTCCGGCTGACCGAGGCCGACGTTTGCCGCGCAGCGCGCCGATCGCACGCAGGGCAGTTACACGGTGCTGCAAAACGGCGTCTATACCGCCTGCGAGGCCTGCAGGAACGATCCGAAAAAACCGCCGCTGTGGCAGGTTCGGGCGGCCCGGATCATTCACGATCAAAACGAGAAGATGATCTATTTCGAAGACGCTCGCGTCGAGTTCTTCGGAGTGCCGCTCGCCTGGGTGCCGTTCATGTCGGCGCCCGATCCGACGGTCAAGCGCAAGAGCGGTTTTCTGTTTCCGACGATGTCGGACACGACGCAATACGGCTTCGGCGTCGAGATGCCCTATTTCTGGGCGCTGGCGCCGAACTACGACCTCACCGTCGAGACGATGGTGACGACGCGGCAGGGCGAATTGTTCCAGGGCGAATGGCGCCATCGCCTGATGAACGGCGCCTACTCGATCAAGGCCGCCGGCATTTTCCAGCAGGATCCGGGTTACTTCGCGCAACGTGACGGTGCCAACAGCCCGACCGCCAATTCATTCCGCGGCGCCGTCCAGACCGCAGGGCAGTTTTCGCTTTCCGACCGATGGCTCTGGGGCTGGACCGGCATCCTGGTGACCGATTCCCAGTTCTTGTACGACTACCGGCGCAGCCAGTTCACCTCGGCGTTCGACCCGTTCTTGACCCGCGTCGCCGCCGAAGGCGTGTCGCAGGTCTACCTGACCGGCACCGGCGACCGCAGCTATTTCGATATCCGTTCGATCTATTATTACGGCTTCTCGCTGCAGGACGTCCAAGGCCAGCTTCCCATCATCCATCCGGTGCTCGACTATTCCAACGTGCTGGCGCAGCAGGTGGCGGGCGGCGCGTTCAGCTACAAGATCAACCTGACCAGTCTCAGCCGGCAGCAGGCGAGCTTCGACGCCATCAGCCAGACCGCCGTCAACACCGGGGCGTGCGTCAGCAATACGGCCGATACCGCCGTCCTCATTCGGTCGAATTGCCTGTTGCGCGGCATCCCGGGCGATTACAGCCGCGTCTCCGCCGAGACCGACTGGCGCCGCACGCTGGTCACCTATAACGGCCAGGAGATCACTCCGTTCTTCCGCTTGCGCGGCGATTTCGCCGCGCTCAATATCGATAGTCAGCCCGGCGTCTCGAACTACATCGCTACCGGCCAGAGCAACCTCGCCCGCGTCATGCCGACCGCCGGCGTCGAATACCGTTATCCGTTGATCGATGTCGAGCCGTGGGGCACGCAGACGATCGAGCCGATCGCCCAGCTGATCGTGCGGCCAAACGAGACGCAGATCGGCAAATTTCCCAACGAAGATGCCCAGAGCCTGGTGTTCGACGACAGCGACCTGTTCAAGATCGACAAGTTCTCCGGCTGGGATCGTGTCGAAGGCGGCGGCCGCGCCAATGTCGGCTTCCAATACACGGCCCAGATCAACCGGGCCGGTTCCGTCAACGTGATGTTCGGCGAGTCGTATCAACTGTTCGGCACGAATTCGTTCTCGGCCGGCGTCAACGATATAACCAATACCGGCCTGAACAGCGGTCTCGACAAGACCGCGTCCGATTACGTCGGGCGCGTCACCTATCAGCCGAATTCGGTCTACTCGTTCACCGCGCGCGGCCGCTTCGACGAGCAGACCTTCTCGGTCGAGCGTTTCGAGGCGGAAAGCCGCGCCAATTTCGACCGCTGGACGCTGCAGCTGCTCTACGGCAATTACGCAGCGCAACCGGAGCTCGGCTTCCTGTTCCGGCGGCAAGGCGTCCTCGGCGGCGGCACGGTCAAGTTGACGCAGAACTGGATATTGCTCGGCTCGGCCCGCTACGATCTTTACGCCCATGCGCTCGACCAGTCGCGGGTTGGCGTCGGCTATACCGACGATTGTTTCCTGCTGTCGCTGAACTGGCTGACCGGATACACCTATAATGGGACGACGACGCCGAAAAAGGACAATACGTTCATGATTCAAATGAGCTTGCGTACCCTGGGACCGGATGCCCTGTCGCCGGTCGGGTCCGCGTTCTAAATTTTGCCGCGACTTGATAGGATTTATTCTGGCAGGGCTTGTTATTCTGGCAGGGCCTGGGGAAAGGCGGAAGACGCGAGCCGGCACGGCGCCGGCCGTTGAAGGAGAGCAAGAGGTGATGTTGCAGATTCGGATCCGCGCGCTGTGCAGCGCCGTCGCCGTGGCCGCGGCAGGCTTGCTGGCCGTCCCCGCCGTGGGCCGCGCGCAAGAGGTCGTGGTGCTGGTCGACGGCGAGCCGATCACGGCGCTGGACATCGAACAGCGCGCCAAGTTCATCCAGATGAGCACCCAGAAGGCGCCGAACCGCAAGGAGGTGCTCGACGGCCTCATCGACGAGGTCCTGGAGATCCGCGAGGCCAAGAAATTCGGCATCGACGTGCCCGCCGCGGAAGTCGACAACGCCTTTGCCAATGTCGGCAACCGGATGGGCGCCGACGCGGCGAAGCTGACGCAAATGCTCGCCAAGGGCGGCGCCAGCGCCGAAACTCTCAAGCACCGGCTGAAGGCGGAACTGGCCTGGAACGCTCTGGTGAAGGGCCGCTACAAATCGAGCCTGGAAGTCGCCGACAGCGACGTCGAAGCCCAGCTCGATCTGCACAAGCCGCAAGACAAGAACGAGGTCGGCTACGAATATGTCCTGCGCCCGGTGCTCTTTGTCGTGCAGCGCGGTTCGCCCGATGCCGCTTTCGAGGCGCGCAAGAAGGATGCCGACGCGCTGCGCCTGCGGTTTCTCAGCTGTGCCGAGGGCATTCCGTTCGCGCGCGCGCTGCGCGAGGTTGCGGTGCGCGATCAGGTCACCAAGTTCTCCGCCGACCTGCCGCCGCGCGCCACCTACGACGTCGCCTTGTGCATGTATCACGACCAGGCGCTGATCCCGATCAAGACGCTCGCTTTCGATCACGCCGTCAATGTCACGCTCGGCCTGCCCTTCGTGCGCACCTCGCCCGACCACGGCACCGCCTTCGACATCGCCGGAACCGGCCGCGCCGACCCGACGAGCCTCGTCGCCGCGCTGCGGCTCGCGGCCCGGCTGGCCATGGCCGGCAGCCCGGCTTCGCTCGCCGCGTCGTGACCGGCGCCAAGGACGGCCTGCCGCCGCTACGCGACGTCATTCGCCGCCACGGAATGCGGCAACAACGTTTAGCTCCGCGCTTCCCGTTGTCGCCATCGACGTTCCGGTGACCGCTGCGCCCGGCCGGCCGGATCGATCCAGTGCGCCGGCGGCGGTGGCCTCGATCCGCCGCGCCGTCGCCGACGTCATGGCCGGTTCGGCCGCCGCCATCGTCACCAATCCGGTGGCCAAGAACGTGCTCTACAATTGGGGTTTTGCCGAGCCCGGCCATACCGAGTTCCTGGCCACATTGGTCAACGAAACGACCGGCAAGTCGCTGCGGCCGGTGATGATGCTGTGGTCGCCGGAGCTCGCCGTCGTGCCGGTGACGATCCACCTGCCGCTCAAGGAGATATTCCAGCAGCTCTCCGTCGAACTCGTAGTCGATACCGGCCGCATCGTCGCACGCGATTTGGCCAAGCGGTTCGGCCTTGCCCATCCGCGCCTGGCCATTGCCGGGCTCAACCCCCATGCCGGCGAGGCAGGCACGCTCGGCGAGGAGGACGGCGCCATCGTTGCGCCGGCGGTCGCTCGCCTTGTCGCCGATGGCATCGATGCCCGCGGTCCGCTGCCCGCGGACTCGCTGTTCCACGAGCAGGCGCGCGCCACCTACGATGTCGCCTTGTGCATGTATCACGACCAGGCGCTGATCCCGATCAAGACGCTTGCCTTCGATCACGCCGTCAATGTCACGCTCGGCCTGCCCTTCGTGCGCACCTCGCCCGATCACGGCACTGCCTTTGACATCGCCGGAACCGGCCGCGCCGACCCGACGAGCCTCGTCGCCGCGCTGCGGCTCGCGGCCCGGCTGGCCATGGCTGGCAGCCCGGCTTCGCTCGCCGCGTCGTGACCGGCGCCAAGGACGGCCTGCCGCCGCTACGCGAGGTCATTCGCCGTCACGGTCTTAAGGCGAAAAAATCGCTCGGCCAGAATTTCCTGTTCGACCTCAATCTCACCGAGCGCATTGCGCGCGCCGCCGGGCCGCTCGCCGAAGTCACTGTGCTCGAGATCGGTCCCGGCCCCGGCGGCCTCACCCGTGCGCTGTTGGCGCTTGGCGCCGCGCGCGTGATCGCGGTCGAGCGCGACGATCGCGCGATCGCGGCCCTCCACGACATCGCCGCGTATTATCCCGGTCGCCTCGACATCGTGGCGGCGGACGCGCTCACCTTCGATCCGCGCTCGCGCTTCGATCACGCGCCTGTGCGCATCGTCGCCAATCTGCCGTACAACATCGCTACGGCGCTTCTGGTCTCGTGGCTCACCGTCGAGCCGTGGCCGCCGTGGTACGACAGCGCGGTGCTGATGTTTCAGCGCGAGGTGGCCGCGCGCATCGTCGCAGCGCCTGGCTCGAAGACCTACGGCCGATTGTCGGTGCTCACGCAATGGCGCTGCGAGGCGCGCATTCTGTTCGACGTCAACCCGTCGGCGTTCGTGCCGCCGCCGAAAGTCACGTCTTCGGTGCTGCGTCTTGTGCCGCGGCCGGCGCCGGCACCCTGCGACCGCCGGCTCCTCGAGCGCGTCACTCAAGCCGCATTCGGCCAGAGACGCAAAATGCTCCGCCAAAGCCTGCGCTCACTCGGCGCCGACGTGCCGGCGCTGGTCGCGGCAGCCGGCCTTGACCCGACCGCGCGCGCCGAAGACATTTCGGTTGCGGGATTTGTCGCGCTGGCGCGGGCGCTGGCCGCCCACCGCGCTCATGAGCCATGATGGCCACAGCGCGCGCGAGGAGACGAAAACGTCGATGACAAAATTGCATCGCCAGTCGCTGGTCGCTTACGGTGAGCCGCTCTGTGAGACCATCGTGGATTGTCCCACCCCGCGTGGCAGCGAAGTGCTGGTGCGCGTCGAGCGTTGCGGCGTGTGCCATTCGGACCTGCATTTGCAGGACGGTTATTTCGCGCTCGGCAACGACAAGCGGCTCGACATCACCAAGGATCGCCCTCTTCCCTTCACGCTGGGACATGAGATCGCCGGCGTGATCGAAAGCGCCGGCGCCGAGGCCGAGGGCGCCGCCATCGGCCGCCGCGTCGCGATCTATCCCTGGATCGGCTGCGGCACCTGCGCGGCTTGCCGTGCCGGCGAAGAGAACATGTGTTCCGCCCACCATCATCTCGGCATTGCCGAGGACGGCGGCTTTGCCAGCCATGTGCTCATTCCACATTCACGCTACCTTATTGATTATGAACCGCTTTCTGCGGCGATTGCGGGTCCGCTGATGTGCTCGGGCCTGACCGCTTACGGCGCCCTGAAGCATCTCGGCGAGCGGGCCGACCGCGGCCCGGTGCTGCTCGTCGGGCTCGGCGGCGTCGGCATGATGGGCCTTGCCATCGCGCGCGCCTTGTTTCGCCAGCCGCCAATCGTCGCCGATATCGACGCGCAGAAACGCGACGCGGCACTCGCGGCCGGCGCGGCCGCCGCCTACGACCCGTCCGATCCGCAAGCGCGCCGGGCGATCATGGCCGCGACCGGCGGCGTGCTGGCGGCCTGCGACTTCGTCGGCTCCGATCGCTCGCTGCAATTCTGCACCGGCGTGCTCGGGCGCGGCGGCAAGGTCGTGGTGACCGGACTGCTCGGCGGCACGTTTGCCATGGCCGCCGCCATGTTCGCGATCAAGGCCATGACCATCGAGGGCACGCTGACCGGCACGCTGGCGCAAGCCCGTGAGCTGATCGACCTGGCGCGCGCCGGAAAAATCGCGCCGATCCCGACCCGCGAACGGCCGTTCAGCCAAGCGCAAGCCGCGCTTGACGATCTGCGCGCCGGCAGGGTCGTCGGACGCACCGTATTAACAATGTGAGACTCACAGTTTCGCTTGCAGCCCGCGCACGAACTGCGAGAGCCCGCTCTGCCGCTCGCGCTTGCGCCGCTCCGCCGCCAGGATGGCCCGTACCTCGCTGAAGGCTTCGTCGATGTCGCGGTTGACGACGACGTAGTCGTATTCCGGCCAGTGGCTCATCTCGCCGGCAGCCTTGGCCATCCGTGAACCGATAACGTCCTTGCTGTCCTGGGCCCGGCTTTTGAGCCGTCGTTCCAATTCCTTGGCGCTGGGCGGCAGGATGAAAACGCTGACGAGGTCGTCGCGGGCTTTTTCACGCAGCTGCTGCGTGCCCTGCCAATCGATATCGAACAGCACGTCGCGGCCGGCGTCCAACGCCTTGTCCACGGGCCGGCGCGGCGTGCCGTAGTAGTGGCCGAACACCTCGGCCCATTCCATGAGCTCGCCCTTCTTCACCATCGCATCGAAACGGCCGCGGTCGATGAAATGATAGTCGCGCCCGTCGACCTCACCGCGCCGTCTGCGGCGCGTTGTCACCGAGATCGAAAGCTCGACGCCGCGATCGGCGTTGAGCAGCATCCGCGACAAGGTCGTCTTGCCGGCGCCCGACGGCGACGACAGCACCAGCATCAAGCCGCGGCGGGCGATGCCCTTTCGATTTCGAGCCTTGCGCGCCATGGCCTATTCCACGTTCTGCACCTGCTCGCGGAATTGCTCGACCGTCGCCTTGAGCTCCAAACCGATATTGGTGAGCTCGAGATCGTTCGCCTTCGAGCACAGCGTGTTGGCTTCGCGGTTGAGCTCCTGGGCGAGGAAGTCCAGCCGCCGGCCGATCGCGCCGCCCTGCTCGAGGAGGCTTCTCGCCTGCGCGACGTGCGCTGCCAGGCGGTCGAGCTCCTCGCGCACATCGGCCTTGGTCGCGATCAAGATCGCTTCCTGATGCAGCCGGTCCGGATCGAAGCGCTCCGATTGCGCCAGCAGTGTCGCGATCTGTTCGGCAAGCCGCGCGCGGATCGCCTCGGGCCGGCGTCCCGGCGACTGATCGGCGCGCGTGGCGAGGACCGCAATCTCGCTGAGCCGGGTCATCAGCACCTGGCCGAGCGCGGCCCCTTCGTGGCGGCGCATTTCGGCGAGGGCGCCGATCGCTTCGGCAAAACCTTTGGTCACGGCGGCCTCGGCGCTGCGTCGCTCCTCCTCGTTTTCTTCGACGTCGCCGACTTCCATCACGCCCTTGAGCGCTAGCAGGCCGTCGATCGACGGCGGCGACGATTCGATTTGCCGCGCGAGCTGGCGCGCGGTCGCCAGCACCGCCTCGAGGACCGCCGCATTGACGCGAACGACTGGCGCCGCGCCGGCCCGCTCGACGGTCAGGCCGGCTTGAATGGATCCACGCGCGAGAGTCTCGGCGGTGCGGGCGCGCACTCCCACCTCGATCGCATCCCAGCCGGACGGCAGGCGCAACCGCAGATCAAGGCCCTTGCCGTTGACCGATTTGATTTCCCAGGCCCAGGCATAGGAGCCGCATACGCCATGGCTGCGAGCAAATCCGGTCATGCTCGACAGCGCCATGGAATGCGATCTCCGGCAGCAAACGTGGAATAAAATCGCGCCGAACTTAGCGGCCGCTTGGTAGGCTCACAAGGGCGTCGCTTACGAACAAAGCCAGCGGCAGCGTGCTCGCGCCGGCAAGAGTACCGCGTCGATTTAGTGCGTGGGCTGCGCCGGCTGAGACGATTGCGTGGTCGGATTACGGTGGGGGGCTGGGTGGTGCGGCGCCGCTGGCGATGCCGCGGCGGGAGCGGGAGAGGCGCGAGCGCAGCCGCGCCACGTTCTTCTGATGCTGGTCGTAGTTCTCCGCAAAAACGTGACCGCCGGCACCGTCGGCGACGAAATAGAGCTCGCGCGTGCGCGCCGGATTGGCGGCCGCTTCGAGCGAGGCGCGGCCGGGATTGCAGATCGGCCCGGGCGGCAAGCCGTCGATCTGATAGGTATTGTACGGCGTCGGCTGATCGATCTCGCTGCGCATGATCGGCCGCCCGAGCGTGCCTTTGCCGCCGACCAGGCCGTAAATGATCGTCGGGTCGGACTGCAGCCGCATCCTCTGTTTCAGCCGATTGACGAAGACGGCGGCGACGCGCGTGCGTTCTTCGGGCTTGGCGGTCTCTTTCTCGATCAAGGACGCCAGGATGACGAGCTGGTCCGGCGTCTTGATCGGAAGATCGGGCGAGTGCCGATCCCAGACTTCCTTGACCAGACGTTGCTGCGCCGCCTGCATGCGCTGAATGATCTGCTCGCGGCTGATGCCACGGGTGAAATTGTAGGTGTCGGGCAAGAGGCTGCCCTCGCGCGGGATTTCCTTGATGTTGCCGGTGAGAATGTCGTCCTGCAACAATCGCGCGACGATCTGCTCGGAGGTCAGACCTTCGGGAAAGCTGATCTGATGCGCGACGACTTTGCCGTCGACGATGGTCGCGACCACGTCGCGCAGGCTGGCATGAGCACTGAATTGATATTCGCCGGCCTTGAGGTCCTCGCGCGCTTTGAGCACCAGCACGCCGCCGATGAATACCCAGGACTGGTCGATGACGCCTTCGCGCTGAAGGACGTCGGCAATGTCGCGGATGCCGGAGCCGTGCGGAATATTGACGATCTTGTCCGCCGCCAGCGGGCCCGGCATCTCGAACCGCTGTTTGCCGAGGAAGAGCGCGGCGATGCCAACCACCGCGAGCAACACGAAGAGGCTGAAGATGGCGTTGCCGATGACGACGAGCGGGTGACGAGCGCTGCGTGAGCGGCGCGCCGGCGCGTCGACGGTTTCGGGCTCCAGCGCCGAGCGCGGGCTGCGCGGCGTGATGCGCTTGAGTTCGTTGGCTTTCGCATCCATGGACGCCGCGTCCATTCCATTCGCCTGCCGCTGCGAGAGAGGATCACCCGGGCCGGCATTCCCGGAAGCCCGGGAGTATGACACGGGCGGACGCGTTGGCGAG
>WNFI01203137.1_pt1 | contig 12417 bp, 12 predicted proteins | sample 5400471 | NCBI WGS metagenome assembly WNFI01 (sample SAMN13153348, study PRJNA577476) | soil metagenome | isolation source: 100 cm saprolite on Douglas fir-dominated hillslope | place: USA:California | collected 2013-09-17 | reverse complement strand
CCATTTCGTTTCCCGAGTGTTTGGTCGTGTGTCTCCGTGCTTAGGTCGAAGATTGAGCTTGTCGTCGGGGTCATCTGAATTAGATGGTTCGTATTCTGAAACTGAAGGAGGAAAATGCGGCGCTAAGAATGAGGTGTTTGGTCAATCCTCTCGCACGCAACTCACTACTTCCGGGAGCTGGAGACGAACGGGTCGCCGGTGAACGTATCTCGACAAATTCTAGAACCATACGCTGAACAGGAGAAGTGTCATTAGACAGATGATTAAACGCGCGTTTCGCCACAGGAGGCGTGCGTGTTGGTTCCGGAGATGAATACCTGGATCGAGAGGTTGTGAATTAAAGCTGGAGTCGGGAACACTATCAGGACCCACTCATTCCCTTCTCTCTCGGGTGGCCCATTCTCTTCCTTATTCATTCTCCTTCGCTTGGTTCTGGGTGGTGAGGGTTTCGCTCTGGGGGCACCATCTATCAAGATTTCTAACGGAGGAATGCCACTACTTCGGGTTCTCTTTGCTGGAGACAAATCATCATCATCATTGAAATGAGCACGTTTTTTTGGGGATGGTTTTTGGGGCGTCCAAGGGCTGCTTGCAGACTCCACAAGCTTCGGTGGCATTGACGAGACAGGCCTAGTCGCGCTACGCTGAGATGCTTCTTTTGGTCCGAATTCTCACGGCTCTGTTGAACCTTGGTTGAATGAAGTGATAAATCAGCATGCAGCCAGCATATATTCCAGCCTGGTACTGTGTAGCAAAGTTTGATCCGCAGAGTGCGAGTGATCGGTGTGGTAGTGAATCATGGTACAACCATTTATGCAATCTTGAATATTGTGGCCATCAAAAACAGCAGAGTCTACCACTCCTCAATATGTATTATTTACTTCATTAACCGATACAATAGTAAAGATCAACAGCTAACCAACGCAATTAGGGTATTGCTGCGCCCTCCATCCCTACATCTCCGTCAACGCCATTATTCAAGAAGGATAGAGTAGAATGCGTCATATGATATATGGCCACCCAATGTCTCATCATCAAAGTCCGCTAGAGTCCCTTCAGCCAGAGCCTGGTCCCGCGCAGCATACCCTTTCCCAAAGAGCTCGCCAAGGGGAACCAGCCAGTTATCGACCATCAGCGTTTCCTCAGGATATTTATATCCTGACGAGAACATAGCTCGCTTTTGTTTCTTGATAGTTTCCCATTCTCCAGTCTCCCATTCAGTAAATGCGTTGGAGCTGTTGCGCTTCCCATCCCTATAGCGGGTGACGACCCAGGCTAGCACATAAAATAGCGACTCCAGGTCATGACGATAGAGGTGGAGCACAGGCCCATCCGTGCACAAGTCTATTGAGAGGAAGGCCTTGGTCCCAACTGGTAGAGATGGCTGGCGTGTAAATTTTGTCTTGGTCTCCACATCCAGTACGCGCTCGGCGCAATCCAGGTCAATTATATATCCAGACTCCGCTTCGTTAGGGTCATACATAAGATTGTTCACGCTAATGTCCCTATGCAGAATACCAAGGGTCACGAATAACTCGTGATGGCCTGTGTCATTCGTCCCGATCAGCCAAGAATCGATCAACGAATAGACTGGTTACTGACCCTCAATGATACTCATTACTACTTCCCTAAAGGTATACCCGATTGACGGCAAAGGCATCAAGACCGGACCCATCACTTGAACTCGAAGGACACGGTCGGTAAATTGTCCAGGGACTGTCAAAGGATCGGGGAGATTAAAACGTCTATCGTAGTCGGATAATTTGCCCCCGACACGCGTAGCAAAAAGATAGGGTGTGCAGGAGATCTGTAGACCTCGTCGGGCCTCTTTGAGTAGTTCAACCTCATTATCTTGATCGACCGGTTGCCACGATAACTTGATGACGACAACTTTCGGAGCCCTCTTGCGTCGGGGAGGAGGCTTTCTCATGGCCTCCTTACCGTCCTTCTCTTCTTGTCCGGATTCGTCTTCTTCATCATAGGTATGCGGTTCTTCACCGGGCCTGTAAACTTCGCCCTTTTCTTCGAATGAATATGCACCATCATCCGCCTGGTCATCATTAACTGGAGGGTGATCTGTGATATGAAAAGCTCGGTACACCGCGGTTCCCCGACCAAACAGCGCCCTCGAGACATAAACAGGCGCGTCAATTTCAAACGTCAAGCCATCAACGCGGATCTTGGCACCCGTGAGCGTCCCAAAAGGGGAATTCGTCTTGACGGTCTTGGGGGCCTTGGTAAATAGCGGTTCACGACCAAGTAGCTGTGGAGTCATCAAAGAAAAGCACATAACCGCCGCAGCAAACTCCTGGGGATCCTTATCCAAGTCGATATCGGTCGAAGATATCGTCCCTGCACGATCGTAGTAGCGAAACTGTACTAATGTACCTACGACATATAACCCCAAGATGTGCCGCCGATTGCCAATGGCTGAGAATGCTTCCATGGCGTATTGAGACAAGTTATCACGAGAGGTAGGTAGCGGGAGACCTCCCAATAACGAATCTTTTTTGACGGCATCCCCAGACCGGAATTCAGGAGCCTGAGGGTTTTCATTGTCCTCAGGATCTATCATTCGTCGGCGCTTTCGAGGCGAGCCTCCGCCTTCAGCGTCCTCGTCTTCCTCTGGGGGACTTCGTTTCCTCGTGGCTTGAGATTGATCGTCCTGGGTTTCATTACCAGCTTGAGAGCCGGGAGGAGCGACAGCAGGGGGTTTAGAAACGGATGATTGCAGGTCCATTACCACAAGAACGTCGGCCCACCGACATACCTCCGCCATTGTGTGCGAAAACCCCGGATTTTCAACACCCAAGCAGCGAGTTGGGTAAGCATGATCATCATTGGATAAAACCCACTTGATGTTATTCTGGTAAGGACGTGCAATACCACGTTCTGGTCCTTTCGTGGTGCACCAGTTCATGATGTCCAGGAACCGCTGTCGGAAATCGCCTTCTTGCGCTTTGCTAGGTGTGGCATCCACAGTATCCTCACTCGCCCGCTGCGCACAAGCTTCCTTGTACTCTTTAACGAGTTTTCTGAAAGTGGCACCCTCTACTGTGTACTTCGCAGCGTAGTCAACATCTGCGTATGCATGGAAGTCGCGTAGGATAAAATCCTTGAACGGGTCCCACTCGACGCGAATATGTGTAACTTCCGGTGTCGTTCCGGGGCCCACATTATGGTTCAATCGTTCAATTGAGGTCTGTGTCTCGCGGTCGTACACCTCGTACTCTACGGTGATTTCTTCAATAATCTCCGTGGTCGTTGTCGTGATAGTCTTGGTTTCGCTTACTGTCTCGGTTGTTCGTAAGCGTTCACCGTACACGCCTTAGGAAATCTCAGCTCCATGTCTTCCCAACAGCTAGTTATATACGTCTCGGCTTACCCAAGGCGTGATATTTTCCACCGAGTCCTATTATTGTGACCGGGCCAAGCGGTTTACCGAATGGAGAAGGGACACCATCATCCTCTCCAGCCATGATTCCTACGTCAGTTCCCATATTTGCTGAGACGCCAATTTGTATCGAGATGCTACAGTCGATGAAGAGTGATAAACGAGCCACCGAGGCCTAAGCGCCGTGAGTTTCAGCACCACAGGATGTCACCTTTCCGACGCAATTAGGGGGCGTACTGTAAGAATAGTGGCCTGTGTTTCTTCAAAGACACCAAACGAATGAGAAGTGATACGGATGAAGGTGCAGAGGCGAGGACTAAGGCAGCTTTTTAGGAACAATGGGACAGTAATTCAATGGCCAGACCCGGTTAAGTCCGCCATTTAATTTATACACTGAACGCGTTCTCAAACGTCGCAATTCCCACTAAATCATGCCTCCTAAGGTTCCACAGATTGCCCTCGATCCAGAAATGTCTGGGAAGATACAAGTCGGTCCTAAACGGCTTCAAAGACTACATTTTGGATTCTTACATCTCATCCTAGGATTTGAATCGCAGTATCGCTTTGGCAGCCGAAGAAGTCATCTTCAAAGCATTTCCAAAGAAGGTGGAATCATAATTCTTTTCCAGAGTCCTTTTTGTGACGCTATTACCTTCTCTTCAGATTCTGTGAGCATCTCGTGTCGATACGCGACTCCACAACTCTGACGTATATTGCAGTGACTTACAGGCACTGATAGAAGAAGCGGAATCCGAGTCATCAGAGTATAACCTGTCAAAAGCGTTGAAGACCACCGATGTAACCGTGTATCCTCCATCGGAGTCATTATCTTCCTCATCTCCAGACGCAAAGCGAAGAAAACGATCAGCAGGGGACGTTTCTAATGGAGAGTCCGTGGCTTTCCTAGAAAGGGACCTTGGTGGTGCTGTTTATCCTCAGAGGGTGGCTGCCAACCATCATATACGAAAGTTACAGGAGAGGAACAAGATTGAGTTCCAATCCCTGATTGAACTTTGTGTAAGCGCGATGTCACCTCCATTCGTGTGATTGATGTGCTGCATTGACACTCAAAGATGTTATAGGATCGAAGAGTGAGGATTAGACTTTCATTCACCTATTCTCAGAGCACAATTCTGACGTCATTTATTGCATGCACTTTCAGCGGGGATAATTTCGGTATGTGCTACGACAATCTCTCTTGCGTTGCACAGTTAACCTTCTATTGCTTAGGAGTGCAGATCCAGGAAGGTGATAAGGCTTCATTGACGTTTGAACGTAGTTCGACTTACTTCCACATCATCTGCTGGTCAGAGGTGCTGAACGAGTTGAGCAGAGCCCAAGAAAGTGCCTATGGTCTTCGAGACACGATGCGCGCACAGCACGGGGTCCGGGCCAAGCTTTGCGCGAAGCTAATCAAATATCCGAATATCGAGGATTATGTTGTAAGCATGATTGCTGTGATTGGAAGCTTGTCACTAGTAATCCTTCGCTTGGCACAGATCGCCCTCAGGGACCATGATGAAAAGCAACTGTTCATGACTCGGCAACATTTACATGATGTTCGAAACGTATATGCCATATTGTTCGATATACTGCAAAAGGTGCGTGGAGTAATTCTTCGTCATTATCACTTGCCAATGACCCGTTCTTTGGAACTATAGAACATTCAGAAGGTAATATGGCTTCTATTCACAACGCTTGCTCCCAAGCTCAATGAGAATCTAATTAGATACGGGCACCCAAGGGTAACAACAGTCTTGGGATGTACTGAACGTGCCGAAACGGACGCGACATTGTTATGGTATTTTGTAATCTTCGCAATCAAGGACTTTGCAAAGCAAGAGCCTTCCCCATGTTCAGAAAGAGATTGTCTTAAATACATTGAATCCATCTGCTGCCGTACTTATTACGGCCCCAGGAATCTGAGGATGCCAGTGAACCTCCTTGATCTCCTTCTGCCCTTGATGACTGAACAGCAGCTGGGGAGGAACAGCTTCCATCGCTCCTCCATGTACCGCCAGCATCTCCTTCAAATTAGCTTCTTCGTCGTCTGCCTCCACGGAGAGGTCCCACAGTGTCACCTGGTCATCTGCACCAGATGCAGCGAATGCGGATTCCTCAGTCGGACTCCATTCTATCGAGGTTATTGGTGCAGTGTGCCAAGTGAATGCAGCAACTGGTAAGGGAGTAGGAGCCGATGCCCTACAAATGAGCTGTCAGGATGTATTATGATTCCCTTAGTTATATGCGTACCCTTTGAAGTTCCGCAGGTCCCAAATTTTGATATTGCCTTCATCCCCACCACTAACCAGAAGATAAGACGTCTCCTTGTTCCAGCTAATGACATTTACATCACTGTCGTGAGCCCGCTCCACGTTGACCACGCTCTTTCGCCCCTTCACGCGCACATCCCAAATTTTGATGCTCTGATCAGCAGAGCAGGAGGCGAAGACAGTTGACTCCGATGGAGACCATTGGATATCCTCAACCGAACTGGTATGTGAACCGAAAACTTGGCCATCAGTTTTGAATCCGGTGGGGGTAGCGGAAGTGAGGTATATTTTGGAGTGCATATCTCCTGTGAGAAGTCGTGGCGCAGTAGCATTGGGGTATACAGGCGACCAATCCATAGCAAATCCTTCCGCCCTTCCATGAGCGGTGATAGTAAAAACTGGTTTATCGATGATTTTTCGGTCAACGGTGTATCCTGGCACATCGAGAGACTCGATGAGCGGGCGAACATTCCAGATGTGAGCCTTCCCAGTCTCTGCCCAAGAAGCAGTATAGTATGCAGCCGATACTGGTGGCAGACCAACGTTTCCAGGAAGCTGCTGAGAACGCACGCGGTTCATGCCACCTGGATGTGGAATGGATTTGTATTCCAATACAGGGTCTTCATCCAACTTTTCATCTTCATCTTCATCCGATTCAGAGTCGTCTAGGAGATAACAACGATACTTAGATACGTCTTAGAAAATAACTGACGGAAACCCACCATCATTCGTCAGAGTCTTGTGAAGTTGACTCATCTTCATGACCAACAGTTCATTGTTAGTTCCTACAGGGGCTTGGCTTCCGGTGACAATATAGGCTGTAGCTGGGTAACGAGCCCTCTGATCACCCAAATTATCGCGAAGGACATCGAACGATAAACACGACCAAGTAACGCCCATAGGGTGCAGCATCTCATAGACCGACATGTCTGGTTCAAGTACTTCATCTTCTGATAAGACATATGACCCAGGAAGATATGTATTCTTCTGTGGAGCTGGCTCTTCCTGTTCCTCAATCGCCGGTAGAACTTCGTCTTCAATATCCATCTCTTACACAAAACTGTTAGGACCGATCCTAATTCACCGCATTATAATATACTCACCCGCCAACTCATCAGCCGCTCGATCGATTACATTCTCATCCTCCTCGAACTCGTCCTCCCATTCATCTTCAAATTCCCCCATCTCAGGATCTTCAGGTGCAATGGATGGTCTTTTTGAAGAGATACCATCCTTAGGAGTTTTTGAGGCCACTTCGCCCTGAGGGAATATCTGTCCCTCATCTGCTTTACGCTTCGACATGAGGCGGAAAATTCGACACTGAATGGGATCCGAGAATGTAAGGAAAATATTCCCACACATTAATATTAGGCTTAGGAACTAAGAACGAATGGTAGACAATTTTCTTATATAGATGACACAATGTGGGTGCGCGAGATTACAAGCTTCTGTGTCCATAAAAGACAGAAGCTCAGTCAAAGACGCCCTCTGGGACGGGAGGAGAGCATGAGAACCAGGACAGGACAATTGCTACGTGGGGATTGCAATTCCTCCGAGACGTAGGTATACGTTTGGCTACTGTGACATGAAAACCTCTTGTATCTAACTATCCATGAGTCCAGATGGTATTAGGATCTTCACCATGCGCCCAATAGGTGACAACACGGCTAGGAAGTATGTGTGTCCAAGAATATCGCAACGACAAATGCAAATGGAAGATTCAAACAAGCCAGACTCCTATCCGCCCCCAAACACCGCGAGACAGTTAGGAAAATAGATAAAATGAATGAGGATAGGAGAACACAAATGGAGCTTGAGAGGTGTGACCGTTCCCAGCCTAGAGGAAATGACTCATGAAGTGATTCATGAAGTCAATGTGAACGTCGACACAGAGCATATCCTCTTCATCGACTGTATATCCGCGGACTGCGATGAAGAATTTGGCTACGGGCCAAAGTTAGAGAAGTTTTGCAACGGGGTCGAGGGAAATTGACCAACCTTTCGGGATCTCCTTAGGAAGGGCAACTGTTTGTACCACCGTATAATCATCGGCTTCAACGGGGCATTGGATACTAGCATTGCTTTTGCGTCTTAATCGACCGTTCAGATGGAATGAAAGAGGATAAGCGGCAGACTACACCTACGCTTCCTCGCAGACATCGAACTGTTTATGGAGTAGCTTGATCAATCCAAGTTTGACAACAACGTCGGCATATGCACCCTCCTAAACATACATCAGTAAGAAGTCATGCGAGAATTTGAGCGCCCGAACCTTGATCGTCTTCGTAACTGTGCCTTTGGCCGTAAGCGTGAGGTCCTTACCAGGCACAGGCGGGTCTGGGGAGACCTCGAGTGACTTGAGCAGTACAACATCCGTGGGAAGTCCTGAGGTGATCAAAATATGATGAATGGAGCAAAGAGTCAGGTGGAAAGGCTGTATGACGAACCACAATCATTGTATGACCAGCTGGACATTCGTTCCAGCTGCCCATCATTGCTTGGTAGAAAAGCATTGCGCCAAGTTGCCTGTGCAACTTGGACGGTCGACGCAATGAAAAACACAGCAAGGGGCACAGCGCGCATGATGAGAGCTGGGCGGTTGAGTCTACCCCGAAAGGAAATCACGGAATGTTCCGATATGATATAATGTCATTGCAAGTCGCCTAAGCCTGACTGCGCTCAAATGACGAAGATTCACGAACGCTGCTGCTGTGGTTCGTCTCTTGCCAATTGGTGCATTATTCACGTCAGCTAATGCACGTTACTTTTGTGCATAGCGATTCCTCTACTTAACTTCGGCACCTACTGCGTGCTCATCGAGACAATGGTTAGCTGACTGCTTTTTCAGAGTATCCTTCATCTAATGTCATCCCAAGGTCGTTGGCGTAACTGCGGGGACACTTTCGATAGCTGCACCTACCAGTGAGTCGTGGTTTCCCTCACTAGTCAAACCCATCTTGATCAACGTGACAAATGCAGTCATTGGTGCCAATCTTCCCTCATTCGCCAAATGGATTTTTGCGATCGTATGCTATGCAGCTGCTGGTATTCAGCTGCTAGGAATATGGGGGATTATCAAGGTATGTTTGAAAGCACCCCATTTGATCCGAACATTATAATTTCGCTGTAGGAGGAAGCCGCCTTATTCAGAACATTCCAGAGGATCAACAGCATAGCTATCTTGGTCGTTTTTGGAGTTGCTGCTGCCTTCATTGGACTTGCCGCTGGACGGCACAGGACTGCACAAGCGAAATGTCAAAAGGAATTCTACTCAAATACATCAACACTTCGGGAAAGCAGTAACACAATCTGCAGTGCGTTTGCGTGGGTGGATGTGGGACTTATGGGTTTCCTGTGGGTCCTATTGGGGATCATTCAAGTGTGTAACAACATGCTTCGTTACCGTAATGCTCGATTCATTCTTTGGGTAACCATACTTTAGCTCTACTTCGTTGCCGTTATACGGTGGTATGGAGCGGCCAAGGCTGAGGACCGCAAAGAAATGACATCCAAGAACTGGAAACCCCACAGGGGGCGAGGGGGCAGTACTCGCACATAAGGCAAGCTAGTGATGCCTCCACCATCCGGAATGAAGAGCCCTACATTCCGCCACCCACTGACTCGACTTATCATTATTTGCCTCGCCATACCGATTATGAAGATGGGCGTCAACAGCATCATGACGGTAAGCACATCACTGTTGTAAAATGGCAGTCCTGATGAAGTGTTTGGTCACAGACATGAACGTCCAAGGACACACATCACCCACTGATGATCGGAAACATCAGTATCCGTACGGCCCACCGCAGTACTAGTTTTCTGGTATTGTGATCTGCTCTTAAAGAGCACCCTTTCTCCCCCTTTTTCCTTCCGCGGACATTGTGGCTAGCATTAGGACGATCATCTTGTATCTGTACGAAAGTGCAAAAAATCCTTCTGCATCGACTCGACTTGACAAGAAAAGTGTGAACGCCTCAGGGGCCTGGGCTATGTGACAATGAGTAACTGATATATATCACATTCTTGGCAGGACTTTTAACCATGTACTTGTAGAGCCCGAGAACGAGTCATAAGGAGGTTTTCTAGGGTGAAGTGTATCTATGGCTATAGGCTATGAAAGCGATGCATCCTGTCTGGTCTGCGAACTGGGGCTACATGGGGATCCTGAGTACTGTAATCTTTTTTCCTTTTCCTCTTCCGCTCGTTTCCGCTCGCCTCATAACCGCTCGGCTATCATACCCGTTTTATGCCTAGCGAGCGCTGTCCTCCTACACACGCATTATTTCTTAGGAACTCTTCCGGCCACCAAGTGGTTGCATAAATTGAACTTGACCCATTCTCATTCGCACATACGCCACCCCGATATACTTCCATGCATTTTCCCCCGTTTATATTGCAGATCCTACCCATATTGATCTAGATCTCTTATAACCCGAGTCGCATTAACGAGAAAAAATGATATTAACATTGTATTCGTGATATGTACACAAGATATGCAGTCATACATGCCAAAAAAAAGCAAGCAATGTTACAAGGAGGAGTGGTCTATATGTATCATCCGTTCGAGGGCAGTCGAGAGCAAAGCGACACAGAGAGAAAGTGATCCAGAAAATTCACGTATGGACAAGGAGAAAATTGTGAAGATCTAAGCACTTCACCTCCGACCGCCGCGCAGTCGATTACAACAGTATTACTCCGTCCATAAAGTAATCCCGGAATCAGTCGCACGCAAGAAATCCCCTCGCGAAACGAAGGGAAGAGCAACCCCCAAAATTCTCAGGGTAAATTGTTTAAGCTCCTGGATACCCGCCCCCAGGATATCCACCACGTTGTTGTCCGTATGCCTGCTGCTGCTGTTGCTGCTGTTGCTGTTGGGCCTAACAAGATAACACCATCAATTCCTGAAAGAGGAAAGAATAAAACGAGCTCACCTGGTACACCATAGTCTGCACGTCAGGCGCAGGTATCCCACTTGCCAAATTCGCCATCGTCATCGGTACACCAGCAGGAACACCCATCCCACCCGGTAGGCCTGCTGCACCAGGCGGAACACCCTGACTATGTCCATAACCAGAGTACATCGCAGGAGGCGCACCACTCTGTGCTCCAGGGCCAGAAGAAGCATGTCCTCCATGTGCACCATGTGGTATGCTATGCGTTGGGTGGGCACCATGTGCATAGTACGCTGGTGGTCCCATCTGTCCTGGTGCTGCTGCCTGTGGTGGTCCTGCTTGTTGGCCACCTGGTACCGCTGGCAGGGCGTACGGATTGATCCCCTGAGGGATAGACGAAGGTGCTGGCAAGGCAGAGGTGAAGTATGGATGGCGAAGAGCATCGGCAGCAGTGATCCGTTTCAATGGGTCAAATTGGAGGAGACGATCGATGAGATCGAGGGCTTGAGGTGAGGCTTTGGGAAGAATCTGCGAGAATGGGACTTTGGGGTAACGAGGGAAAGCTTTGATCACGATCTCGGGCTGGTTGTAGGGGCGGTGTACGCAAAAGGAAAGAATGGAATAGCCAGGACGTGAGGTTGCATTTTTTCATTCCGGGGTGGTTTCGGGATGAATGACGAAAGGGTCGCGAATCCAAAGTCCAGTTCGGGAGCGGAATCGGGGCCGAAATCAGTATTCAGAAGCACAGAACCGAGGCGAGAGAACATGCGAACCGATGGAATAAGAATGAACCTTGTCAGATATAACAGAACCCGGAAGAGGAGGGGTTCACCGTAGTTCAAGGGCGGCAATGCAAAGTGGAGTTGGACAAGAACAGCACACATTCCCCAAGATATTGTATGACGATCTCAGCAATCGATGAGACCCGCACACAGACACCCCTTCCGGTGTCGATCACAGAAAAAGGAAGAAGGGAAGCCAAATAGGGTGAGATCACAGGTGCCTCCTTGAGAAGCGAGGAAGGATCCTAAAAGATGGCATCCCAAAAGGGGAAAGAAATTTTCACAACTCACCGATTGCGCTACGATATTCCTTAACGTCCGATCATCAGGTGTACCAATAATCCTCATGATGTTCAGTAACTGATCTTGGTTGTCTCTCCCACGGAAGAGAGGTACGCCAGAGATCATTTCCGCAAAGATACACCCACAAGACCAGACATCGATCGAGGTCGAGTACGTACGACTGCCGAGAAGGACGTCTGGCGCACGATACCACAACGTGACGACCTGAAACAAGCCAAGGGGGGAAAAAAGGGAAGAAAGCCTTGAGTGAGAAGCGCAAAAAAGGTAAAGAGGAACATTTTTACTCACCTCATTCGAAAACGTGTTCACCGGCACACCGAATGCCCTCGCTAATCCAAAATCCCCCAGTTTTAACTCACCTTTGCGATTGATCAACAAATTCTGAGGCTTCAAATCCCGATGCAACACCCGGTTCGCATGACAAAATGCGGTCCCCTTCAATAACTGATACATGAAGCTTCGAACCGTATCCGGATGCAATGCGCCTCTTTCGCCACGAGTATCCATATACCTCTTCAGATCTTGATCACAGAATTCGAACACGAGGATGAGTTTCGTTTCGGTATGAATGACGTCGTGGAGACGGAGGATGTTGATATGTTTAAGTTCTTTTAGGAGGGAGATTTCACGTATGGCCGTGGAGGGGGTTCCCTCTTCTGCATCGAGATGGATTTCTTTGAGAGCGACGATTTCATTGGTTGTGCGTGATCGACCCTAAATGGTATCATGTCAATAGTTAATTATTATTTGATGTGACGATGGGAGACAAAATG
>WNFI01116716.1_pt1 | contig 12418 bp, 18 predicted proteins | sample 5400471 | NCBI WGS metagenome assembly WNFI01 (sample SAMN13153348, study PRJNA577476) | soil metagenome | isolation source: 100 cm saprolite on Douglas fir-dominated hillslope | place: USA:California | collected 2013-09-17 | reverse complement strand
AGACGAAGGGTGACCCACATATGCATGCAAAGCCGTCGAGTCATGATCCGAAGGGATAGTGGAGTAAGAATACCGTGTCCCTTGGGAACCGGCGGGGAAGTGAGAATGGCTGGCATGTTCGTGTAGGGTTGTGAGGGGGAACGTGTCATGGGCAATCAAAGATGTAGGACTCTGTCGACCAGGACCGATTGGGATGTTGGATGTACTTGAGGGAACGGATCCTGGAGGATTAAGGACCAACTTGTCCTCAGCGGAGGGTCTGAGTGGACTGTGCATATCAGAGGGCTTTGAGTCAGATGGGCGTTCGAGAGACGGAAATGCGAAGCGTTGAGGTTGCGATAAGACATTATCGAGTTGTATCCCTCCTGGTGGCGGTCGGGACCTTGAGCGGCTAATTGGTCTCCAGTCCATGGGAACTCGAGATCGCGATCGACTCATGGCCCTCCAGTCCATTGGGACGACCTCGCTGTGGTGAGGAGTTAGCGCGATAATATAATACTCTACCAATATGACGCCACTCACTCGTCGTCTTCCGTGCTATCCTGGTTCGCGCCATCAAACCCCACCACACTCACTTTTGTCTTTCCTTTATCTATGCGTCGACCGCGTTCTTCCCCTACTTCCACTCCTTTGATCTCCTCAGTGGCCGAAGAGACTCTATCACCAAAGACTTCTCCGGTCTCCTTTTTATCGGGCACACTGGCTTGTTCCGGTTTCTCCCCGGCCTGCCCTCCCACCTTCGTCTCGTCATCTTTCTTCTTCTTTAGCGCCAATGCCATCATGCGCCACGTCAGGTTCTCCATGCGCTGTGCGTGCGGCAAGTTTGCCTTGGTCCTGGCGTACATCTTCCACACCTTTGTCGCAAGTGGGTCGTCTTTTGCGAGTTGTTCTGGGTCGCATTGGTTGGCATCTATCGGCGATAGCGCCGTCGAATGCAGGTCAGGTGAGCCCGAGAGGACGGGAGACGGGAAAGAACTCGTGGTATCGGTCCTGTGTCGAGATGTGAAGAGGCTGTCTGAGAAGATATCGCTGTACACCGAGGAGGTGTCTGGGCGAACGCTGGCTTCGGGTGACTTGGGTGAGTAGGTAAAGCTTGGCATACATGATGGTCCGTGAGCCTCGGGTAAGATGTGATCGGGCCGCGGTGCTATCGGGATTACAATCGTGACCTGAAGACGTGTAGGAAGGGGGAAGGTACATTGAAGAAACGGCTGACCCTGGCAAGTCGCGGGGTAAGATACGATGCGTTTTTGTTTTTTGAAATAAATGATTTACCTGTAGAACCTTGCCGCGAATGCGTGCTGATGTCCTCATCATGTGTGATGTGCTTCCCGTTCGACAAACCATTGTGGCTCGTGCCATTTATACGAGGCACAGAGGATAAGATGTGGTCGGGCTTCTGATATATGTGGGATGGGGAGGCAAATGAGGCATTGTTTGAACGATCCTGCTGAGAGTCGTGGGGGTCAAGCGAGGGGAATGAGGGTCGCGAACGTGGTGGTGGTGCGTTGCTCGAGGGTACACTACTTGAGGCTCCAGGAACGGATCCGAGCACACCCGCAGCGGCCAGGTGGGCAAACATCTCCGGGTTTAAGGGTGAAGAAAAAATGTTCATCCAGTCGGAAGCATGAGGAAGAGATAGATTGCCAGACTACGGGAGGTAAGATGGCGCGATCACTTAAACTGTTCAGATACGCACAGTATACGGATTAACGAGCTCAGAGGATGTCAAATCTGGAGATTGTAGCCAAGGAGAGGAGTAGGATTGAGGCGATAATGAGGCAGTGGGGAAGGTGCCATGGTCGGTCGCGCCAGATGGGGGCGGATGGGTTGCGAGGGTAGTGACGACGGTGGGGCGAGGGGTGGCGGACCAAGGCTTTGGAAAATCATCAGTAGCGCTGCCAGGTTGAGCTGGAGCAAGCTCCATGGACAGAAGTGGTACAGTGATAATGATGACAGTTCGGGATCGCAAGGAGAGTTAAGAGTAAGACCAGAGAGATGACAACCTGGACGTCAAGCCTCGCCCTTTCGGTTCAAAATAATACAAAATCGGATGAGTAATATAATTCACATGTCTGCTCTCTCACGCCGCCCGAGGGCCTTGTTCCTTAAGATCCCACCACAAGATCCTTTTCGGAATTCCGTGTCCTCGGGCTCAAGATCATCAATTCCGCCTTGCCTTTTTTTTTTTTCTCACTTTCTGCTTTTTTCAACTCCTCCTTAGCCCGCACAGTCGGGTTATCCACTCCGCTGGTCGTGCACGGAAAAGCAATCTTCCCTCCAGCAAGACTTCCAAAACTGGTCGTGCTTCTTCACTTGGATGACTCCTGTCTGTCTGTCTACGAACATTCCCTCTTCTCTCCTCCGATGAATCCCCTTCAGATGGCCAGCTTGCCGGGCTCTCATTTTTTCCTCCAGACGTCCGCCTTGGCAAATTCCCTTCTACCAAAATCTCCTTTCCTGGGCCCGCCACCGACACCGTATGCCGTGGACTTATGTTGCCTCCCGGCCGGATCCAACTACTTCCAAGGAACCCGGCCAATACGCATACTTGCACGTACCCATTAAGGCTGTGACACCTCAGCTTGCTACTACAATAGACACTGTTGGTCTATGCTTCCTCGCAAGTTGGTTTCTTGGAGAAGATTCTCTCGGCGACGGAGACCGCCGTGCGTATCCGAGTCGTACAGTACACCTCTCAGGCTGTGGCGTTCTCGCGTTGACAGGGGCATCTTCTGCTCACCACCCCCTCTTCGACCCGCTCAACCTCGTGCTTGAGGATGGCATCTTTGTAACGCAACTGACGTCCTTCTATGTCTTGTACGGAAACTGATCACTTTGTCCAGCACCTTCTGCGAAGGCACGCTCATTTGATTGGTCTCCATTCGGAAAATACCAGCGTCTAATTATGCGGATGACCAAATCGTTTTGGCGGCCAGCGTACACATGACCCCGCACGACAGGCTGTCTAGTATTCGTTATTACGGAAGCGACCTTGTCCAAATGCCACCGAGTATGAAACTGTTACTCTGTCCGTGCGAATGGAGTTCCCCTGTGGGGAACTGCCACCCCTTTTCACTCCAGTCGCAGCCAGCCACAATAGCCACGCGCTCTGAGCGGCTCTGTCAAACAAAACGAAAACGAAATGGAAATTCCTCCAGAGCTTGCCCCTTTTGGCTCATGTGGGCCAGAACATTGGTTGACATTCTGCTTCCCTCATGGTCCCGTGCTCTGCCCCCTTCCTTCGCAAGGCGTACGTAAAATGTTCCTTCGTTCCTGAGTACTTTTCTATGGCCGCCGGGCGGCGGTGGCGAACCCTCGAAAAGGAACTGCTTGATGGTCTAGATCAATCCACTACTTAACTGTGGACGACATTTGAGAGCACTGGTATTACAGCCACACTCAGCTATCCACATCAGCTTGCGGTGTTTACAGAACACCAAAAAGTTGTCCCCCTCCCATATGCGATCGTACTTTCGCGTCCAGTACAAGTGCCACAGTTATCGGCGGATGGCGTAACGATGTAGTTTGTTTGTTTGGAATGCACACGGTGCGTCAGTGTGCGATTGCCCACTCGATGCTTGAACATGCTCAGATCATCGTGACTTACAATGGGATAAGTACGCCGCCGTGGCTACATCACGGGAGCTGCGCTGGGTGCAAATGTCCTCATGGCCAGAGCAAGCAACCCAGAGGATATCCGTAATAAAAAGTACAACCCATGCACACCGCCGCGGCGCAGTAACGCGCTTTGCTCCACACACATGCAGTCGTTCCTGGACTCCCGTAAAATTTGATCAAGGGGAGAATTAGTTTGCAAAGCTAGCCAGCTCATACATGTGGGAGATCGTCGGCAGCATGATTTTCGTCTCCGGCAATTTCTTTTCCCCTCGAAACGGGCACCGTCGACTTGTCCGATCGTTCGATGTTGACTGCAAAAATGCGAATAAATTCACTTCTAGCGCGATCGCGGATCTCAAATCCCTCCATCCGCGATCTTAATCGGCCAACCCGCCGTTTGCAAAGTACCCACAATAATTCGTGCTGTATATTGCTGGGGGAAAAAAAAAACTATACCTGACCGGTGCTCCCATGATTTCCGCTACATCAAGCCTGATGGACAGATGGCAACTAGTGACAGCCAACGAGCTTGTAATTACCGTTGCGTCGTTGAAATCTTCTCATGATCATGAACTACGGCATCCGAGGGATCGGAAGACGGTGCTTCGCCCGCGGCATCGCCAGTTGGTTTGTCCACTACGTCCCCATTTTTGGACGCGGTGCTAACTCCATCATTCCATCGCCAGGCTTCGATAAACTCTCCGCGGCGCCAGGCGGTGAAGACAAAGGAGAGCATACAAGCAGGGCTATTTCCGTTTCATGGGGCAATCCGTTCAGCACGCATATATTGTAATAAAAGGGGTGGAGTACCTGAGGTATAATAGCGCGGGCTGCGCTGAATGAAATACGTGCATGATTGCCATCGTGATGGCGAGCCCTGCCACGTACGCAACGAGTGAAGCGATGAAATATGGTTTAGTGAATGTTCCATCGGGGGCCGCCTTTGTGTACCGATAATGGTCGTAGCGCAGGGCCAAAGAAATGAACGTTCCTGGAACTACGATGTCACCCAGGCCCAACATCATGCTCCCATTTTCCATGGAGAATGTTTTGGATTTTGGCCAGAGAATTTTCATGGGGAGGTCGAGGCTGGTTGCCACGCTAACCATCTATAGTGCCATCATCTGCCTCCATCCACATAACTGGATGCGGAATGACAAATATCCACTTACCACCTTGGTTCCGAACACCCACCAAATATCGTAGAAAAATAGGCCGGAGAGTAGGATGCTCCCAGTCTTGAAGGAGTCGACCTTGAGTATGGACATTGCATTATGTCCAAATGACAAGGCAAGTATGTTTGTGAGGAGAATGGGTTTCTTCGGTCCGTAGTAGAAGACGTATAATGCCGATGGAATCGTCCCAAGCAGTGCGAGAAAGAGTGAAGGCGATCTAAAGGTGAGGGATAGAACCTCTGGACTATAGTGAGCTTGGTTTCGGGTAGGTAGGAGAGGAATGGCGCTCACCGGTGCCGTTTATCATAGTGTCCCACCGACCGGTGGAGAATCGACTCCAGCGTTGAGTGCCCAATGTGAATTTCGCCAGAGCGATGAGACTCTAAGAAGGGATAGTAAGGAATGGCGAGAAACCCGCGCAAGCAAGCAGCAGGACGAACGTAGGGTACACTGTACAGCCCAGCGAGGGCAAAATAAATGGACATGAGCCAGTTGATCCATTCCTTCCCGAGGTACTTGATCACCAGAAACAGGCCAACAAGCAGCACAGAACCTATCTGACATGGACCACAACCCTTTCAGTTCAAAACCCATACACAGGACACAAGGGAGTGAACTAACCACTGGGAATAACCACGCTTCCTCCAGGGTCAGCCAAGTTGAAGAATCGTCCTCATCCTCGCTCTTTCCGCGACCTTTCGACTTCTGGGTACAATGCCGAATAGAGAGCTCGACCGATTGAACACTGATACCATCACGGAAGGAGGACTGACCGGAAGGCTTCCGTGCGATCCAGCATAGACCGAAATAGTTGCGGTGATGAGAAGACCCGCATACGCGAGTAGGAGATCGGAATTCAATGCATCAGACTGTGACATAGTTCAGACTTCAGAGGTGTGTTGTGGGTGTTAGCTGCTGTTGCGATGGGGACGCGGATTGAAGGCGATGGTTAACGACACGTCGGATGGGCGCTTACACGAGGTTGCGGGCGCGTCCATCAAAGACAAAGTTTGCGTGGTGTCTTTAATTTTATCAACATCCTCGATTAACTCTGACAATTTCGAGCCAAACTAACTTTCTTGCTGTACGGCAAACTGCGAATCACGAAAGGGCTCAATCTTGGAGCTTACAGGAGTCAGTCTCGACTTGGACTGGGGGTCTCGAACTTTTCGAGGAACGCCGATCCAGGACGCACGTTCAGGCTAGAACTTGAATCACGCTAGTACAAGCACTTGACCAACTACAGCTGTATATATCTCCTCCGTGTTCCTTAACCCCGCCAGGGAAGGTGTTCACTGCGCCCAGATAAATACAGGATCACCTCCGCCGACCGGGTCCGAGGTTCACGGTCAAAGCAAGATCAAGGTGCAAGCACAACCAGGATAAATTTCATCAACCCGATAAGTTGGACCTATCGATTGTTCTCTGAACAATTCAGCCGAACTCGGTGAACCGGATTTTTGCGGCCTCTAAGGTTCAACACTTGACCAAACGTGGGGCCACGGGGTCTGAACCAACACTCCAGTTGCAGATGCAGTTTAGGATGCGTCTCGACTTGTAGTCCTTGGTTGCGCCGGCACAGTGAGGAGCAAAGTTTGCGAATAGCGGGTGTTCTCTAATAGACCTCAGCTGCAAACTCTCTATCTTCGTAGACCAGCAGATGGGAAACTTTCCAAGAAAGGAAGAGTTAAGAAGCGCCTTTCCGTCATCGAGCGACGAAAATATGCTTCTTAACGGTCCATAGCCACGCTATGGCTCGGAGCAGCTGTGGATATTCCAAGAATCATGACGGTAGTCGTATGGTGCTTCTGGAGGTACTTATCTACCCTCGAAAGCAAATCAAATTTGGTGCGCAGATGGCAATCGCACAAGTTATGATCGATTTTCAGATGAGGTCAGTCAGCAAGTCTATTTGTCACACTCACAATCTTTTCGTTCTAATTAGGATCGAGTTGGACGTGTCTGTTGCATCGAATCGAGAGCCCGCCTGGCCCATCATCTCCACGATCTGTTCAGATTTACAGCAAGATTACCATGATCTATGAATGCTGAGAATGATGGTGGGCCTGGTGAGCTGGCGATGGGCAATCGCGAGAGAGGTACCTGAAGATCTCGCGCCTAAGAGCCATACAGTAGTGCAAGCAGTGCCGAGCACGTCTTCCACAAGGCGCCTTGGAATTACGCTACCAGTCTTGGCGATGTCCCTGGCAGATCGAGGTCGACTTGGCAGGAGTCTTTCGGCAAATAAGGCGTGCGGTACAGCATAAAGCAAACAACTAACGGACAATCTCGGTGAGCCTGTTCACAATAAGGCTTAGGTGGGGGTTTGATGGTGTCCCCCGGGACTTACTATGATTACACCTGAGCGATATCGTGACGGACCGGTGCCAGCGTGGGTTCATGCATTGACATCCACTACTGTTGGAACTGCTTTATGCGACCTTGAAGACCCGTTTAATGTCCAGGGCGTCACGGAGGCGGAGACCTCATGTTTGAATGGTCGTCGAAGAAGGAAAATCCGGCAAGGAACCGGAACTTCACTTGCGTATTGGCGTCCCAATTATGGAGAAGTTCCGATCACACCTAGTTTTGGGGTGTAGGGGAGACCGTCAGATGCACCAGGCCTCACGATTGTATTCATTCAGACCGGGAGATAGACTACCTTGCCAACACTCAGTTCACAGTGGTCAAGGATCCTCCACCAAGTAATTTATCGCTCCCAATATCCCCAGTCCATACACATCAGGAAAAATGTCTTTTGCTAGCGAGGGCTAACTGTCAATAAACACGATTACCTACTCTCGCTAGCACTCGCTAGACCTTGCTAGCCCTCGCTAGACCTCGCTAGCAAAAGACGTTTTTCCTGATGCACACCTAGGGAACGTCACGCGAGATTACAGTACCTTGCCTTCGTTTGACGCTTTTCGAGAATTGGAGGCCTGGGGTATAGAAATACCAAATGTTGATCCATGCAGTTACTTGCAGCTGCGAAGCAGTCCACACCGAATGTCCCAATGTATAGTCAATGCGGGTTCATATGTCAGTAGATGTTAGCATAGCATGTTTCGCCGACTAGATCTATTAGTTCAGGCTTCCTACTCTACAAAGTGAGACGTCTGCGTCTATATTGTCAGGTCAATATCCTGCAGCTATGCCATTCTTCCTCGAATCACTAGCCGCTGATTTACGTTAGAAAGGTCGCAAGGAGGGAGAAAAGCGGTTGCTATGTGCATACCAAACAGCATTCCATCCTTCTTCAGCACTGCATTCACCACTGATGCAATACGATTGATATCCTTAACTGAAATTGGGATCGGGTTTACAACGCCAAACATTGAGCGCATGAACTATCACGGACCGTGAATTGAATGAGATTAAGGATGACTTGGAATATTGCTGGGAAGATCTTCGCGCCACCCGACCCGCCGAGGGCAACGTAGAAAGATCCGTCGGCGTGCTCTATAATCATCGGTACTGTTGATGAGAGAGGACGCTTATGGGCCTCCGGATAGTTATCTGCGAAAGATGAGCGTACAGTTTAGATTTTGTGCAATATGAATACAGACATGGTGAAGGCCAGAGACCGAATGCGTTCGGAACTCCTGGTATAGAAAAATCATCCATCTAGAAAAGACATCAGTCTCTGACACCATATGACATTGTGTGTTAGACGATACCACGAACTTCATTATTGAATAAAATGCCGGTAACAGGGTCCGTAATCCTTGAGCCAAAAACAAGATTCACCGTGGAGGTGATGGACACGGCCATTCCACTTGCGTCTACAATTGAGGTATGGCTCTGCAAAGAGGGTTAAAATGTGACTAAATAGAACGGTCTAATTGTACAAACAGTCCCATGATCCTCAGGAACGTCGAAAATAGGTTGGTAATACGCTGCGGGGTGGGTATGATTCTGCTCCCTGGAGTCAAAATAGTCGCAAAGGAGAAAAGAGTATCAACATACGTCGGTCAAATTCCGCGATATTAATGCACTGAATGACTTGAGTGGTATTTCGTCGATTAATCTCGAACCATCGCTGAAAAAAGGATCGGATATTCGCGTCCTAAAAGGGTCATCAAAAATGGGATTTTGAGCTGATGAGCAACCAACAAACCGGGCAGCGAAACCGACTGCGGATAGAGAAGTTACTGGCTGCAGTTGACTCAGACAGAAATGAATAGGCTCACACTTCATGGCCTCAACAAGGCGATGCACATTAACCTCCGTTCGCCCTTCGGCGGGTAAATCATAATTCTCCAACAGGTTAAGCATGTGGACAAGAACAGGTCCTGATGTTGGCGCATGGGAAGTATAGACCTTTAGACCACGGTAAGTGCCCTCCAGAGCCCTGGAGATATTAACCTTGTAATTGATCAAATCTTCATGAGTCACGATGCCACCTTCGGCATGAATCTTGCTGACGATGGCATCGGCAATTTCGCCTTGGTAGAGCGCATCAGCTCCCCGTTCGGCGATAAGCCCAAGAGTCCTAGAAAGATTGGGGTTCCGGATTGCGTCGCCTTCCTTGAGAAGTACACCATCTGGCACGAATGCCGAGTTCCTTGCCCACAACCCAGCCCGAGGGAAGATCGGCACTTGGTTGTACCAGCCTTCGCCACGGTAATCTGCCCCATCGCTGATGGGCCTCTGCAAGGCCACGGACTTCGCCAGGTACAGCAATGGCAAGGCCACTAAACCTGGCTTTTATTGGGTGCTTTTCATACATACTTGCATTTGCAAGAGCAGGCGCCGTTTCTCGAAAGTCAATATTCCAGACCTCAGATGTGTTGCCATTTAGAGTCGATGAGGGTAAGCGAACGACCATAAATCCACCACCACCAATACCCGATCTGTGAAATAAGCATGTTGTAGAAACATAAAGCGCTCAGACACTTACGAGAACATGTTCACGACGCCAATACAGAACGTGGTGGCCACAGCGGCATCCACCGCGTTCCCACCCTCCTTCAGAATTTCGACGCCAATATTTGAACACAGCACGTTTTCACTCGATACCGCCCCATGTTTGGCCTTGATAAGGTATGCTGGATTTCTGAGACTATGGTCCGCTTCTTCGACGCCTGTAGAGAAGAAATGGGGGACGATTTGTCGTCTTCCGGAGAACGTGACTGCTACCGTGACGATAAGAAGGAATAAAACGAGCAGCCTGAAAGCTTCCCAGACGCGTCTTCTACGACCCCGATCGTCATTGATAAAAGTACGTTTCTCGAGATGTCCAGGAAGGAGCGTGTTTCCCGGGTCCATCCTGGACCAAGAAACCATAGAGGGAATAAAAGCGCAGAAGCTGACTCGGAGCAGGGAGGATGGAGGAGTGAGGGTGGAGATGGCAATTAAGCACGCAATCGATCACGCGTGTCTGAGACACCAGAACACACGTCAATTCTTGTAACCGTGGAGAGATGATAGCTGTCATCGAGACATGGTGCATGGTGCTTTAATAAAGTCTCGGTATAATTGAATTCATGGCTTGGTTGGGCCATGTCCCGACTCGCCGTCGGGTACAGTAAGCTGTACCGTCGGCGGTGCCGCCGGTGCGGCCACGTGGTGGATTTACAGTCAGCATTATGTGTCAGATTGTGGCGCTCAGGCGAGTAATTTCATTGCCGTTGAGGCTCTGATCCGTTGAGACTCTGATCCGCAAGCCAACACGTGCCACGAGCGCGACGCGTCCTATTTGCACTCGACGCGATGGTACGCTGGAGGGTGAGCAGTCTTTCCATACATACCATGTACGGTCGCTCACAGCAGGCTTACAGATGGGATGTGCCCCACGCAAGCGATCGTACACATCGCATGGACCGGCTTTCTTATAGGTCGGTATGTCTCTAGCCGCTTCCACCGCATCTCTGATAGCATATATTTCCTATATATCAGCGTCTCGTCGACATCCTTTACCACCCGTACCGAATGTCAGCCTTTACTTCTCTCCTACCTTAAATCCAATGCTGGACGTCTCTATTCTTAACAGCCGTTGCCCAAACGTCCCCGTTTCACTCGGCCAAACGACGCCGCATTTATGGGTTAAACTCACGCTTTGACCGTATGTTACAGGAAGTCAGTTGGACATCTAATTCCACGAAAGCCTCTCGCCCTCGTTACAAACGCGCTCACTCCCCCGGCTCATCATCATTGACTAATCATGATATGCCTATGACCCCGACGGACTCACCCAATGAGCTAGGGCGTGGCTCCAGAAGGACAGGAGAATGCTTTGTACCCACTATGAAAACAGGGAACCAGGTGCATTTCATTTCTTATATGAGCAGCTGTGAGTAGGCAGTTTATTCAAGTTGTCCCGTTCTAGGTCAACGCGGAATCCCCTCCGAGGTTACCAGAGTGGCTGAACAATACCTTGGCCACTCTACCGCCTGATCATGCTGTGCGATGTCTCGCATTGCCGCATGGACGGCCTGAAAGCCCGATAAGGAAGGACCAGATTGACTGGAGTCCAGATGCCCCAGAGGAGGATTCTGTCTTTGCATTCCAAGCTCCGGTAAATGGACATTATCTCGTGGATCCGACGGAAGCTGAAACACAGTCCGGGAGTGACCTCGCAACTTTTCGAGTTGTCCATTACAGTTCGGTGGAGTTTCAGGGGAATAGCCCTGCTGCGTCCCTGACAGGAACCGTTCCGTTTTCTACTCCTGGACCTAGGTGGACTACTCACCAAGCCCCTGTCTCTTGCTCCCCGAGGCGACTCTTTTCTGCCCAACCTATACATCAATCCACCAGTCCCAGCACTCCGAAGGTTGGGGACAGCCCACAACCTTTCTCAACGCCAGGGCCCTTCGCTTCTACTCGACCCATTAACGGTCATGTATTGGATCGGAGCCGTCCCATACAGTCTCACGTGGCTTACGATAAGGTGTTGCCAGTAGTCGAAAGGTGTAACACCACTTCCGTCCTAAGCTTTCCGGAACCGTTCTCTGTATTCCCGAATGACGCAGCTGGTCGTCTCTCCTCCCCTGGTTTCGCTCACCCGACAGTTTATGTTGATCCTGCAACCGAGCATCCTTCATCTTCTCGGACACCGGAGATAGCGTCACCAGCCCCTTTCAAGGACAACCCTACCGCCACTATTTCATCGGGAGGTCTTACTTGGGGTTCTTCCACTTCGGTGATGCGATGGCCGAGTGGAGGGAATACCACACCCCGCAGCAAACATGCCATATTCTTGTCCGACATCCAGCCGAACGAGAAACCTTTTCACGGGACGTTGCCGCTTACCCCACCCCCCATCGCTTCCTCCCCAGATGGTGATAAGGAATGTCTATCCAACCTTCAACGACCACACGCGATCAGTAATAACATATTACTACCTCCGTTCCCAGCGACGCCCTCGCGTTCTTGGAAGCATCGAGAATGTTAATGGTGCCAATTTCGCCTAGCTGGGTGCCGCGGGCGCCTATGCTTCCCCTCAGCGTGACATAATGCCAGCATAAAGGATGGCCGATGCGCAACGCTAAATGCTATATTTGGCGGGAAATTCGAACAAGGAGAATCATGGCTGCTCGAATCTTTGACTGCTGAACAATGGAGAGCCGACGCTGGTCACAGCCGTTAGTGCCTGTCCACTTTTTGTATTACAGCACATGGGT
>WNFI01372097.1_pt1 | contig 12419 bp, 9 predicted proteins | sample 5400471 | NCBI WGS metagenome assembly WNFI01 (sample SAMN13153348, study PRJNA577476) | soil metagenome | isolation source: 100 cm saprolite on Douglas fir-dominated hillslope | place: USA:California | collected 2013-09-17 | reverse complement strand
GGGCGGCGTCTGCTCCAGGATGTCGACCAGCGGGTAGCGGTCCTCCATGCGGATCGACATGTAGAGCCGCGGCATCACCGGGAAGTGGAACGCCATGTGGCACTCGCCGGCGCCGTGGCCGGGATCGCCGAAGTACGCGATCGAGTCCTCGGGCCACTGGTTGGCCTCGGCGAGCAGCATGCGGTCGGCGAAGCGCGCATCGACGTGGGCGCGGAGCCGGCGCAGGAAGACGTGCGTCTCGGGGAGGTTCTCGCAGTTGGTGCCCTCGCGCTCGTAGAGGTAGGGCACGGCGTCGAGGCGAAGGCCGTCGACTCCCCTCTCCATCCAGAAATCGAGCGCCGCGAACAGCGCTTCGTGCACCTTGGGGTTGTCGAAGTTGAGGTCGGGTTGATGCGAGAAGAAACGATGCCAGTAGTACGCCTTCGCGACCGGGTCCCAGGCCCAGTTCGAGGCTTCCGTGTCGGTGAAGATGATGCGCGCGTCGGCGTAGCGGTCGGTCGAATCGCTCCAGACGTAGAAATCGCGCTCCGGCGTGCCCGGCGCGGCGCGGCGTGCGCGCTCGAACCAGGGGTGGCGGTCCGAGGTGTGGTTGACCACCAGCTCCGTGATCACCTTGAGGCCGCGGCGGTGCGCCTCGTCGAGGAAGGTCTGGAAATCGTCGAGCGTGCCATAGGCGGGATGGACGCTGGTGTAGTCGGCGATGTCATAGCCGTCGTCGCGCCACGGCGAAGGATAGAAAGGCAGCAGCCAGAGGGCGGTGACGCCGAGGTCGCGCAGGTAGTCGAGCTTGCCGGTGAGGCCCCGGAAGTCGCCCATGCCGTCGCCGTCCGCGTCGGCGAAGGCGCGGACGTGGATCTCGTAGAGGACCGCGTCCTTGTACCACAGCGGATCGTCGGCGCCGGCGCCGCGCCCGAGGTCTTCGTCTCGACTCATCCTCGCTCCTGGGCCTCGCTACTGGAAATAATCGAAATCCTGCTCCGAGCGCACCCGCCGCCGCACGCGGAAGAGATGCGCCGGCGTATGCTGCGGGTCGAGCTGGACGAAGTTGCGCGAGCCGCTCCACAGGAAGCGCGCGCCGGTCAGCAGGTCGTGCGCCTGGAAAGGCCGGCCGGCGTCCAGGCCGAGGCGCGCCAGGTCGAGCTCCACCCAGCCCGACTGCACGTGATGCGGATCGAGGTTGACGACCGCCACGATCGTGTTGTCGGCGCTCTCGGCCGTCTTGCTGTAGCAGAGCAGCTGCTCGTTGTCGGTCGGGTGGAAACGCAGGGTGGCGTCGGTCTTGAGCGCCGGGTTCTCGCGGCGCACCCGGTTGACGAGCGCGATCAGGTCGCGCAGGCTGTGCGGCGCCGCCAGGTCCCAGTGGCGCAGCTGGTACTTCTCCGAGTCGAGATACTCCTCGCCGCCACGCTCCCGCGCCCGGCTCTCGAGCAGCTCGTAAGGCGGCCCGTAGATGCCGTAGGAGGCGCCGAGGGTCGCCGCCAGCACGAGCCGCTGGACGAACGCCGCCCGGCCGCCGAACTGCAGCTGCTCGGTGAGGATGTCCGGGGTGTTCGGCCACAGGCTGGGGCGAAAGAACTCGGCGACCTCGGTGCGGGTGAGCTCGGTGAAATACTCGGTCAGCTCCCAGCGGTTGGTGCGCCACGGGAAATAGTTGTAGGACTGAGTGAAGCCGAGCTTGGCCAGGCGGTACATCAGCTTCGGCCTGGTGAACGCCTCGGCCAGGAAGATGACGTCGGGATGGTCACGCTTGAGCTCGCCGATGACCCACTCCCAGAACGCGAAGGGCTTGGTATGCGGGTTGTCGACGCGGAAGATGCGGATGCCCTCGCCGATCCAGTGCAGGAAGATGCTCTTCAGCTCATCCCAGAGCTCGCGCCAGGCGTCGCATTCGAAATCGAACGGGTAGATGTCCTCGTATTTCTTGGGCGGGTTCTCGGCATACTGGATGCTGCCGTCCGGCCGCTTGCGGAACCATTCCGGATGCTCGTGGACGTAAGGGTGGTCGGGCGAGCACTGGAAGGCGACGTCGAGGGCGAGCTCGACGCCGTGCTCGCGCGCCTGGCCGACCAGCCAGCGGAAGTCCGCCGCGGTGCCGAGCTCCGGGTGGATCGACTTGTGGCCGCCCGCGCTCGCTCCGCCTGCGTTGGCGGCCAGGCCGATCGCCCAGGGGCTGCCGACGTCGCCCGGCTCGGCCCGCTCGGCGTTGTTTTTGCCCTTGCGGTTGGTGACGCCGATCGGATGGATGGGCGGCAGGTAGAGGACGTCGAAGCCCATCTCGGCGACGTCAGGCAGGCGGGCGGCGAGATCGCGGAAGGTGCCGTGGCGGCCGGGGACCGGCGAGCAGGAGCGCGGGAACATCTCGTACCAGCTCGAGAAACGGGCGCGCTCGCGGTCCACGATCACCGCCAGCTCCCGGTAGGTGGCGGCGGCGGCGGCGCGATCGGCATGGCGGTCCATCAACTGGGCCAGCTCGTCGTCGAGCGCCAGCCGCAGGCGCGCCTCGTCGTCGCGACCCTGTCCCGGGGCGCGGTCGCGCGCCTCGCCCCTCTGTCCAGCATCGCGGTCGCGCCCCGGTCCAAGAGCGCGCGCCAGGCCGGTCAGCACGCGGGCCTCCGACTTGCGCCCGGCGGCGCGCACCCGCTCGGCCGCCGCCTGGATCAGGGCCGCCCCGGCGAGCAGGTCGAGGCTGACGTCCTGGCGCGCGTCGAGGCGCTTGCGCAGGTCGCGGCGCCAGGTCTTCCAGGGGTCCACCCAGGCGGTCACCGTGTAGCGCCAGCGCCCGACGCTCGAGACCGTCAGCTCGCCTCGCCAGCGGTCGTTGCCCAGCGCCTCCATGGCGACCTCGCTCCAGGCCGCCGTCCGCTCGTCGCGGTACAGCAGCAGGCAGCCCAGGGCGTCGTGGCCGTCGGTGAAGACGTCGGCTTCGACGCGCACCTTCTCGCCGGCCGTGCGCTTGATCGCGAAGCGCCCGCCGTCGATCTCCGGCCGCACCCGGTCGATGACCACTCGCTGCCGTCCCGTCTCCCCCGTCGCCTCGCTCATGCCCTCTCCATCTGATGGCCGCCGGCCACGCCCCGCATTCCACCGGCGGCCCTGGACACCCCTGACTGGACACCCCTTCTTTTTGGGGCGCCGGCCGGCCAGCAGCTTCGCGGCGGGTCACATGCTACACCGGCAGTCCTCCGCACGGCCGCGAACTCGATCGCCTCCGTGAGGAGCGAGATATCCACTAAAAGGCGCTCGAGACCAGGCAACGCTCGAAGACGCCCAGGAAGTTGAAACTCCTCGGCTGACCGATCACCGAGCGCCCGGATAGGCCAGACGAGTAAGGCGTCGCTGGAGGCCTCTGAGGTACTGGCGCAGCTGCGTGGCGGAGAGGCCGCCTGGGATGGACGCGTCATCGCCGATCTCGATCCCGGATAGGACCCATGCCAATTGCCCTGCCGTAAGTCCGCCGTCCTTTTTCTCTGCCGCGGCTAGCGCTTCTTCCAGGGCAAATCCCGCCTTCTCGAGTGCCCACACATCGACCAGGTCTCGAATCTCGGCCCGCGAGAGCAGCGTACACAGCTTGTTCGCCAGGATCTCGGCCGGTGGATCGACACGGATACCACCGTGCAGGGGTTTTTCGACAAACATCTGGGGCGTTGGATCTCGAACCAGGTCGACGGCGACGGATTCCTCACCTCTGCGAAGCAGGAACCGTCTGAAGTCTGGTGACGACCTGAGAGCCTCGGCCTCCGCTCCCAACTCTCTCGCCGAGTCGAGGAGAGCGGCCACTCCCTCGATGAGCCGATCCTCGGTCGTGAAGAGATCCAGGTCTTTGGTCTGGCGGTGCCCGAGATGAAATCCGACTAAAGCTGCGCCACCGGTCAGGAAGAAGCCTTTCTCCCTACCGAAGAACGCCGCAAGGACGTCCTGCTGAAATCTATCGAGGTTCCTCGCCTTCAAGCAGTCCCTGCTCTCTCCACTGTGCCAACAAGAATTCCCAGAACTGCCGCCGTTTGCCAAGATGGCCAGCCAGCTTCCCCCAGGCCGCCGCCACCTCGGAAGGCGTCGTGAAACGCCATACCTCCGTATCGCGAGCCTCGCGCAGGATCTTGGCGAGCAGCCGAGCCCTCTCGGGTGCCGATGCCATCCGCAGACGATCCCGCAGCTCGGCCACCGTCATGGGATCGTCCCACAGGAAGTACGGGATCGCCTCCGGCCTGTCGAGATCGGTCGACAGCGGCAACTTGCGTTTCGATGTCATTCGACTTGAGTCCTCATCGTGATTCACGGGACAGATCGTACCATCGCCAGCAGATGGACGAGCCGAGGCGCCTCGTCGTCGAATATACTTCCGGCGACCTCCGCCATGCCTCCACTGCGCCTTTGCACCTGGCTTTTCCTGGGTCTTGCCGCCGCCGCGCTGGCAGGCTGCCGCGGCTCGGCGGATGCCAGCGGCACGGGGGCTCCGGCCGGCGCTCTCGTGCCGGGCGACCGGCGGGTCGCCCTCGCCTTCGGCGGACGGGACCGCAGCTACATCGCTCACGTGCCACCGGCCGCCGGCTCGCGCCGGCTCTTGCCGCTGCTGTTCGTGTTCCACGGCGGCGGCAGCAACGCCGCGGGGCAGCAGCGCTTCTCGCGCCTGGACGGGCTTGCCGACCGGGCGGGCTTCGTCGTCGTGTATCCCAACGGCACCGGGCGCTTCGAACGGTTCTTGACCTGGAACGCCGGCACCTGCTGCGGCAGCGCGGTGGTCGAACGGGTGGACGACGTCGGGTTCAGCCTGGCGGTCCTCGACGACGTGGCGCGGCGTCTGCCGGTGGACCGCGAGCGCGTCTACGCGACCGGCATGTCGAACGGCGCGATGATGGCGCACCGGCTGGGGGCCGAGGCGTCGGAGCGCATCGCCGCGATCGCGCCGGTCGCCGGCGGCATGGTCTTCCAACGCTTCGCCCCGGCGCGGCCGGTGCCGGTGTTGCACATCCACAGCCTCGACGATCCGCGAGCCCTCTACCACGGCGGCCTCGGGCCGGCGTTTCCCGGCACCCGGAACCGCGTGCTGCACCCCGACGTGGACGAGATGATCCAGCGCTGGGCCGAACGCGACGGTTGCGGCCGGTCGCCTCGCCTCGCCAAGACCCTCAGGGCGGCGAACGGCCACACCGCGTCCCTCCTCGTCTGGGACTCCTGCGCCGCAGGCGTGGAGGTCGGGCTCTGGCGCCTGACCGGCGCCGGGCACGTGTGGCCCGGCTCCCCGGCCCGCCTGCCGCGCCTCCTGGGGGCCGACACCGACGCTCGATGCCAACCAGGTGATCTGGGATTTCGTCTCCAGGTTCCGGCGGCGCTGAGCAAGGCCTGAAACTTCCGGCGCCGGGTGAGCGTCTTAGATGCAGAGACGCGAGGCGCGGCCTCGAGGAGACGAGCGATGAGCTGGACGAGCGTGATGGGATTGACCCTGATGCTGATGGGCGCGGCGGCGGCGGAAGCCAAGACCGCGCTATGGCTGCACATCAAGGTTCACGACGGCGACGGCAGCCGCGTGAGCATCAACCTGCCGCTGTCGGTGGTCGAAGCGGCGATGCCGCTGATGCCGGACGAGGCGCGAGTGGCGGGCCGGATTCGGATCGCCGACCGCGACCTGTCGGTGCAGGACCTGCGGCGGCTCTGGCGGGCCGTGCAGCGCGAGCCCGAGGCCTCCTTCGTCACCATCGACGAGTCGTCCGGCAAGGTGCGGGTGGCGCGCAGCGGCGGCTACCTGCTGATCCAGGCCGCCGACGGAGCGGACCGCGAGGGCCGCCCGCGGCGCCATCAGGGTGAGCGCGTCGAGGTCCGCATGCCGGTGGCGGTGGTGGACGCGCTGCTGTCGAGCACCGACGACCACCTCAACCTGGCGGCGGCCATCGAGGCGCTGGCCCGCAGCGGCGAGGGCGAGCTGGTGACCGTCAACGGCGACAACGATACGGTGCGCATGTGGGTGGACGGCGCCGCGGAAGGGCGCTGATCGGCATCGCGTAGGTCCAAGCAGCAGCGGGTGGCGTATCCTTTCGCGTGAGCTCGAACGCGAACCCTCCCGGCCGAGCCCGCGAACCGGCCCGGACCGCCAGGAAGGAGAGGCCACCCATGGAGACGCCACAGGAGAAGGCGGCCGCAGCCTCCTCCGCCTCACCTTCCGCTTTGACTGGCTGCCGCGGGTCGGCGTTCCTCCACGCCCTGGCGGGGGCCGCCATCGTGGCCCTGCTCGGCGCCTCCTGTGAGGTCCCGGCAGCCACGGCGTCCGCGACCTCGCCGTCCGCGGCGGCGCCGTCCGCGGCGGCGACGGCCGGCGAGCAGGTCGTCATCCAGTACGACTGCATCCCGAACTATGCCAACTGGGGGGGCGTGACGGCCCTCTACAAGCAGGTCTCCGGCGTCACCGTGCCGCCCGACCCCAAGGGCTCCTCGGTGGCCCTGGCCGCCCTGGAGAAGGAGAGCGCCCATCCGGTCGCCGACTGCGCCTACTACTCGGGCGCCATCGGCTTGCAGGCGGCGCGGAAGGGTCTCCACCAGCCCTACAAGCCCAAGGGCTGGGAGCAGATCCCGGACGAGCTGAAGGACCCCGGCGGCCTCTGGTGGACCGTCCATACCAGCGCCATCGCCTTCATCGTCAACACCAGGGCCCTGGACGGCGCCCCGGTGCCCCGCTCGTGGCAGGACCTGCTGAAGCCCGCCTACAAGGGCAAGGTCGCCTACGACGATCCGACCTGGGGCGGCACCTCCTACACCCTGGTCTATGGCCTCAACCAGCTGATGGGCGGCAGCGACAAGGATTTCCGTCCCGGCCTCTCCTACCTCAAGAAGCTCGACGCCAACGTCTCTTCGTACCCGCGCGAGTCGATCTACAACGCGGTGCTGCGCGGCGAGGTGCCGATCTGGATCAACGCCGACGGCAACGGCTACAAGATGAGGGCCGTCGACGGCGGCCCGGTCGAGGTGGTCCTGCCGGCCGAGGGCACCCCGCCGAGATCGCCGCCCGGTTCCTGCCCGCGAAGGAGTACAGCCGCGCCCGGGCGCTCGATCTCGCCAGGATGGCGGGAGCGGCCGATGCGCTCAAGCGCGCCTGGGTGGAGGCGATCCGCGGGAGCGGGCGATAGCAACGGCCGCGGCGCGGAGCTCGCCGATGAAGCACCATCCGTCACCGCCGCCGGCGAGGACGTCCGGGGCGTCGTCCGGGGTGGGCGGCCCCCTCCTGACGCTGCCGCTGCTGGTTTTCCTCGCGGTCGGCGTGGCCTGGCCGCTGGCGCACCTGCTGTCCGCCGTGGTAACCGGACCCGGGCAGGCGGCGCTCCGCGCCGTGCTCTCCGCCGGCCGTTACCGGACGGCGCTCCTCAACTCGCTGGCGCTCTCGGCGGCCGCCGCGGCCGCCGCCGTCCTCCTGGCGCTCCCCCCCGCCTGGGTGCTGGGGCGGCACCGTTTCCGCGGCCGCGCCCTGCTGCGCGCCGCGATCTCCCTGCCGCTCACCTTCTCCGGCGTCCTCGTCGGCTTCCTGATGATCGCGATGCTCGGGCGCGCCGGCGCCGTCCCGCGGCTGGCCGGGCTGCTCGCCGGGCGCGAGCTGCTGGCGGGAGCCACCTACACCTCGGCCGGCCTCTTCCTCGCCTACCTCTACTTCGAGGTGCCGAGAGCGGTGACCACTCTCGAGGCCGCCCTGCGGCGCCTCCCGGCGGACCTCGACGCCGCCGCCCGCACCCTGGGAGCCGGACGTCTCGACCGCCTGCTGCGGGTCTGGCTGCCGCTCGCCGCGCCGGCCCTGCGCGCCACCCTGGCGATCACCTTCTCCGCCTCCATGGGCTCGTTCGGGGTGGCGCTCGTCCTCGCCCGGCGCTTCACCATGGCACCGCTCGAGGTCTACACCGAGCTGGTGAGCTTCCTGGACGACGCCGTGGCGGGCGCGCTCTGCCTGGTGCTCGCCTCCCTGACCCTGATCGCCGACCACCTGCTGGCGCGGAGCGGCGACGGATGAGGAGCGGCGATGGAGTGGCGACGGATGGGGATCGGCGACGGATGACGATAGCGGGAGGCCCCGCGCGAGCCGGAGAGGGGCGGCGCGAGCGGCATCTCGCCCGCCGCCTGGGGCTGGCCTGGACGGGGCTGCTGGCGGCGGTGCTGGTGTCGCCGATCGCGATCACCTGCTACGGAGCGTTCTCGACCTCGGAGTGGTACGGCCAGCGCTCGGAGGGGGCAAGGGTGGCGGGGACCGGCAAGCTCTTCCGCTACGTCCTCGACGTCTGGGGCGGTGCGCTCCTGCATTCGGCGGAGATCGTCGTCGTGGTGGTGCCGCTCGCCCTCCTGATCGGAGCGCCGGCGGCCTATGCGTTCCGGCGCCGTCCCTTCCCGGGATCGAGGCTGCTCGAGGCGGCGGCTCTGGCTCCCCTCTCGGTGCCGGGCATCGCTCTCGCCGTGTCCCTGATCGCGGCGGCCGGTGGAGCGCCGCGCTTCTGGCTGCTCGTCGCCGGCCATCTCGCCTACACGGTGCCGCTGGTGGTGAAGACCGTCGGCAACGCCGCCGGCACCCTCGACCCGCTGCTCGAGGCCGCCGCCCGCAGTCTGGGGGCGAGCCGCTGGCAGCTGCCGCGGCGCCTGCTGGTGCCGCTCCTCGCGCCGGCGCTCGCGCTCTCGGCGCTGCTGGTCTTCGCGGTGTCCTGGGGCGAGTTCAACGTCAGCTTCCTGCTGGCGACGCCGTTGATGTCGACCTTCCCGGCGGCGCTCTACCTGACCTATACCAGCAACTCCTTTCCGGTCGGGGCCGCCGCCACGGTGCTCTTCCTGCTCCCGGTCGTACCGGCGATGGCGGCCATCCAGGCGCTGGGGGGCGAGGAGCTCCACCGCGGGCTGCAAGCATGAAGGTGGAGCTCGAGGACATCGGTCACGCCTACCGCCGGGAGGCGGTGCTGCGCGGGGTCTCGATCGACCTGCCGGAGGGTGGCGTGACGGTCGTGATCGGCCCCTCCGGAGCCGGCAAATCGACCCTTCTCCAGATCACGGCGGGGCTGCTGCGGCCGGCGGCCGGCCGGGTCCTTTTCGATCGGCGGGACGTCGCCAGGGTACCGGCGGAGCGGCGCGACGTCGGGGTGGTGTTCCAGAGCTACGCCCTCTTCCCTCACCTCTCGGTGCGCGGCAACATCGCCTTCGGGCTGCGAACGGCAAATCGGCGGCTGCCCTCCCGGGAGGTGGCGGGCCGGGTGGAGGAGTCGGCGGCGCTGGTCGGCCTGACCTCGCTGCTGGAGCGCCGGCCCGGGGAGCTGTCGGGGGGCGAGCAGCAGCGGGTCGCCCTGGCGCGGGCAGTCGCCCCGCGCCCTGCCCTGCTGCTCCTCGACGAGCCGCTTTCAGCTCTCGACGCCCAGCTGCGCCGCGGCGTCCGCGCGGAGCTGGCGGAGCTGCTGCGCCGGCTGGGGACGACGACCCTCTACGTCACCCACGATCAGGAGGAAGCCATGCTGCTCGCCGACCACCTGGTGGTGCTGGACCGCGGGCGGGTGGCCCAGGCCGGCCTGCCGCTCGAGCTCTATCGCCGGCCGGCGAGCCGCTTCGTCGCCTCGTTCCTGGGCGAGGCGAGCTTCCTCGGTCCCGGCGCCATCGAAGAGGCGCAGCCTCCGGTCGAGCCAGGCCGCCCGGACGCGGCGCTGCCGCTAGGGGCGGAGGAGCACGGGGACTGCCGCGGCACCCGGCGCCCAGCTCATGGTCGCCCTCAAGGCCGGTCGCGGCCACTGGCTCGCCGAGGAGGACCCTGGCCGCGGCGAGGCCGGTTGCGGTTCCGGGTAAAATCGCCGCCGTTCGCCGTCGATCGACGGTAGAGAAAGCGCAGGCGCGAAAAGGAAGCCACATAGATGATCGCACAGCTGCGGGCGCGTGACGACTGGAAGTTCGCCGGCGTGCTGCCGCGGGCGGACGGCGCGCTGGCGGCGGCCTGGTGGACTCTGCTGATCCTGCGCGGGCTGCTGCCGGCGGTGTTCGCCATCGCCATGGGCTGGCTGATCGGCGCGGTCCAGCACGGCGGCGGCCTGACGGCGCCCCTCAGCCTGGTGGGAGCCGTGTTCGTGCTGTTGCAGGTGTTGCCGCCGATCCACCAGGCCGTCGGCGCCAACCTCGGCAGCCGCACGGCGGCCTGGCTCTACGACCAGCTCACCACCACCTGCGTGCGGCCGCCGGGGATGGGCCACCTCGAGGATCCCACGCTCACCTCAGACCTCACCATGGCCCGCGATTTCGATCTCGGGATCAGCGGTCCGCCGATGTCGATCTCGATGGACTTCATCGCCGCGGGGCTGCTGGAGATGGTGAGCGGCGGCGCCGCGGCGATCGTGCTCGCCGGCTTCGCCTGGTGGGCGCCGCTGGTCCTCGCCGGCGCCTGGCTCGCCACTCACTGGCTGCTGCGCGAGAGCGGCGTCTGGCGCGACCGCAACACGGAAGAGGTGCGCGAGGCGCAGCGCCACGCGGACTACGCCTACCGGCTGGCGGTCGATCCGCCGGCCGCCAAGGAGCTGCGCCTGTTCGGGCTGGCGGGCTGGACCGTCGAGCGCTTCCGGTCGCGCCGCCGCCGCCTGGTCGAGCTGCGCTGGCAGGCCACGCGGCTGCGCGAGCGGCCGGTGGTCTGGAGCCTGCTGCTGGTGCTCGCCGCCAACCTCGTGGTGTTCTGGGCGATGGGCGCCGCGGCGGCCGCCGGCCACCTCTCGCTCGCCAGGCTGGTGACCTTCGCCAGCGCTGCGGTGAGCACCGGCATGATCGCCTTCGGCGGCCTCTCGTGGGCCCTCGACGGCGCCGCCGCGCCGGCCGCCGCTGTCCTGCGCCTGCGCGAAGCGGCAGCCGCCGCGGGCGCGCTCGTCCAGGGCCGGCGCCCCGCCGCCGGCATGCCGGCGCGGGAGATCCGGTTCCGCCACGCCACCTTCGCCTACCCGACCGGCGCCGAGCCGGTGCTCGCCGGATTCGACCTCGCGATCCCCGCCGGCTCGTCGCTGGCGATCGTCGGCCTGAACGGCGCCGGCAAGACCACCCTCGCCAAGCTGCTGTGCCGCCTCTACGATCCCCAGGAGGGCGCCATCGAGGTGGACGGCGTCGACCTCCGCGACCTGGACCTCGACGAGTGGCGCTCGCGCGTCGCCGCCGTCTTTCAGGACTTCATCCGCTTCGAGCTGCCGCTGCGCGACAACGTGGCTCCGGCCGGCGCTCCGGACGCCGCGATCCGGCAGGCGCTCGCCGAGGCCGGCGCCGCCGGCCTGGCCGATCTCGACACGGTGCTGGCGCGCGGCTACCCGGGCGGCACCGACCTTTCCGGTGGCCAATGGCAGCGCATCGCCCTGGCGCGGGCGCTGTGCGCCGTGCGGCTCGGCGCCGGGGTCGTGCTGCTCGACGAGCCCACGGCGCAGCTCGACGTCCGCGGCGAGGCCGAGATCTTCGACCGCATCCTCGCGGCGACGCGCCATACCACCACGATCCTCATCTCGCATCGCTTCTCGACGGTGCGTCACGCGGATCGCATCTGCGTGCTCGAGCACGGCCGGGTGGTCGAGCTCGGCTCGCACGGCGAGCTGATGGCGGCCGGCGGCCGCTACCGCACGATGTTCGAGCTGCAGGCGTCGCGATTCGGCAGCGGCGACGGCGGCGACGGAGACGGCAATGGCGGCAGCGGCCGCCGGGGCGGCGGCGGTAGCGGCAGGGGCAGTGGCGGCGGCAACGGCGGCGCCGATGGCGAGGCCGGAGCGGAGCTCGATGTCCTCGATTGACGACCTGCCCCCCGCTCTGCCCGCCATGTGGCGCGCGCTCAGGCGCGGCTACGAGGCCGAGCCGTGGCTGCTCAGCGTGGCCTTCGGGCTGTCGCTGCTCGCCGCGCTGCCGGATGCCCTGCTGGCGCTGTGGCTCAAGTTCCTGGCCGACGGGGTGCTCGGCGGCAGGCGCGGCCTTGTCATGGCCGCCGCCGCGGGGCTCGGAGCGTCGGCGGCGGCCACCTGGTTCCTGCGGGTGATCAGCGATCGTACCCAGCGGCGCTTCCGCGACCGTGTGACCGTCGCGCTCGAAGCTCACGTGGCGCGGCTGCAAGCGTCGATCGCCACCATCGAGCACCACGAGCGCCCCGAGCTTCTCGATCGCCTCGCGGTGCTGCGCACCCAGGTCTTCGTGCTCGATCACATGTACATGTCGCTGTTCACGACCTGCGGCTGGCTGCTGCGGCTCGGGGTGACCCTGGCGCTGCTGGTGTCGATCCACCCGGCGCTGGCGCTGCTCGCGCTGTTCGCCCTGCCGACGGTGCTGACCTCGACCTGGCGGCCGGGAGTGGAGCGCGCCGCGGAGGAGCGCGGCGCGACGGCGCAGCGCCTGGCGCGGCATCTCTTCGACGTCGCCACCACCGCGCCGCCCGGCAAGGAGGTGCGCGTGACCGGGATCGGCGCCCGGCTGGTGGCGCA
>WNFI01114063.1_pt1 | contig 12419 bp, 19 predicted proteins | sample 5400471 | NCBI WGS metagenome assembly WNFI01 (sample SAMN13153348, study PRJNA577476) | soil metagenome | isolation source: 100 cm saprolite on Douglas fir-dominated hillslope | place: USA:California | collected 2013-09-17 | reverse complement strand
AAACAACGGATACAAAGATTTTTGCAGGACACATGTGAGTGAAACGTGACTTCGAGATCACGTTGCGCGGAAAAAGTTGGAGGTTGGACTGATTCCGCTAATCCGAGAATGTCTAATATATATATTTAAGCGCTCATTGGTGAGGATGGAAATAAAAACAGTGCCAGAGAACGTCACAAAAAATATATGCACAGAATTAATGTAGAAGCTACCATGCACACAACACGACATCCGCAAAATCTCTCCATGACCGATAGAGGTACACAGCCACGGCAGAATCCTCAAGTGCCGCTCTTGCCTGAATAAAATCAATGCAAAAGTCTGTGTCAAGTTGACTGAGAGGACTTAACCCAAAGGAAGAGATTGTTCTAGGCGAAATAGGTATGCTCGATGAAGGCTGTGTTCTGCTACCCCGTTCGATGATGATATCATCTGCTTGCGCTATCCACGCCTCCACTCTTTGATGAAGGACTTCCAGGAGTCGCAACACCGAACCGAGGTACGGGGACCTAGATGGGTGTTCGGCGAAGTCGGTGAGCAAATGTATCTGAGGCGAAGATGAGTATGAAGCCAATGGAAGCATCGGTGGTCCCGGTGACCCGCCTTCCTTAGGCGACTGCCGTTTCGGAGAGGCCATAAAGAGGCTGGCAAGCGCCACACACCATTGCTCATAGAAATCCGGGACGAATGTAGTTTTTGAACCTTGCTCATCGGTCGATGACAGTATTCCGTCAAGTTCAAACCAAGTTCGAAGATCACTGAAAGTGAAACGTATCGGATCCAGACGCGTTTCGCGTTGGAGTCCAACAGAGCGACCTCTAGTGACATAGAGAGTAGGTCGGAGTGTTAATGTATCATCTTTTGTGGGAGTGATGAGGTCTATTATCAAGTCGTATGTCATCGTCTTATCAAGGAATATTTTGTCTGTGGTGCCTATCAACAGAAAGCATGAGCCTCGAATAAGACAAACAATATCCTCTTACTCACATGCTATCCACCCGTATCCTCTCGATGTTTCCGACGCCAAGCGATCCAAATCCGCCAGGCCTACCATCCCTAGGACTGTAATCGGCCTCTCGGATGCAGCCCCTCGACCCTGATAGCAGATTTCGGAAGCCATGATAGCGATCAAGCAAGACAACTCGGTAGCCGGATGTGTATATATCATAACTCGCTTCCTGGCTAGCACATATTTGAGAAGCGTCATTGTGCTTGGTCCAAGTATCCTTAACAGTAGTGGTAGACGGTGAAGGGGGTGATTCGGCTGTCAAATACGTTTCAGCTCCTCTGTTGCAAATTAAGGGATCTCACCCACATGATGGGACAGTTCCGTAGGCCAGTCAATCCATGAACTCTGAGTTTTCGCCCCTGATGGCTTGTGAGCCTCATAGTACCGGACAAGACTCTCATGACTCTCGGGACCATAGTCTAATTCAGAGGAGAGTGTGTGAAGGCCATCCAGGTGTCGCCATGGTCTGGGTCGCATTGACTTTTCTGTGCGAAGCGCCATTAATCTTTTCTCCGAACCAACAATACGATCTATACGATTTGGGATACTTACCAACTAGGAGACCAATTGCGCTGAACCTGGCACCCCGCAGACCATCCTCAGAGGTCTCGCGTCGTCGGAAGATACAGACGCCTTCATAGCCATTACGATGTATGTATCTATCGCGTCATAGAATCATGATATACTTGAAAATGACAATGGGTCACACACATAACATCTTTCTCCACCAGGTGTAACCCGCTTGGGATACACGAATATTCTAATCCATCCAGATCGATGTGATCCTGTTTCGCGGACCAATCGATTATATTTCCCTATGAATACTTAGGTGTTTCGTCCTTTCCAAATTTGCACAGGTAGTTCGTACCTTTGTTAAATGGAATGAGCAATGGAACAATGCGACGACCTGACCACAAACGGGCAAGATTAGTCCCCTGACCATGATTTGAGAGAACAGACACACACGTCCGAGAGACCTTTATCTTCCATTCCAGATGAGTATGGACAATTGCGAAAGCGAGCTGACGTAAGCCTGACCCAGTCGCGTGCTACGAATCAGCTTGACAAATTGCAGTGCACGGTTAGCGCACCTCTCACTTCCTCCGCACGATGTCTGGACTGTCGGTACGGTTGTTCATGCTTCCGCTCCACCTCATTCCCTCTAAATATCTGTCTTTCAAATTATGCTCAATCGCTAACCATAGCACTTTGGGAAAGGAGCCTTACGAGTGGCCAAAAATTACACGAAGGGATATAGCGATGTTCAGGCAAAAGTTAGAGAAGCGACAAGCAATGATCCCTGGGGACCCAGTGGTACTCAAATGAATGAGCTGGCCCAAATGACCTATAACCAGTTCGTTGTCTCGGCCATTGAATGATCGACTTTGCCTCTGATGTGAGGATAGGAACGATTTTGTAGAGATAATGGAGATGCTGGATAAGCGGCTCAATGATAAGGGCAAGAATTGGCGACACGTCTTCAAGGTCGGTGAGGCGGTGCTCATCGTAGATCGTACACATTACTCACAGCAACAAGGCGCTCACTGTTCTCGACTACATTCTGCATGCGGGATCGGAGAACGTCATCCTTTATTTCAAGTACGATCCTTATTCTGATGTCTACATCCTTTATTAAATCTTGCTTGTTCCAGAGATAACATCTACATCATCAAAACCCTCAAAGAGTTCCAGTATATTGATGAAGAAGGAAAAGACCAAGGTGCAAACGTACGACAAAAGGCTAAGGATATCACCAACTTGTTGATGGATGAATCTCGGATGCGCCAAGAACGTAGCAGCCGAGCAAACATGCGTGACCGTATGAATAACGGGAGTGGCGGGGGTGATGACGATGACGATTATAGCCCTCGAAGAAGCCAAAGCACGCCTCCTGCCCGTACTAGCAAGCGTCCCAACAAAGGTGATGAGGATTTGAAGCGGGCCATTGAAGCAAGCAAGCGGTCCTTAGCAACCGAAAACACTCAGCGAGCAGAGTAAGCCCTTTCAAGTCCTTTATATCCGTCAGTGGATGACTAACCGGCTCTCGTAACAGGGAGGATGATCTGCAGAAAGCTCTTCGTCTGTCCCAGGAAGAAGAAGCCCAGCGATTGAAAGCACTGGAAGATGCTAATTCAAGAGCCCTCTTTGACGATCAGAATCAGACGTATGTATTCCTTTGGTCGTGTGCTTTTGATGAACGGCTCACTGGTGGCCTTCTAGGAATCTCTTTCCTCTCGTCGACCCATCGCTTCAACCTCAGATGACTTCGGTAAACGGGTTTTTTGAGCCAAAAGCAGTATGCTGAGGCTGTAGCAGTTGCTGCTGCTGCTGTTGTAGGAACTGTTGTTGCTGCCACTGTTGCTGTTGCTGCTGTTGCTGTTGCTGTTGCAGCTGCAGCGCTTGTTGTTGGCGCAACAACAGTTCCTACAACAGCAGCAGCAGCAACTGCTACAGCCTCAGCATACTGCTTTTGGCTCAAAAAACCCGTTTGCATTTACACAATCTCCGAATGTCTCAGCGCCGCCTCAGCCATTCCCAGCCTTCAGTGCTTCCCCTCCCGTGCCTACGCCAGCTTCTCCAGAGCCTCCCAGTCCGACGACCATGAACACACGCGCAAATGCGAGACGACCGTTTGTGGACGATGGTAAAAACGCACATTTGGCGTCACTCATAGCAAACAAGTGCGTTCTCTGTTCCTGCTCTCACTTCCCCAATTTTGATGGATTGCGCTTGCGATATCAGAGACGACGGCTCCGACACGTTCGGAAACTTTGGGCAGCTACGCATGGGCCACCAACATACTGGACCGGCCGTTCTCATCGGTCAACGGACTGGTTCCAATCCATTCCAACAAAGCACACAACGGTCCCAGACAATGAAGGATAACGAGCAGCCGTTTTTCTCCGTTTAAGTATCCCTCATACCCTGTATTTCGATGTGCATAATTGGGACTCCGACGCTAGGTGCCGCCACATTCACTACTGTACAAGAACATAATGCTACACTTCTTTTGGCCCTGATCATCAGTCTGATTGGATGACAAACAACGCATACTTTAAGACGGCCGTGGCCAAATGAAACCATCTCCGATGTCATTTCGTCTTGCATGATCCATGTTTAGGAATGGAGCAGGTTCTTCGCCTAGCCAGGGTATGTTGGTACAACAAGTTTCTACCGTAGTGCAACATACTCACTTCTATCGATCTCTTCTCCAGAGTCTTCCTCTTCGTGAGGCTCAGTTTCTGGCCATGAGTCTTCGCGAGGATCTCGACCAGGTCCTTGCCAGGGTTCCTTGACTTTAAGGTCTTTCATGAGTTTGGTCAGGGTCGCTTCTTGATAGACTCCCAGTGCTTCCCCCTGTGGAAAGTATCAGTCGTGCCGTACCTCCGATAGGGGTGAGATCCTACCCTTTGCTTCATAAGCCGCTCATTTTCCGGCCTATACTGACTGGTGCAATGATGAGCGAAGGCAAGATGGGCGCATAAATCCGGAGCTCACTTCTCATACTCCGTCCTAGCAGTGTCCACAGCTGTAAAAAAATCTGCTATTCCATCCCCAGTAACCGATGAGACGCCAACAACCTAAAAGATCATGAGTGGAACGACCGTATGAACAGCCTGTGCAGGTAGGCGTACTGTCAGATGCCTATAAAATTCGTCTAATACGAGGCTCATGCTCGTCATGAGACTATCCATGTACGTTGGCTCGCCATTCCCGTTTGGGCCGTCGATTTGGCTCCCCCTTTCTGCCAGAGCCTGTTGGAATGACTCAAAGTCCTTCATCCATTCGACTGCAAAATCATGCGGCTTGACGTCTGTTTTATTGAAAACTAGAATGAAAGGAAGCCGTGTCTTGTATAGAATGCTGTGTTTGTGAGTAGGGTTGATGCATGTACCTCCCTTCCGAGTACAAAGTAAAGCAACCGCGCACCTACAGGCATAAAGCATGTTTGACATGAACGTTGCTGGTGCCATCGTCCTTGGAGTGTCGATTATGTATGCAACGACAGTGGGCAAAGAGGATGCGACAGCATCTGTTATAATAGCGCCAGAGGCGGACCATGTGAATATTTCGATTTGTCCGGGAGTATCTAGTATCACATAGCTAGAACAACGACATAAGCCCGCTGCTGAGGTTCAAATCAAAGCCTTTACTCGACACTTTCGGCCCTTTTTTCTATGAGATTAAGGACTTGGTCGAATTTCGTCGTAAACAAATTAAGAGAAGTCAAGATGCCGCCGTTGGGGCCCAGGTTATATCTAACTGGACGTCAAAAGCAGGCGCAGAGACAGGATTTGAAGAAGGCATACTGCTTCATTACTTCTTCATAGTTAACAGTATCTCTTATGTCAATGTTAGCATCGAAGGGCACATGGGTAACAGCAGGGTCGAGATTGACTATATAGGGCGGCGAGTTGTGCTGATGTAGGTGAGCATTTATTCGCTGGACGAATGTAGTTTTGCCACTACCAGCCATCCCAATCGCGATGATTACAATAGGCTGCTTCTTATCTGACTTCACCTCATTTTTTGATACGTGTTGCGTCGACGAAGACGCAACAGAAGCCATTGTAGAAAGTGCAATACAGAGGTTGGAGGTTGACTCATTTGCTTCCGGAGGACTTATTCACTTTACATCTGAACGATGTCCAACGACATTGACGACACTAAAGAGCCTACCAGTAGGGGAAGGACACTAGGGGGAGAACCCGCTGAGCCACTACCCGCTGAGTGGACTCGATCGAGCTCACAAACTCCCCGAACCGGCCAGATCGGGCAAACGACGTCAGCGCATCTGTTCGAGGTCAGCAAGGCAATCTCATGTTTTTAATTCCTTAGGACGTCCCGTGCCTCTCCTGCTGGGGGAAGGTTTTCTAGCCTTCGTGACCTAACTAGCAGCTCCATATCGCGTGGCCCTCCGGCGCCAATGGGCGGATCCGACGATGATTCAGATGAAGGTAGTGGCGGTGGTGAAAGCTGGTTTGCCGGAGGGGAGAGGAGGTAATTTTTTGCCTGCATTCTCAGGAAGGTCGCTGAAGATTGGCCATGCTTGAAGCGGTATTAACGTTGAAAACCCCGAAAGGCCCGGTGGGCCTCCAGGAGCGAATAATGTGGTTCGCGAGATCCTCCGAAGAGCCGCCCAGTAAGGCCCTAGCTCTGCGGAAATATCAAAGGGCTCATTTTTATCGCACTCCAGAGCACCAAGATCAGAGGAACCTGCACCCCGGAGTGCCTTCTCCGGCTCTGGCAACACTTTAGGTTCAGACGAAGTACCCTCGTCCTTTGTGCCAGACCCAAATTCCCCTCCTGAAACAGAGCAGGAGACCGCCATCCGATACATCACATTTTGGAAGAATGGCTTCAGCATTGAGGACGGTCCTCTCATGGAATACGAAAATCCGGAAAACCAGCGAATTCTAGCTGCGATCAATAGTGGGTAAGGATCGTTAACGTTTTACTAGTGTACTCGTCTCTCTAAGGCCAGGTATATAGCAATGCCCCTCCTTCATATTTAAACGTTCAAGTAGGCCAGCCTGTTGAACTCCGAGTCACCCGCCGAGTGGAGGAAGATTATGTTGCCCCCCAAAGGTCCAAGAAGGTATTTTCAGGAACAGGCCACCGTCTTGGAAACATTGTTCCTGCTGAGCTATCTACGTCGGCATCCCAAAGCATCCCAGGAGCCTTCCCGACCCAGCTGCAGGCCTCAGGATCCTTCGGTTTCGACGACAGCCGTGTCGAAAGCATCAGTACGAGGTTCGAAGTGGATCAAACGCAACCTATGACCAGCGTGCAGATAAGGTTGGCCGATGGTACGAGGTAGGAGAATTTAATCTTGTCCAAGCGCAACGCTTACCATAAGCTTGTACCAGGCTCGTATCGCGTATGAACCTGAGACACACTGTTGGAGACATTCGAGGCTTCATACGAGCGTATGTTGGCATCTTGTGGTTCTAAAGCGTGACTTAAAGGACACAATATTCGTAGGTCTCGACCACAATCCGAAGCACGACCTTTCACCATTGGCACTACGTTCCCTAACAGAACGCTAGAGGATGATAATCAGACAATTGAGCAAGCTGGACTCATTAACAGCGTAGTCGTCATGCGATGGTCGTAAGGGTAAAACTGCATGATGTTCTGTTATACAAGCGACAATGGTATAATGATGAGCTGCAACAGTTGGGAAAATCTAGAAAGCTAATTCGCGGCGACCTTTCATGCCTTGAAACGAGTGTCAGCACAAAGTGCTTAGAGGAAATGTAAGATTGGCGCGCTACAGGTGTACCGTCCGCTTCCATCAGCTCCCATTCACGACCACGAAGTCGCCTCGCCTCGCGCTTTTTTCTTTTGGTGATTCGTTGGTCTCTGACAAAGCGTGATATCTTGACAGCACAGCGCCAAGAGCATTCTAACTTAGCACATACTTCAGACTGCCAAAAACGCTTACCAACTTTGAACAGACAAAAGAGCGCAGTAGTTACAAGAACCAATACACCCCCGATTGAGGCCGTCAGCACTACCTGGGAGAACCTAAGACAGGCTGTGGAGAAGTTTCGTCCCTTTCATTTACCTTCGAATGGAATGATCCGGGAACCTCCTTTGAGATTGGACCGTCACCAGTTGGAGATGAACTAGCACTCGACGTGGTCGTAGACATCCATGATTACGATATGGCTCCTCGGCATCAACACTGGTACACACATTCACAGCAGATACCCTCGGTTCCTGATCGCACTGAATGCCGCGTAGTACGCAGGTGAAAGATAGAAATGACAAGGGGAAGCCAAGTGCTTCACAACAAAGACAGGTTTCTTCTCGGGGCGCGTTTCAGGCTCGGCGGCGTCGTGGTCATGATAGTGGGGATGATGATGGTGACTCTGAGGAAGAAGTTGAAGAATCCAACGCGTCGGATGACGGCTCAAGCGTCAGTTTGTCATTTCCTTGGATATTCTCAAGTTCAACGCGTGTCTGACACGTACCCTTGCGAAGAGTACCAAAGCTAAGGCGTACGATCTGGTCCGGATGGCACTTTTCGCAGAAAACAGTCGGACTTCATTGAAGAAAGATGATATAAACAAAAAGAGTATGCATAGTGTATACTATCTTGGAACACGCCTTCTCAACACTGTTTTAAGTTATGGGGCCTCGCACACGTATGTTCAATCAGGTCTTCGGAGAGGCCCAGCGCATTCTGCATACCACGTTTGGTCTTGAGCTTGTCGAGCTGATGACTCGCATCGAAAGAGATCAAGCAGTCTCCCTAGATGACACGAAAGGAAAGAGGAAAGGTATTTCCTTGAACGACCATGCCCCGGATATCTCTGGATGACCATTGCATACCTCAGAGACCGCCTCTTCCAAAACCTATATTCTATGCAGTACACTCCCAAAGTCAGTGATTGAGGCTGCCATCGAACCATCTCCGATCATCAGGGCAGCCCTAACGGAACAGGCCGGATCGATAGAAGAGGATGATAGTCTGACACCTGATGATACTCTGATTGCTTGGAGGGCGATGGATGATCCCGCAACCATTGGTATTCTTCATGTCGTTCTTGCTTTGATCATGGTGAACGGCCGCTCCATCCCTGACCGTGAGTCACCAGTTCTGTTGACTTTCTTGTCTTGAACAAGTGCAAATCCTCTGCTAGCACAACTGCGTGCGCAACTCAAGCAATTGCGATTGCGCCCTGGTGTCCCCATCCCCAACTCAGCAGGATCAATGACACAAGGACGCGGGCGCAAACGAGCAAATGATGATGATAATGGACAAATGGACGAATTCGAATGGAAATGGGGTAGTCGCGCGTTCGGTGAGATAGGCGAAATCGGTGTTACCGAGTTCATCAGGGACTTTATGGGTGAGCGCTTCAGCCAAAGGGCAGTTGATGGGGAGGAGGGGAACCCTCGTGAGGAAGGTATAAAGAGCAAGGAGCAGGAGAGGTATGAGGAGGTAAGCTAATCGCTCAGTGGTTTGGAGCTTCTGTTGATGCCTTTCCGAAGGCCGTGTATAAGGATTTAGTGAGAAGCGCAGGGGGGAAACTAGTCGAACTCAAGGGTAGAAGGGATCACCACGATACAGAAGAAGATTGAGATGCATCATTTACTCTACATGCCCAAGATCGACGCACGTCTCATAAAGCATCGGATTATCTGAATCAGACTTTGGGTCTTCACCCTGGATGAAATCAATGTGTGAGGATGGAATTGTGTTTCATGCCCTAACGCATCGTCCAACTCGTGAATATGGTGTTCATCGGTCTCGTCATCTTTGATCCAAACACCTTTCTCCGCCTATGTCACTGATCTACCTAGCCGAAGGGATATTCATTCTATGGCTGTTGAGGAAGAGGCCCCGAATTGGCGTCAAGTAGGTCTTATCATTACACATCAGCCTGTTGCACCTGGTGCATTCGAAGAAGCCGAGGATTCTCCAGGTGACTGTAGTAGCGTGCGGATAAACTGAGGCGTCACGGTTCTCCCAAAGGAACGCTATAGTGTCAGGACGGATGCGCTAGCTAAATTCAATTATGGTGAATGCGTTAACATTCGGGTGATCTGAGTGTTCTTGTCCTTAAGAGATTGGAACCTAATGATACCCTTCCGCAAAACGAGTCAAATCAACGAGAACACAACTCCAGTCGTATTTGGAGTAATCAGGTTCTCGTTACGGGGTCCATGATGTTCGTCAATAGGGGTGGCGGATTTGTCCCAGAGGGCAGAAAGGTATGTAGAGAGAGTCGATCTCACATACGTAAATCCCATGAAATCTCTAATTCTTATCATTCAGAGAATGGCGTTCGGGGCGATTACAAACTATGTTCTGAGTGCGGACAAACCGAAAATATGAACCACATACTATTCATATACTCAATTGCAAGGAATCACTTGGCCAACTGATCTGGATATCACGCACTCATGGCAGCCCCGCTCCTGAAAATCAAAAACCAGAACGGTAAAGTGAGAAAAGGAGCATCAAGCTCCTTATGATCGCAAGACTAGAAAGTCCCTGGCAAATCTGGAAAATTAGATGCAAAAGAGTAGTAGCTCAACGAGGAGCACCTCCAGCGAAGCCCTCAGCTGCCTGAGAGCTGTGCGGAATGACAAACTCCGAGAAGATACAGCGCTAACCGATGTAAAGAAATGCGGCAGGAAGGCCTGCCCCAAGGCACTTGTCCTCAGCACATGGAGTGGTATCCTACTTCGCGAAGGAAACCTGCCTCAGAACTGGCCCAGTAGGAACGAGGTTTCAGTGGGTATATCTGATCCCCCTGCGTGGCAGCGCGAGTCCCGCACTACCAGCCGTGCATAAAGCATTTCCCCGTGGTCAGGTTCGAAGGCCCATTTTCTATAGCTAGTCATTGCGGTACGCTACGGAAGCACACCTCTAAATCCAATCAGAAATGCGTAGCGAAAGCCTAGATACATAGGTCCGGCCAAAAAAAAATAATGGCGTTTGAATTCGGCATTAGCCAAAATGGGGTTGACACATGATACATACTGTAGTGCCTCCGTGATGCGGGGCAGGCTCACGTTGGACCGCTTACCTTCAGACATCCTTTTCGAGATAACGTATTGGCTGGATCCTGGTGACCTTGTCAGGATTGCTCTAGTAAGAATCTGATTCCTTCGCGAACGGGTTTGAACCTGACTGTTGGTAGTTGAATGTTGCACTCCATCAGCAGGTGTTCAACAACCGATCTATATGGCATGACCAGATTCGGCGGATGATCCGTACTTGGTGTCTTCCGCCCAATTCGTTCAAGCTCGCTGGGCATCTACCTTCTTTGCAGCAGATTGCCACACGTCCATACCGACTTCTCCGCGCCATCGAAACCAAACGTGCGAAGGACAAAATGTTACATCCTGATCTTCAGCTTGTTCCTTCAGGCGTTTCCTATCTCCCTAGCCTTCCTTCTCACTCTCAAATTGTCTTTACCACCGTATTGCCTGGCTCAAGATGGCTCTTAGCTGGTGTCGAAACTGCCGAAACATCTGAACTACGCTGTTGGGATCTTGAGGACGTCAACAAACGTCCTGCGACATACGCTCTGAGGAAACCGTTCGCCACCTTCGTGGTAGAAGGCCCTCCCGCCATCTTAGCGCAATATAATCAATTCCGTGACGTGCCTTCGGTCACCGTGATGATTCTGACATGCAATGATGATGGACAGTGAGTGTCTTTCTTCTTCGCATGAAAGGATGCCATTCTGCTGAATCTGCAATCCCGACAGGTATGACATAGAGATTCTGTGTTTGTATTGGGAGTCTGCGCAATCGGCGAATGGGGACGAACTTGACGCGACCCTTGTCCCACTTGCTCGACTCACCCTGGGGGATATATATATTCGGTATGCATTTCTCGATGGCGAGTATGTTTACGCAGGCTCCCGAGGAACTTGGGTTGTGTGGAATTGGCGGCGGAACGAGATTCTCAACTTGAGACTGGAGGTTCGTCTCTTAATTTCACTACTTCCATCGATAACTGATGTCCCATTCAGTTTCCAGATGTTGTACACGCAGTACTGCTCCCGTCGTATCTTATAACCGTATCCAGTCCCGGCATCCTATATATGTACAGGATCCCCACGTCGCAATCTATGGGAGAAGACTCGCCTTGGATATCCCTCAAAGCTTTGGTGAAGTCCATCCCTTACGGAACGGTGCGATCTATCACCACTCTTCAGTCATGGATCCCTCGGGATCTGCGTGAGTCTACGAAAGTATCTCTCAAGACTACAGTCATTTCAAGGGGACAACCACAACGGAATGCTCCATTTGAATCTAGATTTGGCAGCTTTACTCTCGTTTTCGAGTGCTCGTTTGACAGATACGATCCATTAGCCTCGGTATCACGAAACCCCGAGCTTCTCCTTCCTCGCCTTATTTACCGGGGTCCAGGTTCTTTCGACTGGAACCCCACATATACCCTTTTCTATGATGTGCTCGTGGAAATCAGTCTGATAACTGAGCGAATTCCATTTTCTCCATCCCTTCGGCTCTACCCTACCATGATGTTCGAGTGCCACACACTCGATGATGACACGGTCCTATCAAGATCGTGCAGGCGTCCGAATCCGGTCAGGGGCAAGCTTATTTTGGACAGTGTATTTGACCATGAGGGGAGGATGAGGGTGACTGCTAATAGGACGGATATAGTATCACTTTGTCTTGTGACCGGGAGAGCAGTGATCATACGTCCTACTTCGAGGAGCGTCGAGACATTCCAGTTCGAGTAGTAAGATTTCAAGCTACTTAATTTCGTCGGTTGTATATCACCGTTTCAAGCTATACGTTATATCTGTTGAGCGTGAATGACTCACGTGAGTCACTATATCCCAATCGCGCCACGCTTAGGTCGCCGTAACAAATTATTATCAATATCAATGCCACCTCAAAAGAACGGAAT
>WNFI01100461.1_pt1 | contig 12421 bp, 9 predicted proteins | sample 5400471 | NCBI WGS metagenome assembly WNFI01 (sample SAMN13153348, study PRJNA577476) | soil metagenome | isolation source: 100 cm saprolite on Douglas fir-dominated hillslope | place: USA:California | collected 2013-09-17 | reverse complement strand
CCCAATTTCCCGCTGCCCGGCCTGCCGCTCCCATCGAAGTGGCACACCCGCTTCCTCGAGCCGCTGCCGGCCGGCCAGGTGCACCCGCCGGAGGCGGCGGAGGACCCCGAGATCGTGCGGGCGATCAGCCGTGAGGTGCGGGCGCGCATGGAAAGCGCCATCCAGGACATGCTGGCGCGGCGCAAGTCGATCTTCAGGGGCTCGATCTTCACCGCCGCGGCGGCGGCGGCGGAGCCGCAGGGCGAAGCGCCGCGTTGAGGCGCGCGGCGGGCGGCGGCTGGAAAATCACTGAATTAGATCCCTTTTAGTCCGAAGGGCCGGCTGTCAGCGGGCAGCCTTCCACCTACACTTGTTTTGATCGCGGAGTTCTCGAGCTCTCGCTATGTCTTCTCTCACCAAATCAGGCCGCCTGCTCTCGATCTCCGAGCCCCTCGGCGCGCCGCGAGCCCCGCAGCCTCGGGTTGGCGGAGGGGTATCGGCATGAGCACGCTGTGGGCCAACCTCGCCCGCCTCGTCCGCATCGTGCGCGTCGCCGCGGCGCACGGTCTCTCGATGCTGATGGGCAGCACTCCGGCGGCCCGCCGGCTGGCCGCCCGGCCGCGCCTGGCCCGCTGGCTCGGGCGCCTGCCGCCGAGCGATCTTTCGGGCCCGGAGCGCCTGCGCCTCGCGATCGAGCAGGTCGGCGGCACCTTCGTCAAGTTCGGCCAGATGCTGGCGCTGCAGCCCGACATCTTGCCGTTCGAGTACTGCGCCGCCCTCTCGAGCCTGCTCGACCGCATGCCGCCGTTCGGCATGCCGGAGGTCGAGCGCACCTTCGTCGAGGATTTCGGCAGGCGGCCCGCCGAGATCTTCACCGCGTTCGATCCGGTGCCGATCGCCACGGCGTCGGTCGGCCAGGTGCACGTCGCCTGGCTGGACGGGCGCAAGCTCGCGGTCAAGGTGCAGCGGCCGAGCGTCAAGACCGATTTCGCCGGCGACATCCGGCTCATGTCGTCGATGGTGCGGCTCATCCGCGCGCTGCGCGTCAAGCCTCTCTACTGGCTGATCGAGCCGCTCTCCGAGTTCATCGGCTGGACGGCGGAGGAGCTCGACTTCCGCAGCGAGGCCCGCTACATGGAGCGGCTGCACGAGAACGCCGCGGACAACCCGGCGGAGCGCGTGCCCGAAGTGCTCTGGCCGTACACCGGCCGCCGCACCCTGGTGATGGAGTTCTTCGAGGGCGCGACGCTGCTGGGCTTCCTGCGCTCCCGCGAGCGGGGAGACGCGGTGGCCATCCGCCGCGTCGAGCTGAGCGGCTTCGAGCCCGGCCAGTTCGCCCGCAACATCATCGACAACTTCCTCGGCGACGCCTTCCGCCACGGCCTGTTCCACGCCGACCTGCATCCGGCGAACCTGATGGTGCTGCCCGGCAACGTGGTGGGTTACGTCGACTTCGGGATCACCGGCATCCTCAGCCACTACTCGCGGCGTCACCTGATCCGCATGACGCTCGCCTACACCCAGGCCGACCTCGACGGCATGTGCGAGGCCTTCTTCAAGGTCTCGGTGATCGACGCCGGCTCGGACCCCGACGGCTTCAAGGACGGCCTGAAGCGCATGGCCGACACCTGGTACGACCTCCAGGGCCGCCAGCTGCAGCTGCGCAAGAATTTCACCCTGGTGATGCTGGACATGCTGCGGTTGTCGCGGGCCACCGGCATCTGGCCGGAGCGCGACGTCATCAAGTACATCCGCTCGGCGATCGCCATCGACGGCCTGATCACCCGCTTCGCGCCGGGCTTCGATGTCGGCCGTTACCTCGCCACCGTTTGCGACCGCCACCTGCGCCCGCCGGCGGCCGCCCGGCCCACGGGCGCCGGCCGCGAGGCGCGGGCCTTCCGGCTCGCCACCGTGGTCTTCGGCGTGGCGCTGCTGGTCACCCTGACCGGCGAGCGGGTGGCGCTCGGCGCCAACCTGTTCACCGCGGAGATGGCGGTCGCCGGCGCCGCGCTGACCTTGTTCTTCGACACCCTGCGCAGGTGCGTCTGAGCGCGTCCCGCCGCGCGGGAAGGAGTGCCTGTCATGCGTGAGCTGACCAAGTCGATGCTGGGCTTCTCGCTGGCGATGCCGATCTTCGGCATGAGACAGATGATGGCCATCGCCCTGCCGCGCGACCCCAGCCGCCCGTTCGGCAAGGCGACGGACAGCTTCGACGCCGTGACCGGAGCCACCGCGGGACAGATGGACGGCGCCTGGAAGGACGCTTTCCAGGCCGGCGACCGGCTGCAGCGCGGCGTGGTCGACCTGATGCTAGGCGTCCTCACCGGCGACAGCCTCGACCTCAACCGCATGATGCGGATGACCTCGGGCATGCTGCAAACCTCGCTCGGCGCGGTCGGGCGGGGCCTGGGGGACTGCGGCTGCTGCGGCGGCGGTGCTGCCAAAGCCGCGGCGGGAGGAGCACCGCCCGGGGAAGGCCCCGTCAAGTGGGGCGGGGGTCGCGGGAAGGCGGCGAGATCTCCCCACGCCGCGAGCCCTGCCGATGCCGCGAGCTCCCCTTACGCCGCAAGCTCCCCCGATGCGGCCGGATTCCCCGGCTCCGCAGACTCGCAAGAGCCCGCGGGATCGCAGGGCTCCGCAGGCTCGCAGGGCTCCATGGGATCGCAAGGCTCCGCCGGCTCGCAGGAGCCCTCCACGGCCGCCCCGTCCGACGCGGCCGGCGCGGCGCTCAGCCCGCCGGCGGGCTGGACGGTGAGCGTTCCGAACGTCTAGGAGGTCATTGACCGCCATGCTCGAACTGGCAAAAGCAGGTCTCAGCCTCTCCTGGTCGATGCCGATGTTCGGCGCCCAGCAGCTCGCCTACTGGCTGCTGCCCACCGCCGAGCGGCGCCGCAAGGCGGCTGCCGGCCTCGAAGGGATGAGCGCCGCCGCGGCCGGCGGCCTCGATCCGGATCTGCTCGGCAAGATCTACCAGCTGGGCACCTGCGCGCAGGGAGCGCTGGTCCAGATGGTGCCCAGCCTGCTCACGCCGGAGCTGCTCTCGCCGTCGGCCTGGGCGGACTTTTCGATGGAGGTGGCGCAGCGCACGGCTGTCGCCACCCGCGAGGCCGTCACCGGCAACGCCCTGCTGGCGCTGAACGAGGTGCGCTCGAAGATCGAGGTCTTCTGCCTGGTGCTCAACGTCTCCAAGCTGATCGGGGTGCCCGACCAGCCTCCCTTCCCGCTCGACGCGCTGCTCGCCAAGGCCTACGCGCTGGGCGACTTCCCGGCGCTCTGGGCGGTGGAGGGGCTCGGGCACGAGTACGGCGACAGCTTCTGGAACCAGGGGATCGTGCCGCACCAGGCCCTCGACGACCAGCGGACCAGCCACCTGCCGCCCCCGAGCCTGACCATGCTCAACGCCGGCATCGGCCTGTCGGTCGCGAAGTGGCGCCTCGACCACGCCGGGCGGCACCCGGCGCAGGCGGAGCTGAACGCCCTGGTCGCGGACATCGTGCGGCTGTGCCGGGACAACGCCCGGCCGGGCTACGTCGGCGCCGCGTTCGAGTCGCTGGGCCTGGTGACCAGCAGCTTCCACGGCAACCTGATGGCAGGGGTCGAGCAGGCGGTGCGGCAGGTCGCGCCCGAGATCCTCGGCTTCTTCTGGCACGGCGCCGGAAGGTCGCAGTTCTTCCAACCGATCAACTTCCTGCCAGGCTCGGACGGGCTGCTCTTCAAGATGGCGGCGGGCCTGGCGCCGGACGAGCCGGGGCGCCTGTCCGCCGTCGCCGGCGCCGCCTGGGCCTACACGGTGGTCAACCAGCGCGATCCGCAGATGATGGCGGACCTGGTGATCGGTCCCTACGGCGAGGAGCTGGCGCAGAACGGCGCCTTCGCGAACGGCGTGGCGTCGTCCATGATGATGCGCTTCGACACCACGCCCGACGCCGATTTCATCCAGCCCTTCATCCAGTACCGCCCGGGCGCCTCGAATCCGCGCCTGGCGCGGCTTTGGGACCAGCTGGTGCGGGTCCCCGCCGAGACGGCGCTCGGCGTCTACTACCCGGTGATCAAGCGGCACGACCGCCTCGGCGAGATCTTCCAGTATCACGACCTGGCGGCCTTCGTGGCGCGGCTGGAGGGGCGCGGGGCATGAGGCCGCGGGAAGCCACGCGGGCGCGGGCCGCGGCGCCGGGCCGGGCCGAACGGTTCGAGGTCGAGAGCTGCCTCGCCCGCTGGGGCCTGCTCGACCGCCCGCGCCACGCGGGCACCGCGCCGGCCCGGGATCGCCCGCTCCACGAGGGCGGCGCGCCCCCGGCCGAGGCGGCGCGCCCTCCCATTCCGCCGGCCCCGGCGCCGGGGCCCAACGTCGCCGGGGAGCCGTTCGGCCGCCGCCTGGCCGGCGCGCTGCAGGAGCTCGGTCCGGTCGCGGCGGCACTCGGCCGCTACCTGGCGTCGCGCATCGACCTGCTCGCCGCGGCCGACTGCCTGGAGCTGTCCGCGATCTCGGGGCAGGCTCCGCCGCTGCCGGCCGCTGCCGTCCATGGCCTGATCGCCGCCGAGCTCGGCGCGCCGGCCGAGGCCGTCTTCGCGGCGCTGGAGCCGGACCCCTGCGAGTCGCGCCTGCTCGTCCAGGGCCATCGCGCACGGCTGGCCGGGGGCGAGCCGGTGGTGCTGCGGCTGGCACGCCCCGGCGCGCTCGAGGCGGCCGAGCTGGATCTGCCCCGGCTGGCGCTGCTCGCGCCGGCGATGGCGCGGCAGGGCTGGCGCGACGGGCTGCTCGACGAAGCGCTCGCCGACTTCCAGCGGGCGCTGCGCGACGGCGCCGACCTGGCGGCGACCGCCGACGCCCTGGGGCTGCTGGCGCTCGACGCCGAGGGTTTCGGCCTGCTGGCGCCGCCGGCGGTGCGTGCCGATCTCAGCGGCCCGCGGCTGCTGGCGGTGAGCGATCCCGGCGGCACCGACCTCGCCCGGGCGGTGGCGGAGGCCGGCGCCGGCCGGGACGGCGCCCGGCGCCGCCGCGAGCTGGCGCGGCTGCTCTGCGTCGCCTGGCTGCGCCAGGCGCTGGAAGGCCGGGTCCTGCCGCTGGACCTGGAGGAGACCGGAGCGCGCGTCCTGGCGGGGGGCAGCCGCCTCGCCTTCCTGGCCGGCAGCTTCGCTCGGCCGCCGCTCGCCGACCGCGCCAACCTGCGCGGGTTCCTGCTCTCGATGGCGGCGCGCGAGCCCGACGACGCCTGCTCGTACCTGCTGCGGGAGATGACGCGCCGGACGTCCGAGCCAGCCGAGGTCCGCGACGCGGCGGAGGACGAGCTGCGGCTGCTGCTGCGGCAGGTGATGCCGTTCCGCGACGGCGCCTGGAGCGCCGCCGGGGCCAGCCTCGCCGAGCACGTCTTCGTCTGCGCTCGCCAGGCCCGCGCTTGCGGCTTCCTGCCGCGGCCGCAGCTGCTGGCCTTCTACCGCGGCCTGGCCTCCGTGGCCACCGCCGCGCGGCGGCTCGCGCCGCAGGAGGACGTGCTGCTCGAAGCCCTGCAGGAGGTGCGGGTGCTGGCCGGCTACTCGCAGCTCCGCGAGGCCATCTCGCCGCGGTGGAACGAGGACTGGGGCCGCTACGCGATGCTGATGTCCGAGCTGCCCCGCAAGGTCGACGAGCTGCTGACCCTGGCCGCCGCGGGCGGCGGCGACCGCCCGGCCGCGCCGGCGCCGGGCCGGCCGTCGCGCCGCGAGGAGCGCTCGCATCTGCTGCTCGGCGGGGCGCTGATGGTGCTCGCGGCCCTGACCCTGCTGCTGAGCCACTTCGAGAAGGCGGGGGCGCTCACGGGTGGCGGTCAAAGGCTCGCCGCAACGCTCTTTCTGGTGATCGGAGGCGCCCTGCTATGGAAAGTGGCCCGAGCTCGATGAGCGCCGGCAACCCCGGATCCACGCCGCCCTCGACGGGCACGGCGGCCATGCCCGGAATGGCGGCCATGCCCGGAACGGCGGCGATGCCCGGCTTGGCGGCCATGCCCGGAATGGCGGCGCTGCCGGGCCTGGCGGGCATGCTGGCGGGCATGCCCGGGATGCAAGGGGCCGGGGCGGCGCCGGGCGCCGGGATGATGCAGATGCTCACCCAGATGATGTGGCTGCCGTTCTCCATGCTCGGCCGCTCGATGGAGGCGATGGCGTCGGCGATGGGTATGTCGCCGCCCCAGGACCGGCAGTGGGCCGCCGCGGCGACGAGCCGCACCGAAGCCAGCGCTCCGGGGATCGATCTCCCGGAGCGAGAACCGAACCGTGTCAACCCATCATGGGCGCAGGGGGACGGCGCCACCAGGCAGGTCAAGGAGGATCGGAAGATGTCTGATTGCCATTGCTGCGACAACGACCATGGATTGGTCAAGCTGGTCCAGTACACGATCGTCTCGATCAAGCGCTGCGACGAGAGGATCCTCAAGGAGGGCAAGGTCATCGAGTCGGAGGAGATGAGCCCCGAGGCGTTCGCCACCTGGGTGGTCGCGATGTACCTCCAGGAGGAGGGCGTCTACGTGCCGCACGACGACAAGAAGTTCCTGCGCGTCTACAGCAACGTCCTCGAGTCGTGGCCTCGCCAGGGCAAGGACTGCTGCACGGACCGCGAGGTCGACGTGCTGCGCGGGATCGAAGAGGCGATCCGCAACCTGAGGCCGCGCGAGGAGCCGCCGCCGCCGCCGGCCCGCGGCCGCCAGGCGGCCGCCGCGGCCGGTTGATCGGGGCGACCGGCGGCACCGTAAGGGTGCCGCCGGCGAGAGGGTTCGGCGAGGCGGCCGGTTCGCACCCGGCGCGGGCCGCGCGGCGCCCGTGGTGTCGGCGGGCGGCGGCGGCAGGGTCGTCGCAGACGTGGAGATCCGAAGTCGTCGGAAAGGAGAATGAGCCCTTGATCTCGAGCACCCTGCGCATGACGCGGGAGGCGGCGAGCGCGCTGGGGGAGCTGCTCCCCGGCGAGGCGCGGACCGGCTGGCGGGAGCTGGATAACAAGCTCCACGCCTACGAATGGTTCAGCTTCGCCGGCCCGCGCCTGACCGCGCCCGGCGAAGCGGCGCCGCCGCCGCTGGCCGAGCAGGCCCGCCGCGCCGCGGCGCTGGCGGATCCCTTCGACGGCATCTGGGCGATGGAGGGCCTGGGGTACGCCTGGGCGCGGGCTGCCGCCGGCAGGTTCCTCCCGCCACGCGAGCTGGACGCGGAACGGCTCGCCAGCCTGCCGGCGGCGGCCTGCGCGCCGGTCCACACCGGGTCGGCGCTGGCGGTGGCCGAGGGCCTGCTGGGGGCGCTCGGGCGCGGCGGCGACGACCGCCGCCTGGTGCGGAGCTGGCTCGATCGATGCCGCGACGATCTCAGCCCGGGATACGCCGAGCTCGCCGCCGAAGCGCTCGGGTTGGTGGCCCGCCAGCTCCAGCCCTGCCGCCTGCGCCGCCTCGACGAGCTGCTGGCGGCGGCGCGCCGGCCGGCGGGGGAGGGCAACGCCATCGCCGGCCTCGCCTGGGCGCTGACCCTGGTCAACCTCCGCTCGCCGGCGGTCGTCGAGGCCGCGGTCGCCGGCTGCGGCGGCGGCCCGGGCGTCGACCGGGCGATCGCCCACGGGGCGGCGGGCGCGCTGCTCGTCTGGCGCCAATGGGCGGGCGCGGAGGCCTGGCTCGCCCGCTTCCTCGACCACCGGCCGGCGGCGGCCGACCGCGGCCGGCGGTGGCGCCGGCGGATCGTCGATCCCTGCCGGGCGGCGCTCGCCGGCGATGCGGGTGACTTGCGGCGGCGGGACCACCTCGCCGCTCTCTTCCGATTGCAGGTGCCAGCATGAACGAGCCATCGTCGGGATTCGCGGGGAGCGCGGGCATGCCGGGAGGCGCCTGCCTGGAAGAGGCCATGTGGGCCGTGCCGCGCTGGCTGGGCCTCGGCTTCGACGCCTTGATGGGCGGCATGATGCACGCCCTCGCCGGGGCGATGTCCGGCGCCGGGATGCCGGGCCTGATGCCGCCGGGGGCCGCGGCCGGCGGGGCAGGGGCGGCCGGCGGCGGAGTGGGTGGGGCGGGAGCGAGCGGTAGCGGCGGCGGCGCGGGCGGGTCCGGCGCGGGCGGGGCCGGAGCGGGCGGCGGGCTCGGCGGCGCATTGGGAGCCGGCGCGGACTGGCCGGCGACGGCGCCGTGGGCGATCCGCCAAGGACCGGCGGCCGGCGCCGGCCGGGCTGCGGATGCCGGGGGCGGCGACGGTCCGCAGGGCGGCCTCGCGGCCAAGGGCACCAAGCTGGTGGAGTACACCATCGTCTCCATCCGGCGGTGCGCCGAGGGCATCCTGCCCGGCGGCACGGGCGAGGTGCTGGTGACCGAGCGGATGACCGGCGTGGACTTCGCCGTCTGGATCGTCGCGCGGTACCTCCAATCGGAAGAGTACCGGGCCGCGGTCCGGCGCGACCCGGCGGCGGAGCTGCTGCACCGGGACAAGAAGTACCTGCGGGTCGCCTACCAGGTGATCGCGCGCTGGCCCGAGCAGCAAGGGAGCGGCTGCCACGATCGCAAGGCCGATACTCTGAAGCGCATCCGCGACGCCATCCGCGGCCTGGGCGGGCCGCCCGGAGCCGGGGCACAGGCCGTCCACCCGCCATCGCCGTCCGTTGAGCCCGCCGCGGCAGCCGAGGAGGATCCGGCCGGCCGGGCGGTCCTGCGCGCCCTGCATCGCCTGGGCGGCAGCGCGGCGACCGCCGACCTGGTCAAGCGGACCAAGCTGTCCAGGACCCAGGTGCGCAAGGTCCTGCACGATCTCGAGGCCGCCCGGCGGATCCGCCGCAGCGGCAAGGGGCTGCAGACCCGGTATCACGAGGAGGTGAGCGAGTGACCACCGCGGCGACCTCCCTGGCGGCCGCCATCGCCGCCGCCCCGGTCTCCGGCGCCGGCTGCTACGGGGGCAAGCCCGAGGGCCTCACCGGCGAGCAGCAGGCGGCGCTCGACAGTGCCGAGCTCTACCTGGCCCGCGGCCTCGACCTGAAGCGCTGGTGGGACCGCGCCCAGGCCACCGACTGCTTCGCCCAGCGCTTCCCGCTGAGCACCAGCTACAACCGGCCCGACGTCAGCTACGGCTTCTTCGACGTCGCCAGGGTAGACGGCCGGGAGATGCCGATCATGGGCAACTTCCAGTCGCTGTTCTACGACCAGCCCAAGGCGCCGGCCGCCGACCAGCGCGCGGCGGCGCTCTGGAACCGCGCCCAGGTGCGCGAGTTCGTGCTGCGCTACTTCATGCGCATCAGCTACTTCCGCCAGCCGGAAGCCTTCGTGCCGCCGGGCGACCGGCAGCCGCCGCCGCGGCTGCTGCAGCCGCTGAGCTGGTGCCCGCAGGAGAACCCTTCGTACGTCGGGTTCGGGTTCTCGCAGCTGTTCTTCAAGCGCAGCGACAACGGCGAGATCGGCGAGTTCCCGGAGGCCGTCCGCACCACCCTGGCCGACCTGCGCGAGATCGGCCCCAAGTACACCTGGACCCTGCTGTACGTCGACATCTTCGACTTCAACTTCACCGTGCAGCCCTTCGGTCCAGGCACGCCGTCGCTCAACGTGCCGCTGCCGGAGGGCAGCTACCTGATCATGGACCGCGCCTTCGTCGTCAACGAGGACGATCCGTCCCCGGGGGTGCTGGGACGCTACGGCTTCGGCTACTCCTTCATCAAGAACCCGGCTCCCGGCCTCATCGGCTACGGCCCGGGCGAGTTCGACGCCGCCATCGAGCTCATCTACTTCACCGTCTTCGCGGACGGCCGGGTGCGGGCGGACGCGGTGTTCGTGGTGAACCGGCCGACGCGGATCGTCAACCTGCCGCTCAATCCGCTGGCCTGGGCGGACCAGGCGCTCGACCTGGCGTCGCTCGGCACGGCGCGCTACCTGCTGGGGCCGCTGCGCGACGCTCTCGGCCGCCTGCCCTTCGCCGGCGCCGCCTTCGATCCGGTCGGCGCCTCGCTCGCGCTGGTGAACTTCCTGAGCGGCGGCCTCGCGGCGCAGACCCTGTGCATCTCCATGCAGCAGCTGGAGAAGGACTTTCTCGTCAAGCACTTCGCTCAGCATTACCAGACCCTCGAGGGCTCCTTGCAGACCTGGCGCCAGGTCCCCGACTGGCTCGACTCCAAGAACCTGCCCGCGTGGGTCGTGACCGGGAGGGCCGGAGGATGAGAGACGGCGAAGGCGAATCTCAAGTTCCCACGACGCCCGCGGCCAACCTCCGCGAGCTGGTCAAGTCGATGCTCGGGTTCTCCTGGGCGATGTCGCTGTTCGGGCTGCGCAGCATGGCGAACATGATGGCGCCGTCGCGCGCCGCCGCCTCTCTCGACGCCGTCAAGCAGGCGGCGGAAGGCGAGCTGGGAGCCGGGCTGCACGGCGCCTTCCAGGCCGCCGACCAGCTGCAGCGCAAGGTGGTGGACGGCGTCTTCGCCGCCGTTCCGGGCGGGGCGGCGGGGGCGGGCGCCGGGGGCGGCGCGGCGGGGGCCGCTGGCGGCGGCGGCGCGGGTGGGCCCGGAGCGGGCGGGGCCGGCACGGGCGGCGGGGGCGCGGGCGGCCCCGGCGGCGCGCCGGCCTCCTCCGGCGCGGGCGGCGCGGCGGGCGCCGCCGGCGGGCCGCAGCCGCCGGCGGGACCGGTCGCCAGCGGCAGCCTCGACACCGCGACCTTCGTCGCCCTCGGCGAGGGGCTGGCGGCCGGCGCCGCCGACTTCGGCACCAGCGCCGAGCTGCAGCGCGACGCCTTCCCGGCGCAGATGGCACGCCAGATGCGGACCGGCTTCGCGCAGGCGCTGCTGCAGGCGCCGGGGATCGGCAACCTGCCCGGCTTCCCGCCGCTGCCGGTCCTGGTGCCGGCCCTGATGCAGACCACCGTGCTCGAGCCGCTGGACGCCGCGACCGGCGCCCTGGGCAACCTGGCGGTGCCGGGCTTCCGGCTGGCCGACGCCCTCCAGCTGCGGCCGGCGCCGCCGCTGGTCCACCGCGGCGACGCCCGGCAGACGGCGGCGAACCTGGTCCTCGGCATGCCGGGCCTCCTCGACGGCGCCGCGAGCCCGCTGCCCACCCAGCTCGAGGCGGCGCTGGCGCGGCGGCCCACCTTCGCCCTGGTCGCGCTCGGCTATCTCGAGGCCGTCGAGGCCGTCGTGGAGGGCGACCCCGGCCGGCTGCCGGGCCGCGAGGACTTCCGCCGCGACCTCGGGCGGCTGCTCGCGGAGCTGCGCAAGGCCGGCGCCGCGGTGCTGGTGATGAACGTCCCCGATCCCCTGGACGCCGCCTGCGCCGTGGCGCTCGACGCGGCGGCCGCGACCGTCAAGGTGCCCGCGGCGACCCTCGCCGCCACCTATGTGCCGAGAGGGAAGAAAGTCGTGCCGTAGAACTCGAAATCCAGCTGGCCTCCGGCCCGCTGGCTGAAGCGCGCCCAGGCCGAGCCGTACTGGCCCGGGAGCACGGCGCCGTCCTCTGCGACCTCCACGGCCTGTGGCGCACGGTCAGGGCGCAAGGGGTGGCCGCCGGCCCGCGGCACCTGACCGCCGACTACCTGGGCGGCTTCTACTCGCTCAACGGCTACTACCCCGGCAAGACCGGGCACGCACTGATCGCCAACGAGGCGCTGCGGCTGCTCAACCAGGCGTTCGGCGCCGACTTCCCGCCGCTCGACCTCGGCCAGGTGGCGGCGTCCGATCCGGTCGTCCTCTACCAGCCCGCCGCCGGCCCCGACCTCACCAGCGGGCCGCTGCCGGCGCCGCCGCCCGCCGCCCCGGCGACCGCCGCCGCCGCCACCGCCGCCGCCGACCCGGTCGCCGCGCGCGCCGCTGCCGTCCGGCGGCAGGTGGATACGTGGCCGCAGAGCGGCCCGCCGCTGTCGGGCTCGGGGGGCTCGGGCGGCGAAGCGGGCGACGGCGCGCCGAAGCCGATCGTGCTGCCGCCGAGCCTCGAGCTCGTCCTGCCGCTCAATCCGGAGACCAGCTACTTCGGCGACGCCCTGCGCGCCGCGGACTGCCAGGACCCCGCGGAGGCGAAGTGGGGGAGCTGCGGCGGCGTCCTGTTCGGCGGGCTGGCGCTGACCGACAGCCACCTGAGCGGGCAGCTCCGCATCCGCTTCTCGCCGCCGGCCGGCGGCGTCGCCCGCTTCGAGCTCTCCGTCGGCGAGCTGCGCGGCGAGGACGGCATCCTGGCGGCGCCGCAGCTCTTCAAGCTGCCGAACGGGCAGAACAGCGTCCAGGACTTCCCCGGGATGGTCTCCTCCGGCTATCTGCACCTGGCCACGGGCGAGGTCACCGGCGAGGGTTTCAACCCGGAGCCCGCCTTCAACTTCAAGTTCGCCAACACGGCGCTGCTGGCGCTCGCCCGGGTCAACCCGGCCTTCCCGCCGGTGCCGATCAGCTTCCCGGGCCAGTACGGCTCGGCCTGGGCGCGCTTCAGCCAGCGGGCCGGAGGCCAGCTGGATTTCGAGTTCTACGGCACGACTTTCTTCCCTCTCGGCA
>WNFI01124854.1_pt1 | contig 12423 bp, 8 predicted proteins | sample 5400471 | NCBI WGS metagenome assembly WNFI01 (sample SAMN13153348, study PRJNA577476) | soil metagenome | isolation source: 100 cm saprolite on Douglas fir-dominated hillslope | place: USA:California | collected 2013-09-17 | reverse complement strand
TTTGGCCGGTAGCCAGATTTCTTCCTTGGCGGCAGCCAACGGAATTTCCCTGCCATATTCAAACCTGGATCTGCCCTGAGCCTGTCGAATGGGCTCGCCCTGAGCTTGCCGAACGGGCTCGCCCTGAGCTTGTCGAACGGGCTCGCCCTGAGCTTGTCGAACGGGCTCGCCCTGAGCTTGTCGAACGGGCTCGCCCTGAGCTTGCCGAACGGGCTCGCCCTGAGCTTGCCGAGCGGGCTCGCCCTGAGCTTGCCGAACGGGCTCGCCCTGAGCTTGCCGAACGGGCTCGCCCTGAGCTTGCCGAGCGGGCTCGCCCTGAGCTTGCCGAACGGGCTGATTCTCTACAACCGGAGAGCCGAGTCTGATCTTGCAAAGGGCGCCAAATCCGTACTTTTGGGCAATCGCGGCCACGGTGAGAGCGGGTCGCCAATGGCCATTCGGTAGCCGCACCAACAGTTCACTCAGCGGACCGTCCGCCGGTTTCGGTTGTGGTTCCCAAGTTTCATCCGGAGTGAGCATTTCCCGGTCATGTCTGCGCACGAGTCGGGCTCGTTCGCCGTCTACAGGTGAACCGCAGAGCCGATCGGTGGCCTGCCCTGAGCCTGCCGAATGGGCCTGCCCTGAGCTTGCCGGACGCGTCAGCGCTTCGTAAAAGCGTTCAACTCCCACCGTCAACGGTTTCGACGAAAACAAACGAGCGGTTAGCTCTTTGGCTCTCTGAAAAGGATCCTCGTCGCGCAACGCCGCTTCGCGCATAACACCGATCATGGACGGCCAGTCCACCGGTTCCGCCCGTCTCAGTTTGAGGGGATGGGCATCGTGCAATCTGGGGATGTCGGGCGTGACTAAGACGTAGCCAAAATCGTCAAGGCCCCGGCGACCTGCCCGGCCAAACATTTGCAACAACTCGTCAGGTCGCACTTGTCTTTGAAAATTACCGGCTTGGTAGTGCGTTCCCGTCACTAGAACCGATCGCATGGAAAAGTTAATGCCGGCAGCCAGGCCCATTGTCGCAACAACAACCCGCAGCTGCCCCCGTTTTGCTAAGGGTTCAACGATGCCGGCTCGCACGACGTAGCTGAGACCGCTGTGATGAAACGCTACCCGATTCCGCAACAGTTTCCCGAACCGATCGCCCACCAACGCATTCTGTTCCTGGGTAAGCGTTAAGGGCTCGTCTAGTGGTAGGCTCGACGAGAGCGCAGTGGCGAGTTCTTCCGCCATTTGGCGTCGGGGCGCAAAAATCAGCACTGGGCCGAGATCAGCCAACAGCGCTCTGCCGATTAGTCTCGGCCAGTAACCACGTACCGAGCCTGGGGCGGAGATCGGTAGGTCGCTCAGCATCACTTCATCCAGCTGCACCGGCCGTTGTTGATGCGAGATTAGTCCAACCGTCCGTCCGTTGCGGCGCAGCCATTCCACGACATCGGCCGGATTGCCTACACTACCGCTCAATAACAACAACTGCGTTTCCGGCGGGGCCAACGAGAGAATAATCTCGTAGCTGGTTCCTCGAATCGGATCAGCAATGAGCTGATACTCATCCACAACCAGAAGCCTCGGACCATCTCTACGCAGAAAACGACCCTTTTGAGTTTCCAGCGTCGCGACCACCACCCGGGCATCGAGATTCTCGGCCAAATCGCCGGTCGAAATGCCGACATCCCAGCCTCGCATACGCCACTCAGCTAGCTTGTCATTGGCCAACGCTCGAGTCGGCACGGTGTAAACCGCCTGCCCTTTGAGAGACTCATAGAGCAGCTCGAAGATGTAAGTTTTCCCCGCCCCGGTCGGAGCGTGAACCACTACATCAACCCCCTCACGCAACAGTTTAACTGCATCCTGCTGCCACTTGTCTGGGATGATCAGATTGACCATCGGGTTCTACTTTCAGTAGAACATAGCCGATAGCAAATAGCCAATAGCCGATACGGGTCGTAGTCCCTGGCACTAGTCTGCGCGCCTTGGCTTTCTCGCGTAAGCAACAGGGTCCGGAACTCCAGCTTGTGCCCGGTATCGCTTCCCTTTTACGGGTGAGTTCTCGATCGAAGTGATCCAGGCGGTAATCTGTCGCGTGCAAGACCGAGCCAGTTGAAGGATATTGACGAACTGGTCCTTTAAGTCGCTTAAACGTCGACGATTCTTAACTACGGAAATCATCGAACGGACTTCACCTGCTGAGGCCCGAGCAATGCCGAGGTATCCCACCAACTCTTTCGTAGAAGCCCGTTCAAAGCCTTCAGCGATATTGTTCGAAGCAGAAAGTGCCGCTCTGTCGAGCTGATTGCGAAATCCCCAGGTTAGCGGGCAGGATTCCTCCTCCAGCAGATCGAGCACAGCGTTGTATAGTCGAGCTGCTTCTTGCCAAACAGGCAAATCTTCGAATCGCTCGTACTTAGCCATATAACTCAAAATAATAACGTTGTTTTATATCCTGGCAACGCTATCTTTATTGGCTATTGGCTATTGGCTATTGGCTATTGGCTATCGGCTATTGGCTATTGGCTATCGGCTATTGGCTATTCTCGCCCGCCGCCATGCGTCGCCAGATCCAGCGTGTCGAGCAGCTCCCGATCCTCGTCCACCCCCGGATTTGCGGCGGTCAAGAGCTTCTTGCCATAGAAGACGGAATTGGCGCCGGCAAAGAAACAGAGAGCTTGGGCTTCACGCGAGAGCCGGGTCCGCCCTGCGGACAGGCGGACGCGCGCTTTTGGTAGCACGATTCTGGTAGTCGCCACCAATCGGACCAATTCAAAAATGTCGACCGGCGGTCGGGCCTCCAATGGAGTTCCCGGCATCGGGATCAGGCAATTAATCGGCACACTTTCCGGGGGCGGATCGAAGTTAGTGAGTACCTCCAGCATTTTGAGCCGATCAGTTTCGGTTTCTCCCATCCCAATGATCCCGCCACAGCAAACGGAGATGCCGGCGGATTGGACCGCTTTGATAGTATCGAGCCGATCCTGAAACGTATGGGTGGAAACAATCTCTGGATAGAACTCTTCGGAGGTGTCGAGATTGTGGTTGTAGGCGGTTACGCCGGCTGCTCTCAACTTCTTCGCCTCTGATAATCCTAGATGACCCAACGTAACGCAGACTTCCATTCCGAGACGGCTGACGTTCCGGATGATGTCTAGTACTTGCTCAAATTTGGCATCACCTTCTCGGACGCCCTTCCAGGCGGCGCCCATGCAAAAGCGGGTGGAACCATTTTCTTTGGCCCGCTCTGCCACTTTCATAACCTCTTCTGTCTGCATTAAGCGGCCAGCTTCAACTCCAGTTGAATAGCGAGCGCTTTGCGCGCAATAGGCGCAATCTTCACTGCAGCCACCTGTCTTTATGCTCAACAAAGTACAAAGTTGCACTTCGTCGCCCGGCCAATATTCGAGATAGACTGACCGCGCTTGTGAGATCAGGTCGAAGAAGGGTTGAGTGTAGATTTCTTGTAGTTCAGAGAGAGTCATACCAGGATTCCGACAATCGAGATGTTGATGCGCGGAGTGATGCCCGCCCGCATCGCTACGCGAAGCGTTGCGGGCGGGGAGTATTGGAGCGATGGAGTCATGGAGTGACCGCGCGAAGAAACTGCAAACGGCGAACCGTGAACTGTGAACGGTGAACTGCCATTACGTCACTGACCCGTCGACCATCTGCCGTTGCTTGAAACCAGCACCGGCAGTTCGTTCGTCATGTACTGCGTTTTACAAGTGGCTCCGAGCATCTTCGCGCCGGTAGCGTCTCTCCATAGGTTCGACATGCTTTGTCCCGTGTAACATCCCCACGATTGGACGGCGGCGTTCCTAGCAAAAATCCCGTGATGCAGTTTCTGTCTGAGCTCGGTCTCATGCAGCCAGCATTTGGAAGCGCTGCCGATTTCGTTGCTGTAGTCGAACATGAAGCACGCGCGGTTCGAATGACCGAAGTAATCAAAAGAAGCAATCTTGTAGCGGGATCGATCTTCGCCGTGGTTAAGATAGTCACAAAGCTCGTCGGCCGTCCTAAAATAGACAAGCTTCAGGTTATAGGCTTGGCGCACCGAATCGATGATACTAAACAGGTTCTCTTTCTCCTGGGCTTGTCGCCGTTTGTATCCGGGGCCGTAAACCAGCCAGGTGATGTACGCCGACGGACCATTTTGCTCACGGAGCTGTCCAATCCGGATTCTGCTAGCTCGGATAAAATTCATCCACCAATTGTCGTGAGGTTCGATCTTGTATTTTTCCCACGCCATGATGGACGGTCCGCCGGTGACGACGATATGTTCGTCATAGTTCTGGGCGAACGTGGTGGCGGCTGCAAAACAAACAGCGAACAATAACAAGCTTAGCCGAGCCATAACGGCGATAAGATTGGCTCCGACGCTCTCTCCCGTCAACCCGAAGGAGTTCACGGTTCACGGTTCACCGTTCGCAGTTCACGGTTTGGCTGCCCGCGGGGTTGCAGCCGCCAACCGTGAACGGCGAACGGTGAACTGAGAACCGCGAACTACGCTAGGACGCAGCGAAACCCATAATTGTCTCGCCGGCCGCTGGGCGAATCATCCCGGCGATTCGACAACAACAGATCATCAGGATGTTCATTGAGCCAGGAAGCGCCACGTAGTACGCGACGAAATCGGCTGGCATTGTGCCAGTCCTCGCACCACTGCCAAACGTTTCCTCCCATATCGTGAAGACCATAGCGATTGGGCGGAAAGGCCCCGACCGGGCTGGTTCGGGCATAACCATCGTTATACCCCGCGATCACCGGCCAACTGGAACGACCACCCTTGGTTTCTTCTCCACAATAGTTTCCTGAGCCCGGCGGCGGCGGCCATCCCAGTCCCCAAGGATAGACCTTGATTTTTCCTTTCTTCTGCTCCGGTGTATTTCCTGGCTCATTGCCCAGCCCCACGGCAGTGCTCCACTCTAAATCGGTCGGCAAACGATAGCTCATCCGAGCAGGCAACACTCCTAAGCCTCGTTCATGTGTGGTTAGCCAAGTACAGAAAGCCATCGCATCTTCCCAGCTCACATTCACCACCGGATGATCTGGCCCTTGCTTGAACCCAGGCTCTCTCCATTTGTCTGGGGCTTGGTAACCACTTTGCCCAACAAATTGTTCGAAGTCCTGTAAACGGGTGTTCCAAATGCAGAAATAAACTCCCGCTACCGGCACGAATCTCATGCCAAGACTATTTTCCCATGGCCGTTCTTTCGTTCCGCTTAGGATCGGCTGGCGATCCACGTTTGGGGTTTCGACCCGTGGGGGCACCACCAACGGAACGGCGGGCTGCTCCACCACAATCGGCCGGCTCGGCGTAGGATAATTCGTCAGCGGCGGCGGAGTTTTTACATTTGTCGCAGATGGTCCTGGCGCTATTGGCGTGGCGGTGTGCTGGCGTTCCGGATACGGAGTCGAAAATGAACCTCGGGAATGTTCAACGCTCTCCCGGAGCGCTCGCCAGAAATCTACACAGTCCACAAAAGGTTGATCGGAACCCGCGCACGCTCGTCGCAACGTGCGATTGCCAGCCTCATTCAAAGCGGAGACCGGGGTGTACCTAGCTGGAATTCCTCTCGAATCGGTTGGTGGATGGCCACTAAGCAACTCGTAAACCAGGCGACCAAATAACCGGACCGCTTTTACCCCGCGAATCCCGGTCTCGGCCTGAGTTAACGACAACATGCGGCTTGACGGGATTAATGTTTGGTTGTCCCGCACTTGCCGGTTACGCAAAACTAAAGGACCGAGACTGAGGGGATTCAATTTTACTTCGCATCGGTTCCAATCCTCGATGTCGTTCTTTCCTAGCGTGGAGAAGGTACTTGGATCAATATCGCCTGGGCAGCTCACGAATATTTTGCGAGCGCTGACATCCACGAGTCCGAGACCGTGATTGGCCACGAAGTCGAGCGTGGAGACGATCGGCTCCAGCAGCTTTATCACTTCCGTGACCCGGCAAGCCGTTCGCCAGCGGAGCAGATCGTACAGGAGAAATCCGTGCACCCATTCCCTGACGAGGAAAGGAACCGGGATCTCGCGCTCCAAGCTGAAATAGCGCAAAACGTGCGGATCGATTGCGCTGCGAATGGTACTAATTTCGTTCTCGACTCGATTTAGCAGGGTGAGATCCGACGCGATCGTCGGATGCAACAGCTTAAGTCCCACGCCGGCCGGTTGACGCCCAGTTGCTTTCTCATCCTTAGCCAGAAATACGCGTCCGCCGATTCCTTCGCGTATCTCTGCAATGACCCGGTAACGCTCCGCTAAGACCGCACCAATGCCGACCTGCCAATAGCCCTCGGATTGGCTGGGAGTCATCGCCTTTGAGGTTCCAGGTCGAACTTGGCCAGAGGCCGGGGAAAGTGCCTGCCCTGAGCTTGCCGAATGGGCCTGCCCTGAGCTCGCCGAATGGGCCTGCCCTGAGCTCGCCGAATGGGCCTGCCCTGAGCTCGCCGAATGGGCCTGCCCTGAGCTCGCCGAATGGGCCTGCCCTGAGCTTGCCGAATGGTCAGGCACGAAAGTTAGTTCGGATGCGGGTTGTAGCCCTGAGCTGGTCGAACGGCCCTGTCCTGAGCTTGTCGAAGGGACTTGTCCTGAGCTGGTCGAAGGGACTTGTCCTGAGCTGGTCGAAGGGACTTGTCCTGAGCTGGTCGAAGGGACTTGTCCTGAGCTGGTCGAAGGGACTTGGCTGGTTGTGCCTGCGGTTGGCGGATTCGTGAGAACCGAAATGACCTGCTCGATCGCTTCTTGCAATTCTGCGGGGGTTTGAGGACGCTCGTTTGGATCTTTTGCCAACATCCTTCGCAGCAGGTCCACAACGGGTACCGGCGAATTTTCTAACTCGCTCCAAGGCGGAGGCTTTACCGAATGCGCAACCAACAACTGGCCAACGGTGCCCGTGAACGGGAGCCTCGCTAAAAGCAGGTACCACAGGGTGACGCCAAGTGAATAGATGTCCGACCGGGTATCCAAGCTCCCGTGCATCTCACATTGTTCAGGACTAGCGAAAGCCGGACTACCTACGAAATCTTGGGAATGCGTAATCTGGCCTGCATCGGATTCAGTTGGATCAGTTAACCTAGCCAGCCCGAAATCGATTAATTTTACCTCGAGCTCACCGAAACGATTAACTCGGGTCATGATGTTTCCCGGCTTAATATCGCGATGGATCAATTGATGGGACTGAGCTGGCCACGTTCGGGTGGACGATTTTGGCGGCCGCTTTGGCTTCGCGCAGAAATCGTTGTCGCGCCTTGGAGCTTTTCAGCAAATCGGCGGCAATCAGCTTAAGAGCCACCGGGCGGTCAAGCGTGGTATCAATCGCCTTATAAGTGACACCCATACCACCCTGGCCCAATCGATAAAGTGTACCGTCGGGTTTTCGCAGAATACGAAAGTTAGCAAACGTCTCCGCTTGCCCGGAGCTTGCCGAGTGGGCTGGCCCTGAGCTGGTCAGAAGCTCCGATCCGGTTGGGCCCTGTTCCTCAGGCTTCGCCAAAGTTTTGATCTGTCGAACCAGACTAGGGATATGCTCGATGGGCGGACCGCCAAATCCGTCAACGAAGTGCTTTTCCCAGAGAAAATATGACAATTCATCCGCCGGCTCGACCGGCTCAATTCGAAACGTAACCACGGGAAGCTGGAAATGAGCGGCGGACTCCAGCCGTTGACGAACCTCGGGTGAGCGATTGGAGCGCTGGGTCAAGATCAGCAGAAACAACTCCGCTTCTCGCATCGCCTCGTTGGCACGGGTGGCTAAGGATTGGCCCGATGCTAAGCCTCGATCTGGCAGCAAGCATTTCAGGCCGTTGCTTTCTAGGCTTGCCCGAACCGCTTCCCCTGTCGCCAGATCTTCTGTCGCGCAACAAACAAAAACCATACTCTGCCGATTAGACGTCCGGGCTCTTAACACCCGCCACTGAACTCACGTCCCTCTCTATATTAGTGGCGCTTATCGCCTCGAAATACTCATTTGTGCAGAAATTCCTCGAGTGCTTGATGGAATTGGTCGGGCGCCTCTAGGTGTGGGATGTGGCCCACCCCAGGAATCTCCACCAATTTTGCGCCGGGTATCTGGGTGGCGGCTTTTCGGGCCAGTTCGGCCACATTCCCAAGGTTGCGCCGTAAATCGATCGGCGCCCGGTCTTTTCCGTAGGCGGTGTGGTCCTCTTGCCCCACAACTAAAAGGGTCGGCACTTTTACCTCTGCAAATTCGTAGCAGACCGGTTGTTCATAGATCATCAAGTCGGTCAATGCAGCCACTCGGGCCCAACGGGGAAAATCCCCACTCAACGTCACCCGCAACCGAGGTTCAACGAACACCTCGGCTTTTTCAGGAGGGAAATGCACAAAGTACCCCTGCACGTAGCGGCGAAAGTCTTCCCCGGGTACAGCCGAGCGAATCGGATCCCGAGCATTCCGCCCATCGAATGGCCAACCACTATCGCCTTCGATATCTGTAGCAGGTCGAGAAGACCCGCTGTGTTCTCCGCCATGAAATCCAAGCTGTAGTGGAGATCGGGTTTCGATGATTTCCCGAACCCGATTTGATCTGGAACCACGACGCGAAAGCCGCGATCGGTTAAATATTTGATGGTGTCGCTCCAGTAAGCTCCCCAAAATTTTTTTCCGTGCAGAAGCAAAACGGTTCGGCCATTCGGGTTCTTAGGTGGCTGTATATCCATGAAACACATCCGGACGTCTTGCCCTTCGACGTAGAGGTTCAGAAAGGCGGTCGGATAAGGATATTTGAGCTCCTCGAAGCAGGTTCCGAGGGGATTATCGTAATGATCCGGCAACGATTTGTCTTGAGCCACAGCCGGACCTGCCAGCGCTGAGAATAAGAACCATGCCAGGCATATCCGTATTCTTGTCACGGCCTTATAAGAGGACGAACAGCGATGAATGACAAATGACAAATGACAGATGACAAGTGCGCGAACCGGACGGCTCAATCGGTCATCTGTCATTTGTCATGCGGGCGGGGGCGCCCAGTGTACGCCATGCCCATCGTGGCCGCGGAGTCGCTAATTTTGCCGACGCTATAATAGCCTCGGCCCATCTTCTGGTTCTTCGAGCTGCAAGCTAGAGATTTCAGGCAGCGATGCGCTGCCGATAATACCCTGCAAATCGCCGTACATTCCGGAAAGGCCGTCAACGACTGTCTCGATCTGCTTCTCTCGCGCGCCCCAATGCTTAATATATGCGCGCTTTTCCTTGTCCAGTTGCTCCCTCATGCCAACGAAGGTTCGCAATATGGCGTTTACTCTTTCTCTGAACTCCGGGCCGGTGAGGTACCGATAGAGAATCTCCATTTTTGTGTCGCGCCCTTGAGCGGAGAGCCTGGCAAAGGTTAGAGCCATTAATTGTTGTCGAAGTGTGGATGCCAGGATCGGCCAGACGGTCAGGTCGCAAACCCAAAGACCATCGACTAAGCCGAAATGGTTCACTCCTTCCGGTAAGGTGGTCGACACCAGCACTCCGAACTCTGACTTGTTAGCGATCATGTCAGTACGCAGTTTCGCCAACCATTTCGGATTCCAATTCTGCGCGTTCTTGGTTTCCCAAGTGATTGAACCGCAGAGCCGCCCATCCGGCGACAAAACATGTTGAACCACGTCCGCGCCAAACACTCCTTTGGAGATCGGCTCAATCCGATCTGATACGAACCGACTTCCCAACTCACGTTCAAGGATGAGCTCCAGCACCTCACCCTGAGTTTGCTGCGAACCTTGACTCATTCGTCGACGAAGCTCTTCGGCCACTTGTTTGGCATCATCTCGTTGCTTCTCCAGTTCGCGCTGTTTCAACCGGAGCGACTCCAGTTCCTCATCAAACCGCTGCTTCATTTCTTGCTCAGCCTTTTGCAAAGCTTCGGCCGCAGCGGCCTGCCGAGCTTCGGCTGCCGCTTTCAACAAGGCCTCTTGATGGCTCAGCTTTATCTCTTCAATAGTCTGTTTGAGATTAAACTCAGCGGCGTTCTTCTCGGTTAACTGGCTGCGGATCTCGTGAATCAATTGGGTTTGCCCATCCATTTGGTCCTTGAGAATCTGCTCGCGGGTTTTAGCCCGTTGCAGCTCCTCGGTACGGACTGCTTGGCTGATGGCTTCTCGCTCGGACTCGATCTGTTTAGCGAGGTTTATCGCCTGTTCTGCCTTCTCCTTCTCGAATTTGGCCCGCTCGGCTAACAGCGTCGCCTCGCGGTTTCGCCAGTTGGTAATTTCTTCGCCCTGCTGGTGCAGTTCTTGTTCTAGGGTTTTTTCTCGTTCCGAAAATTCACGACCAATCTGGTCCCGGGCCTTAGCCAGCTCGCGTTCACGCTCATCGAGCCACTCGCGTTGCATCCGGTGAATCGTCGTTTCCGCCAAGCCTTCGCGGAGAGCAAACCGGTGTTGACCGTCCTGAGGACACACGACTTCCTGTTTGAGACTTAAGCGAATGGGTTCGTCGTCAGCAGTCATAGCGCAGGCAATAGGCAAAAAACCTCCCGTTAAAATACGGCACCTTGAAAATTGTTGCCACCTTTTGCCGCGTGCCCCGTGTAGTAGGAGAAACGAGGAATCACTATGCCTAATCGACCCGCATCCATGTTGCTCTTTCTGAGTCTGATCACCTTACCTCTTACGCTGTTGGCTGGGGGAGTCATCCACACCGAGAATTTCACTTACCCCCTATCCAGCGCCGGAAAATTCATCATCGAAGAGGCCAATGGCACCATTACCATTACTAGCTCGGACCGGAATGAGGTTGGTATCATCGCGACCAAGCAAGCCGAAAGCCAGGCTGACCTGGACGCAATCCGAATTGATATCAAGCAAGAGAGTGACTCAATCGAAGTCCGAACGGTTTATTCTACCCCGGGGCCCCATAACGGCAGCGTTGCCTATCAAATCGTGGTTCCAAAAAATATCGGCCAACTGATTGCTAAGACCGCCAACGGCAGCGTCTCAACGGAAAACGTCGGCGGTAACGTTACCCTGAAGTCCGAGAACGGTTCTATCACCGCGACCAATCTGAAGGGCTCTTTCTCGCTGTACACTACTAACGGATCTATCAAAGCCGTCTGTGCGGATTTAACGGGTGACGCGCATCTTCTCTCTACCAATGGATCTATAACCCTAGTTCTGCCGCGTTCGGCCGACGCTTTGATCGATGCAGGCACCACCGTCGGGCGAATCAGTTCTGACCTGCCCGCCAATAAGTCAAGTAGAGGGATTGTGGGTGAAACCCTTGAAGCGAAGCTCGGCGCCGGGGCTCATCATCTAGAGGCCAAAACCACAAACGGAAGTATTCATCTGGAAACTAGATAACGAAAACGGTAGGGCTTACACGATCACCAGATCAACATCCGGCAATTCACGCATCAGGATTTCATGCATCGAGAAACCGACCCAGTGCATTCTCCGCGGTTTCGGCCGGCCTAACACGACATGCGTAATTCCGTACTCCTTCGCGAACGAAACCAAGGCTTGCGCAACATTATCGTGCTTCAGGGAGATGACGAGACCGCCCATTTTTTGAGCGGTTTCCAAGGTGTCTGCCACTCTCCTTTGAACCGCAGCATCAATACGCACAGCTGACTCCTGCGGAGTCCGGACGTAAACCGCATACCATTCTGCATTCAGTTGGGCGGCTAACCGAGCCGTTTTACGCAACAACCGGCCGGGATCCGGCCCTTGACTGCTAACCGCCACCATCACCTGACCAAGCGCGTTTACGTTAGGACCTTGCTCTGCAGCAACTCGCTCCTTGCGGTCGAGCAGATTGGCGGTTTCGCTGAGCGTCATTTCCCGTAGCCGGGTCAGATTCTTGGTGGTAAAGAAGTTACTTAACGCACTTTCGATCCGTTCTTTAGGGTAGATCTTCCCCGCCTGTAACCTTTCTTGCAGGTCTTCAGCCGGCAAATCGATGTTCACGACTTGATCCGCCTGAGCGATAATCTCATCCGGAACCCTTTCTTTCACTCGTACACCAGTCGCGTCTTCGACGACGTTATAGAGCGACTCGAAATGCTGGATGTTAACCGTGGTAATGACACTGATGCCTTCCCGGAGCAGGTCCTCAACATCTTCATACCGCTTTCGGTTCCGGCTTTGAGGAGCATTCGTATGGGCAAGTTCATCAACCAAAGCGACGGTTGGCCTTCGGCGAATCACCGCGTCCAGGTCCATTTCACTAAGAGAGATGCCATGATACTGGGCGACTAAAGGCGGTATGACCTCCAGATCACCAATCTGCGCCTGCGTTTCCGGGCGATCATGGGGTTCGACGTAGCCGATGACCACGTCGATTCCCCGGCGCTTCAGGCGGTTGCCCTCGATCAGCATTTGATAAGTCTTACCCACCCCGGGAGAAGGCCCCAAATAGATCTTCAATTTCCCGGTCTGCTGCTGCCGGATAATTGAAAGAAACTCATCTGCGCTTGGCCGCAGCTTATCG
>WNFI01218382.1_pt1 | contig 12426 bp, 13 predicted proteins | sample 5400471 | NCBI WGS metagenome assembly WNFI01 (sample SAMN13153348, study PRJNA577476) | soil metagenome | isolation source: 100 cm saprolite on Douglas fir-dominated hillslope | place: USA:California | collected 2013-09-17 | reverse complement strand
CCAGCTGCCCTGGAATGCTAGGCTTCGGTGAATATGAGAATGGCAGGGTTTCGATGTAGGCAAACTCCCATCATGATGGGATACCATTTTCATTCACCTCCCAAGGACCATTCACGTAGAAGCACTGTTAATGCCCCGTCCCTTGTTTCGGCGCGAACTACAAGGTCGCTAGACTGGGCTTGGGTAATGTGACCTCCTCCTTTTGGTAGAGCATGGCGGAGTTAGCCGATTTTATAAGGTCATGATGCTGGTTATGTAAGTCAGCAACTACCTTTTTGAGATGAAGCTCGGCAGAGTCCGATGAAGTTGCAGTTACAAACGAGCAGTTCACAGCACTGAAGCAGTGCGGATGATAAGGTGGATTCGGAATGAGGCAGGCTGGTCTGAATAGAAACGGCATCCAAATCCGGTAGAGTAAAGTTGGTATCATCAAGATCCATGGTAGTGGCGGGAGGATTCTTATTCGGCATAACTAAGATGGAAGAGTCAACGTAGACAGACGTGGGGAAAGGATAATAAGATATCAAGAGGTATGTGGGACAGTGTAGGCAAGGTTAAGGGTTGTGGGATGAAGGGCGTGGACGTAAACAAGGTGACACAAGGTTCAAGGTGCTACATATAGACTAGAAAACCCGGTCAAAGTATACGGATAAACAAGGTTAGGGGGTTGAAGACGAGAGGGACAAGTGACAATGGTAGTAGTAGTGGTGGTGGTGGTGGACCCTACCCATTGAGAGTGCGTCTCCACCCATCCTGGACAACAGCTAATCAGTACACTGTTGCTGGTGAAAGCCATTATCAATCCATAACCCATGCCAATCCATACGGTGGTTCAGTGACCGCTGAGGACAAGATTACCAACGTTCCGGAGCATTGGTAAGCAAGTGATCAGGACCATCATGATGCCAACCGTCCGAGCCACGGTGTCCAGCATAACCATACTGTGTACGGCGAATCACACGAACGGGGATCTGTCGGGTTCCACCGACGGAGAGGCCTTACTCCACACCCTCGATGGAACCTCCGTCTCCCACAATACTTACAATAGTTACAATAGAATCGGCCAACTCCGCTGTAGTATACAGCTAAGGTCAACTAATTAATCAACCTCGTTGGACCGCCGAAAGAAAAAGCAATCAAAAAGAAGAGTCGGCCTGTGAAGAAGAATTTGGAAGAAAAAATACATCAAAACATCGGAAGGAGATCATGTGAGGTGCGGAGTCTGCCGCACTATCACGTTACCCAAACAGAGGGAGGTCTGTAACTATTGTAACTATTACGTTCGATCTTGGGGAGCGAAAGGGTTGGATGGAGTTAGACAAGGGTAAGCAACCACTGCCATGGTCCTAATGTCAGCAGACCATTTAAATTAGGCATACGGTGTGAACCTACCTTTAGGTTTCCAAGAAATGGGTGATACCAAAGTGGTTGTCCTTTGCCATCAGAATCAATCAGAATGGTTCGCCGAGAGAGCCTCCGCAAAGGACCTAATGTTCTGCTACTTGTCACCTGATCAATTGCCGACGTGGTTGGTGCGCAGGAATGTGCGCATGAGTCAGGGGTAACAAATTGAAGCCAAGGAAGTCGTTGGCCCAAATCAGCAATCACTCATATATGTTGGGGTTTGGAACCGAATTTCACCCTTTCTCCCGTCGCTCACGAATGACGCCCAGGGCCGAGCTGGTGGTTATCGTAGTCAGAACACCGATGAGACCTCTGCAGATGCTCGGGTTGGATCACTGTGTACTGGGGCTCACTCCAGTTACTCCATTAACGTCATTGAAAGGTCAGGATCGTGCAGCCAGCAATGCATCAGGGCATATGAGATAAAGCCGAGCATCCAGAGGGAACCTGGGTACGCCATACGTTGGGACTCATGTCAGATACATCTCGATCTTTCAATACCCAATCTCAGTCCTTGCTGTTAGAGCGATCCTATTCAAAATTGGCATCATATGTATTCGTACATTTCCACAAGCAATCGCATGCGAATCACTTCCATGAATATTCTACGTGCGCGATACCAATGTCATCAATCATTCCAGGCGTTATTAGTGCCGTCCAGCAGGGTGGAGGCTCAAGGCAGTGTATAAAAAGCCCCAGATTTCACAACGAGAGGGGTTGAGGGTGCAAAATTGTCCCAGACTGTATTCCACAAAGTTTAAAGCATCTATGCCACGATGCAGGCTCCCTGGATGCATTAGTACTGTACGGCCATGAATCTGTAAACGTATCATAGTCTTCACCTGAACACCACGAAAATGGGGAATGCGGGAGGTGGCACCGCCGCCCCAAAACAAGAATCACCCGTTGAGCATTCCCTCTAGTTGCTCGCGCATTCTGTCCATCTCCGCCTCGTGTAGGGCTTCTTCCTCTGCTTCGTTCTAAAGGGGCAACATTTAGGATGACCATGATCCACAGTTGGAGATAGACCGAACTCACCGGAAGCGTTGTACTGACTTCGCCGATCTTTCCAAATTTGCCATCTGTTAGCTCAAAGAGGACCTTGTCGACTTCTTCGTTCGCTTCCTCTTCCAGCTCCTCATCTTGGTCCAGCCCTTCTAGTGTATCATCAACCATTTCCTCCATGATGCCGGCCTGCAGCGAATCGAGAGCATCAACCAGGGAAGAAGTCATTGAAAGGTGCGAGAACGCACTTTAGTCATCTCCATACTCATTTGACGCATTATGGCGCTTATTTGCGGTAGCTTCACAGCTTCATTGCTGAGCTTTAAGATTTCAGTCGACTTTTGCAGTGATCCGGTCACCTTGACAAGAGCTATATTGGAGTGTTGGTACATAATATGTGTGGTTAAAATCACCAAGGCCATACCGAGCTGGTTCTGCAATTGAATACCGATGGAACCGAGCCTTGCTTTAGCGACGCTAAGGCGATCTTGTTGTTTGTCGCTGCGCACTATCTCCTTAGCCAGTATACGCGCTGACTTGACATCGCCTTTCTTGGCAAGCTGCTTGAGCATTTTGCGGGCCTTGTCGGTCTCCACGTCAAGCTGCGGACCGGTCTAATTGTGGAAGTCCAACGAGTACACGATCTAAGACTAGCCTTGGACATGTCCCTGTCAAGTTGCCGTGATTGCTTTCTGAGCTCCGCCTGCCATCCTCTTACGCGTTCTTCTGGTGTCGGACCGTAGATAAAGCGTTGGACAGATTTGTACATGGGTCTCGCGCTGCCGATGGAAGGAAAGATTCACATCACGTGTCGGTTAAACCGCGGTCATGCGTGCATACACCAGTGGCCCTCCAGCCACCGATTCAATTGACACGTATACAAATAGGGCTCACACGTCTTTCTCTTCCACTGCCTCCTCTTGTTTGCATCTAGGATATCACTAAAATCATAGAGTCTAGGTATCCAAAAAATGCGATTCCTCGCGCGGGCTTCGCTTCTAGCTCTACCTCTTCTTTCGTCTTTTGCTGTTGGCCAGGATGCCGAAAACATCGAGAAAACGTCATTCGGATATCAGGTGTGTCAGGGTTTTTTCAAATGACTTGAGGCGACAAGCACTAAGGCAGCTCGTTTATACAAAGTCGGATGTCGCTCGTTTGCGCAAAATTGTCATAAACAGCTTGTACTCGCATCGCGACGTCTTCTTGAGGGAGCTCATTTCAAACGCTAATGATGCACTTGAGAAGTTGCGCATTACTAGTCTCAAGGAGGGTTTCCACATCGAACACCCAACGAATGTCTCCATTAAAGCTATCAAGGAGGACCAAGATGGAAAGGGTCGCCTCATCATAACCGGTGCGGCTCCCCCCTCTAGGGCATGAGCTCTGTTCACTGATTATCCTGCGAAGACTATGGTATTGGGATGTCTGCTGAAGAACTGGCTACGAACTTGGGAACGTTAGCCAAGTCGGGAACGTCTGACTTTCTCGCCAAGGCTGAGACGGATTCCTCTTCTGCCAATTCGTTGATCGGTCAATTCGGAGTTGGCTTCTACTCTTCGTAGGTCATGCAGTGCCTCTGAGGTGACAAAATGCTCATTTCCCCTTCGCCTTCAGATTTTTGATTTCCGATCAGGTCTACGTCGCGTCCATCCCTGGTCCGACTAAGGAAAATCCCAGACCAACACAGAGCGTCTTTTCCAGGTGATTTCTGCTTCTGCATACGCGAGAGTGTCCAATGGCCCGTCCTGACTCGTGTTTTCCAGTTCTTCTGAAGGAACTGATTTCTCCGTCTATCCCGATCCTCGAGGAAACACTCTCGGGCGCGGGACCGAGATCACGCTAATAGTTAGGGATGACGCCAAGGAATACTTAGAAACTGCGATGCTCCAGACATTGGTGTACGTCTAGACCGCTCTCAAACCCCGTTATGCGATAATGCTGATATTCTTCTGTAGTCAAAAGCATTCTGCCTTCTCGACATCGTATCCCATTTTCCTCTACACCACTAAGACTGAGGAGATCCCGGATCCAGAGGCCGTGATTGAACAAGCGGTGGAACCAGAAGCTGATCGGAAACAGACCACGCCAAAGGATACGGAAGACGAAGACGATTCGATTGAGGATGTTGTTGAGGAGGAGGCCCCTTCCACGGATGGTGAAGAGAAGACTCAACCTGTGCCCATGAAAAACGTAACCACCGAAGAATGGGTGCACTTGAACAACCAGCCTCCGCTGTGGCAACGGTATGAAATAGCTTCCATATCGGAAATACAGCAGTAAGGCTTAGCCAATCAACCCTAGTGACCCTAAGAACGTCTCCAAGGCCGAGTACAATGAATTCTTCCGTTCCACATTCAAGGACCATGATGACCCTCTAGCCTTCCACCACTTTAAAGGCGATGCTGGCTCCGTCTCATTTAAGGCAATGCTCTTCATCCCACCCAACTTGGACCCTGACTTCTGGCAGAACGCTAAGGCTACCGTTGGAACGGTTAAGCTTATGGTGAAGCGCGTGTTCATCACGAGTGACTTCGGCGGTGCCTCGCTGCCGAAGTGGATCTCATGGCTTCGTGCTGTGGTTGATGGTCAGTCTCTTCGACCTTCATTGACCCACATAGCTTGCTTGACACATGGTTCTGGCCCGTAGCTGATGATCTCCCACTCAATGTTTCTCGTGAGACCCTCCAGTCTGGCCGCTTCCTGACTCAGATTAGGAACGTCCTTACCAGTCGTGCCATCTCTCTTTTGGCCCGTATCTCAGAGGAGGATCCAGAGCAATACGGCAAGATTATGGAGGTCTTCGGATCCACGTTCAAGCTTGGCGCTGTCGAGAACCAGAAGGATCGTCAGAAGATCGTTAGCTTGACCCGGTGGAGCACGAACTTGAGAAACTCGACAAGTTTGGACGAGGTGGGACTCATCTCTTGCATCTGGGAGACAAAGGAAAGTAAAGTCAGCACTGACATTCACCCTCACTAGTATGTATCCAAGAAGAAGAAAGGTCAACAGCAAATCTTTTTCCTTGCTGGTGCTGGCTCAGACTCCGAGACCCTTAAGAAGTCTGTCTTCATCGAGAAGCTTCACGCTCGTGTGAGTACTGGACCTCGACTGCTATGGGTGACGATTTTGTCTCAGGTGTTTCGCACAGGGCTACGAAGTCATACTTGCGTATGAGCCTATCGATGAGATCCTTATCACCAATCTTCGCCAGTGGAAGTGAGTAATTTTCAATTATCACTACTCATGGTAATTTACGTCTTTTCAGGGGCCTCGACTTCCAGGATGTATCTAAGAAAGGGTTGATTTTTGGAGGTATGCCTGGTTGAGGATCTGATGTCTGGTCACTCAACTGGTCAATACTCTCTGTGTTGCATAGATGAAGATCAGTCGCCTGAAGAGGAGAAAGCTGAGCTCGAGGCTGAGGCAAATAAATACAAACCACTTCTAAACCTTATCAAGGAGCAAGCTACTAGTATCGTTAAGGAGGGTGAGACATGATGTTTTCCAACGTAGGGTAGCAGTTACTGATTTGAATGCTGTAGTCGTCATTTCGAACCGTCTTGTCACGAGCCCTTGCGCCATTGTTGCAGACCAGTTCGGATACTCCGCCAATATGGAGAAACTCCTGGCTTCTCAGAAGCAACCCGGAAAGAAGCAGGGCGATCAAGATTTCATGCACGAATGGGCTACGAAGCAGAGGGTCCTCGAAATCAACCCCAGGTCTCCCCTTATTGAGGGTCTGTTGAAGAAGGTGCAAGATCTTGGTGAGGAAGAAGGCGAGGAGAAGGATCCTGTTCTTCAAGCTGAGGTTGCAGAAGTGGTTTCAATTCTAATTGACAGCGCACTGGTTCGCTCTGGCTTCTCAGTTGAGGATTCAAACGAGTGCGTGATATCTGAAATAAAGATCAGCTCCAGCATTCTAATCGTATCACTTGCAGCTTTTTCATCCGCATCGATCGCGTTCTTCGTCGATCCCTTGGTGTTTCGGAACATGCTCAAGCAGATACTACCGTCAAACCTGCCCCTGAAGTCGATGACACTGTCGAGATTGATCCTGATGCTGCGAAGAAATTGGCTGCGCAATTGGATGAAGACGAGAAAATCCTTGATCTCCCACCGAAGTTCGATGACCAATTCGTCTTTGATGATATCCCACGGTCGGAACCTGGGAGCATTCCTGACTTCAAAGTTGAAGTAGAAGAACTCCCGGACGATGAGGAACCGGTACACAATGAGTTATAACGAGCAGATCTAATTTGATATGGCAGTGTAATTAAATTTCTTGTCCCAATCATATTATGAACCTTACTGAAGGTCGAACTTAACATGTGAACGGTGGACTTTGTCTGAACTCCTCTGTTGTGAGAATAAGAAAGGAAAAGACAAGAAAAAAGAAACTACGGCACCCACGTAGTCCTTGCTGCAACGCTGCCCGCTTTTCCAAACCGATGAGTGAGAGCTAGCGTGGTCAGTCATTTGACTTACACAACCTACAGAGTTCTGCCCTCTGCGTGTTGATTCCTCTTTCACTGCTATAGGACATCAATCCTCTGTCCTCGTCGCTACGTGCCCTGTCCACGCTCGAGGTTTCATTGTTAATCTTAATCGTACACTATACGCTTTGCCCCCTCAATCCTTACCACCTCCCCCCCTCCATCCGCTGTTTATCATGCCCACTCACTCACTTCGCTGTTATTAACTAATTTCTTCATCTGCTTGTTTCTTTGTTGGCTGTAGGTAATTTGTATTTTACGGATCACACGCCGATGCGTTGTGCTGCAAAATGACCGACTGGTCGTTCCTGCTATCTTCGAACTAATCCCGATTGAATGAGGATGTGAGGAAAAAAGAAGGAGGAGGAAACTGCAGCACCCAGGATTCCCATGTAGTCCCCTACCATGGTACTAACTGAACGGCACTCTGCTTAACTTCGCAGATCAGACGGGATGCGGTGATTTCAGAGTCCTATGGCCACAGATAGCAATTGTATGATTAACATCGCCATGATCTTGTAAAACCAAGCTTCCCTGCGCCGGCCATGAATGGACCAACGAATGTGACATCAGTTATGCGTCGTCACATACCCTTTACGAATTGAGACACGTGACTCCTCTACGTTGCACCCGCTCACCACCAAAATGGTTCGCTCTACAATTATTGCCAGGGCCTCTGATGCTCTGCCACTAGCGGCGAGCTCAGATGATGAACAGGTTAGTTATTTATTTTTGATTGGAAAGGGGCAATTCCAACCAACGTTCCGCTCCCACCAGACCGAGCAAACGCTCCATGAGCACAAGCAACAGGCCAAGCTCATCTTTCGCCGCATCAATCCAAATTCGGAGCCCAGATGCTCCATAGAAAGTGGCCCTTACACCCTACAGTGCGCCTAGTGACATTCTTTTAGCACCTGTATATTGAACCTGACTTCAAGACCTCATCAAGTTATTTGATATCAGAAAACGTCGTATACCTTACCATTACTGAGAAATCTTATCCAAGAAAACTTGCCTTCTCGTACCTCGATGAACTTTCGAAGGAGTTTGCCACTGTTTATGGGCCCAAAGTGGAGACAATACGAAAACCATACGCTTTTGTTGGATTCGGTACGTGTCTTCACCACCTGGTTGAAATGAGGTCGACCGCCTGACCCAATCGCAGATACCTTCATGCAGAAAACGGCACGACTGTATCAGGATACTCGGACAGCTGCCGCTGAATCGAACCTGGACCGTTTGAACTCGGATCTAAATGATGTAACTCGCATTATGACCAAAAACATGGAAGAACTCTTATGGAGAGGTGACAGCCTTGACAGTACGTAACTTTTTAGTTCTAGTGTTCTTATTGACGAAAGTTATTGTATCTCTAGAGATGTCACATCTGTCGTCCTCGCTACGCACTGAGTCGGAGAAGTACCGTAAAGCGGCCCGCGACATCAACCTTTATGCCATGCTACGACAATGGGCACCCGTGGGCGCATTTGTGCTCATTTTTCTAATATTCATCTGGTGGCGATTCTTTTGAGCGTACGGTGCATTGTAATTATAGAGTGGGATATCTAACTCGTATCGTAATCTTCATCCCGATCACCAATATTAGCTGACTCCCCTTGCAACCCGTGCGAGATGCCATCCTTATCCAGCATTGGCCGCCTAAATGGGCGTTTCCGCACTTTCCCTCCAGGCCTCCGGGGAAACATGGTTCGATCCCTCTCCAGCATGAGCTGCCTGATTTTCGCGTCGCGTTGAGTCTGTGTCTGAGTCGACGGACGGATACCAAGCTCTGCTATCGCACAGTTGCGCACAGTACTAACCAATAAATCCAAGGACCCCCAAACACCCCCGTCCTGGGCAGTGGTCTCCTCAGTCTTGCTCTCTCCCTCGTCGTTCTGCTCCGGAATACTTGTCACCGGCCGTTGGGTCGAGTTTAGCTGACGAGCCACTTTGAGTTTGGATAATCTTGGCCTATTCGCTTTGACGAAGGCGAAAACGTCGGCTCCTAATTGACGCTCAACCCTTTCCCGATCACTCGAGAAACTGCTCCAAACGGCGGAATTCATCAAATCCGGGTTGGCTGAATCTCCTCGAAACTGGGCATGAAGAATTGTCGCAGTAAAGAGTTCAGCCCATGTCGGTCGACTGCTATCCACACCACATTCAAAAGGGTAACGAGCATAAAGTTCGCCATTAATTCGTCGGAGTACGAATGAATGGATTATCCATTCCGTGCGTTTGTCTGGCAAAAGATCGCACATTTCGAAACAACGCAACACAACCAGAGCAGCGCTATATTGGCGAACACGCATAAAATGTCGAAGCGCGACGTTCAGAACTGACACAGTCATCGTGCGAGTTTTAAATGTGGGGTCTCCCCGCGCGATAAACAAGTGGGTATCGATAAGATGTCGGAAGATATGACGTGCATCTGGGAGATCAGGATGGCGGGAATCAGGGTTAAATCGATCCATAGTTTTGAATAACGTAGCAAATGTGAAAGAATCGGGGACGAGATGAGAGGCATGTGTCCTTAGGAGGGAGTAAAGATTATACACTACCCTTGGTTGGTTAGCGCGTCGAGCTGTGGACATCGAAATGTTGAAAATGGGCAAGGTGGGCAAGACCCGGTCTTTGATAAGCATTCTCAATATCCTTTGCTGGAATCCGAGATCCACGGGATATGTGTAGGCATGGGAAGACATAAGAGCTAAGTACGGATCCGCCCATGCCAAGGCATCCTCACTGTCTGCGCTCTTGATAACGCGACGACGGTAGCGGTGAAACCAACGATACGCGGCCTTGTATTCATTCGAGGCCATTGATGCACGAATGAAGATCGACGTTATAGCAGCGCTGTTGGCCCAGTCCAAGTCATGATCCCTGGCATAGGAGTTCAGCCACTTAATGATCTCTGCGCGACTTCTGATCTCCAATAGTCTCTGATGAAGAGAGTAAAGATTTTTGACGCTCTGCTCTATCATGACAGGCTCATCTTCGATCTCGTCTTCTTGAACTTGGGAAGGCCAGGCCTGGTAGCTGAAATGGGCTGCCCCACCTAAAACCTCACGGAGGATACGATTGGGAAGAGAGACACCATCTCCGAGAGCCTTGATTACGACTCGAGTGGCCATGGGGACCTCGTTGCGTGAAAGTAAAAGGGTGGTACATTTATCATACCACGACGAGCGACTAAGGACATCCGACGGAGGTTTGAGGATGGCCCCTAAGGCTCGAGCTGAGTCACCTTTCCGGAGATGTTCGCGAATACATGCCAACTGCTTCTTTGCCGTTACGGGGGAATCAGCATCTCCTTCTACGTGCCCTGGCTCGTGAGCAGCTGCGGTGATCCTTGCGAAAGATTTACGACAGAATGGTATGACGCAAGGCCTCGTGAAAAGGATAAGGGACCTGAAGGAAGGTTTGAGGAGCATTCAGATAGATCCATGGGATGGTAGCCAACAGTGTTGGTGGCTAAGAGCGTTACCTGTCACGCGTTCTGTAACGCGGGTCAATTTCACGTTCAGATTGGCTCCATACAATGTTCTATGATAGTACATGTTCACCTAGAACTGTGGCCGAAAACATCCTCAATTGAGATATCTTCGAGCTTACCAGAATACAGAGTTATCCTAGTACGGATCTCAACTGTCAATGTGCAGTATTTGAACTATACTATACTATACACTCTTTGCTACACGCGTCAAGGTCTATTTCGAAGCCTTCAGAGACCAAAGCATTTATCCACTTCCTGGGGTAATGGTCCATCTGATGATGTTTTGGAAGAGCTCGCAGAGATGTCTCCCTCATAGAGAAGACAGATTCTCCCTGAATGACAGATAGCACTCAACGGAACTCAAAGCACGGCCCTAGCGTGAAAAGGCATGTGCAGTATCCAGGCATGATGGTGAATCGATAACGTAGTGACGAATTAATCCTTCCTAGCACTACCAAGACGACAGTTCACTTATTGATGAGAGTCTCGCGGAATCAAAGTATAAAGCAGTTGCCCACCGCTTTGGCGTTAGCAGTCTTTTATCTGGTCAGAACATTCATTCCACAGCTGGAGACAAGCAAAATAAAATCACTTCTGTCGAATACCATGTCAGAACATTCACCAGATCGGATCAGCTAAAGTCACCAGCCTTGGAACGTTGCGCTCCAACAAGGCTAATTCCGTGTCGAAGACAGACGGCCAGAAAAGAGGCTCATGAGGAGCCTCGGGAAGAGACCCCAAAAGACCAAGCTCTGTTGCTAGGAGCATCTCAGGGATGAACTTGAGCAGTAGTTGAGAGGAACGGGTGATATCAAAGATGTACATTGAACGATCAAGGGCCTGGAGACTTTAAGGCAAGTGTACCAAAGAAGAAAAAGCTCTCAAGAGTCGGAGCTGCATCCGCGGCAACCTATGGGGATTGTAAATTAACCAACATATAGGGAACATTCAAATTTACGGACGTACCACAATGAACGCACTCGACTATGGTCCCTTTCTTCACTTGGCCTTTGGGGACTCGACAAATACACGTCGAACCCTGAAAGTTCATATCCTAAAAAAATACTAGTTCCAGCATCTTCGAAATGCATAGAAGAGTGACAGCGCCTACTCTGGTCTGGATGCACCTCACACAGCATAGTTTTTCGTATCCTGGCTTCTTCCATTTCGCAATAAGACTACGGGTTAACACCACCAGTCAGGTTCTATTCCGCCTTAACTGGGGAGTCTGACTCACTTCGCGTCAGCATACCCCTCTTTCAGAAGCCATTCATAAAGTTCCTTCGAAATCGCCTCACGCTTGTAATACAACTCGTAGATATACCTGGACCTTGTATGTGATATACGCATGATGGGCCATAGAGACTCGGTCTTGCGCTTTCCTTCATGAGATTCGTTCTCAGCGTCTCGCATCTTCTTGGAGTAGTCATCCAGGATCTGTGCCCATTCGAATAAGTCCCAACCACAAATGGACATTCGGGACACAATCGACTTACGCCCTCTATTTCCTCGAAGCCCTCTGGCGGCTTCTTCGTGCGATTTGTACGGATTTTAGGCATGAACTGGAACCAGTACTGGTGGTGCGTATTCAGCGGAAGAAGCCGCCAAATGCTGTCCTGTATATTCGATCCAGATTGGATGACGGTCACAAATGTTTAGTTGGATGAGAGGAAACACAAACTCTAATAATGTATTATGCAATATGAAGACGACTAAAATTATCACATGGATACAATCATTCAACGGAAACAGGATGAGGTGGTGGAACGGCAGTTCGTGGTCCGCCACCACTTCCAGTACCAGCAATGGAAGAGCTTTGTAGACCAGACGACGGGAATACCATATAGGTACTAGAACCACCGCTAGGAGGTAGCGGCGGCAAGGGGAAGGGAATGTGAGGAGGTGATGAAGGTTTGGTTTTACTAGCCGAACTGGAATTAATGGCACCTGGTACAGGAGATGGGATATTTGATGGGAGCCGGCTGAGAACTGGGGAGGTTGAGCCCGTCTTGCGCAACGCAGGTAGAG